>Ga0182792_1000536_pt1 | contig 34991 bp, 32 predicted proteins | sample Passage237B_FD_130497 | JGI IMG/M metagenome (GOLD analysis project Ga0182792, IMG submission 130497) | Cellulose adapted compost microbial communities from Newby Island Compost Facility, Milpitas, CA, USA - Passage2 37B (version 2) (version 2) ...
CGAGCCCAATCATGCTAGCCTTTTCCATGGACGGTCCCCTTTCACTGGTCCTGTTTGCCCAGAACCAGTGTGGCACACCGATGCCGGGTGGGGGCCGTCCACCCCATCATCCCGACCGGAGCGAAGCATAGCGGACGGACCCTTTTTGACGTCGCAGGAAGAGAGGCCCCTCGGCTTCGCCCGGGGTGACGGGAAGGTGGGAGATGACTGATTTTGCTCAAAGGTACGAAACCCTGCTGCTGCGCCGCGAGCGCTCGCGCCTTCACGTCACGCTGAACCGGCCCGAGGTGAAGAACGCGCTGAACCCGACCCTGATCGGCGAGCTGCGCGAGGTCTTCCGCGTGCTGCAGGAACGCCGCGACATCAAGGCCGTGATCCTGCGCGGCGCCGGCGGCACCTTCTGCGCCGGCGCCGATCTCAAGAACATGGAGAAGAGCTTCACCGAGCCGCCCAGGCCCGGCGAGAAGGATCCCATCGCGCTCAACAACCGCGAGTACGGCACCTTTCTCGAGATGGTGAATGCCACGCCGCAGGTCGTGATCGCCGCGGTCGAGGGCTACGCCATCGCCGGCGGCTTCGGGCTGCTCTGCGTCTCCGACGTGGCGATCTGCACCGAGGATGCCGGCTTCGCCATGAGCGAGACCGCCATCGGCATCGTGCCGGCGCAGATCGCGCCCTTCGTCGCCGCGCGCATCGGCGTGCCGCAGACGCGCCACCTGGCCCTGACCGCTGCGCGCTTCAAGGGACCGGAGGCGCTGCGGCTGGGCATCGCGCATTACCTGGTGAAGGACTCGGCTGCGCTCGACGCCAAACTCGAGGAGGTGCTGAAGCAGGTCGATCGCTGCGCACCACTCGCCAATGCCCTCACCAAGGCCGTCGTGATGAAGGTCGGCACCGAGCCGCTGGCGTCGGTGCTCGACTTCTCGGCCGATTGCTTCGCCCAGGCCCGGCGCAGCCCCGAAGCGGCCGAGGGCCTGCGCGCCTTCGCCGAGAAGAGGCAACCGAAATGGGTGGCCGAATGAAAGCTGCCCACGCGCTCGACCTGCCCGCCCGCACCGGCTCGCAGTATCCGGCGCCGCACAACACGCCCTGCATCGAGCGCGTCCGCCGCGCGCTGGGCGACGCCTTTGGCCTGTCACAGTTCGGCGTCAATCTGCTCGACCTGCCGCCCGGAACATGGTCCTCGCAGCGGCACTGGCACGAGCAACAGGACGAGTTCGTCTATGTGCTCGAAGGCGAGGTCGTGCTTGTGACCGACGAGGGCGAGACGGTGCTGCGCCCGGGGATGATTGCGGGCTTCCGTGCCGGCGCCGGCAACGGCCATCACCTCGTCAACCGCTCGAACACGACGGCGCGCGTGCTCGAGGTCGGAACGCGCACGACCGATGAGGTCACATGCTATTCCGACATCGACATGGTGATGCGCGAGAATGCCGAGGGCTGGGGCTACTTCACCAAGAACGGGCGGCCCCTGAAATGAATTTCAGCAAGATCCTGGTCGCCAACCGCGGCGAGATCGCCTGGCGCGTCATGCGCACGGCGAAGGCGATGGGCTACCGCACCGTCGCGGTCTACTCCGACGCTGACCGTGAGGCACCGCATGTCTCGTTTGCCGACGAGGCTGTGCGCATTGGCCCGCCGCCCGTCGGCGAGAGCTACCTCAGCATCGACCGCATCCTCGAGGCTGCACACAAGTCGGGGGCCGACGCCATCCATCCCGGTTACGGCTTCCTGTCGGAGAACGAAGCCTTCGCTGCCGCCTGCGAGAAGGCCGGCCTGGTCTTCATCGGCCCGCCGCCCGCGGCGATCGCGGCGATGGGCAACAAGGCCGCCGCCAAGCGGCGCATGATCGAGGCCGGCGTGCCTTGCGTGCCGGGCTACCAGGGCACCGACCAGAGCGACGCCAGGCTCGAGAACGAGGCTCGGCACATCGGCCTGCCGGTGATGGTGAAGGCCGCGGCGGGCGGCGGCGGGCGCGGCATGCGCCTGGTCGAACGCCAAGCCGATCTCGCCGAAGCCATCCGCACCGCCCGCACCGAGGCCGAGAGCGCCTTCGGCTCGGGCGAGCTGATCCTCGAGAAGGCCGTGGTCGACGCACGCCACGTGGAGATCCAGGTCTTCGCCGACGCCCACGGCACCGTCATCCATCTCGGCGAACGCGACTGCTCGGTGCAGCGCCGGCATCAGAAGGTCGTCGAGGAAGCGCCTTCCCCGGCTGTCGACGCGGATCTGCGCGCGCGTATGGGCGCGGCCGCCGTCGCCGCCGCCCGCGCGATCGGCTATCGCGGCGCGGGCACGGTCGAGTTCCTGCTGGCGGCCGACGGCGCCTTCTACTTCCTGGAGATGAACACCCGCCTTCAGGTCGAACATCCGGTGACCGAGATGATCACCGGACAGGACCTCGTCGCCTGGCAGCTCATGGTCGCCGCCGGTGAAAGCCTGCCACTGTCGCAGGAAAAGGTGTCGTTCTCCGGCCACGCCATCGAGGTCCGGCTCTACGCCGAGGACGCCTATGCCGGCTTCCTGCCGCAGACGGGGCGCATCGACGTCTGGCGGCCCGCGACCGGGCCGGGCGTGCGCATCGACCATGGCATCAAGCAGGGGCTCGCCATCTCGCCCTTCTACGATCCCATGATCGCCAAGGTGATCGCCCACGGGGCGACCCGCGACCAGGCGCGGGTGCGGCTCGTGCAGGCGCTGCGCGACACCGTCGTGCTGGGGCCGACCACCAACCGCCACTTTCTGATACGCCTGCTGGAGCATCCGGAGTTCGCCGCCGGCGAGGCGACGACGGCGTTCCTGGGCAAGCACCCCTTCCCTGCCCCGCCTGTCAGCGATACGCATTGGCAGGCCGCCGCGACCCTGCTGTGGCGGCAGTCCGCGGCGCGCTACCCCGCGGCGCTGCGCGGCTGGCGCAACTCGAATCCGGAGCCGACGCCCATCCGGCTGGCCGTCGGGACCAGCGAACGCCTCCTGCAGGTGACCGGCCGCGAGCCCGTCGGGGACGGCATGCGATACCATGTCGATGGTGACGAGATCATCGTCGATCTCGACGGCTTCTCCGTGCGCTTCACCGACCGCACCTATGCGCCGCCCGCGGCGGCCGCAGCCGGCAGCGACGGCAGGCTGCGCGCGCCCATGGATGGCCGCATCGTCGCCATCAAGGTTGCGCCCGGGGAGAGCGTCGCCAAGGGCCAGACGCTGATCGTGCTGGAGGCCATGAAGATCCAGCATCAGCTCAAGGCGGCCCTCGACGCCACCGTCGAATCGGTTGCCGTTCAGGAAGGCCAGCAGGTCTCCAACCGCACGGTTCTCGTCACTATGGCCGCCGGGAATGGGTCGGCCGATGCCGCTGCACATTGAGAAGGTCAGTCACCGTTACGACGGCGTGGAGGCGCTGGCCGACTTCTCGCTCGACATCGCCGACGGCGAGACCGTCGCCCTGATCGGGCCGTCCGGCTGCGGCAAGTCCACCTTGCTCGCCATCGTGGGCGGCCTGCTGCAGCCCACCGCCGGACGCGTCACGCTCTCCGGTGTGCCATCGGCCGATTCGCTCAACCCCTTCACCTACGTCTTCCAGGATTTCGCGCTGCTGCCCTGGCGCAGCGTCGAGGGCAACGTGGCCCTTGCGCTGGAGCACCGGCGGCTCTCTGCCGCCGAGCGGCGCGAGCGCGTCGCGGCGGCGCTGGCGCTGACCGGCCTCGACGAGTTCGCCGCCGCCTATCCCCGGCAGCTCTCCGGCGGCATGCGCCAGCGCGTCGGCATCGCCCGGGCGCTGGTCGTGCGCCCGGCCGTGCTGCTGCTCGACGAGCCGTTGTCGGCGCTCGATGCGCAGACCCGCACGCTGCTGATGGAGGACCTGCTGGCGATCTGGGCGTGCGAGAAAAGCACGCGCCTCTATGTCACGCACAACCTCGAGGAGGCGGCGCGGCTGGCCGATCGCGTCGTCGTGCTGTCCCGCCGGCCCGGCCGCATCCGCGAGGTGCTGCCCATCGACGTGCCGGTGGCCGAACGCGGGCAGCCTGAGCACGCTGCGCTGCTGCTCGACGTCCACCGCCGGCTGTGGTCGCTGATCCGCGACGAGGCCGCCACGGCAGACCGCGAGATGCAGCATGTCTGACGCCGGCGGCCGTCGCCCGGTCTCGTTCCGCGGCGGCGGCTTCGACCCCGTGCCGAAACGGCTGCTGCCGTGGCTCGTCTTCCTGTTCCTGATCGCGGCCTGGCAGGCGGCCTCGACCATCGGCCTGCTGCCGCCGCTCTTCATGCCGAGCCCGGCCGCCGTCCTGCGCGCCCTGGCCGAGCTCTGGGCGGACGGCACGCTGGTCCAGCATGTATCGGCATCGCTCGGCCGCATCGTTCCGGGCTGGATCATCGGCACCGCCACCGGCCTCGCGATCGGGCTGGCGATGGGCATCTTCTCGGCGGCGCGCGCCGCCGGCCTGCCGGTCGTCGCGGCGCTGTTCCCCATTCCCAAGATCGCCCTGCTGCCGCTGCTGATCCTGTGGTTCGGCATCGGCGAGCCCTCGAAGATCGCGACAATCGCGCTCGGCGTGTTCTTTCCCACGGTGATCTCGGCCTACAGCGCCTGCGATTCCGTTCCGCGCAATCTCATCCGCATGGGCCAGAGCTTCGGCCTGCCGGCGACGGACATCGTCGCCAAGATCGTGCTGCCCGGCGCCATGCCCGGCATCCTCGCCGGCTTCCGCATCTCGGCGTCGGTAGCGTTGCTGCTGGTCGTCGCGGCCGAGATGATCGGCGCCGAGCACGGCATCGGCGCCTTCGTCCTGACCGCCGGCAACCTGATGCAGACCGACCAGCTCCTGGCCGGCGTGGCCATGCTGTCGGTGCTCGGCCTGCTGATCTCGTGGGGACTTGGCAGCCTGGAGCGTTTCGTGCTCCGGTGGCGGTGAGAACAAGTCTGGGAGGAAACAACCATGCTGCGTCGTGTCCTGCTCGCGTCGAGTATCGTGCTTCTGGCCGCTCCGGCTTTCGGCCAGACCTATCCAACGAAACCGATCACCATGATCGTGCCCTTCGCCGCCGGCGGTCCGACCGACCTGCTGGCGCGCATCATGGGCGAGCGCATGGCAAGGGAGCTCGGCCAGCAGATCATCATCGAGAACGTGACCGGCGCGGCGGGCACCATCGCCATGGCCAAGCTCGCGCGGTCAGCGCCGGATGGCTACACGATCGGCATCGGGCATCTCGGCACGAACGTCGCCAACGCCGCGATCTACACCAAGCTCGGCTTCGATCTCGTGAACGATCTCGTGCCCATCGTGCGCCTGCCCGCCAATCCGATGCTCGTGGTATCGTCGAACAGCGTGCCGGCCAAGACGCTGAAGGAACTGGTCGACTACCTGAAGGCCAACGCCGGCAAGGTGTCGGGCGGCACCGCCGGCATGGGCTCGGGCTCGCATCTTGGCGCCCTCGCCTTCAACAAGGCGACCGGCGCCACATACCAGCTCGTGCCTTATCGCGGCACCGGGCCGGCGATGCAGGACCTGATCTCCAACCAGATCCAGGTCATGGTCGACCAGTCCTCGAACTCGCTGCCGCAGGCGCAGGCCGGAAAGATCCGCGCCTACGCCGTGACGTCGGCCAAGCGCTCGTCCGCGATGCCGGACATTCCGACCGCGGCCGAAGCCGGCTTTCCGATGGAAGTGACGATCTGGAACGGCCTGTGGGCGCCCAAGGGAACGCCCGCCGCGATCGTCGACAAGCTCAATGCCGCGGCGGTCGCCGCCCTGCAGGACCCGGCCGTGCGCAAGCGCATGGAGGAGCTCGGCCAGGATCTGCCGACGCTGGAGGAAATGAAGCCCGCGGCCTTCGCGGCCTTCCAGAAGGCGGAGTACGCCAAGTGGAAACCCATCCTCGAGGCGGCGGGCGTGAAGATCGAATAGACCATCGTCGGGAAAGGAGCCGTTTCGCGCATGTCTCCCCTGCGTCGCGGCGAGGCTAGCCGCACTGGTCGTGCCCGGCTATAGAAACCCGAATTGCTTTCGGGGGCGCCATGAGTTTGGCTCGCAAGACCTTGTTCGTGACCGGCGGGAGCCGCGGCATCGGACTTGCCATCGCATTGCGTGCTGCGCGCGATGGCGCGAATGTCGCCGTCGCCGCCAAGACCGTGAAGCCCGATCCGCGCCTGGCGGGCACGATCTTCACGGCGGCCGAGGAGATCGAGAAGGCCGGCGGCAAGGCGCTGCCCCTGCCGTGCGACATTCGCGACGAGCAGAGCGTCGAGAAATCGGTGGCCGAGACCGTCGCGAAGTTCGGCGGCATCGACATCCTCGTGAACAACGCCAGCGCGATCAGCCTCACCGGCACGCTGGCCACGCCCATGAAGCGCTACGACCTGATGCACCAGATCAACGCGCGTGGCACCTACCTGGTCTCGCAGAAGTGCATCCCGCATCTCCTCAAGGCCGCCAACCCGCACGTGCTCAACCTGTCGCCGCCGCTCGACTTCGACGTGAAGTGGTTCGCCAACCACGCCGCCTACACGCTCGCCAAGTACGGCATGTCGGTCTACGCCTGGGCGATGGCCGAGGAGTTCAGGGGCAAGATCGCCTTCAATTGCCTCTGGCCGCGGACCGGTATTGCCACGGCGGCGATCCAGAACATCCTGGGCGGCGACGAAGGCATGAAGCGCTGCCGCAAGCCCGAGATCATGGCCGACGCCGCGCATGCGATCCTCACGCGCCCGGCGCGCGACTGCAGCGGCAACTTCTTCATCGACGACGAGGTGCTGGGCGCTGCGGGCGAGACGGACTTCGACAAGTATGCCGTCTCGCCGGGCACGCCGCTGATGCCCGATTTCTTCGTGCCCGCCGCCGGCGCACGCACCGTCGTCGGGCGGAACTAGGGGCATGGCGACGTTCCTGCTCGTCCATGGCGCGTGCACCGGTGGCTGGTGCTGGGAGAAGGTCGTGCCGCTGCTGGAGGCGCACGGCCACAAGGCTTGCGCCCCCGACCTGCCGGGCCTCGGCGACGATCCGACGCCGCCGGCGAACGTCACCCTCGCCGACAATGTCGACAAGCTGGCGCGGATTCTCGACAAGACCGAGGGACAGGTCGTGCTGGTCGGCCATTCGCTGGGCGGCATCACGATCAGCCAGCTGGCCGAAGCCAGGCGGCGCAAGATCAAGGCGCTGGTCTATCTCTGCGCCCTGCTGCCGCCGTCGGGCAAGACCGGCCGGGAGATGACGTCGCTCGAGCCCGACACGATGTTCCGCCTGTCGCGGCAGGTCAGCCCCGACGGCCTCACCTACACCTTCTCGCGCGACAAGCTGCCGGCGCTGTTCTACGCCGATGTCTCGCCCGAGGACCGCTATCGCGGGATGGAGCGGTTGCGGCCGCAGCCGCTCGCCATCTCGACCACGCCCGTCACGCTGACCGAGGAACGCTTCGGCTCGGTGCCGCGCTGGTACATCGAGTGCAAGTTCGACAACGCCATCCGCCTCAACCTGCAGCGCGCGATGGTCAAGATGACCCCCTGCAAGGTCATCAGCATGGAATGCGGCCACTCGCCCTTCTACTCCAACCCCGAGGAGCTGGTGGAGCACCTCGAGGCGATCGCCAATACCTGACGCCGTCTAGTCGAAGAACGCGAAGGTCCGCGTCTCGAGGCTTTCGCGCGGCCGCGCGTTCGGTGGCGAGGTGGGATCGTCGAACGCGGAATGCAGCGAGAAGCGTGCGCGGCCATCGCGCGCCGAGTCGTAGCACTTGATGAGCACGGCCTCGTCGCGAGTCATGCGCGGAAAGTAGTACCAGCGATGATCGGCGTTGTAGACGCCGACATAGATCTCGCCCGTGCGGTCGGCATAGACAAGGTCGCAGACCGCGAGGTCGCGCGGCGCGATGCTCTCCGCATCCACGAAGCCGAGCGGCGACATCTCGACCGGATGCCGCGAGATGTTGCGCCAGACGTTGATCTCCACGAAGCGCCTCCCGAGGCGCGCCCCGGCCTCATCGGGCGGCAGCAGGTCGCGCACGCGTTGCGGTCCCGACCTCTCGGTGTAGTCGTTGTGGACGCTGCGTACGGGCGAACGATGGCCGCGCTCGACGCCCTGGTCGGCGGCGCGGATGGTGTGATCGAAGACCACCACCTTCGAAGCGCCGGTCTGGCGTTTCACCAGCGCCTCGACCTCGGGCTCGTAGACCCGCCGGATCTCGTCCCTGTCGTAGAAATCGCGCACGGCGGTCTGGTGCGGCGTCAGGATGAAGGCCTGGCGGTCGAGCGACAGGTCGTGCGCGATCGGCCGTGCATCGTGGATGCGCACCTTGAAGTCGCGATAGTTCCCGTCGCGCCGCGGCACGCCGGTACCGATCGGCGGATTGTACGTCACCGGCTTGACGCTGAGATCGGCGAGATAGGGAACCTCGGCCTCGACCCAGGCGGCAAGCGGCGGCTGCGGCTGAATCTGCTGAACGCTTTGAACGGCAGGCATGGGACACCTCCTCACCGGAAGATCGTCGCCGACACTACGCCTTTCGAGAGCGTTGCTTCATGAAAAGACCTCATGCTCTCGACGGGAAACTTTGTCGATTGCGCTATGCCGCCAGTTCGAGGATTTCCATCACCTGGCCCGGCCCTTCGATCGGCCGCGGGTTGTTCAGCACGGCGCGGTCGTGCATCGACTTCTCGGCGATCTCGCGGAAACGGTCGCGGCCGACGCCGACGTCCGACAGATGCTGCGGCAGGCCCAGCGACCTGACCAGCCCCGCCACCAGGTCGGCCGCGGCCACGTCCGGCTGGCCGAAAGCCTCGCTCACGCGTTTCTGGCGATCGGCATTGGCCGACAGGTTCCAGCGCAGCACCGAGGGCAGCATCACGCAGGACGTGTGGCCGTGCGGGACATGGCAGGCGGCCCCCAGCACGTGGCCGATGCCATGGCTCGCGCCCACGCCGACGCCGGACGTGCCGGCGCCGATCGATAGCCACATGCCGAACTGCAGATCGAGACGCGTCGCCATGTCGTCGGGTCGGGCCTTGTGCGCCGGCAGCGCGTGCGCCAGGAGCTTCAGCGCCTCGGTCGCCGTCCCAAGGACGAAAGGATGCGCCTGCTGCGAGCATAGCCGCTCGACGGCATGGTCGACGGCCTTGAGGCCCGTGGACAGCATCAGGTCCAGGGGCGTGGCGAGCGTCGCCGCCGGATCGAGCACGATGACGCACGGCACGACCAGGCGATGCCCGAAGCTCTCCTTGATGCCGTGCCGCGGATCGGTGATTCCGGCATAGGCGTTGAACTCCGCCGCCGACAAGGTCGTTGGCACGGCGACCATGCGGATCGCGTCGGCCGGCGGCCTGATTGCCTCGGACGGCGGCGCCTGGCCCTCTTTCGGCCTGCCGGCGCGATAGGGATCCAGTGCCTCGACCGTCGTCACGCCCTGCCACAGGGCGATCAGCATCACCTTCGTGGCGTCGATCACGGAGCCGCCGCCGACGGCGACGATCAGGTCGGCGCCCGCCTCGCGAGCCAGCCTCGCCCCTTCGACGACACAGGGCCGCGGCGAATGCGCCGTGATGCCCGGATAGACGCCCGCATGGCGGTCGCCCAGTTCGCGCACTACGTCGGCCAGCAGCGCGCTCCGGGCGACGGATCTCGATGTGGTCACGAAGACGCGCCGCGCGCCCAGCCGCTCCGCCTCGGCGCGCAATGCGGCTCCGGCCGGCCGGCCGTACACGACCCGCTCGATGTCCTGATGACCGTGGATGCCGTTCAGCATGTTCCCTCGCCCTCCGGGCAAGACCGTATCGACACCACGGAGCATGGTCTATAACCGCGGCGTTTCAAGAGAGCCGAGGAGTGGCGTGGAATGCCGGGGGCATTGGAAGGACTGAAGGTCGTGGACCTGTCGCGCGTGCTGGGGGGTCCGTACTGCGGGCAGATGCTGGGCGATCACGGTGCGGAAGTGATCAAGGTCGAGCCGCCGCAGGGCGATGAGACACGGCTGTGGGGTCCGCCGTTCGACAAGGAAGGCATCTCGGCCTACTTCGCCGGCATCAACCGCAACAAGCGCACCGTGGCTCTCGACCTGTCGAAGCCCGAGGGGCGCGACGTCCTCATGAAGCTGCTCGAGAACGCCGACGTGCTGATCGAGAACTTCAAGACCGGCACGATGGAGAAGTGGGGCATCGGCTACGACACACTCTCGAAGAGATTCCCGCGCCTGGTCCATGCCCGCGTGTCGGGCTTCGGTGCCGACGGCCCGCTGGGCGGTTTCCCAGGCTACGACGCCATGGTGCAGGCCTCTGCCGGCCTGGTCTCGGTCAACGGCGCTCCGGAAGCCGGTCCGGTGCGCATCGGCGTACCGGTGGTCGACCTCTCGACCGGCATGAACGCCTGCATCGGCATCCTGATGGCGCTGTATGAGCGCAACCGCTCGGGCAAAGGACAGTTCGTCGACGCCACGCTCTACGACAGCGCCATCGCGCTGCACCAGCCGCATGCCCCCAACTACTTCATGGCCGGCCTCAAGCCCAAGCTCTACGGCAACAGCCACGGCAGCCTGGCGCCCTACGCCAACTTTCCGACCAAGGGACGCAACATCGTGGTCGGCGCCGGAAACGACGGCCAGTTCCGCAAGCTGACCCAACGGCTGGGCAAGCCCGAGCTGGCGGACGATCCGCGCTTCAAGACCAACAGGGACCGCGTCACCCACCGCGAGGAACTGGAGGCCGAGCTGCGCGCCCTGACCAAGGACCACGACGGCGAGACCCTGGCCAACGAACTGATGCGCAACGGCGTGCCGTCCGGCGCGGTGCTGGAAGTACCCGACGTCATGGAGCATCCCCATACACGGCACCGCAACATGGTCTGGGAGAAGGATGGCTGGCGCAACGTCGGCAACCCGGTGAAGCTGTCGCGCACGCCGGCCGAGCCGCGCAGCAAGCCGAGGACCTACGGCGCCGATACAAGGTCGGTGCTCGAGGAACTCGGCTACTCCAAGGCCGAGGTCGACGGCCTAATCGCCTCGGGCGTCGTCTTCACCGAGATCCGCAAATAGGCGCCGCCATGTTCCAGCCCGACCTGCTGAAGGGGAAGCGCATCCTGGTCACCGGCGGCGGCACCGGCCTCGGCCGCTCGATGACGCACCGTTTCCTCGAACTCGGCGCCAACGTGGTGATCTGCGGGCGCCGCGAAGAAGTCCTGAATCAGACGGCCCGCGAGCTCGCCAGCGAAACCGGCGGCGAGGTCGAGACGGTGGCCTGCGACGTGCGCGTGCCGGATGCCGTCGAGACCATGATGGACACGATCTGGACCAAGCGCCCGCTCGACATCCTGGTCAACAATGCCGCAGGGCAGATCCTGGCGCAGACGCACAAGTTGTCGCCACGTGCCATCGATGCCGTCCTGGGCATCGTGCTGCACGGGTCGGCCTACTGCACCGTCGCCGCCGGCCGTCGCTGGATCGAGGCCGGCGAGCGCGACAAGGTCGTGATGTCGATCCTCACCGTGTCCTCGTTGACCGGCGCTCCCTTCACCGTGCCATCGGCCATGGCCAAGGCGGGCGTGCTCGCCATGACCAAGAGCCTCGCGGTCGAGTGGGGGCCGAAGGGAATCCGCACTTGCGCCATCGTGCCGGGCCCCTTCCCCACCGAAGGCGCCTGGAGCCGGCTGATGCCCAGGGAGCGCGGCGGCAACGAAGCGCTCGTGAAGACCATTCCACTGCGCCGCGTCGGCGAGCATACCGAGCTTGCCAACCTTGCCGCTTTCCTGGTGAGCGACGGCGCAGCCTACATCAACGGCGACGCCATCGTCATCGATGGCGGCAAGATGCTTCAGTCGGGCGGCGGCGGCGCCAACACGCAAGCGATGCTCGACTGGACCGACGAGCAGTGGGACGAGATCCGCCCGAAGAGGAAGTAGCCGGCCCATGGCGGCATGGCTCGGAAGGCGAGCGCTCTGTCCGTTCAGGAGCGCGTCAGAGGCTCTCGGTCCGGAAGGTCGGCAGACGCCGTCGAGTCCCCGGCCACCTTCCCGGCCGAGGCCTCACCGCTCATCCAGGATGTGACGAGGTCATAGAAGACCGCCAGAACGACGGGACCGACGAAGAGGCCGATCAGGCCGCCGGCCACCGTGCCACAGATCACACCCGCAAGTATGACGACCATGGGCGTCTGCAGGCCGCGAGCCATCAGGATGGGCCGCAGCACGTTGTCGAGCAGCAGCAGCGGCGCGCTATAGACGGTGAAGAGCGCGGCGGAGCCGGCCGACCGGTCGATCCACATCCACACGATCACCGGCAGCATGACGATATTGGGCCCCACCTGGACGATGGCCAGCACGAGGCAGACGAAGGTCAGCGCGCCAGCAAACGGCACGTCGGCCACCAGCATGCCGAGCCCCAGCAGCGCCGATTGCAGCAGCGCCACGCCGATCACCCCCTGCGACACGTTCCGGATGGTCGAACCCGCGATCTCGACGAAATGACGACCACGCATGTCGGCGATACGGCTCGCCAGACCGGCAAGCGTCCGTCCGAGCGTCTCCGAATAGGCCAGCAGCACGCCGGAGACGATGATCGCACCAGCGAACTGCATCACCTCGAAGGCGACCCCCGCCGCAACCCGGCCGATCCACCGGCCGACGGCGGTGAGCTGGGCGACATGGCTCGCAATCAGCGTGCGCGAATCCTCCGATGCCGAAAGCCAGAAGTCATACAGACGACTTCCGACCACCGGCCATGTGCGAACCGATTCCGGCGGCGGCGGCAAGATGTGCTCGCCGCGCAGCAGCATGCGGCCATAGGCGTCCAGCGTATCCACGGCCGAGACGGAAAGCAGCACCACGGGCGTCAGCAGGATCACCAGGAGGAGGATCGACAGCAATGCCCCCGCGAGTCCCGATCTCAGGCCGAGACGGCGGTGAAACAGGCTGTACAGGGGGAATGAAGCGACGGCCAGGATCACGGCCCAGAGCAGCAGCGGCATCACCGGCCGCAGCATCGCGAGACTGGCATAGGCCACTGCCGCGATCAGGGAGATCCTGACCGCCATGTCGATCACGAAGCGCGAAAGCTCCGCCCTGCCCTTTTCCGTCTCGATCATCACTGGAATCCCTCAGCCTCGCACGCTCCATGACGACGGAGTGTGCAGGCCGGCAGCATAGCCGGTCCACGGCCTCGTGTGATGGTTCCTGTCAGCGCGTGGCGGACGTCACCACGCGTACGGGATCGCCGTCGGACAATCCATCCGGCGGGCTGTCGATCACACGGTCGCCCGCCGTGACACCGCTGCCGATTTCGACCACCTGCCCAAGGTCGCGCGCGATCGTGATCGACTTCAGGACGACCTTGTCCGCGGAGTCGACGGTGGCGACTCGCAGTCCCTTCCGGCCAAAGATCAGAGCGCCGGCGGGAATGCTGAGCGCCTGCCGGTTGGCCGGCAGCTCGATGCGGGTATTGGCGAACGCACCGGGCATCAGTTCTCCCGATGCGTTGTCGACCACGATCTGCATGCGTGTGGTTCCGCTCTTGGCATCGACGGCACGCGCCGACGCGTCGACCACGCCGCTGTAGACCTTGTCGGGATATTCCGGAACGGTGATCTGCACCTTCGTATTGAGCCTCACCGCGGGAACGAAATTCTGCGGGACGCTGACCGTCAGCCTCAGACGCTGAATGTCGGAGATCACGAACAGGGCGAGCCCCGCGCTCGAATCGGCATTGATGAGCGCGCCGACGTCGGTATTCCGTGCCGTCACGACACCATCGAAAGGTGCCGTCAGACGCTTGAAATCGCTCAGCACCTCCAGCCGGTCCACGGCGGCCTGGGCCGCCCGTGACAGGGCCTGCTTCACGGTGAGATCGCCCATCTTCTCGTCGACGGTCTGTCGCGACACCGTGTTGGTGCCGCCGAGCTGCTGCCAGCGCTGGGCCGTCACGGTCGCCAGAGTCTCGGCGGCCTTCGCGCTTGCGAGGGCAGCCTTGGCTTGGAGGAGCTGCTGGTCCAGATCCGGCGCCTCGATCTCGGCCAGAAGCTGGCCCGATTTCACGCTGGTGCCGATATCGACGTACCACGCCTTCAGGAAACCGGCGACGCGAGCATAGATGGGCGCCCGCGTATAGGCCTCCAGCCGCCCCGGCAAGTCCAGCCAGGTGGCATTGGTACTGGCCGACGGCTGCACGACGCTCACCACCGGCACCGCCTGGACGTCCGTCCACTCCTTGAGCTTCGCCTCACTGGCATTGCGGCTCCATATGCCGCTCACGACCACGAAGGCCGCGACGAGGGCTCCGGCCATGCCGGCAATGGCGAGGCCGCGCCGCGGCTTCAGGGGACCCGAAGAAGAACGCTCAGACGACATGAGTAACTCCAGGGGCGCCTGCGGTCGCCACCGCGCCGTGGCGCCGATGAATGACGCTGAAGACGACCGGAACGAAGACGAGCGTTGCGACGGTCGCAAAGATCAGGCCACCGATGACCGCCCGTCCCAGAGGAGCATTCTGCTCGCCGCCTTCGCCCACCCCCAGCGCCATGGGGGCCATGCCGATGATCATGGCCAGAGCCGTCATCAGCACCGGGCGGAAGCGGACATAGCCGGCTTCCAAGGCCGCTTGCGTGGCGTCGCCAAGCTCCGCCAGCCGCTCCCGGGCAAAGCTCACCACCAGCACCGAATTCGCTGTCGCCACGCCCATGCACATGATGGCGCCCGTCAACGCCGGCACCGACAGGGTGGTGTAGGTGGTGAAAAGCATCCAGACGATGCCGGCCAGCGCGGCCGGCAGGGCGGTGATGATGACGAAGGGATCGCTCCAGGATTGGAAATTGACGACGATCAACAGGTAGATCAGGACGATGGCGCCGATCAGGCCGAAGATGAGGCCCGAGAAGGCGCTTTCCATCGTCTTCACCTGTCCTTGAACCTTCACTGACCGGATCTGAGGCGGCCGCTCGGACGCCAGTTCGCCGACGATGCGGCGGACATCGGCGGCAACCGCGCCGAGATCGCGGCCCTGCACGCCGGCGAATACCTGCACCATGCCCTGCAGATCGTACTGGGACACGACAGCGTTGGCGGTATCGCGCCGGACATCGGCGATGCCGCCCAGCACCTGGAGTTGCGAGGCCGCGGGTGCCGCGATCGGCAGGTTCGAAAGCGCCGCCAGTGAATCGAGCCGGGACTGCGGCGTCTGCATGACGATGCTGTAGGAGACGCCGTTCGCCGGATTCAGCCAGTAGGTCGGCGCGACCTGGCTGGATCCGGCCAGGTTGACGACCAGCGAATTGGTGACATCGCGCGTCGTCAGGCCGACATACTGGGCGCGCGTCCGGTCGATATCGACGGCGAGGATGGGCGCGGTGCGCGCCTGCTGGATGCGCGCATCGACGATGCCCGGCACCTGGCGAATGCGCGCCAGCAGACGGTTGGCATGGTCGAAACTGGCCTGCAGGTTGGAACCGCGCACCTGGATGTCGATCGGAGACGGCGCGCCGAAATTCAGGATCTGGCTGATGATGTCAGCGGGCAGGAAGGAGAAGGTGAAGCCGGGGAAGCGTTCCGGCAGTTCGCGTCGCAGCTCGCGCACGTAGTAGTCTGTAGGCCCATGATGTTCGGTGAGCTTGATCTGGATATCGCCGTCCTGCGGCCCGATCGTCCCGGTGTTGTTGTAGGTCATGTTGATGCCGCTGACCGGCATGCCGACATTGTCGGCCATGGTGGCGATCTCGCGCGGCGGGATGATCTGCCTGATCGCCTTCTGGATGTCGGCGAACTGATTGGCAGTCTCCTCGACCCGCGTACCGACCGGCGCCCGTGCATGCATCAGGATCTGCCCCGAATCGACCGAGGGAAAGAAATTCTGTCCGAGAAAAGGCACCAGCAGGAACGATGCCAGCACGAAGGCCATGAAGCCCGTGATGAAAGTTCCACGACGCACGAGCGCCAGCGCCAGCAGATCGCGATAGGCTTCGCGGAAACGCTCGAAACACGCCTCGAAGCCGCGCTGGAAGAGGACCAGCGGGTTGCGGGCGGGCGGCCTCTCGCCATGGCCGTGCGCCACGTGCGGCTTCAGAAGATGGTTCGCCATGGTCGGCACCAGCGTGCGCGAGAGGACGAACGAGCAGATCATGGCGAACATCACCGCCTCGGCCATCGGCACGAACAGGAAGCGGGCGACGCCTTCGAGGAAGAACATCGGCACGAACACGATGCAGATGCAGAGCAGGGAGACGAAAGCCGGCGTCACGATCTGGCGGGCGCCGTCCATGATGGCCGTCTCGACATCCTTCCCCTGCTCCAGGTGCCAGTTGATGTTCTCGATCGTGACCGTGGCGTCGTCGACCAGGATGCCGACCGCCAGTGCCAGCCCTCCCAGCGTCATGATGTTCAGCGTCTCGCCGGCCAGCGACAGCAGGGCGATGGAGCCGAGGATGGCAAGCGGGATCGAGGTGGCGATGATGACCGTCGAGCGCCAGCTTCCGAGGAACAGCAGGATCATCAAGCTCGTCAGAACCGCGGCGATCACGGCCTCGAGCGCGACGCCGCTGATGGCGCCCTTCACGAAAAGAGACTGATCACCCAGTACGGCGATGCTGACATTCTCGGGTAGCGCCTTCTTCAGTTCCTCGACCCGCTGCTTGATGCCCTCAATGATGGAGAGGGTGGACACCGACCCGTTCTTGAGAACCTGCAGCAGCACGGAGCGGCCGCCATCGACGTGCACGATATTGGTCTGCGGTGGGTTGCCGTCGCGGACCTGGGCGACGTCGCGCAGATAGACCATGGCTCCGTTCGCCGTGAATATCGGCAGGTCTGCCAGATCCTGGAAGTCCGTCGGCGCATTGTTGAGCTGTATGGCGTATTCGTAGCTGCCGATCTTCTGCGTTCCCACCGGCGTCAACAGGTTCTGGGCCGCGAGCGCGTTGGCGACGTCGGCGGCCGACAGGCCGCGCGCCTGCAAGGCCGCCGGGTCGAGATCGATCTGGATCTGACGGAATTTGCCGCCGAAGGGGAAAGGAATGGCCGCGCCGGGCACGGTGATCAGCGGCGTGCGCACCGTGTTGATCGCGATATCGAAGACTGCCTGCTCGGAGATGCCCTTGCCTGCCAAGGCAAGCTGTATGATCGGCACCGTCGAGGCGTTGTAATTCAACACGAGCGGCGGCGTGATATTGGGCGGCATCTGCTTCAGCACGGTCTGCGAAATGGCAGTGACCTGGGCGTTGGCGGTGCGGATGTCCGTGCCCGGCTGGAAGAAGATCTTGACGATGCCGATGCCGGTGTACGACGTGCCCTCGATATGCTCGATGTCATTGACTGTCGTTGTCAGCGCCCGCTGGAAGTTCAGCATGACGCGGCCGGACATCTGATCGGGCGGCAGCCCTGTGTACTGCCAGACGACTGCGATCACGGGAATGCGGATCTCGGGGAAGATGTCCGTGGGTGTCCGCAGGGCAGAAAGCGGACCGACGATAAAAATGAGCAGGGCGAGAACGACAAAAGTGTAAGGTCGCTTCAGGGCGATCCGAACCAACCCCAGCATCAGTACGAACTTCCCCACTCACGAGATCGTCGCGGCCATCCCACCAGGCCACGTTCTCTTATCGGACCACGGTCAATCTCGCCTGTCGAGCCGATATTGCCCAAGCTTGCCGCATGGCTCAGGGTTGGAGCTGCATAGGCAATCACTATGACGTGAAGGGAGGGAGGCCATCCATGGCCGACTATGACTATATCATCGTAGGTGCAGGCTCGGCTGGCGGCGCACTGGCGGCACGGCTGAGCGAGGATCCGGCCAAGAAGATCCTGTTGCTGGAAGCGGGCGCCCGCAGCCATCCCTATTCCCGTATGCCGCTGTCCTTCGGCCTGCTGATCGAGCACCCCACCGCCAATTGGTGTTACCAGTCCGAACCGGAGCCCAACACCAACAATCGCCAGATCCCGGTCCCCCGCGGCAAGCTGCTGGGCGGCTCCAGCTCGATCAATGGCCTGGTCTGGGTGCGTGGCCAGCCGCTGGACTTCGACACCTGGGCCCAGATGGGCTGTCGCGGCTGGAGCTGGCGCGAGGTGGCGCCGATATTCAGCCGCATCGAGAACTACGTCGACGGTGACGGGAGCAACGGTCGCGGCACCTCCGGACCTCTCAAGGTGTCCACGGTCCCCGACCAGAATCCGCTCTACGACGCACTCTTCGCCGCCGCGAAGGTTGCCGGCTACAAGCTCAATCCCGACTACAACAGCGAGGACCAGGAGGGCGTCGTCAAGACGCAGACTTCGATCTACAAGGGCCGACGCATGAGCGTCGCCCATTGCTACATCGAGCCGGCGATGAAGCGGTCGCACAACCTGCACGTCGTTACCGACGCCCATACGCTGCGCGTCCTCCTCGAGGGCAAGCGCTGCGTCGGCGTGGAATACGAAAAGGGCGGACAGATCCTCCGGGCCGGCGCCCGCGAGACGATCCTGTCGGCCGGCGGCGTGGCCTCGCCGCAGATCCTGGAGCTTTCGGGCATCGGGCAGCCGGAACTGCTGCGCCGGCACGGCATCGAGGTGAAGCATGAGCTGCCCGCGGTAGGCGAGAACTTCCGCGATCACATCAACGCCCGCATCATCTGGCGGGTGAAGGACCCGCGCGTCTCCTACAACCACATGGCACGCGGCATCGGCGCCGCGACACAGATGCTGAAGTATCTGACGACGGGCGGCGGCTTCATGAGCCTGCCTTCCGCACCGCTGCTCGCCTTCCTGAAGACGCGACCGGAGCTGGAGACGCCAGACGTGCAGATGCACCTCGTGCCCTACGCCATCAAGGATCCCAAGACGCGCAAGCTGCAGGACTTCCCGTCGATGACGATCGCCTGCTACCAGCTCCGGCCGGAGAGCCTGGGTTCCATCCACATCCGCTCGGCGGATCCCAAGGACCACCCGGCGATCCGCTTCAACTTCCTCGCCGACCCGATCGACCAGGCGGCCATGGTGGAAGGCTTCCACATGATGCGCAGGATCGTCGACGCACCGCCGATGGATCCGTATCGCGGCGAGGAGTTTTCACCCGGCGCCTCGGTCCGGAGCGACGACGAGATCCTGACCTGGATCCGGCACAACTCGCAGACCGCCTATCACCCGATCGGCACCTGTCGCATGGGCCCGGCCGGGCCGAAGACGGTGGTCGACGACAAGCTCAAGATTCACGGCATCGAAGGGCTGCGCGTCGCCGACGCGTCCATTTTCCCGACGATGCCATCCGGCAACACCAATGCCCCCTCGATCATGGTCGGCGAGAAGGCCGCAGATCTCCTGAAGGCCGCGGCCTGACGGCCGTCGCACCGGAAGGCCGTCACGCGCTGGTCACGCGACGCCTGCCCCGACTCCCCCTACGGTCCGCACCAGACCGCAGCGTGAGGGGTGTCATGAGCACGACCGCCAGGGCGGAAGATCCGACAAGGCGTGTGCGTACCGGTAGTCTCTACAGGGAGGCGCGGCAGGCGTTGCGGTCGCTCTGCCCGCAGCCGTTGCTCAACTGGCGCGAGGCGCGTTTCTACGGCCGCCACGGCGAAGTCGAACTGCACGTGCTCGAATTCCTATGCCGACGGAGCAAGGATGCGATCGACGTCGGCGCCAACGACGGCAGCTACGTGCATCATTTGCGCCGTCACGCCCGCCGGGTGATCGCCTTCGAGCCGATGCCGAGCCTGGCCGATGCGCTGGTCAGCAAGTTCGGGCAGAAGTTCGCAAGCGGCGTCGACGTCCGGTCCATCGCCCTGTCGGACCACGCGGGCACCGTCGAGCTGCACATGCCGGTCGTCGACGGCGTGACGGTAACCGGATGCTCCACGGTCTCCGCTACGGCTTCGGCCACCTATCCCGGCCATCGGGCCATCGAGGTGCCGATCGCCACGCTCGACAGCGTTTATGACGGCGATGTGGGCTTCATCAAGATCGACGTCGAAGGCCATGAGCAGGCCGTGCTCGACGGCGCTGTCCAAACCATCCGCCGCTGCCGGCCGCGATTGCTGGTCGAAATCGACGAGCGCCTGTCGCCTGGCGGCCTGGCGCGCGCCCGTGGATTCTTTCGGCTGCTCGGTTACGAGGGATTCTTCATCCATGCGGGCACGATCAAGCCCATGGCGCTGTTCGCGCCGGAGACCATGCAGAACCGATGCGACCTGCCCGATCTGACGGCGCCGCTGCAGCAGCGTGAGCGTTTCGGCCGGTACATCTACAACTTCATCTTCCTGCCGCGAGAGGAGCCGGCGGCGACCCGGCAGCGAATGTCGGAACGTCTGTCACATCTGTGACCCTGCAGCCCGTCTGCAGCCCGATCTCATCGAGGAGGTGCCTGCCGATCCGCGGCCAGTCGAAGCGACCGGCGCAGGCCGCATAGGCCGTTTCCTGCCAGGCATTGAGCCGCGGCAGATCATCGACGAGCGCGATCACGCCGCGCGCCAGGCCAACGTGATCATCGAACAGGCCGATCCCTCGTCCCTCCTCCAGCGGCATGCCCGGCAGGGCCGATCGCAAGGCGAGGATGGGCAAGCGGTGAAACACATAATCCAGGCCCTTGAGCTTGAAGCCGCCCAGCAGGTCCGGCACCAGCGCCAACCGCGCCCACTGCATGAAAGGCCGCACGTCGTCGACACGCCCGACGAACTCGACCGTCGGGAAGCGCCGGCGCAGCGTGCCAAGATAGGTGAGCTCGGCCTCACCCACGATCTGCAACTCGATGCCGGCCTGTGCCAACATGGCCGCGCCGGCCTCGAGGAACGATTCCACGGCGATCCGCTTGGGCGGCCAGTCGAGACTGCTCACCAGGATGGCTCGCCGCGGCACATCGGCATCGATCACGCGCCGTTCGATGCGCGTGCCGTCGTAGCCCGGCGGCAAGAGCGCCACCGGACATCGCGCCTGCGCCGCGAACAGGCAGCAATCTTCCGGCGTGTTGGCGGTCACGAGATCGGCGTGGCGGACCAGCCGTCGCTCCAGGCGCCGTACCTTGGCGCCATCAAGGGCCTTGACGATGCGGCGAAGGCCGCGGGCCGCACCGGCGATGTGCCGTGCGACGGTAATCTCGTGATTGTGCGACAGATAGACCAGGCGCGGGCCCCGCTCGCCTCGACGGCAATGGTCGAGCACGCGCGCCAACGCCCAGCCGCTGCAGATGCTGTCGAACACGACGGCATCCCACGGCCGATCGTCGAACGCCTGATCGATCAACCGCTTCAGATCCGCTGAATCGCCACGCTGCGCGACGACCGGCAGCGGCGACAGCAGTCTGCGCCACGAGGGTTTCGCCCGCTCGTCGCCGAGGCGCCAGTCAATGCCAGGCACGCCGTCTACCGCCCGTGCGCTTTCCGGCCGCGCAAGACCGATCACGCGCAGCGAAGCGCCGGCATGGCGCACCGCCTCGATCAATCCTTTCGAATAGATCAGTTGTCCGTTAGTCGCCGGATCGGGATCCGCCAGCGTAAGCCACAGGCAATGCATCGGCTCCTCCGGCCGGCGACGATGCGGACCGCGCTGCCATGCCACCAGTGATCAAGCTGTGCCGGTCCACACCGTTGCGTATGCGCCACACCGATAGGGTACTGCACGCAGACACAATCTGAGCACTGGCAGGCACACAGACCTCATCCCGACAATGAACGTTAGACCCGAGTGATGCGGGAGGGGTGTCTCGCGAAGGGAGGCAAGATGTTTCTGGCCGAGCCAGAGAGGATGTTTGCCGGCAGTTCCTTTGTCTGCAGTAGATCGGAAAGCGTACTGTCGGTCATCGAGAAGTGTCTCGACAACGGAGTAGGGAGTTGCCTGATCGTCGAGGATGACCAGCGGTTGGTGGGCCGCATCTCGCTCGATGACATAAGAAGGGCCTTGCGCGACGGCACGGCGCTGGCCGACCCAACAGTGAACTGGCATCTCGCCGCCGCCGCGCCGGCAACGCAGCGATTGCGCAACGACATCGCGGACGATGTCAGCCTGCAGCCGATACTCGATCCCACGGGCCTGCTCACGGGCGTGAAGATCGACCGTTCGACGGAATTAGTGCAGGTCGCGCAACCGCACCTGACATGCGCGGAGTTCCGCTCCCTGCTCGATGCCTTTCTATCGGGCTGGATCTCGAGCAAGGGACCGCACGTCCAGAAGTTCGAGGATGACTTCAGCGGCTTCGTCGGCAGCCGGCACGGCATCGCCGTCGCCAACGGAACGGTGGCGCTGCATCTCGCACTGATCGCACTCGGTGTCGGACCGGGCGATGAGGTGATCGTGCCCGACCTCACCTTTGCGGCCACCATCAACGCCGTCCTGCATTGCGGCGCCACGCCGGTGATCGTGGATATCGACCCGCATACCTGGTGCATGACCCTGGAGAGCGTGATTCCCGCCTGCACGGCACGCACCAAGGCCATCATCCCGGTGCATCTCTACGGCCGGCCGGCCGAAATCGGGCCCATCACCGAGTTCGCAGCAGAGCGGGGCATCGCTGTCGTGGAGGATTGCGCCGAGGCGCACGGCGCACGCTACGCCGGTCGCCCGGTCGGCCGGTTCGGCGACGTCGGCTGCTTTTCGTTCTATGCCAACAAGATCGTCACCACCGGAGAGGGCGGCATGTGCCTGACCGACTCCCCCGATCTTGCGGCGATGCTGCGACGGCTGCGCGATCACGGCATGTCGCCCGGACAAACCTACTGGCACGACATGGTGGGTTTCAACTATCGCATCACCAACCTCCAGGCAGCGATCGGCGAATCCCAGCTTGGGCGCATAGACGGCACCCTGCAACGCAATGCACGCATTGCCGGACTCTATCGCGAGGCTCTCGCCGGCATGCCGGGCGTACGCCTTCCCCCCGACATGCCCGACATCTATGAGCCGGTGGTGTGGCTGGCCTCGGTACAGGTGCCGGCCGACAAGCGCCAGCCGATCGTGCGAGCCGCCCGCGAGGCCAAGATCGAAATGCGGCCGTTCTTCCATTCGCTGTCGGCAATGCCGCCATACGCCCGGTATGCGCGGCGCTGTCCCAACAGTCTCGAGCTGGCGGCGACCGGCATCAACCTGCCGACCTCCGCGGCGATCGACGAGCAAATCGTCGATCGCGTCGCCCGGGTGTTCCGCGACGTGCTGGGCTGACGATGGAGGCGTGCATGTTGTCCTGCGTCATCATCGGAGGCGGTCCCGGCGGGTTGGGGCCGTTGATCTGGGCGGCCCAGCACGGTCGGCTCGAGAGCTGGCTCGACCAGGGAATCGCCGTCGTCGAGCGGCGGCCTCGGCTCGGCGGCACGCTGGGCCGCTTCGGCATCCATTCGGATTCGCTCGGTCGCTCCTACCTGGAATGCCTGGAGGCGCCGCACTTGCCGAAGCGGCTGCGTTCGCTGCGTACTGATCCGGTCACCCTTGAAATGGAACGCTACCGGGACACTTTCCCGCCGCTCACCCTCGTCGACTACTACATGCATCGAATCGGTCTCGCCCTTTCAGCCATGTTGGGCGAGAGCGACAGATCGCGCCTCCATCTCTGCACGGAAGCGACCGCCATCCGTCTGCAGGAAGGCGGCACAGTCGCGGTGGACATTGTCGGACCGGACGGCGCCGCCGATACGCTGGTCGCGCGCTCGGCGATCATGGCGCTGGGCGGCCGGCAGTCATGGACCCAGCAGGAGTTGCGGCCTGGACTGACTCTGAGTCACTGCCGCCTGCGGCAGGTCATGCCATCCGACCGGCTGCTGTCGGGCACAGGCCTTCGGGAAGCCGACCGTCTGCTGATGCAGGCCGACGGACGACGCGTTCTCATCCTGGGCGGTGCGCACAGCGCCTATTCCGCGGCCGGAGCCCTGCTCGAGCGGCCCGCGGCGGCCAGGTTAGGCAGCGGGCAGATCGCCATCGTCCAGCGGCGAAGACCTCGCGTTTTCTATCCCGACCGTGCCGCTGCGGTTGCGGATCTGTATGACGTTGCCGACAGCGACATCTGCCCCCGCACCCATCGCGTGAACCGCATGGGCGGGCTGCGCGGGCACGGCCGAGAGATATGGCGGCGCGCCGCCGGCCGCCCCCAGACGCGACCCGAGCCACGCCTGGCAGTGCTGCACCTGCAGGACTTCTCCGCCGAGGAGCTGCACACGGCGATCGAAGAGGCGGCATTGGTGGTGCCCTGCTTCGGCTATCGTTCGTCAACCCTGCCGGTGTTCGACGCCTCGGGCGAGCGACTGACGCTCGACGCCGATGCCGGCGGCATCGCCGTGGGGGAGCATTGCCGCCTGCTGGCCGGGAACGGCACGAGCCTGCCCAACCTGTTCGGCATCGGATTGGGAACTGGCTATCGCCTGCCGGCCAGCATGGGCGGAGAGCCCAGCTTCGAGGGTCAGGCCAACAGCCTGTGGCTCTATCACAACGACATCGGCGAGGTCATCTACCGTGCCGTACAGGAGCTGTCCGACGGCGCTTCGCAGGCGAACGGAGCGATGACCAGGTCCGTCAGCGAAGAGGCGGACGTCGTCCCGTGCCCTATCCCTTCCGTCCTCTTCGTCGACCGGAAGGTCGCCTAGCTAACCGCCGAGGCGGCCGCGAACGTCATCCGGGATCGGCACGGCCTTCAACGTGCGCGCGTCGCCCTCCTTGCGGGCCCAGATGCGCGTCTCGCTGCCCTCGGCGGCAACCGCGCCGCTGGCATCGCGGAAGACATGCGTGATGGTGAAGGAGCTGTTGCCGAACCGGGAGACGTGGCTGTCGACCAGCAGCTTCTCGCCGGTCTGGGAGGCACGCCGGAACGAGCATTCCGCCGCGACCAGCGGTGGTCCTTCGCACCATTGGCCGCCGCTCATGTTGTCCCGCGTGAGCCCCGCCTTGAGGAACAGGCGAAAGGTCGACTGGTCGCACCAGCGGAAATAGGCCGGATAGTAGACGATGCCGGCAGGGTCGCAGTCGCCCCATTCGACGGTGACCTCGTGGATGGAATGCAACGCCATGCCTATTCCCCCGCCCGCTGCTTGTCGGATATGAAAGCCGTGCCCGTCATGGCCGCCACCAGCCGGCCGTCGCTGCGCACCACGTCCACGCGATAGGTGGAGAGCCGGTTCGACCGCGAGATCTCGACGGCCGTCGCCGTCAGCACGTCGCCCGCGCGGGCGGGCAGGCTATAGACGATATGGGCGTCGACACCGGCCGCGACCGCGCCTTGCGAGTTGCAGGCGTAGCCGAACGCGGCATCCGCGAGCGTGAAGGTGACGCCGCCATGCGTCACGCCATTGAAGTTCATGTGCCGCTGTTCCACCCGGACACGGCACACGGCATGGCCGAGGGAGGACTCGACGAGCTCGATGCCAAGCTCGCGTGAAAAGACGTCGTCGCGGGCAAGCGCGGCAACGTCGACCCGGGCGGGCGCCCGCTCCCTATCCATGCCCAACCGTCACTCGGCTGCGTGGCGCACGTGCGTGGCGGCGGCGATGGCAGCCAGGGTCCGCGACAGGCTCTCGCCCTCCGGATCGGCCAGAGCGGCGACCCGCGCGCTGGCCACGGCATCGGCCGCAGCCCTTGGCGGCATGCGACGCGCCAGTGCCGGTACGATCACCTGTTCGGCGATGCGACGGTAGTTCGCCTGGCCGCGCTTGTAGGTGTCGCCATAGCCCTTGATCAGGCGCGCACACTCCGCAATCTCCCGCGCCAGCGGCACATTGGTACGGCCAGCATCGCGAATTTGCCCGAGCCAGCGGTCGATCTCCTCCTGCTCTTCCGCAAAACGCAGGGTGCGCGGCCGATAGGAACGCAGGCCCGCCAGCAGGCGCAACCGCAGAAAGCCCAGGATCGTGGTCGAGCGCAGATGCATGGAGAAGTAGGTCCTGCCCAGCCGCCCGGTGCGCTCGCCCCATGACAGCAATCGGCGGCCCCAGGTCGCCGGCAGCACCGCGGCGATCTCATCGAGGCCGGGCTTGAAATGCTCGGTGACCTCGATCGGCTCGTGCGCGCGGGCCCGCACCTCGGCACGGCCCCGCGCCAGACGCTCGGCGGACGACTTGACCTGTGCGACCCGGATGACGTCCTCGAACGACATGCGCACAGCCAGTTGACGCGCCGTGTCGCGCAGCAGTTCCGGCGAACCCAGCGCGTGCACCGTGTCCAGCCGCCGCATGTACCATTCCGCGTACCAGCGGTGCTGGTAGTGCGTCAGGCGGCGGATACCCTCTTCGATCACGTCGTGCGCCGCCACCGGATAAGCACTGCGCGCCCGCGCCAGAAGGTCCTCGATGCCCCGTGCCGCGGCCTGCCGCTTATGATGTTCGCGCACGACCTGCTCCAGTTCGCCGCGCGCGTGGCCGCGTCCGAAGGTGAAGGCCGCGAGGTTCGTGTCGACGGCCTTGCCGCCCCGGCGGATGGCCTCCTCGAAGGCGCCGTCGGGAATCGGCAGCCGGGCCGAACCGGCCAGTGCTCCCAGCAGGACGGCGTTGACCACGCCGCCGGATTCCTCCGCCGCCTGATCCATGTCGAACAGGATCTGCTCGCGGCTGCGCTCCTTCACGGCCCGAAGCAGCCGGCCGACATCGAAGGCGCCGTCGCCCATCGCCATGCGCTCGCCGATCGCCAGCACGCGATGCGTCGAGGCAATCAGCGTGGTGCGATCGGGCGTGACGAATCCGTTGTAGATCATGCGGCCGGCTTCGAGGAGCTCCGTGGCCAGCGCCACATCGACCTCACCGATCGCCGGATTGAGCGCCAGCGCGGCCGACGCCGCCCCGGACGTCGGCATGACCTCGAGATAGTAGGTGGTGGCGCCGGTGCGCTGGGCGACGCCGGGAATCTGCGTCGCCTGTACCGCGAGCCCCTTGCTCTGCGCCGCAGTCACGATCCAGTCGCAGAGCACGCCACCGCCGTCGCCGCCCAGCGCACCGACGAGGATGGTGATCGGCTTCATCGCCGCGGGCGCGCCACTCCGGTGGCGCGTTCCTGTGGCGTGGATAGACGTACGATCACGCCAGCGCTCCGATGACGGCCGAGCGGACGCGCCACTTCAGGCGGTCCCACCAGCCGGGATTCTGCACGATGTCAGCCTTATAGAAGGACGGGCAGAGCACGGCCGCATCCGCGACCTCGCCACACAGGCCGCAGCCCACACAACCATTGTTGACATGCGCCACCGGGTCGCTGCGCAGCGGATCGGGGCTCGGCTTGACCACCAGCGAGGGGCAGCCGGACAGACGGATGCACGAATGATCACCGGTGCAGACCTCGTCATCGACCCCGTAGCGCGTACGCACGACGCGCTCTCCGCGCTTGAGCCGGGCCGCAATCTGCGGACGGATACGCCGCTGGCGCGCCAGCTGGCATTCGCCGTCCGCCACGATCACCTTCAGCCCCTGCTCGTCGGTGCTCATCGCCTCGCGCAGCGTCTTCAGCATGGTGCCGACGTTGTAGGTGCGGATGGTGCGCAGCCATTTCACGCCCATCGCCTTGAGCGTCGCGGCGATGTCGGAGGTCGTCTCGCCGTCGCGGCGGTTGCCCGACGTGTTGGGAATGAACTGCGCGCCCGTCGCCGAGGTGTAGCCGTTCTGCATGATGACCAGCACGCGGTCGCCGCGGTTGAACATCGCGGAGGCCACGCCGCTCAGCAGCCCGTTGTGCCAGAAGCCACCGTCGCCCATCACGGAGATGGTACGCTTCTGCATCACCGGCGCCACGGCGCCAGCGGCAGCCAGCGACATGCCGAACCCCAGGATGGAGTTGCCGAGGTTGAAGGGCGCCAGGGTTGCGAAGGAATGGCAGCCGATGTCGCTGGAGATGTGGACCTTGCCCACCTCGCGCTCGAGCAGCTTGATGGCCGAGAAGACCGGCCGCTCCGGACAGCCGACGCAGAAGCCCGGCGGTCTGAGCGGCAGCGGGCCGCCCAGCAGGCGCTGGGCCTCGGCGCGGCCGGCCCGTGCTGCCTCGAAGCGCTCGCGCGGACCGCTGAGATCGATGTCGTTGGCCGACCGGGAGAAGAAGGTCAGCAGGCCTTCGGTGACGACCTCGGCGGTGTACTCGCCCGCCATCGGCAGCACGTCCTTGCCGTGGAGGTGCGTGTCGATATCGCGCCGGCGCAGGATGGCGTGGATCGCTTGCTCGATGTAGTCGGGGCTGCCTTCCTCGACGACCAGGACGGCGCGCTTGCCCTTGCAGAAATCGGCGATCTGGTCGGGCACCAGCGGATGCGTGACATTCAGCACGAGGGCCGGGATGCGGCCTGCCACCTCGAGACGATCGAGACCGCGCAGCAGGACATTGGTGATGCCGCCCTGCACGATGATGCCGAGATCGCTGCGCTCACCGGGCAGCAGCTCGTTCAGACCCTGCTCGACGATGAAGCGCTCGGCTGCCGGCTGGCGCACCTCGACCTTCTTCTTCTCGTGCACGTAGGTCGACGGCGGGTGCGAGATGCGGTCGTAGTCGTGGATCGCGGGTTCGGCCAGCCGATGGTTGCGCGATACAGGCGGCGGCCGGTTGTCCCTGGCCACGAATTCGCCCGTCACGTGGCAGGCGCGAATGCGCAGCTCCATCATCACCGGCGTGTTGCTGGCCTCGGACAGTTCGAAGGCCTTCTCGGTGCAGCGCACGATCGACGGCAGGTTGGGCCGCGGGTCCATCAGCCAGACCGACGACTTCAGCGCATAGGCGTGGGCACGTTCCTGGATGATCGACGCGCCCTCGCCGTAATCCTCGCCGACCACGATCAGCGCGCCGCCGATGACGCCCGGCGAGGCGAGATTGGACAGGGCATCCGCCGCCACGTTGGTACCGACGATCGACTTCCAGGTGACGCAGCCGCGCAGAGGATAGTTGATCGAGGCGCCCAGCATGGCAGCCGCGGAGGACTCGTTGGTGCAGGTCTCCAGGTGCACGCCCAGCTCGTCGAGCAGGTCCTGGGATTCGACCAGCACGTCGACAAGATGCGAGACCGGTGCCCCCTGATAGCCGCCGACATAAGCCACGCCCGACTGCAGGATCGCCTTGGTCACCGCCAGGATGCCCTCGCCGCGAAAGATTTCGCCATCCCCAAGGCGCAGGGCGCGGACCTCCTCCTTGAAGGAGCGCTCCGGATTGGTCCGCTGGGCGATCGGAAGCTGGGCGGCCGGCTGGTCGAGCATGATCCCAGTATAAAGGCTACCGGCGCGACCGACGATCCCGTTTGGAGTCCCGGATGCCGGCCGCCTTGGCCCGCCGCAACAGCTCGCGGAAGGGACCAAGGATCTTCTCGCGCACCCCTGGGTCGTCTTCCAGCGCCGACAGCGTCAGCGCCACCGCCTCGAGGGTCGACAGCGCGTCGCGGCGCGCCTCGCGGCGCAAATTGCCGTAAAGAGAAGGGCCATCCGGCACCACCACCAGGCGGCGCAGCCGGGTGAGCCACGGATTGCGCCACCACAGCGCCTTCGCTTGCGCCCAGTTGCCGTCGAGCACGACCACGCCTGCCAGCCCGGCCAGGGCTGCAGTCTGGTCGACAAACGGCTGCCCGTTGCGGTCGACCGCCACCAGCGGCTCCCAAGTCATGGAACCGTCATCGATCTTTGTGGAACCGAGATAGAGAACACCCCATTGACGCGCGTCGGGCTGACGTTGTTCAGTCCCGCCGCCATCGAGTGCATGAGCCAGATTGCGCCATGAAAGGCCCACTTTGAGCCGGCAGTCTCGTAGCGTGCGCCTGAGCAGGCGCGCGGTTCCCAGGATGCGGTCCTGCTCCTGGGGGTGCTGCAGGACAAGAATTGCCACCCTGTTGTCGACAATAGGGGCCGGCGGACAAACGCAAAGCGCGGGCGGTCGTCCGCAAGGGCAAGCTCCTTCCTGGGCACGCGGGGGCATGCTCACACGTATAGATCGCCCGGCCCAGGATTGTCGCCATGACCGTTGCCATCGTCACCACTCCCAGCGTCACGAAACTGCCCCGCGCGGCGGAGGGCGCGGTGGTCGTCGGCGGCTCGCATGGTGCCACCTATGCCGCGTATCTTTCGGCGGCCGCGGGCGCGCGGGCCGCGATCCACAACGATGCCGGCATCGGACGCGACGACGCCGGGATCAGCGGATTGGCCTGGGCGGAGGCGCACGGCATGGCGATGGCCGCGGTCCTGAGCGGCAGCGCCCGTATCGGCGACGGCGAGGACATGCTGCGGCGCGGCGTGATCAGCCGCGCCAACCAGCTCGCCGAGGCCTGCGGGGTAGCTCCGGGACAATCCGCCATGCATGCCGCCGAGCTGCTGAAAGCCGCTCCCTGGCCACACCCCAAGCCGTCCCCGATGACGGAAGGCCGCACCCTGGCGGGGCGCGTCATCTGCGTCGATTCGATTTCGCTGGCCGGTCCGCGCGACCGCGGCAAAGTGGTGGCGAGCGGCAGCCATGGCGGCGTTCCTGCGGGCGAAGCGGCCATGACGTTCGGTCCGGCGCTGGCACTGTTCAACGATGCCGGCTTCGGCATGGAAGACGCCGGCATTGCCGGCATTATCCTCTTGGAGAAGGCGGCCATTCCGGCGGTGACGGTCTCGACCATGTCGGCACGCATCGGCGATGGCCGCTCGACCCTGCTCGACGGCTTCATCTCGGAAGTGAACGACGCCGCATACCGGCTCGGCGCGCGGATCGGCCGCTCCGCGCTTGCCTTCGCCCTCGCCGTGGCAGAAAAGGTCGCCTAGAGCAGCGGATGGAAGAGGAATGGCCGTCGTCAACGTGAAGTCGGAGATCGCGGGCAATGTATGGAAGATCCAGGCCAAGCCGGGCGATCGCATCGAGGCCGACGGCGAGATCGTGATCCTCGAATCCATGAAGATGGAAATCCCCGTGCTGTCGCCCAAGGCCGGCACGATCCGGGAAATCAAGGTCAGCGAAGGCGAAGCGATCGACGAAGGCCGGCTCGTCGCGATCCTTGATGCTTAACGGCACCGTTGCGGTCGAGATCGCCCGCCTGTGGTCGCCGGGCAACCTGCGCCGGGCGGCACCCGGCCTGGCGCTGTGCGCCGCCATCGCCGCCGTCGCATTCGTCGCCGACAAGCAGGGCCTGCTGCGCTACGGCTCGGTCTGGATACCGCCCCTCATCCTGACACTCGTCATCGGCATGGCGCTGCAGCCGCTGTCGAACAGGACGGCGTTGAAGCCCGGCATCGAATTCGCCGGCCGCACGCTGCTGCGCGTCGGCGTGGCGCTGTATGGCGCGCGCCTGACGCTGGGCAACCTCGTCGATGGCGGCGCGCTGCCGGTGCTGATCGCCCTCTCCGCGGTCGCCTGCACCATCGCCTTCGGCGCCTGGGCCGCGCGGCTCTACGGACTCAGCCGCGACTTCGGACTGCTGACCGGCTGCGCTACCGGCGTGTGTGGTGCCGCAGCGGCGATGGCGGCCTCGGCCGTGTTGCCGAAGCATGCCCATTCCGACCGCGACCTCGCCTTTACCGTGATGGGCGTCAATTTCCTCAGCACCGTGGTGATGGTCATCTACCCGACCCTGCACGATGCGCTGGGCTTTTCGCGCTTCGAGATGGGCGTCTTCCTCGGCGGCGCGATCCACGATGTCGCGCAGGTGGCCGGCGCCGGCCAGACGATGGGCTCCCAGGTGCTGGCCGACGCCATCATCACCAAGCTGCTGCGCGTCGCCTTCCTGCTGCCGGCGATCGCGGGCATCGCCTGGTGGGTCGCCCGGGGCGGCGAATCGGCCGGCCAGGCGCGGCCCTCGCCGCCGGTCTTCCTGTTCGGCTTCGTCGCGCTGGTCGTGCTCAATTCGATGGGCGTCGTGCCGGCCGGCCTCAAGGCCGCCGCGGGCGAGATCTCGTCCTTCCTGATCATCACCGCCATCGCGGCGCTTGGCATCAAGACCTCGCTGCTGGCCCTGGCGCGCATCGGGGTGGCCCCCGTCATGCTGCTGATCACCGAGACGGTGTTCGTCGGCGCCCTGGTGGTCGGCCTGATCTACGGCCTGTCAGCGGCCGGACTCTGAGGCAGGCCGCTGGCCGGCCGATCGCAGACCTCGCTCACGCCCGTGCCGTCGGCCGCGACGACACCGCTGTCCACCAGCGTGCGAGGTTGGGATGATCGTCGGGGATCGGCAGCTTCAGCGCGCCGCGCGCGGTCAGCAGCGCCACCTGGGCCGTGATGTCGGCGATGTTGTAGCGGTCGATGCGGATGAACGGCCGGCCCTCGAGCTCGCGGTCGAGCCAGCGCATGCGCTCGACCACCTGCGCCCGCCGGGCCTCGCCCCATGGACCGACCTGCGCCCGCCTGCCCTTCCAAAACGGATTGGTGTGCACGAAGACATCGATCACAGGCAGCAGCAGCTCGAGCTCCATCCGTCGGTTCCACATTTCGACCTGGGCACGCTCCAGCATCGACCGGCCGAACAGCGGCGGTTCGGGGATCATCTCCTCGAAATAGCGGCAGATCGCGACCGATTCGGAGATCATCGTGCCATCGTCCAGTTCGAGGACCGGCAGCGTGCCGAGCGGGTTCTTGACGAGGAAGGCCGGCGCCTTGTGGCCGGCGCTCTCCATGTCGAACTCCTCAATCGGGAGGGATATCCGCTTCTCCGCGAGGAAGATACGCACGCGGCGTGGATTCACGCCGTTCTTCAGGCTGTAGAGTTTCACGTCCGCTGCTTTCCGGCCGGTCAGTTGCCCGGCTTGAGGCCGGTCGCCCGCACCACCTCTGCCCAGGTGTCCATTTCCTTCTTGATGAAATCGGCGAACTGGATCGGGGACCCCGGCGCCGGAATCGCGGCGCGCCGTTCGATCTGCCGCACGACCGCGTCATCCTCAAGCTGGGCCTGGATGTCACGATTGATCTTGGCCACGATCTCGAGCCGCGTGTGTGCCGGGGCAGCGAGGCCCGCCCAGCCCGCGGCATTGAAGCCGGGGATGGTCTCGGCGATGGTCGGGATGTTGTCCAGCGGCGGCGCCGCGCGGCGAGAGGTGGTCACGGCCAGCGCCTTGATGCGCCCGTCGACGATCGGCGACAGGGCCGAGGCGGTGCTGTCCATCATCAGCGTGACATGCCCGCCCAGCAGGTCGGCCATCGCCGGACCGCTTCCCTTGTAGGGGATATGGACGATGTCCAGCTTGGCCCGCAGCTTGAAGAGCTCCATCGCCAGGTGCTGGGACGTGCCGGGGCCGGCCGACGCATAGGAGAGCTTGCCCGGCTCCTTGCGCGCCAGCTCGATCAGGCCTTCGAGCGTGTCGGCAGGAAAGCTCGGATGAGCCACGATGACCAGAGGCACGAGGAAGATGTTGCTGATCGGCAGGAAGTCGACCAGCGGCCGGTACGGGAGGTCGGGATACAGGCTGGGATTGACGCCGAAGGTGCCGCTCGACACGACCATCAGCGTGTAGCCGTCCGGGGCCGCGGCCTTGCCGTATTCCGTCGCGGGGATGCCGCTGCCGCCGGCCTTGTTCTCGACGAGGACCTGCTGCTTCCAGACCTCGGTCAACCTCTCCGCCATCAGGCGTGCGAAGATGTCGGCCGCCTGCCCCGGGGGAAAAGGCACGATGAAGCGCACCGGCCTGGCGGGCCACGACGCCTGTGCCACGGCTGGCGCCGCAAGGCCCGCAGCGGCGCTTCCGGCCAGGGTGCCGGCCGCGACCAATGCACGCCTCCGGGTCAGAATCCTCCGCATGAAACCTCCAGTCCTTGCAGGGAACAGGCTAAAGCACATTGCACTCGGCGGGAATCGGCCGAACGGCACGGCTTGCAAAATCCCGGTCGCCCCTGCGCGCGCTCCCGATAGGATGGAATCGCGGGCGGGTCCATCCTATCGGGGAACCGCTCCAGCACAGCAGACCGAGAATGAGGCCATGCAGGCACCGGCAACGATCGTCATGGGACCGCCGCGCGACGCGGCCGACCTGGAGGCCATCCGGGCGCTGTTCCGCGCCTACGCCGAGTCGCTCGGCTTCTCTCTGGCATACCAGGGCTTCGAGGAGGAACTCGCAGGACTGCCGGGCAAGTACGTGCCCCCGGACGGCACGCTCCTGCTGGCGCGCGCGGGCGATCAGGCCGCTGGTACGGTGGCGCTGCGCCGCTTCGAAGACGACATCTGCGAGATGAAGCGGCTGTACGTGCCGCCCGCCTTCCGAGGCCTGCGCACAGCCGAAGGCCTCTCGATCGGACGCGCCCTTGCCCATCGAGTCGTCGACGAAGCGCGCGGGCTGGGGTACCGCCGTCTCAGGCTCGACACCGTCGCCGACAGGATGGCAGCTGCCGTCAGCCTCTATCGCTCGATGGGTTTCGTCGAGATTCCGCCCTACTACCCCAGCCCGGTTCCCGGCACCGCGTATATGGAGCTGGCCCTGCAGGACAGAGCCTAACGCCAGGCGAAGACCGGCTGCTCGAAATGATCAACGCGCGTGTCGCGGCCGGCCAGCGCGACCTCGCGGAACTGATAGAGCACGGCGGCCGTCGGAGCGTTCACGTTGGCGACCGGTAACGGCAGGCGGATGATCGGCCGGTCCGACTCGGGAATGGGCACGATCTCGGGCGAGCCGTCGCGGAACAGCTCGCGGCAATCGATACGGTAGGCTGCGGCGACCTCCGCCGGGTTCGGCATGATCGCGACCTGACGCAACCACACCACCACCGGCGCGATGAGATAGCCCGAGCGCGTCGGATAGTCGTCGAGCGTGCCCAGGATATCGTCGGTCGACGCGAGCACGCCCAGCTCCTCGTGCAGCTCGCGCAGCGCCGTCTGCTCGATCGTCTCGCCAGCGTCGACCCGGCCACCCGGCAGAGCCCACTGCCCTCCATGCGAGCGCAGCTTCGGCGTACGGCGGGTCAGCAGGAAAGCCGCCTCCCGTCCGCCGTGCGCCGAGAGACTATCGCCTTCCACCACGACGACCGCTACGGCGGCGCGCTTGAGTCCGCCGGTGTCGACGCGCCGGCGCAGCTCGAACCGGTCCAGCCGCTCGGTCATGCTGCGCCGCAGCGAATCGTCGAAGCGGATCCGCGTCCCGGCTGGAGGGAGGGCCCAACCACCCCCCGCGGCACGTTGGGCCCGAAGCGCCGGCGGCGGGGGGCCTTTCATCCCCCCCCCCTCCGCCGGACGGCGGGGCCCCGGGGGGGGGGCCG
>Ga0182792_1000537_pt1 | contig 34859 bp, 28 predicted proteins | sample Passage237B_FD_130497 | JGI IMG/M metagenome (GOLD analysis project Ga0182792, IMG submission 130497) | Cellulose adapted compost microbial communities from Newby Island Compost Facility, Milpitas, CA, USA - Passage2 37B (version 2) (version 2) ...
CCCGCTGGATGAACCGCTGGAAGCCCGCCCTCAACGCCTTCGCCATCACCTTCGAAGACCGACTCTTCACCACCGCCCACTGAAACCGCCAACCCCGGTTACACCGTTCACTTGACAGTCCCGGTCGGCGAGTCGAGCGAGTAGGAGACGACATATCCCGGAGCGGATGAGTCGTCCCAATCGAGCGAGACGTTGAGTCTGGCGTTCTCCAGCGTGACGTCGTCGTCGCCTTCGCCGAATCTGTCGGCGATGTACTCGTAGTCGTACGAGAACGCGTACGACTCGTCCTGCTTCATGGAGCGGATGTAGTCGTCCTCATCCTCGAACTCCTCGCCAGTCGCGTCGTTCTGGAAGATCACTGCTCGCCATTCCTCTCACAGCCGGTGGGCCGATGGGTTCCATCATCAACGGATTGGATGTTCTCAGGATGTTGCCACGAGTTGCCGGTGCAGGTCGGCGGTCGAGTCGTCGGGGTCGGTGTTGAGGATGCGGACCAGGCCGTCCGTGTGGGCGCGGTAGACGGTGTCGACGGTGGTGATGTCGCCGGTCGCAGCGTGGGCTCGCATGAGCGCTTCGGTCAGGGGCGTGTTCAGCGGTAGGGCTTGGAGGACATGGTTGGCGACCTCGATGGCCTGGTCGTGACCGCCGAGGGCCAGGTAGGTCTCGACGCACTGTTGGGCGATGGCCTGGATCTTGTGCTCCCACTGGCTCAGGAGGTTCTCGGTGTCGATCCAGGCGAACGATGACCCGGCGCGGCTCGGGTAGCTGAACACCTTGCCGGTGACGAGCTCGAGCGCCGAGCGGTAGGTGTCAGCCTGCTGTTCGGGTGGCTTGTTCGCCGCTCGGGCCACCCGGCGGTCGAACAGCATCGTGTCGGTGACCACGCGCGGGCCGACGGTGTATCGCCCGTCCGCAGCGACGGGAAGGTTCTCGGCGCTGAGCGCGCCCCGACACTCGGACACCACGTCCTTGAGGCGTTTGCGTAGGGCGTCCGATGACGTGTCGGCCCAGCACGCGTCCTCAAGGACCTCGATGGTCACCGACCGATGCAGCGCCAGGTAGGCCACCACCGCTGTGGGCTTCGGTCGGAGCTGCTTACAGCCCTCGATGCGTATGGGGCCGAGCAACCGGACGAGAACCTCGTAATCGAGTTCACCGTCCTCGTCTTCGGGTTGGTGGCCGTTGGGGGTCACCGGCACGGGGAAGAGCTGCGGCTGATCCGTCGAGATGGCCGGGGTGTCACGGAGGTCGAGTACCTGCTCCGCATCGACGAAGTCCTCCTCGCAGTCGGCTGGAGTCGGCTCCTCTTCCTCGGCGGTATCTCCGTCGGCTTCCGCATGGAGCGGGTCGGGATCGTCCTCCTCCAGTTCCTCGACGGCATCGTCCGCTGGCTCGCCGGTGGACTCCAGGAGCCGGAGCATGGCTTCGAGGGTGTCGGCGTCGAGGTCTTGTGGGACGCAGCTCAGGTTGAGGTCGGTGATGGTGAGGCTGTCGGGTTGGCAGTCGATCACGCAGGGCGCACCATCGACTTCGCCTGCCACGAGGACTGCGACGGGTGCCGGGTGCTTCGCGAGCAGCACTTCGACGAGGTCCGCCGGTGGCGGCGTGGACGCGACCACGAGCGTTGGCAGGAGGGAATCCTCGTCCGGTGAGGCGGCGCGGGCAGCGAAGGTGCTCGGCCACCCGTTCTGGTGGAGGGCCATGTTCGTCGACTCCGCCCAGGCCCTGACGCTTGGCTCGCAGCGGGTCCAGTCGGCCATCACGCTCAGGTGGTCGAACTCGTTGAGCGACGTCGGGAGCAGGTCGCCCACGACCATGATCAGGATGGTGTCGGTCGGTGGGCTCAGCGCGATCTCGGTGAGGATCGACCGGGCGAGTCCGCGTGCGCTGTCGGGGTCGCCGACGAGGGAGATGAGGCCGTCGGCTTCGAGGTCGAGGTAGAGCTGGGCGTCGTCGTCTGGCTGTCCGATGGTGACGAGCAGCGGTGCGGCGCATTCGTCGCTGACCTCGGGCGGCGCGTTGTCTGGGTCGTGGACCCACAATGATCCTTCAGCGTCGACGAGCCATCCATCGGGTGCATTGATCTCGGGTTCGGTGAGGAGGACTTCAATGTGGTCTGGGCTGTGCTGGACGACTCGGGGGCGAGCGGTCGATCCGGTCTCGGCGAGCCCTGCTGCGAGTCCGTTCATCGCGGTGCGCAGGTCGTCAACGCTGTCCTCGTCAGCGTTGGCGACGATCGTCTGGTGGATCGATCGTTCGGTTGCCGGGGTGGCGCGGGAGGTCTGGCCGGGGTGTTCGTGGCTGAACCGTCTGCGACGCCGCTCGATGGTGCGCTTGGCGCCGACGGCCAGTGCGGCGCTGGCCAGTCCTCCCAGGGCGATGATGACCGGAGTCGAGGCGGAGCTTCCGCCGTTCGTGTCGGCCGTGGAGGCCTCGGCTGCCGCTGGACTGTCTTCCAGGGTTGTCGCGGGAGGCTCCTCGGCGACCGCTGGGGAGGTTGTTGTCGATGAAACCGTCGTCGGCGCAGAGGTTGATGGGGTCGACGTAGTCGAGGGCACGGTGGTCGACGGTTCGTCCGTGCTGGATGGGGCTGGAGGAAGGGGCTCGGCGGGTGGCGGGTCAGGTTCAGGCCGTGTCGGGCCAGGGTCGGGTTGGGGAGGCTGCTTCACGACCGGAGCCGGGGGAACGGTGAGGACCTGGCCGGCGTAGATCAGGCTCGGGTTGGCGGGCTCGGCGAGGCGGTCTCGGTTCACTTCGATGAGCTGTTGCCAGTAGGGCTCGACCTCAGCGGCGGAGGGTTCGTGGTCGAGCTGGTCGGCGAGCTGCTCGGTGGCGATGGACCAGAGGTGATCGCCGCGCTCGACTGTCACCGTCGACGGTTGGGGTTCGTTCGCCGGGTCGACTGGAGTTTCCTCTGCCTCGGGCGCCGGTTGGTCGATTGACGCGTCGGCTGGGAGTTGGAGGATCCAGCCGGGTCGGAGCAGGTCGCTTCCAGGGGCGATCACGTGGCCGTCGGTCATCGTGTTGCCGACGTTGAGGTCGCGGACCTCTCGCCATCGGAGGCCGTCGCCGAGGTGGTGTTCGGCGATGCCCCAGTAGGTGTCGTGGCGTTGGACGGTGACCGTCGGACCCGACTCCGGGGCCGGGGCGGGCGCGTCCATCTCGGCTTGGGTCCAGGAGTTCGAGGGCATTGACGGGGCAGCTAGCTCGGCGACGACGGCATGCGGAACGGTCTGGGCCGGAGGGGGCGAGGCTCCGGCAACGGCGGGGCTGGCTGTTGTCACCAGCATGGTCATGCCTGCGACGAGGCGAGCGGCCGCTGTCTGCACACCGGGGAAGGTGGGGACTCGGACCACGGTCCTGCCCCTGAAGGCGGCGATGACTTCGACGATGAGGGCGAGGGCGAGTTGTGCCCAGGCCAGCCAGGCGATCACCGCGAGCGTGTTGACGATGGCTTCGTCGCTGATCCCGAACCGCAGCGCACGGTCGATCGAGTCGAGGTCGGGAAGGGAGTTGGGAAGGGGCCATCCGATGGCCATGGCGAGGCCGATGGGCGGAACGATGAGGATGGCGAGGAACGCGACCAGGTGGGCCAGACCTCGGATGAAGCTGCCGCCGCCTTCGTCGGATCTCATGGCGGTTCCTCGTCTGTGGCGGTTGCGGTTTCGGTGACGACGATCGTCCGGTCGCCGACGGGGAGGATGCGCATCGCTTGGGTGGCGGTGACGGTGACCGTGACGCTGGCTCCGTCGACGGAGACGGTCCCGGTGGCGCCCGAGCGGGCGAGGAACTCCTGGGCCGCGGCCTCGGCTTCGGGCGGGTTGAGGATCGTCTCGCCGGTTGCCCGGAGGTGGCCGGTGTCGACCTGTTGGGCACCGGCTCGAGCTGCCTTGTCGGCGTCGCTTCGGGCGCGCGACTGGGCGACGAGGATCTGACCGCCGTCATACGCCATGCCGGCGACCATCACGAGCGCGGTCGCCACGACGGCAACGAACGCGGTGATGCTCCCCCGCTCGTCACGCCACGCGGCCGTCCTCACGGATCACCGCCTCGGTAATTGTCGATGACTTCGACGACTTGTGCTCGAAAGACCCTCGTGCCGGGGACGCCGAGCAAGGTGACGTCGGCCATCGATGCCTCGCAGGTGACGGTCACGGTGACGGTGCCGCCCGCCCGGAAGTCACTGGTGTCTACGGCGGTGGTCAAGGTTGTGCAGGGGACGCCTGCCTGGGCGAGGTTCTCCTCGGCCGCGGTCTCGGCGTCGGTCGTCGCGTCGCTGGGGTGTTGACGGAGCGACGCGGCCCTCGCCGCGGCGGAGGCTGCTCGTTCGACGTTGCCTTCAGCCTCGGAGGCCTTCCCGGCGAACACGACGAGGAGCATGAGGAAGATGAAGGCGGGGGCGATGACGGCGACCTCGACGGCGACCGAGCCTCGTTCGCCGGCCGTCCACCGCTCGCTGGGGGCCGCAGGTCGTCGGTGGTGGCGGATCATCGCTCAGGCTCCGGGATGTAGCGCTCGACCGTTGCGTAGCTGCGGGCCGTGACCGACCAGTCGAAGCCGGGCACGAGACGGGGCGCGTTCCCTTTGACCTCGACGACCACGACGTCGGGCTGGCGGTCGACGGTGATCGTGATGTTGGTGAGGTTGCCGGCCTGGTCGACGTAGCGATGGGCAGCGGCGTCGCCCGATGCAGCGGAACCCGTGGGGACCTGAGCGGCGGCAACGGCTTCGGCTGCGGCCGCGTTGGCGACCTGCTTGGCGTGCCACCACAGCCCGTACTGGACGATGAGCATGAGCCACAGCAGGACGACCGGGAACAGGATGGCCACCTGGATGGTGGTCATCCCGCGTTCGTCGCGGAGCCGTTGCCTGGACATCGGAGCCTCGGGTCAGGGCTGCTCGGGGGTCGGGATGTTGTCGGCGTTGCCCTTGGCGGCGGTGTAGATCACGCCGAGTACGACGATCGCCATGCCGACCAGGAGGAAGGTGACGACCGCGACCTCGGTGGTGGTCATGCCGCGCTCGTCGCTCGGGTCGATGCGCAGACGGGCGCATAGGTAGGTGAACAAGAGTCCTGGATCTGGCATGGCGGCTGGTCCTTTCAGGTGGGGCGTTGGCAACTCGCTCAGGGGTGGGGTCCACCGGCGGTGGTCGACGTGATGGTGGCGACGGCGGGGGCGGCGATGAAGATCAAGAACCCGAACAGCAAGACGGCGACGGGCACCGTCATCCGTTCGGTGGCGGCTTCGGCCGAGGCCTCGGTCTCGGCGATCTGGTGGCCTCGGAGGGTGTCGGCCTTGGCGGCGAGAGAAGCTCGGATCCGGGCACCGTGAGATCCGGCGAGCGACACGCTGGCCGCCAGCTCTGCGAGCTCGTTGACGCCGAGCCGATCGGCGAGGTGAGCGAAGGTGTCCCACGGCGTCTGCCCAGTGAGGCGGGCCCGGCGAAGTTCACTGCGGATCAGCTGGTAGCCCCAACCGTCACCGGCATCGGCGGCGGCGTGAAGCGCAGTCTCGATACCGGCGCCTCCCGCGAGGAGGACGTTGACGAGGTCGAGGTAGGAGGACAGGGCGTGACGGAAGGCGCGCCGGCGCTTCTCGGCTTCATCGCGAAGCAGGAAGTCGGGCATCGCGAACCCGGCGACCATGGTGCCGAGGCTGAGCAACAGGATGAACCCGACGGGCAGGGCGATGCCCATCGTGGTCAACGCAACGGCGACGAGGTTCGGCATGAACAGGCCGGCCAGCGCGGCGATGACCTTGTCGAGTGCGTGTCGCTCCGGGGTGCGGTCGACGAGCTCGAGCTCTTGTCTCGCGTTGTGTGATTCGTGCCCGAACGCAGAGGTCACCCGTAGGGCGAGACGACCGAGGTGGTCTTCGAGCGATGCGGTTTCTGCTGGCTCGGAGAGGATTGAGCGGCCCGGTCGACCGAGCCCTTCGAGGACGGCGTCGATCGGGGTTGGGCGTGGGAGCACGGCTCGTAGGCAGAGGTAGGCGCCGACACCGACGCCGGCACCGAGGAAGAGCATCACCAGCGCGTTCATGTCGGGGCTCCGGGTCCAGCGGCGCGGGCGGTGAACCGCTCGGGCATGTCGATGGTCGCCATTCGGGCCAGGAGCCAGCCGCCGAGAGCGAAGGTGCCTCCGACGAATGCGAGCACGACCTGGCCTCCTGCGGTGTCGTAGACCGACAGGTAGTCGCGGTTGACGATGGCGAGGAACAGCACGGCGCACACGACCACGCCGACGATGACCTTCGTGGCGGTTCGGACCCTGGTGCGGCCGACGTCGACTCGGATCCGCATGCGGGCCTCTCCCCTGGTGGCCTCGGCGAGCCGGGAGAGAAGCGATGAGAGGTCGCTTGCTTCGAGTCGTGATGCGATGACCAGCGCGGCGACGACGAGGTCACCGCTCGGGTGCTGGAGGTCGTCTCCGAACGCGATGAGCGCATCGGGGAGACGGTCGTGTTCGAGGCGCCGCACCAACGCCCGAACCTCGGGGGCGATGGCGGTCGGTGCGACCGGGGCCGTGGCGACGATCGCTTCCTCCATGCCGGAGGCGGCGACGATCGAGTCTCGGATCATCTCGGTCCACGATGCGATGGCCTCGGTCCTCGTGATCGCCTGCTGGCGAGCAGCCTTGCCGCCGACCAGGCGGGGCACGGCCAGGGAGGCAAGCGCGGCGAGGACGGCACCGACGATCCACCCGGTTGCGATCAACGCCAGCAAGCCCACCGCAACGGCGATCGCGGCGCGACCCAGGGACCGTGACGACGGCCCACGAAGCGAGTCGGACCGAACCGGTCCGAACAGCTCACGACCGGTGAGCCCGGCGATCGTGATGAGGAGCCCGACGCCGACTCCGGCGGCCAGGACAGCGAAGACGACGGCCTCCATCACCACCACCCCTCTGCTGCTGCATGCGCGGTGGCGTCGAACCCGAACCGTTCGAGACGGTCGACCAGACCGGGTGTGGGTGGCGAGGCCGGGCAGCCCACGCCTTTGGCGTCGGGTCGCCACAATTCATTGGAGACCACCTGGCCGCCCTCGACGGTGCCGGTGATCTCGCGCACGCTGGTGATCCGCCGCTCGCCATCGACCCAACCGAGGTGGACGATGAGGTCGATGGCGTTGGCGACGAGGAGGTTGGTGACCTCGGGCAGCAGTCGTTCCGGTGTCATCGCGGCGTACATGGCGAGGCGGCCGAACACGCCCTTGGACGAGTCGGCATGGATGGTGCACATCGACCCGTCGTTGCCTTGCGACATGGCGAGCAGCATCGGGAGCACCTCGGCACCGCGGACCTCGCCGACGATCACCCGCTCAGGGTCCATGCGCAGCGCAGAGCGGACCAGGTCGGCCAACGTGAAGGCGCCGACTCCCTCGGTGTTCGCTTCGCGGGCCTCGAGGGTCTCGTAGTCGGGGTGCAGGTCCTCGAACCGTTCCAGGCCGATCTCCAGAGAGTCCTCGATCGTGATAAGCCGTTCGTGGGCCGGGATCTCGTTGATGAGACACCGCAGGGTGGTCGTCTTCCCGGTCCCGGTGCCGCCAGCGACGATCAGGTTGGCCCGTGCCCGCACGGCGGCGGATAGGAAGCTGCCGAGCAGGTCGTCGCACACGCCGCCGGAGACGAGCTGGTCGAGGCGGTGGATGTCGAAGTCGTGACGGCGGACGGTGATCGTCGGCCTGCCCGACACGGCCATCAGGGCGTGAAGGCGGTCGCCGTTGGGAAGCTGGAGGTTCAGCTCGGGTTGGGCGTTGTCCCAGCGCCGCTCGCTTCGACCGACCCGACGGGCCGCGGTGGCGATCAGGTCGATGAGATCGTCGTCGGAGTCAGCGACGTCAGGGCCTTGGACCTTGGTGCCGTCTCGCATGGTGAGCCACACCCGCTCGTGACCGGAGATGTGGATGTCACGGATCGATGGGTCATCGAGGAGCGGTTGAAGCCGGGCCAGGCCGTGGAGCCGGTCGAGGACCGCGATCGACACGGCTTCCTCGGCGTGTGCATCGAGTGGTGTCTCTCCGCTCCCGTAGGCCTCGCTGGCCATGCGGCGCAGTTCGTCGGCGACCAGCTTGCGGGCGAGGGCCCGTTCGTCTTCGGCCGAGAGCCGTGGTCGTCCTGTCTCTTCTTGGGCGGCGTGGGCGGCGGTGAGGGCTTCGCCCACGACGCGGTGGACCCGTGCGACCACCGCTGGATCGGCCGATTCGTCGTGCTGCCGGGGTGAGTGCCCGTTGAGCGTGGCCGTCATCGGACTGACTCCGCGACCCGATGGGTGCTGCCGTGAGTGAGGTTGGCGGCCAAGGCGGAGGCGGCTCGGGCCAGCCGGGTTCGGGCGAGGGCTCTGGTCCCACCGCCGGTTTCCAGGATCGAGGCGGCACGTGGGTCGTCGGGCAGCTCGCCGAGCACGTCGACGTCGATCGAGTCGCTCACATCCGCGGCCCGGTAGGCGCCGGACCCGACGAGCACCACTCCGAAGTGACCGGCCCCTGACGTCCGTCGTAGCGCGGCCAGCCGGTGCGTGAAGGTCACGAGGTGGTCAGCCGTTGGGCGCACGAGCAGGACCACCAGGTCCGCTGCGGTCAGCATCGGCGTCGATGGACCGACCCGACCGACATCGACCACAACTGTGGTGTCGACCAGTGTGAGCGCGGTCGCCAGTCGGTCTCCGGCGCCACGCCAGAGCGCCGCGCAGCTCTCGGGCGAATCGGGGCCGACGAACACGGGAACGCCTCCCGCGCTCTGCGCGTGGGAGCGCCAATCGGTCCCCTCGGTGGAACTGGATGCGGCGAAGGTGGTGAGCCCCGGCTCCCGACTCAGGCCGTAGCGAACAGCCAGAACGCCACCGGCCAAGTCGGCCTCGACGAGCACCGCGCCTTCGATCGCCCCGGCGACAAGAAGCGCCGTGGTCGTGGCCCCTGGGGCTCCCCGGACAGACCCGAAGGCGAGGACGGTCACGGCGCCACCAGGACGAGCCGAAGCGTGCCGGACCCGGCTGCCGATGCCACCGCTTCGGCGTCGGCCTCGCTGGCCATGATCGAGATGAGCCTGCGGTCCCCGCTGAGGTCCTCGACGGCGAACACCGTCGCCGATCGTGCGATCACACGGTCGACCTCGGCCCCGTTTTCAGTCGCGGGTTGGTCGACCGCGGCGACGACGTTGACGACGTCGCCGGGAGCGATGCCCAGCGCTGGGTACTGCCCGGGATCGAGCGACAGCCCGGCCACACCGTCGCCTTCGCCGATGGCGACCGGGTCGGTCACCACGCCCTGTGTGAGGAGCGTTCCTGCGGGTAGGTCGACCAGCGCCACCCGGCCGACGACCTCGTTCAACTGGGTCTCGCCGAGAGTGGCAAGAGCATCGTCACTGGCGACGTCAACGACGCGCACGTCATCCGCGGTGATGGTCTCACCCCGCTCGACCGAACCGGCCAGAGCGAGCGCCGGCGACTTCTCGACCGAGCTGAGGTGCCAGAGCACGGCACCCAGCGCGAAGACGACGACCACGAAGACACCGATCGCCAGCTCGGGTAGGCGGACCCGCTTCCTCGGCGGTGCGACCATCGTTGGTGAATGGGTTCCGTGCCCGTTCGAGCTGGCACTTGGGGAACCGTGGCCAGGGCGTCTCGATGTGGTCGTCGTTGACATCTGGACTCCTCAGTCGGTCCCGATCGCTTGGATCTCGCCCACCTCGACGTCGACGCTCGACGTCCGGGTGATCGCCGGCAACGTGCCCCCGTCAGTCACGTTCGACGTCCACGTCACCTGAAGGGTCACAGTTGCTTGGAGGGAGTACCTCTCGCCGCTCGCTCCTGCCGAGGAGTGGCGGTAGGTGTGCCCGCAGTCGGTGGCGTCGTCGGCGAGCCCGGGCCGCCACGGCGTCCCCGGTCCGGTGCAGCTCACGGAGTTGCCGTCGCCCATCGACCACGACGTGGACACGGGTCGAGCTGTCACCGTCGAAGTGACGCGACCGGCCGCAGCCGTTGCCTGGTAGGTCTGCCACCAGCCCTGTTCGATCCACATCCAGGTCGGGATGCGGACGTAAAGCCGGCCATCGGCCGAAGGGCTCGTGCGAATGGAGGGGCCTTCGATGCCGATCGACTCCAGCGCCTCGAGGGCGAGGGCTTCCGGATCGACCAGTCCGCCTTCGGGGGTGGCGAAGAACCCGTCGACATCCACGACGCCGATGCCGTCGCACCAGTACTGCAACCAACGGCCCGTCTGGGAGTGTTGGGTGGTGAGGGTGTCGACGTCGTAGATCGGGTAAAGCAAGTCGTCTTCGATCGATACCTCCCAATGGCATTGGGACTCTCCGCTGCCTCCACCACCACCGCTGCCCCCACCTGTCGACGCGCCGCCGTCGGTTGCGCCCGCGGTGGGATTGCCTTCGGGGTCGACGTAGGCGGTGCCTCCTGGTCCTGGTGGGTCGGGGGGTCGTCCCTCGGCGAGGGCAGGCCCAGCACCGACGGCCAGGAACACGGATGCCAAGGCGAACGTGGTCAGGAGCCGGCTGCGCATCCCGCCACCCCCTCCCATCGTTGGATCAGTCGAGCTTCGGATACCCGCCACGCGCCATCGACACGATTCATCTCGCCGCGCACGTTGTGGGTGGCGATGGCGTCGTTCACGACCTCGCCGGTGTCTCGTCGCACGATGAGGTCGTCGTCGACGAAGCACTCCTGCACGACCGCTGTGTCGCCTTCGACGGAGAGGACGGTCACCTGTTGGAAGCCGTTGCGGTCATCGCGGTGCTGGAGAGCGAAGCCGCCTTCCAGGTTGCCTCGGGTCTCGGTGATCACGGCCTCGAGCTGGCGACCGGTCGCGTACTCCCGCAGGGCGGGGTCGTCCGGGTTCGGGGTTCCGCTGTTGGCCCCGAAGCGCGCCGCCCAGTAGCCGAGGTAGCGGTCGATGATCTCCTGCTCGCCGGTGGAGGGCACCGAGGTGCTCGAGGTGGAGTCGGTCGATGTTGTGGTCGAGGTGGTCGTGCTCGACGTCGTCGCCGTGGTCCCGGTCGTCGTGCTGGGGTCGGCCGCGGTGCTCGACGACGAGGTTCCCGGCGAGGCATCGTCACTGCCGCTGCCACCGCAGGACGACGCGACAGAGGCCGCGACGATCAGGGCTGCGAGCCACCAGCGGACCGGGTGGCGACGGTTTCCAGTGGGGGGATCGGTCACGAGGCATTGCCTCCTCGGACAGGAAGGGTCGGATCCCACCCGAGCTGGACTCCCCCCACCAAGGCTCGAAAGCCTCGCCTCGCTTGCCGGCGAAACGACGTGCAGCCAGTCGGGTGGGTGGTCTGCCTCGTAACGGTCAGGCGGACGAGACCGGACCCGTTGAGAGGGTCACGACCATTGTGACCTCTGCTACATGATTCGTAAACCTCTCCCGGGAAACCATCGCGGCCACCGTCGGTAGGAACCATTGGTCTCAGCCCGCCAACGGGAGTTCCCGAAGCCGCAATTCAGCCCTCCAGCGGCGGTGGCAGAGGCGCTGCGGAGTCAAGTTCTGCTCGGCCGCCAATTCCGAGAGGGGCTCGTCGAAGAGCCGGGTGCGGATGATCGTCGCGAGCACCTCGCTCGACATCAGACCACCGAGCTGCGCCTGGTGGAGCTCGCCGATAAGCAGGTGGCCGAGGACCTCGTCCTCCACCGATACCGACCCGTCTATGGTGTCCTCAGACAGCTCGATCGAGTTCGGGTCATCGATGACGCGGTGCTGCCGGTAGCGCTTGCGAACGTCGAGCAGGATGTTCGCCGCCACCGAACCGGCCCGGTGGCTCGGGTAGGTGCAGATCCGCTCCCACGCCAGCGAGATCACCTCATCGATGGCTGCCTCGTCGTCGTTGCCGACATGGGCCGCGAGGCAGACCAGGCCAGGCATCATCATCTTCAGCAGGGTGCGAGCCGCGACCTCGTCACCGGACGCGAGGTCGGCGAGGGCCTTCATGACCGGTCGGCATCGAGCCGGGTCGCGGCGCCGAGCGCACACCTCGGTGAGGGTGTCGTTGCCCGCGAGGTCGGGGGTGGTGTTCACCCACCGCATGAGCGCTCGCCGCGCTCGTGGCGAGTTGACCAGCTCGTCCCATTCTCGGTCGAGTTCTTGCAGGATCGGTGCCATCGGGAACCTCCACGTGTCGTTCGGACACGGGCAGGTTCTGACGGCATGGTCGTGAAGAAGGTCCCGCGAAAGGTCGTGAACCGGAGATTCCTCTATCCGGTTGGGTCGGAAGTCATAGGCGGGTCGAGTTGGTGGTCGGCTGACGCGATGCCGCAGGCCCGCCATCGGCCTAGATGGTCATGGAGAACCGAACTGTCCTGACCTTCAACCTGGTCGAGCACCCCGACGCACGCGTGCAGCGAGTGGGGTTCGACCTGACCGACCCCTACGTGGAGCACTGCTGGGGACCTGTCCTCGGACCGACCTCGACGTTGTTGCTGCGGAGGATGCCCCTCCTGTGGGCTGAGCGGGAGCCCGCCACGATCACCCACAACGAGCTGTCCAAGACCTTCGGGTTGGGAGGCAGCGGAGGCGAGAACAGCAAGCTGATGCGCTCGATCGATCGGCTGGTGCAGTTCCGCCTCGCCACCTGGGCGGTGCCGGGGCGGTCGTTGGACGTGCGCCGCCAGGCGCCGGGGTTGTCGCCCGGTCAGGTCGAGCGGCTACCCGAGTGGAGCAAGCGGCTTCACGAACGGCTCCTCGATGAGCGGGTGAACGGCCTGCTCGAGCGCGACGAGAACGCGGCGAAGGTCGCCACGATCACCGCCCGCCTCGACCGTCTCCAGAGGCCCCGAGCCATCGAAACCATGACGCCCGCAACTCCAGCAAGGGCCGCCGGACGATGACCCCCACGCCGATTCACGACCGCCCCGGAACGCCCTCCCCGACGCACGACCTCGTCGTCGCAGAAGCCCCGATCCGGCGCGCACACACTTGCAGGTTCCCCTTCGGGAAACCTGCGAGCCATCGCGGGTCGGTCGTGTCGTGAGGTTCACCGTCACCCCGTTGGGCGGAGCCCGGAGCGATGTCGCCCGAGTCGTCGATGGCATCGTCCGCTACCTCCAACCCAAGGACCACCAACAAGCCCCGGCACCGGCTGGGCCAAGTCGGGGCGGGATCGAGGGACCGTCGCAGTACTACGCCGACAGCGGAGAAGAACCAGGGCGCTGGCTCGGCGAGGCCGCGCTTCAGGCTGGACTCTCCGGTGAGGTCCAAACGGACGACTTCGCCGCAGTTCTGTCCGGCCGGGCCCCCCACACCGGCGAACGCCTGATCTCCGCCCAAGGGTCAGCAGGACGGCGCGGACACCTGGGGGCGGGAAATGCCACCCGCACCGCCCCGGATGGCGCCCGGCTCTATGACGAAGCGGATGCCGCCGTGGTCCTGGGGGTCACCAAGGCCGAGGCGACTCGGATGCTTGATGTCGGGAGTGCGGTCGCCATCGGCCACCTGGCGGGCGCTTCCGGCGTTGGTCAGGACCAGGGTCGTGAAGAAGGTCGTGAAGACCAGGCGGACGGTCGCGAGGGTCGTGAAGAAGGTCGTGAAAGAGGTCGTGAACCGGGTCGTGCCTCGGCGTTCGGGCAGATCAGAGCGTCGTATCTGGTGCCGTTCGTAGACGGCGACGGCAACCGGTGGGTGACCGAGGCCGAACTGTTGGCCTGCCAGATGGCGCGCGAGGTTGGGGTCGATCCTGATGAGGTTCGGGCGACCGGAGCCGGGGGCGACCTGGTCCCGATCGGTGACGCTGCCCGCCTGGCGGGGGTCACGACCCGGTACCTCCGCAAGGTGGCCAAGCACTACGAGGACCACACCACCGAGATCGACCAGATGATCGAAGCCGGGCGGCGACCCCGCCGGGCGTACCTGGTCGCCCAACGTGGGACCCGCGGGCAGTGGTTCGTCACCCGAGAGCACCTGGCCGAGTTCCTGGAACGACGTCGGCCGCCGTCGGTGCGGGTCGGGTTCGACGTGACGCTCACGACCGAGAAGTCCCTGGGCGTGCTGGCCCTGCTCGGCGACGCCCACACCAGCGCCGCGGTCCTCGGGGCGATCCAAGACGCGAACGACTGGGCCATGGGCTGGCTCGAGGACCACGCCGCCTACGGGCGAGTCGATGGCAAACCGGTCAAGGCCGCCGGGTGGATGACCGCGTCGTTCCGGCACCTCACCTCGCGGGCGCTCGATCCGTTCCCGCATCACCACAACGTGGTCGCCAACACCGTGACCCTCCCCGACGGCACCCACCGCGGCCTCGATGCCCGCGGCCTGTACCGCCACGCCCAGGCCGCCTCCGCGCTCGCGACCGCTGAGATGCGCCACCAGCTCTCGATGCGACTCGGTGTCCGGTGGAGGCCATCGCAACGACCCGGTGGCTGGGAGATCGACGGCATCGACGACAAGGTGATCCGCGAGTTCTCTCAACGACGCTCCGAGATGGACGACGCCCTCCGAGAACTCGAAGAAGAGATCGGCCGCGGCGCGCACCCCGCAGAGGTCGACCGGATCTCGCTCCGCACCCGACCGGCCAAGTCCCAGACCCCCGCTGCCACGCTCGTCGACGGGTGGCGGCAACGCGGCGCCGCGCTGGGCCTCGATGCCGCCGCGCTCGAAGCGCTCGCGCAGCACACGCTCATGGTCGACGAACCCGATCCAGCGGTGGTGTTCGCCTCGTTGGCGGGGCCGGACGGGATCTGCTCGGGCGGGTCGGTGTTCTCCCGGACCGAAGCCCTCACCGCCCTTGCCAGCCACCCGGTCCCGATGCGCGACGGACCCGACCAACCTCTGCTCGTCGGTGCAGCCCGCCTGGAGACCATGGTCGATGAGTTCCTTCAGTCGCCTCATGTCGTTCAGGTCACCGGGACCGAGGAGCCGTTGTTCAGCACTCGCGAGATGCTCGGCGTGCAAGAACGAGTCGCGGCCCGCTTCACCAAGGGCCTGCACCAAGGCGCCCACCTCGTCGCTGACCACCACATCGACACCGCCCTCTCCCGCCACCCACACCTCACCGACGAGCAACGGCACCTGGTCGAGACCTGGTGCGGTGACGGGCACCGCTACCAAGCAGCCGTCGGCCGGGCCGGCGCCGGCAAGACCACCACCGTCGCCGCCTGCGCCGACGCGTGGAACGCAGCTGGATACCGGGTCATGGGCGCGGCGGTGAAGGGCGAAGCCGCCCGGACCCTCGCTGCCGCGACCGGAATCGAGTGCGAGACCGTCGCCTGGTACCTCGCCCACGATGACCCCGACCAGTACCCAATCGACGCCCGCACCGTCCTCGTCATCGACGAAGCCTCCACGCTGCCCGACCGCGACCTTGACGCCCTCATGACCATGGCCGCCACCACGGGTGCGTCGGTGCGGCTCATCGGCGACCCCGCCCAACACGGCGCCATCTCCGCCGGGGGGATGTTCCGCGTGCTCTGCGAACGCCACCCCCACGTCACCCCCGAACTTCAAACCACCCACCGGGTCCTCGACCCCGATGACCGGGCCGCCGCCCAAGCCCTCCGCGAAGGACGCATCGACGACGCCCTCGGTCACCTCGAAGCGGCCGGGCACCTACACGTCGTCGACGACGACCTCACCATGTACCGCCACGTCCTCGGCCGCTGGTGGGACGCCCACCGCCAAGGAAACGACCACCCCATGGTCGACCGACGCAACACCACCCGCCGACAACTCAACCGCCTCGCCCACCAACTGCTCCGAGCCAACGGAGAACTCGGTGACCAAGAACTCGTCGCCAGCGGCGACCGACACTTCTCCGTCGGCGACCGAGTCACCGCCCGCGCCCCCAACCGCCAACTGCACCCCGACGGGCAACCGAACGCGTACGTCCGCAACGGAGCCCTCGGCACCATCACCGCCCTCCACCCCGACCCCGGTGACCGGAACCTCGACACGGTCGTCGTCGACTTCGACGGCATCGGGACCATCGATCTCCCCCGGACGTTCTTCGACCATCACCAAGCAGCCGGAGGAAGGACCGAAGTCGGGATCGACCACGCATACGCGCTCACCAGCTACGCAGTCCAAGGCTCCACCCGCAACGTGTCCACCAGCCGAGTCGATGCCACCACCACCCGAGCCGAGACCTACGTCGACATCACCCGCGGCCGTAACGCCAACCACCTCTACCTCACCGCCACCCCCGACTCCCTCGACGGCGAAGCCCTCCCACGCCTCCTCCCCAACCCACCCGCCGACCAAGCCGTCGCCCACCGCCTCGAACGCTCCACCGGCGAACTCACCGCCTGGGAACTCGCCCACCCACCCGACACGCCGCCCCACCCCGAACCGCAGCGCGGTCACGCCGTCGGCCTGTGACCGCGCTGCAATGAGCCGGCTCGTGCCGCGACGCGATGACCGGGCCTGTTCGATGGCCTAGTGGAGGTAGCCGTTCGACTGCCCAGGAGGCTGCCGATCATGTCCAGCGTCGACACCACCACTGAAGTGCTCACCATCGAGGAAGCTGCTGTGGTCCTGCGGATCAGCCGCAACGCGGCCTACGCAGCGGCCCGGCAGTGGCGAGCCACAGGAGGCGAGACCGGCATCCCCTGCATCGAGATCGGCCGAACCCTCCGCGTCCCCCGAGCCGACCTCGACCGCCTCCTCGGACACCCTGACCCTGCACAGGTGGTCGCGTGAGCAAGTCGACGTCCGGCCCCTGGACGGTGCCGACGACCTCGACCGCCCACGAAAGGCGGCGAGCCTGCACGTCGGAGCCTGATCGTAAGTCGCTGTCTCCGTCGTGGTGCCATGACGTGGGCAGACTGGAGCGGTGAAGTCGATCAACGTCCGTGACGAGCAAGCCCCGGAGAAGCTGGTTCTGCTCCGCCTCGGCGTGAACACTCTGAACGACACCCGGCTCGCCCGATCGTGCGAGGAGTCATTCGCCAGGATGGGCGTCCACGCGTTCTCCGTGTTCGGGCTCCCTCCCGGCGGCTACGAGGAACTCGCACGGCTGGTGCCGGTGTTCGTGCACCGCCCCAAGTTCCTCGAAGCCATCGCCGAGGAGGTCGTCGCCGCCGGGTTCGCGCTCCTTCCCACCAACGCCGAACCCCACTGGTCGGTGATCCTTCCGGAACCGACCCCCGCCCACTTCGACAGGGTGCGCTCGCTGTTCCGCGGTCCGATCAAGAACCCCGTGTGGATAGGGCCAGGAGCGACGTAGCATGGTCACCGTGAGCAGGAGTGCCGACCTTTCCTACGACCCGAACGAGATCGGGCCGGACTGCGTGGTCGAGTGCTGGATCTCCCACGGCCCACGCGCTGACGACCCGACGTTCGATCCCCAGCCCGGCCAGATCGTGTCGCTCATCGACGACGACGACGAACCTCTCCGCGGCCGAGTGTTCCGCCGCGACGGCAACATCGTCTCGGTACAGGTCATCCTTCCAGCCGTCGTCTCCCAGACCGCCTGATCTTCCGGCGACGCGCCTTCCCCGCCGACACCGCGGGAATGCAGGCTGATGGCCCAGATCTCGCCGGACGGCCGCAGTTCAGACGCCCTGCGCTGAGGCCGGGGGTCAGGTCGTCATTGTGAAGGCGGTGGCTCGAGCGCGTCCCAGATGCGATCGAACTCGTCCGCTACCTGCGGCCAGACCAGTTGCTTGCCATCAGCGAGGGACTTGACGCCATCAGCCCAAGGCCCGAGAAGGACGAAGTCATGCGGGATAGGTCTGCCCGAGGCATCGCAGCGACCCGACGGGTCAGGGAAGCGAAGGGCCACCTTGTCGCCCGTGCGACTACATGCCTCCGGGTCGTCGCCAATGTCGGAGAAGGCCGCCTCGTACACCTCGAGCGGGTCGGTCAGTCCTCCGCGACGCACGAAGCGGAAGCCCCAGGACCGCCCGCGGGTGGCCCAGATGAACACCCGATCCTGATCGGGTGTCACCTCCCTCACTTGCGGCTCCGGAGAAAGACCAGCTGACGCTCCCCCTCGTCCATGTCCAGCCGGAAGCGTGAGAGCACAGCGGCCAGGTGGTCTCGCTTGGCTAGGGCTGCGGCGTTCAGCTTCTCCAACTGCTCGGTCCCCATCGTCGCGGCCACCGTCAGCACACCTGCAGCGAGCTGGCCTCCCACAAGCCCCTTGAGGTCCTTCAGCTTCTTGATGTTCTTGAGCTTCTTGATGCCATCCTCGTTCCGCTTGCCGATCAGAGCCACGGCAACCGTCCCAACGCCCTTCAGGAGACTCTCAGCGACTTTGGCTCCAGCCTGCTTCTGCTCTGCCCACTTGACGTGGCGTTCAAGGGGCAGCATGGCCGCAATCGGCAGGATGAGGTCGAGCCCGATGCGTTCTGATACCTCGATCTGGTTCGGCTCGAACTTGGCAGAGGACAGCAGCAGGAAGTCTTCGCCCACCGCGAGCGCCTCTGGCGAATCCACCATCCGCTCGATGACCTTGCGCAACTCACCGAGGTCATCGCCTGACTTATCGATGATGAGATCACGGAAGTCGAAGACGTCGAAACCCGGCATCAGGTCGGCCTTCGACAGTGCAAGGATCCAGATCCGGGGGAACTCGACGAGTGGTTGGCCGTCCTCCAACAGGTCCTTCTCGAGCTTCAGCAACCCGGTCCTGAAGCTGGTGAACAGCGACTTCAGGTAGCGCTCCTCCGTGCCAGCGTTGTCGAGGACGCGCTGGCCATCCACGAGCAAGATCGCAACGTCTGACTGCAGCAGGGAGCGGAAGGTGTCGACTCGTCGCTCGCCTTCCTCTTGGCTGCTGACGTCTTGCTCGAACCATTCGCCGGGGTAGTCGTGCCAGACCAGGCGAACGGCATCGAAGGGACTGGCGCCCTTCGCTTTCGCGAGCTTGTCCTTCAACTTGATGGTGAACGCATAGGACGTGGCCGAGAAGCGAGTGGCATCGGGAAGTCGAGCCGAGTCCCTCATCCCGAGGTAGTTGCGGTGCAGGCGATGACCCTGCTCGGTGAGGTCAGCCGTGACGTCGAACAGGCTTGACTGGAGGAACTGAGGCTCCTGCGTCGCCCCGTAGAACGACGAGACCAACACGGTCTTCCCGCTGCCACTCTCGCCGAATACGGCGATGTGCTGCTCCATCGCGTTGGTGTGCTGCATACCGGGAACCTAGTTCGCACCGACCGAGCCCGGACCTGGCCGTGGGTTCACAGGTCGGTGATCCAGGTGCTCCAGGAGATCACGTCGGGCCGGTCCTCGATGCGGGCCGGTTCAGGCTTCGCTCCTGCGAGGAGCTTGGCGATCCTGGCTGTCATCTCGTCTTCGCGTGCTGCGTGCACGTCGGGGTCGATCGCTGCGTGGGCGTCTTCGGAGAACACGTGGACCACGCCGTTCACGTGGTGGGTCTCGGATCGGTAGCCCCGGGAGCGGAGGTGCTTGCGGACGATTCGGCGTAGCGCTTCGACCTGTTCGGAGGGGGCGCCGAGCACCCGGGCGTACCCGAAGGACTCCACCCTGTCGGCGACGATCGACGCCAGCAAGTCGATTCCTGTCGGGGTGCTGGCGACCGGTAACCAGGAGTCGATCACGCGAAGACAGGCCCGGCAGGTCGGCACCAGCGAGACCTCTTGCCAAGGAAGCCACGTCCCGCCTTCGCCGGGGGCCATGGCGTTCCACTCGCGGCCGCACAGCGCCCATGGCGACCAACGCGGGTCGACGAGGGCATCGAGGTCGTAGCCCGCGAGTGCGTCTGTCGAGTTGGCGAACCGGGTCGGGTCAACCGCGGGCCGTCGGTCCTCGTCGCCAGACACAGCCGCCAGGTGGGTCTGTGCCCCGTTCGTCGCGACCAGCAGTAGGGCGCGTTCGGCCACCGTGATGGTGTTGAGGCCGGCGGTCACGAGGCCTGCTCCTCATCTGCCGGCACGTCGGTGGTCATGGCTTCCATCGAAGCACTCCCGCTGTCACCGGGGATCGGGTCGTCGCCGGTAGGGGCGAGGTGGGACAGTGCGTTGTGGGTAGAGGCGATGCAACGGCCCAGCGCTCGGCCGTACTCGTCGGCTCGGATCATCTCGTCCGCAGCCGCACGCAGCAGCGCCGCCGGGGTCTCGGTCGTGGCCGAGTCGCTGCGGACCCCGGTCTGGAGGGCGGGGCGCTGGAAGTGCCGGGCGAGCTGATCGCACACCTGGGGGAGACGGTCCACGAGCACCCCAAGCTCACCAACGAGCCGGTACATGTCCCCGATGTCGCCCCAGCCCGGCGTACCCGGTGTTGGTGCGGTCAGGGTGAGGTGGTTCATGCGCCGTACCGCCTCCGCTGCGACCTCTGCGGCCACGACCGGGTCGTCGATGCCGCCCAGGGCATTGAGCACGCCGTCGATGCTCGGCCCCGATGGCTTCCCCATCGCACCGGCAGCCGTGGCTGATGCTTCCGCGGTTCCCATGGCGGTTCGGACCATGTGCGCGTTGCGGAGCACCTGCGCGAACGCCACCGCGGCTTCGGCCTGCATCCCCGGCAGCACGTGCTGGTACACCGACATCGTGAACGCCGGGTTCGAGTGCCCGAGCCGTTCACATACCACCTTCACCGACACCCCAGCCTGCAACAACAACGTGGCGTGGGTGTGGCGGAGATCGTGCAGCGAGATCTCCGGCACCGGGATCCGAGCGACGACCCGGTCGAACACCTGGCTGAACACGTCCGGGTGGATCCAGGACGTGTCGGGCTTGGTGAACACCAGGGCGTCCTGGCCGACCGGCCCATCGGCTTCGTCCTCGCGGACCTTGCGCCAGGTTCGCAGAACCTCGACGGTCTCGTCTTCGATGTCGATCGTGCGCCGCCCCGAGCCGGTCTTCACATCGGAGATGTGCATCTCATAGGCGACCGACACCAACGCCTGGCGCACCGACAGCCGGTTGGCGTCGAGGTCGATGTCCTTCCACCGCAACCCCAGCAGCTCACCTCGGCGCATCCCCGTGTAGGCGCCGAGGTGGAACGCCGGAGCGAGACGGTGCGCCTCGATCGCTTCCAGGAACACGTCGAGCTGATCCGCGGTCCACGACTTGATCTCGGACTGCTTGCGAGCACCGACCTTCGGCGGATCAGCCAATGCGGCGACGTTGCGGATCACCAGGCCCTTGCGCTCCGCGTCGGCCAACGCCTTGTGCACCACCAGATGGATCGACCGCACCGTCTTCGGGGCCAGGCCCTCACCGGTGCGGGTCGCGGCCTTGCGTCCACGCACCAACAACGTGGCGTACAGGGCGTCGAGATCCGACGCGGTCAGCTTCTCCAACGGCATCTTCGACAGCGGCGGCAACACGTGCAGCTCGATGTTGCGCCGATACGCGTCGAAGGTGCTCTTGCGAAGCTGGCTCTCCTGGATCGGCAACCACCGCTCCATCAAGTACTGGCCGAGGGTCAGCTTCTCGACCGCGACGGACGCGCCCTGGTTGCGGCGCTTGACCAGCTCGGTGACGAGCTTCTCCGCGTCGCCCTTGCGGGGCCCGGCCGAGACCCACTTGCGCTTCTCCTTGCCCGTGCCCGGATCCACGCCGTCATAGACGACCGCGTAGTAGTTCTTGCCCTTCTTGACGACATAGCCGCGCATGGCTGTTCCTTCGAGATAGTCCGGAAGGAACGCCAGCGACTGTCAATCCGTGCCCAGGGCGTTCAACAGGGCGAGCCGGAATCGCTGCGTCCACCCTACGCCTGCCCCGCCACAGCGTCTACCGATGGCTCGCGGAGGCCGTCGCGGATCCGCGGCGGGATGACGCCCGAAGCGAAGAGCTGAACCTGGTGAACGCGCGCTCGACGCGTACTCGGGGGAACGGTCGGTCGACCCCTCGCGGCGCCCTGTCTACCGAAAACCCGAAGATCACCCCGGAGGTCCCTCCGGGGCCGTTCGGAGGGCTCGAACCCAAGGCCTCCTTGGAGCGCCGTCATCCCGGCCTGGACCGTCCCGTCACAGGCCGTCGTGGGCTGTACCAGGCGGTTCGGTAGAAAACCCGGTAGAAATCCGGGGGAACGGGCAGCAGAAAGGCCCTCCCCAGTTTCCCGGAAAGGGCCTTTGACCTGCTGTTTCAGATGGTGGCGGGGGCAGGATTTGAACCTGCGACCTTCGGGTTATGAGCCCGACGAGCTACCAGACTGCTCCACCCCGCGGCGAAGTATGTTCACCTTATCGACCCGCTCTTACCACTCGCAACCTGAAGCGCCGCGGGCGTCGCACCGCCCACGGAGGCCGCCCAACCCTCGGCTCGACGCAGGCCGGCGCGCAACCTGGCGCTACCGAGTCACGCCACCCCGCCAAGGACAACGTCCCCGCTCATCACAGCTAGCGGTCGGGTCGTAGGGCTTCGAGCTGGGCTACCACTCGCCTCGCCTCTTGGATCTTCTCGGCGTAGGTGACGGGGTCGCCGTCGGCCAGGGCGGCGTCGGCCTCTTCGAAGAGCTTCGCGAGGCGGTCGATCAGCTCGTTCTGGCGCTCGACGGTGCCACCGTCGGGCACGGTCGTGGTCGTCGTCGTGGAGCCGGTCGTGGTGGTCGAGCCGTCGGGCGCGGTCGTCGTGGTCGTCCCACCTTGGCCGCCGTTCGGGTCGTCGGTCCCGCCGCCGGTCTGGCCACCGCTCTGACCGCCGCCGCCACCACCTCCCCCGTCCTCGCCGTCGCCGGACGGGCGGGTGATGACCTTGGTGTCCTCGATGTCGGTGGGGACGTCGTCGCCGAAGACATCGACCAGCGCCTCCCGCAACGTCGTGCCGATGCCGACCCGGGTGTTCGCCGTCGACTGGTAGCTGACGATCACCCGCTGGAGCTGCGGCGCCTTCACGCTCGTCCCGGACACGAACATCGACTGCACGTACAGGATCCCGTCGCCCACCGGCACCAGCACCGGCGAGGTGAACTGGCAGATCGAGTCGCCGGTGCACTGGGCGCGCCGCAGGTCACCGATGCTCGAGTTCGCCTGGATGCCGTCTGCCGCCTGGTTCGGTCCCTCCGGCAATCGCCCCGCCGGCATCGCGTACGTGACCAGCTCCCCGTAGAAGGGTCCGCTGCTGCGCGCCACCATGAACCCGGTGAGCTGGTTCTGGCTCGTGGCGCCACGCCCACCGGGGGCGAACGGCCGCAGCATCACGAACGACCGCTGCTCCTCCCCCGGCAGGTCCATCAGCAAGTACTGCGGCTGGTAGAGGTCGTCGGGGCTGATCGGCTGCCCGTCGGGCCCGACGGCACGGGTGTTGCTGCCACCCTGCACCTCCTTGACCCCCGGCTCCTTCGGGATGCGCCACTCGTCGTTGCGGTTGTACAGCGCGATCGGGTCCGACACGTGGTAGCGGGCCCACATCTGGGTCTGCACCGTGAACAGGTCCTCCGGGTACCGCACGTGCTCGCGCAGCTCGTCGGGCGCCTCGCTCGCCGGCTGGAACAGGCTCGGGAACGCCCGCCCGTACGCCTGGATGATCGGGTCGTCGTCCACCACGTACATCGACACGGTGCCGTCGTAGGAGTCGATGATCGCCTTCACCGAGTTCCGCACGTAGTTGAACGACCGGCCCCGCAGCCCACTGTCGGGGTCCAGGCCGCCGGTGTCGGCCCGCTCGGCGTTCGGGAAGTTCCGCGTCGTCGTGTACCCGTCCACCACGTAGTGCACCCGGCCGTCGATGATGACGACGTACGGGTCGTGGTCCCAGGCGAGGAACGGCGCCAGCTCCTTCACCCGGGTGGACACGTCACGGGCCAGCAGCACCCGCGAGTCGGACCCGATCGCCTTCGACACGAGCGGGTTGATGTCGCCGAAGCGCACCGCGAACGCCGCCTTGCGCAGCAGGCCGCCCGGCCCCGACCCGATGCGGATGCCGTCCTCGCCCTCGTAGCCCTTCGCGGTGCTCTCGCCGGTGCGACCGTCGATCTCGCCCACCTCGGTGTTCACGATCACGTAGCCGGCCTTCTGCTTGCCGAAGTAGATCCGCGACTCGTCCAGCTCCGACAGCCGCGGGATCAGCTCCGGCTCGCCCGACGACGTCTTGGCGTTCGCCGCCGCCGCCACGACCCCCGACCCGTGCGTGTACGCCAGGTGCTCGTTCTCCCACGACGTCTCGTGCTCCTGCGGCGCCAGGTCCCGCGCCGCGATCATCACCTGCGTCTCCGACCCACCGAGCTGGTACCGGTCGACGTCGACGTCGGTGATCGAGTACAGGCCCTTGTTCTCCTGCTCGATCTGGAAGCTCGTCGCCATGATCGCCGGGTCCCACAGCCGCACGTTGGCGAGCGTCCCCGTCCCCGCCTCCAGGTCGTTCGTCGTCACCGCCCCGCCCCAGTCGAACTCCTTCGTCCGCACCTCGCCCAACCCGTACGCCTCGCGGGTCGCCCGGATGTTGTGCTCGATGTAGGGCCGCTCCATCGACGACTCCGACGGCCGCACCCGGAACTGCTGCACGAACGCCGGCACCAACACACCGGCCAGCACCGCCACGAACCCCCACATCGCCACCGCCATCGCCGGCAGCACCCACCCCCGGCGCCAGATGTTCGCGATGAACAGCGCGAACGCGAACACCGAGATCAGCATGAGCAGGTACAGCACCCGGAGCTGCACGTTCACGTCGGTGTAGGTGGCGCCGTCGACCCAACCCCGGGTCGAGAACGTGAGCTGGTAGCGGTCCAGCCAGTACCGACCGCCCTGCACCAGCGCCAGCGCCCCCAGCAGCACCGACACGTGCGCCTTCACCTGCGGCGACACCCGCTCCATCGCCGGATCGAACTGGATGCCGCCGGTCACCAGGTGCAGCAGCAGCGTGACGATCAGGATCAGGATCAGCGCCGAGAACAGCCACGACGCCAGCGTCATCAGGAACGGGAGCTGGAACACGTAGAAGCCGATGTCGGTGTTGAACGTCTCGTCCTTCTGCCCGAAGTCCACCCGGTTCACGAACAGCAGCCACTGGTTCCAGTGCGTGCTCAGGCTGAAGCCGACGACGAGCGACAGGCCGAGGCTCAGCACCAGCCGGATCAGCCGGCTGTGGTCCTCCATGAAGATCCGGTACCGCTCCACGAAGTCGTCCCGCGGCAGCCGGGGCGGGAACGGCGGCGCCAACCGGTCCACCAGCTTCATGTTGGCGCTCAGCAGCAGGAAGAAGAACAGACCGCCGCCCATCGCCAGCGCGGCGCGCACCCGCACGATCCGCCCCCACACCTCGCCCTGGCCCAGCGAGTCGAACCAGAGGTAGTCGGTGTAGACCCGCGACAGCCACGGCACCGACACCGCCAGCACGAAGATCGTGCCGAGCACCACGAGCACGACGTAGCGACCTCGGCCCTCGAACCGTCGTCGTGGCATGCGGCCGAGGGGACGGCGCGCCGGGTCCGGCTCCGGTGACATGGCCACGGAGCCTACCGGCGGTCCCGCACCGCCCGTCCGCGCTCCGCCCCGCGACCGCCCGTCAGTCCAGCGGGACGAGCAGGCAGCGGCAGCCCGGGTGGATCGGCGGGTACCGATCGCCGGTCGGGAACGCCTCGCCGCCCACGACGCCACCGGCCAGCACGTTGTCGTCGCAGTCGGGCGCCGCGCTGCCGCCGTGGTCGACCAGCCAGCGGAACGACGTGCCCGCCGGCGCCGCCGCCACCACGCCCCGCGAGAACGCGGCGACCACGAAGTGGCGGGCCGACTCGGCGATGCGCTGCGTCTTCCACTCCCGGTACAGGGTGCGGATGGCATCCGCCACGTCGTCCTCCACCGGCTCGCCGTCGAACGCCCGCTCCAGGCGACCCCGGATCTGGCGCACCAGGTCCACGGCGAACGCCGACGCGATGTCCGCCACGTCCGCCGCCTCCTCCGGCGCCTCCCGGTAGAAGCCGGCCCCGGCCCGCTCCGCCGAGCGCAGGTCCTCCACCAGCGCCTCCCGGTACCGGTCCAGGTGCGCCCCCTCCGACGGCAGCACGGCGTCGACCTCCGGCGCCCCCTTCGTGCGCCGCAGCAGGTCCAGCAGCTCGTTCTGCTCGTCGGCCAGCACCCGCTTCAGCCGCCGGGCGAGCTGGCGCTCCACCTCGTCGGTGGCGCCGTCGCGCAGGTCGAGCAGGTCGGCATCGGCCGCCGCCTCGTCCTCGACCTCGCCCGCGCCGCCTGCGGCGACCTCGTCGTCCGGCGTGTCGGACGCGGTGGGGGCCCCGCCGGGGGCGGTCGCCTCGATGCCGTCACCGCGCTCGGCCGGTCCGTCGCCCGCCGCGGCCCCGGCAGCCGCGCGCCCACCGGCACCGGTGGCCGCGGGGCTCTCGGTCGGCTCGTCGGACGTCCCGGCGGGATCGTCGGTCGCCTCCGTACCGTCGCCGTTAGCGGCCTCCGTACCGTCACCGGCAGCGGTGTCGTCCTCGTCGGGGTCCTCGTCCGCCACGTCGCCGGCGGCCGCCTTGGCCGCCTGCTCGGCGCGGATGCGGGCGAACAGGTCATCGATCCCCGGCTCGGCCGCGGCAGCCACCGTGTCCCCGCCCGCTCCTGCTGCGGGCTCGGCCTCGGGCGGATCGACGCCGCCGGGGTCGGGGGTCAGCAGCTCGGCGGCGGGCTCCCCGTCGTCGGGCCCATCGGCTTGGTCGGCCGATCCGTCGCCGTCCAGGAGGCCGTCGACATCGTCCTCGTCCTCCAGGTCGGCACCGGCCGACCCGTCCCCGGCCGTCTCGCCGCCGCCGGCCGAACCGGCACCCGCAGCGGTCGGGTCGCTCCCGGCGTCGTCGGCACCTGCTTCGACATCGCCGCCGTCCTCGTCACCCGTCGCCGTCGCCGGGCCGCGTCGCTCGGCACCGTCCCCGTCGGTGCCGGACGCCGACCCACGTGCGGACGCATCGGCGCTCGGCGCGCCCTCGGCCGCCGCCTCGATCTCGTCCTCGGACACCGGCGCGGCGCCAGCCGCCGGTGCCGACTCGGACTCGGGGCCCACGCCAGCCTCGGCCTGGGCGACCGATCTCGGACCGGCCTCCGTGCCCCCGCCGACCCCAGCCTCGGAACCGACATCGGCCCCCGCCCCGCCGCGCGACCTCCGGGCCGATCCTGGCCCGGCCTTCGGCTCCGCTCCGGGCTCCGGGTCCCGCTCAGGGCCGTCCTCGACCTCGGGCTCGGGCTCGGACGCCACCTCGGCGTCGGGATCGGCATCGCCGTCCGGGGCCCGGTCCCGGCCCGACCCGCGCCCGGCCTCGCTCGCCGCGTCCCCGTCGCTGTCGGGCCCCGAACTCCGCTCGGACGCGGCCCCAGACCCCGCATCGGCCTCGCCCCCTGCGCCCTCGGCATCGGCCTCCGGCCCGGGACCGACCTCGGCGCCACCGCCCGACGCAGCCTCGGCGTCGACCTCCGCACCGGGATCGGCCTCCGACCCCGGATCGGTCCCGGCGCCGCCTTCCGCGTCCGCTTCCGGTCCCGAATCAGCCTCGGCCTCGGGCTCAGCCCCGGTGTCACCGTCGGCCTCGGCCTCTGGATCGACCTCGTCGCCAGCCGCAGCCTCGGCCCCCGCCTCGGGCTCGGGTTCCGGGTCGGGCTCGGGGGCGAGGGCTCGGCGGTCGAGGCTGCGGTCACCGACGTCGCCCACCTCGATCGGCGTCGCCTGGAGGTCCCGGTGGGCCCGTTCGAGCTGGAGGCCGACGTCGGTGATCGACACCGCGAGCGCGTCGCGGGTGGCGGCCATCTGCTCCAGCGCCCGCTGGGCCGCCCGGCGCCGCTCGGCCAGGTCCGCGATGACCCGCTCCCGGTAGTCCCGGGCCTCCTGGACCATCGCCCGGCCCTCGTCCCTGGCCGCCTGCACCGCCCGGGCCGCGGCCTCCTCGCTCTCCGCCAGCACCCGGTCGCGGTGCGCGTCGGCCGCGGCGCGGGTCTCGCCGCCGTAGGTGTCGGCGGCGGCCCGGGTCTCCGCCGCGTAGCGGTCGGCCTCGGCGCGCAGGCCGTCGCGGTAGCTCTCGGCCTCGCTGCGGATGCGCTCGGCCGCCGCCTCGGCCTCGGCGGTCCGCTCCTCCAGGACGGAGGCGGCCTGGGCCCGCAGCTCCGCGACCTCGTTGTCGACCCGGGCCCGCTGCGCGGCCAGCTCGGCGTCGACGGCCTCGCGGGTGCGGCGCTCGTACTCGTCGGCCGCCGCCCGCTGCTCGGTGGTCTCGCGCTCGGCGGTCTCGCGGATGCCGGCGGCGAACGCCTCGGCGTCGGCCCGGATCTTCTCGTCGGCCTCGTCCGCCAGGCTGCGCACGCCCTCGGCGTAGCGGTCGGCGTCGGTCCGGGCGACCTCCGCCGCCTCGGTGGCGTCGAGGCGGATCGCCGCCGCCTCCTGCTCGGCCTGCTCGGTCATCTCGGCCGCGGTGCGCCGGGCGTCCACGAGCAGCCGGGCGGCCTGGGCGCCGAGCAGGGCGGTGACCGTCTCCTCGTCCAGGTCCTTCGGGTCCGCGGCCCGCCGCTCCACCTCTTCGAGGCGGCGGCGGAGGTCGTCGTGCTCGCGGAGCAGGTCACGGATGCCGGCGGCCACCTGCACCAGGTACGCCCGGACCTCGTCCACCTCGAAGCCCTTGCGGGCCCGGCTGAACGTCCGGCCGGCGATGCCGTCCGGATCGAGCGGTGGGGAGGATTCGGCGACCATCGGATCGATGGTACGGCCGTGGGTTCGCCGAGTGAGGGAGGGTCCGGAGGCCGGCGCGGAGGCCCAGGTCAGCGAGGCTTGGCCGGGGTCAGGAGCCCCGACGCGAGGTCGTTGACCGTGCCCGTGACCGGCCCGAGGAGCCCGCCGAGCAGCGGCAGGCCGGCCACGGTGGTGTCGAGCGCGTCGACGGTGCCGGTGAGCGTGTCGCCGAGAGCACCGGTGGTGTCGTTGAGCCCGCCGACGAGCGGGCCGGTGACCGGGTCGAGCGGCCCCAGCACCTCGGGGACGACGACCGGGGGCACGATCGAGACCGGGACCTCCAGCGTGGGCCGGCCCCCCTCGGGGGGCGTCTCGCCGCCCCCGGTGCCGCCGCTCCCACCGCCACCCCCGGTGCCGGAGCCTCCCGTTCCACCGGAGCCGCCCGAGCCTCCCGAGCCACCGGTGCCATCCGAGCCACCGACGCCGGCACCGCCCGAGCCATCGCCGGCGACCTCCCCCCGGTCGACGGTGGCGTCGCCGACCGAGGTGCCGGTGGCGCCGCCCCGGCCACCGCTGCCGTCGCCGGTCGGGTCGATCACGCCGCCGCGGGCATCCAGGCGGACCCCGGGCGGCAGGACCGGGGCGTCGTCCAGGCCGGCGAGGAGCTGGTCGACGGCGGCGTCGCCGTCCGCGCCCAGCTCCAGGACGACGAGGCCCCAGCGGGCGCCGGCGTCGCGGAAGGCCATGCCCCGCTCCCAGGCGTCCGCGAAGGGCTCGGGGGCGTGGGCGACGACGGCCACCGCGATGGCCCGGTCGAGGTCGGGGCGGCGATCGCCGGCCAGGCGCTCGACCGCGGCGGCCGCGAGGTCGCTCGGGGCGGTGGCGACGACCCGCCGGGCGTAGGCGATCGGGTCGACGCGGCCGGCCCGGGCACCGGAGACGAGCGCCCGCAGCGACCCGTCGACGGCCAGCGCGACGCCGAGGTAGCGACGGTCCCAGGCGTCCTCCGCCCGGTAGTCGAGCGGGCGGGGGCGGCCGATCTCGCCGGGGCCGACGAGGTCCGCGGTGCGGCGGGCCCCGACGTCGCCGCGGCGGCCGGCGGAGGCGACCTGCGCGCTGCCCTCGTAGACCGAGACGGACACGGCGGTGGAGCGGGTGAGGCGGGCGGCGCTGCGCCGGCCGAGGGTGACGGTGGAGGCGTGCGAACCGACCGCCACCCGCGTGCCCTCGGGCGCGTCGACCAGCAGCGGGCCGGATTCGAGGACCGGCAGGGCGCCCATCGTGAGGACGGTGGCCGCGGCGGCGCCGTCGCCGGCCCGGGCGGCCATCGTCACCTCGTCCGCGAGGGTGAGGTCCGCGGCCCCGCGGTCGAGGCGGATGCGGTCGCCGGCGCGCAGGTGCACCCGCTCGTCGGTGACGGTCTCGCGGTCACCGCCCGCTCGCTGCACCGTCGCGGTGCCGTCGAGCGTGACGATGGCCTCGCCCCGGGCCGGTCCGTCGGCGCCGCCACGGGTCATCGTGACCGCGGCGGCCGCGGCGACCACCGCCACCACGACGGCCGCGCCGATGGAGCGGCGCCGGTCCCGGCGGCCGCCGGTGACCGGCTCGTCGCCGGGCTCCTCCAGGACCGGGGCGGGGCGGGGGCGCACCGGCACGGGTCGGGCCCGCCGCGGGAGCGCCAGGGGCCGGGCCCCCGCGACCGGGCGCGGCAGGCCGACGTGGCTCCGGGGCAGCGAGAGTTCCGGTGCGGTCACGGGCGGGGCACCCTCGTTCGGGGGACGGTGCGGTCGAGGGACGAACGGTCAGCGGGGCGCGCCCGCGGGCAACAGGATAGTTACCCTCGTCACAGCTTGGCGAACGGATGTCAGGTCGAGCTTGCCGCCGTGGGCCCGCACGATGCGGTCGGTGCAGGCCAGGCCGAGGCCGAGGCCGCCGAAGCGACGGGTGGCGGAGCCGTCCTGCTGCACGAACGGGTCCGCGATCGCGTCGAGCCCGGCGGGGTCGAAGCCCACCCCGTGGTCGGTCACCTCCACGAGCAGGACCGGCCCGGGCGTGGCCTGCTCGACCTCCACGTCTCGCGTGGTGGAGAAGCGGACGGCGACCTCGCCCCCGTCGGGCGAGTACTTGAACGCGTTGTCGACCAGCTCGTCGATGGCGAGGTCCACGAGCGGCCGGTCGACCACGACCTCCGCCGGTGGGGCGTCGCCCACGACGCGGAGGGTCCGGCCGTCGGGGGCGCGCTCGCGCCAGCGGGCCTCGACGCCCTCGGCGAGCTGGTCGACCGGGACCGGGCGCGGGTCGGTGCGGAGGTTGCCGGCGCTGATCGTGGCGAAGGTGACGAGGCGGCGCACGGTCGCCTCGAGCTGGTCGACCCCGGCCACGATGTCGCCGGCGAAGCCGCGGGCACTCGGCGGGGGCACGTCGCGGTCGCGGAGCATCACCGCGTAGCCCTTGATCGGCGTGAGCGGGGTCCGCAGCTCGTGGCTGATGTTGGCGAGGATCGACGCCTTCAGGTCCTCCACCTGGCGCTCCCGGCGCACGTCGCGGAACACCATGACCGCGCCGGCGTCGCGCCCGTCCTCGTCCACGAGGGACCCGGCGGTCACCTCGACCGGCACCGAGCCGTCGCCCACCGCGACGTCGGCGGCCATCGGCTGGCCGTCGGGCAGGTCGCGCCGGGCGAGGGGCACGGCCCGGCCGTCGTCCGCGCGCCAGCGCACCAGCTCGGCGACGGGGCGACCGAGGGCGAGGCGCCGGTCGAGGCCGAGCACGTCCTCGGCGGCGACGTTCAGCTCGATGAGGCGGCCGTCAGCGTCGACGGCCACGAGCGCCTCGCTCATCCCGGAGACGACGGCCTCCAGGCGGGCGCGCAGCTCGGCCTCCTGGGCGGCCGAGGCCCGCAGCTCGCCGGTCATCTCCCGGATCGAGCGGGCCATCGCGCCGAACGCCCGGCCGAGGACGCCCAGCTCGTCGTCGCTGCGGACGTCGACGGCCGGGTCGAGGTCGCCCGCCTGGAGCGCCCGGGCCGAGGCGGTGAGGCGGCGCAGGCCGCGACCGATCCGCTCCCCCACCACCGCGGCGAGGCTCACCGCGAGGAACGCGGCGCCGAGGGCGGCGAGGAACAGGGCCCGGAACAGGTCGGCGCGGGCCTGGCGGGCGGCGTCGCCGGGCGCGACCACCACGAGCGCCAGCGGGGACCGGCCGGTGGACACGGGGACGGGGCGGGCCACCGCGAAGGCGTCGCCGAGCCGGGCCCGGGCCACCTCACCGGTGCCCAGCGACCGCTGGACGAGCGCGTCGATCCCGCCGAGGCGGGCGTCGGGCCGGCTGGTGGCGAGCACCCGGCTGGGGGTCGAGAGCACGAAGCCGAGCGACTCGCCACCCGAGCCCAGGAGCCGGAGGTAGGCGTCGTCCAGCCGGTGGGCGACGACGACCAGGCCGGCCGGGACCTCGGGTGCGTCGGCCGGGCGCAGGCGCACCGGCGCGGCCGACAGGGCGAACGCCTCGTGGCCCACGACCACGACCCCCTGCCGCTCGGCCCCGGCGGTCAGCGCCTCGGTGACCAGCTCGTCGCCGGCCACGGCGAGCCGGGTGGCGTCGGACAGGTCGGGCGGCGACGCGGCGACCGGCCGCCCGGTGGCCGACAGGAGGATCACCGGCTGGTCGAGGCCGAGGAGGCCGTCGTCGGTGAGCTGGCCCAGCGCGTCGTCGAGCAGCGTCTCGTCGTCGCTGCTCGGCGCCTCCGACGCGATGCGGGCGAGGACCGGAGCCCGCTCCGAGGCGAGGACGCCCGCGACGATCCGGGCCGGGCCGAGGCCGGTGCGGGCGTTCGACGCCGCCAGCTCGGCCTCGGTCGCGCCCCGCGCCCCGTAGCGCCGGAACGCCTCGTCCTCCACGCTGCCGGCGACCGTGAACGACACCACGAGCGACACGGCGACCACCACGCAGAGCACCAGCAGCGCGCCGTCCACGGCGATGCGGGCGGAGATCGTGCGCCGGGCGGCGGCCACGAGCGCGGCGGCGAGGCTCAGGGAGCCGACGCAGCGCAGCACGTCCGCGGCGGTGACGTGGTCGGTCAGCGTGGCGACGAGCACGAGGGCGAAGCACGCGATGCCCCCCGCCAGCAGCAGGCCGCTGCCCCGGCTGCGCCAACCCGCCAGGCCGGCGGCGAGGCCGGCGACGCCCACCGCCAGGAACGCCAGGAGGATCGGGGCGTCGGGCTCCTCGACCAGCAGCGCCCCGTGGAGGAACGCCGACGCGGCCAGGCCCCCGAAGCCGGCCACCAGCACCGGCCGCAGCGCCGAGCGGCGGGTGAGCGCCGCGGTGCGGACGACGGTCAGGACCCCGGCGAGGGAGACGAGGAAGGTCGCCAGCTCCGCGGCGAAGCCGAGCTGGGCGCTGCCGAGCGGGGACACTCAGCCGCCCTCGAACCGCCGGACCGGGTCGCCGCCGATCCGGCGCAGCGCGGCGAGCGCCTCGTCCAGGTTCGACACCGAGACGACCTCCAGCCGGTCCCCCACCGCCTGCCGCGCCGTGTCCAGCTCGGCCGGCGGGACGAGGAACACCTCCGCGCCGGCGTCGATCGCCGCCGCCGCCTTCTGCGCCACCCCGCCCACCGGCCCGACCGACGCGTCCAGCTCGATGGTGCCCGTGACCGCCACCCGCTTGCCGCCGGTCAGGTCGCCCCGGCTCAGCAGGTCGACCAGCGCGAGCGTGAACGCCAGGCCGGCCGACGGGCCCCCGACGTCGCCCGAGTCGATGTCCACCTCGAACGGGAACTCGAAGTGCGGCTGGGTGGCGAGGGAGACGCCGAGCTGCGCCCGGCCGGCCTCCTCCGGGTTCTCCGCCAGCTCGGCCCGCACCGTCCGGGGCTCCGACTCGCCGAGGCGGTCCAGCGTGAGGCGGATGACCTCCTTCGGCCGGTGCCGGCCGATCGCGTCGACCAGCTCGTCGGCGCTCCGCACCGGCCGGTCGTCCGCCGCGGTGACCGTGTCCCCCGGCACCAGCACCGCGCTCGCCGGGTAGCTGGGGTCGACGTCGAGCAGCACCGCCCCGACCTCGGTCGTCTCGACCGGGTAGCCGACGGCCTCCAGCGCGACCTTGGCGGCCTTGTCCTTGGCGTCGGTCATGAGCGCCTTGTCGTAGCGGCGGTTCTGCTCGGGCGTCTGCCGCCCGAAGTACGCCTCGGAGGTCGTGATGTCGGCGTGGTCCTCGACGGTGCGGCGCAGCAGCAGGGCCCCGGTCGGCCGCTCCACCGTCACCGTGGTGAACAGGATGTTCTCCCCCACCCGATCCGTCGGCGGCTGCTCGCCGCCCGGGCCCGCCTCGATGCGCACGAGCGGCTCCACCGCGGTGGCCGAGCCGGGAACGAACACGACGTACGGCACGATCCGCACCAGCAGCACCGTGACCGTGGCGAGCGCGGCGAGCCCGATCGGCCCGGCCGCCCACCACAACCGCGACACCGGCGGCACCCCGGGGCGGGCGAGCGCGCCGACGCCCGCCTCGCCGGTCGCGGGTCCGTCACCGTCGGCGGCGGCGTCGTGGTGGAGACTGTCGTCGTCCCTGCTGCGGTTGTCCTCCAACACAGATCCCCGATCCATGACCAGTGAGCCGAATGTAGTTGCTGCCGAACGGCGCCGGACCGCCGCGATCGCGGGCCATCGCGGCGACCTCGACGCGCTCCGGCCGCTCGTCACCGACCCCGACCCGACCGTGCGGGCGACCGCCCTGGGCGGCCTGCTGCGCGCCGGCGGGCTGACCGCGGACGACCTCCGGGCCGGCCTGGCGGATGCCGACGCCGGGGTCCGGCGGCGGGCGCTGGAACTGGTGGGTGCGCTCGCCGGGGGCGGTCCGGCCGCGACCGTGTCGATCCTGGCCTTGCTGGAGGACCCCGACGAGACGGTGGTGGAGGCCGCGGCCTGGGCGTGCGGGGAGCGCGAGCCCGCCGAGCCGGGCGCGGTCGCCCGCCTCGCCGCGCTGGCGACCGGCGCCGGCGACTCGCTCGTCCGGGAGGCGGCGGTGGCCGCGCTCGGCGCGATCGGCGACCCGGCCGGGCTCCCCGCGGTGCTCGCCGCCACCCGGGACAAGGCGACCGTGCGCCGCCGGGCGGTCATCGCGCTCGCCCCCTTCGACGGGCCCGAGGTCGACGCCGCCTACGAGCGGGCGCTCGCGGACCGGGACTGGCAGGTGCGCCAGGCCGCGGAGGACCTGGCCGACCCCACCTGAGCATCGGGTCGCAGGCAGGCCGCCCCCCCCCCCCCCCCCCCCCCCCCCCCCCCCCCCCCCCCCCGCCCCCGCCCGCCCGCCCGCGCCGCCCGCGCGCCCCCGCCCGCCCCGCCCCCGCCCGCCCACCCCCCGCCGCCACAC
>Ga0182792_1000538_pt1 | contig 34855 bp, 35 predicted proteins | sample Passage237B_FD_130497 | JGI IMG/M metagenome (GOLD analysis project Ga0182792, IMG submission 130497) | Cellulose adapted compost microbial communities from Newby Island Compost Facility, Milpitas, CA, USA - Passage2 37B (version 2) (version 2) ...
GGCGGCATCGGCTCCTATTGGGGCAACCTGCGCTCGATCGGCGAGAAGGTCGGCCAGAACGGCAAGACCTCCGGCGTGGTGCCCTTCATCCGTGTCATGGATTCGCTCACCCTTGCGATCAGCCAGGGCTCCCTGCGCCGCGGCTCGGCGGCGGTCTACCTGCCGGTCAACCATCCCGAGATCGAGGAGTTCATCGAGATCCGCCGCCCGACCGGGGGCGATCCGAACCGCAAGGCGCTGAACCTGCATCACGGCCTGCTGATCTCCGACGCCTTCATGCGCGCCGTGGAGAACGACGAGGAATGGGCGCTGGTCAGCCCCAAGGACGGCGCCGTCCTGCGCAAGGTCTCGGCGCGACATCTGTGGATCCGCATCCTGACGGCACGCATCGAGACCGGCGAGCCGTACCTGGTCTTCGTCGACCACGTGAACAAGGCGCTCCCCGAGCATCACAAGCTGGCCGGCCTCGAGGTCAAGACCTCGAACCTGTGCAGCGAGATCACGCTGCCGACTGGCATCGACCACCACGGCAAGCAGCGCACGGCGGTGTGCTGCCTGTCCTCGCTCAACGTCGAGACCTACCTCGAGTGGCACGAGCATCCGACCTTCATCGAGGACGTGATGCGCTTCCTGGACAACGTGCTGCAGGGCTTCATCGACAAGGCCGGCAGCGACTTCGCGCGCGCGACCTACGCCGCCATGCGCGAGCGCTCGGTGGGCCTGGGCATCATGGGCTTCCACTCCTTCCTGCAGCAGCACAACATCCCGATCGAATCGGTGATGGCCAAGGTGTGGAACAAGAAGATGTTCAAGCACATCCGCGGCCAGTGCGACGAGGCGTCGAGGACGCTCGGCCGCGAGCGCGGCCCATGCCCCGACGCGGCGGATTTCGGCTTCGAGGAGCGCTTCTCCAACAAGCTCGCCATCGCACCCACCGCCTCGATCTCGATCATCTGCGGCGGTGCCTCGCCCGGCATCGAGCCGTCGGCAGCCAACGTCTACAACCACAAGACCCTGTCGGGCTCGTTCGTGGTGCGCAATCCCTACCTCGAGAAGCTGCTCGAGCAGAAGGGCCGCAACGACGACGATACCTGGACCTCGATCACGGTCAGCCAGGGCTCGGTGCAGCATCTCGACTGCCTGGACGATCATGAGAAGGCCGTCTTCAAGACTGCCTTCGAGATCGACCAGCGCTGGCTGGTCGAGCATGCCGCCGACCGCGCGCCCTTCATCTGCCAGAGCCAGTCGCTGAACCTCTTCCTGCCGGCCGACGTGCACAAGCGCGACCTGCACCAGATCCACATGATGGCGTGGAAGCGCGGCGTGAAGAGCCTCTACTACTGCCGCTCCCTCAGCATCCAGCGCGCCGAGACGGTGGCGGGCGAAGCGCTCGCCCTGCCGATCGGCGACCAGGCCCTTTCAGCCCCCAGAACTGACGTCCCCTCGTCTCCGGGTGGGCCGGCGCCGTTCGGTTCGCCGACGGTGCCGGCTCAGTCGAACAACTACGAAGAATGCCTTAGCTGCCAGTAGTTCAAGTCGTTCCCGGTGTGCCGCGGGTTCATACCGCGGTGCTGCCGGGCTTTCTTTCCGTCTTCGACCAACCGGTCCGCCATGTCCCTCCTCGACGCCAAGCCGATCTACAAGCCGTTCCACTATCCTTGGGCCTACGATGCCTGGCTGATGCAGCAGCGCATCCACTGGCTGCCCGAGGAGGTGCCGCTGGCCGACGACGTCAAGGACTGGCGCAACAAGCTCTCCGAGGCCGAGCGGCATCTGCTGACGCAGATCTTCCGCTTCTTCACCCAGGCCGACGTCGAGGTGAACAACTGCTACATGAAGCACTATTCGCGGGTCTTCAAACCCACGGAGGTGCAGATGATGCTGTCCGCCTTCTCCGCCATGGAGACGGTGCACATCGCGGCCTACAGCCACCTGCTCGACACGATCGGCATGCCCGAGACCGAGTACTCGGCCTTCCTCCACGTCAAGGAGATGAAGGACAAGTACGACTACATGCAGGGCTTCAACGTCGATTCGAAGGAGGACATCGCCAAGACGCTGGCGGTGTTCGGCGCCTTCACGGAAGGCCTGCAGCTCTTCGCCTCCTTCGCGATGCTGATGAACTTCCCGCGCTTCAACAAGATGAAGGGCATGGGCCAGATCGTGTCGTGGTCGGTGCGCGACGAGACGCTGCACTGCAACTCGATCATCAAGCTGTTCCGCGCGTTCGTGCACGAGAACCAGGAGATCTGGACCGAGGCGCTGCAGCGCGAGATCTACCTGGCCTGCTCGACCATCGTCGATCACGAGGACGCCTTCATCGATCTCGCCTTCGAGCTGGGCGGCATCGAGGGCATGACGGCCACGGACGTGAAGCGCTACATCCGCTTCATCGCCGACCGCCGGCTGACCCAGGTCGGCCTCCAGCCCATCTACCGCAGCGACGCCAAGAACCCGCTGCCCTGGATGGACGAGATGCTGAACGCCATCGAGCACACCAACTTCTTCGAGAACCGCGCCACCGAGTATTCCAAGGCCTCGACGCGCGGCACCTGGGAAGAGGCATTCGGCTAGCGCCTTCATGTCGTCCTGAGCGCAAGCGAAGGACCTCATCGCCGCATGCAACCGGCATGGGATCCTTCGCTTGCGCTCAGGATGACGAGGGGTCTGATCCTGCCATGAGTGGGAAGGCTGCACAGCAGGCTCAGCCTCCAGACTCTAGCCACCCAGGATCCGGCCCAGCTCCTTTCGCGAGGGCAGTGCTTCGTAGGCGCCGGGCCGGGTGGCGGTCAGCCCCGCCGCCCTCTGCGCGACGTCGATCGCGTCTTCCAGCGTCGCGCCGCGCGCGAGGACGGCGGCCATGACGCCGCAGAACACGTCGCCGCAGCCCGTCGTGTCGACCGCAGTGACGGGCTGGGTGGGGAAGGCGCGCTGCTCGCCGTCCCGGATCAGCACGCATCCTTCCGCCCCCAGGGTGACGATGGCGGCGGGCGCGTCATGGATCGACCTGCCCAGTGATTCCGCCTCCAGGCGGTTGGCGATGAGGAGGCTGCACAGGGCAGCCAGCTTTTCGGCGCCCGGCCAGAACGGCGCGGGGTTGAAGATCGCCGCCGCGCCCAGCCGCCGCGCCACGCCGAGGATGTATTCGGTCGTCTCCAGCGACAGGTTGCCCTGCAGCAGAACGACGTCGCCGGCGCCCAGGCCGCGCAGCGCCCGTGCGGCGTGCGCCGTAGGCAGCGCCAGCGAGCAGGCGCTGGTGCTGACGATGGCGTTCTCCCCGTCCGGCAGCACCATCACCAGGGAGAAGTCCGTGGCGTGGGGCAGGCGGGGCAGGATGCGGTTGGCGATGCCCTCGTCGGCCAGGTATCGCTCCAGTGCGTCCGCCTCGGACTTGCCGTTGCCGAGCGCCGCACAGAAGCGGACCGACGCGCCGCAGCGCGCCGCCACGACGGCTTGGTTCAGGCCCTTGCCGCCCGGTGCCCGCGCGCCGTCCCCGCCGATCAGCGTCTCGCCCCGCTGGGGCAGGCGGGGCACCGTGAGGCGGAGGTCGAGGCCGGCATTGCCGATCACGACGACGCGGCCGGCGGAGGCTGGCGGACGTCCCGGCACGCTCATGTCCCGCCGCGCCTCATCGTGCCCTTGACATCCGCATGTAGGTCTCTGTTCTGGATAGGCCATCGCTCACCGAGAGCCTGGCGCCATGTCTTTTCACGGATGTTCTCTTCTCACGGATTTCTTCTCGCCGCTTTCTACCTGCGGCCCTGCGACCGCGCCCACCAATGATCGACCGCCTGTGCGGGGTTCTACTGTCTCACCCTGGGGGTGCGCTCCACTGAAATCCCGTAGCGGAAATTGCGATAATTGCGGAAATTCCCCCTGCAGCCATCGGGCAGCCATCGGGCAGCAGATCCAGGGGCGCCACGGTCGCTGTCGCGGGCCGCAACTCGCCCGGCGTCACGCCCAGCCGCCGGCATGGGGAAGGACATGACCGGTGACGAAGCCCGCCGCGTCGGAGCAGAGGAAGCAGATCGCGGCGCCGAGCTCCTCCGGCTTGCCCAGCCTGCCGAGCGGGATCTGGGCCGTCATCTTGGCCATGGCCTCCTTGTCGGCGAGCAGGGCGGGCGGGAAATAGTCCGGGTTCTCGACGTAGTTGGAGCCGACGGCGTTCACCGTTATGCCGTCGCGGCCGAGCTCCTTGGCGAGCGAGGAGACCAGGCCGTTGGCGGCGGCGCGTGCCGAGACGTAGGGCGCATAGTTGGCGATGCCGCGCAGCGGTGCCGCCGACGACACGAAGACGATGCGGCCCGACTTGCGCTTGCGCATCGACGGCGCGACCAGCTGGGTCAGGCGGAACGGCGCGACGGCCATGGCCTCCAGCGCCGCGCGATAGTCCTCCAGCCGTGCCTCCGCGAGCGGCGCGCGCAGGGCCGGGTAGGCGTCGTTGTTGACCAGCGCGTCGATATGCCCGTGGCGCTTCAGGGCCAGCGGGACCAGCGTCGCGGGGTCGGTGGCCGCCAGGGCGTGCGCTCCCGGAAAGTGCGACTCGTACCTGTGGCGGGCGCTGGGCGCCTCGAAGGTCGGATCGTGCGCCAGCACCGTGGCGCCCTGGGCCAGCGCCACCTTCGTCGTGCCGTGCCCTGCGAATTTCTCGACATTGGTGATCAGCAGCACCCGGTCTTTCAGCAGCATGGCGATTCCTCTAGGTTGCGGGCCCATGACCGATCCTTCGGCGCCCCCGCCTGATCCTAGCGATGTTGTTCCCGGGGAACAGGCATCCTTCGGCTTCCGCGATGTTCCCGCGGCCGAGAAGGCGGGCATGGTCCGCCAGGTCTTCGAGAGCGTGGCGCCGCGCTACGACCTGATGAACGACCTGATGTCGGCGGGCGTCCATCGGCTCTGGAAGGACGCGCTGGTCGATGTCCTCAATCCGCGGCCGGGGGAGCGCCTGCTCGACGTGGCGGGCGGCACGGGCGATGTCGCCTTCCGCATCGCGCGTCGTCAGGTGGCGCGCGGGGCGGAGCAGCCCGACGTCACGGTCTGCGACATCAATCCGGCGATGCTGGAGGTCGGCCGCGACCGCGCGATTGACCGCGGCATCCTGAAGGGCATCACCTGGACCACGGGCGACGCCGAGGCGCTGCCGTTCCCCGACCGCTCCTTCGACGGCTACACGATCGCCTTCGGCCTGCGCAACGTCACCGACATCGACAAGGCCCTGCGCGAGGCGTGGCGCGTGCTGAAGCCGGGCGGCCGCTTCTATTGCCTGGAATTCAGCCGCGTGACCTCCGCGCCCGTGGCCCGTCTCTATGACGCCTATTCGAGCCGCGCGCTGCCGCTGCTCGGGCGCATCGTCGCCCGCGATGCCGAGTCCTACCGGTACCTTCATGAGAGCATCCGTCGCTTCCCGCCGCAGCGCGAGCTGGCCCGGCGCATGGCGGCGGCGGGCTTCGCCAACGCGTCGTGGCGCGATATGACGCTGGGCGTCGTGGCCCTGCATGCGGGCTGGCGGATATGACGCCGCCCCGGCCCACCTGCCGCTGAGATGTTCCGGGCCCTCCGCAACACCTGGCGGCTGCTGCGCATCGCGCTGAGCCTGGCGCGCCACGATGCGCTGTTCCCGCTCGAGATCCTGGGCATCGCGCCGCCGCTGGTCGCCTGGGCGCGGCTGTTCGCGCGTCCGAACGATGGCCGCCGTCCGGGCGAACGGCTGGCCGCGGCGCTGCAGGAGATGGGCCCGTCCTTCATCAAGCTCGGCCAGGCGCTGTCGACCCGCGCCGATCTCCTGAGCGAGGCGGTGACCGCCGACCTCGCGACGCTGCAGGACCATCTGCCGGCCTTTCCCGGCAGCGCGGCCCGTCTCATCGTCGAGGCGGAGCTCGGCCGGCCGATCGCCTCGCTGTTCGCGCACTTCGACGACACGCCGGTCGCCGCCGCCTCGATCGCGCAGGTGCATTTCGCCGTCACCGCCGACGGCCGCGAGGTCGCGGTCAAGGTGCTGCGGCCCGGCATCGAGCTCGCCTTCGAACGCGACCTCGACCTCTTCTACTGGATGGCCGAGCTGATCGAGCGCACCCAGCCGCGCTTCCGTCGGCTGAAGCCCGTCGAATCGGTGCGCGCCTTCGCCGACGTCGTGCGGCTCGAGATGGACCTGCGCATGGAGGCCGCGGCCGCCGAGGAGCTCGGCGAGAACTTCACGGACGACCCCGGCTATCGCGCGCCGGCCATCGACTGGGACCGCACGGCCCAGCGCGTCATGACGCAGGAGCGCATCGACGGAATCCCGATCGGCGACCGCGAAACGATCCTCGCCGCCGGGCACGATCCCGAGGCGATCATGAAGAAGAGCGCCGAGGCGTTCTTCTACCAGGTCTTTCGCGACGGCTTCTTCCATGCCGACATGCATGGCGGCAACGCCTTCGTCGACCGCAACGGCTGCATCGTGCCGGTCGATTTCGGCATCATGGGCCGCATCGACGAGGATACGCGCGGCTACCTCGCCGAGCTGCTGGTCGCCTTCCTGCGGCGCGACTACCGGGCCGTCGCCGAGGTGCAATTCCGCGCCGGCTACGTGCCGCCCGACCAGTCGCTGGAGGTCTTCGCCCAGGCCTGCCGCTCGATCGGCGAGCCGATCTTCGGCAAGCCCAGCCACCAGATCTCCATCGCGCGCCTGCTGGCGCAGCTGCTGCGTGTCACGGAGCAGTTCGAGATGACGGTGCAGCCGCAGCTCCTGCTGCTGCAGAAGACGATGCTCATGGCCGAGGGCATGGGCACGCGGCTCAACCCGCACGTCAACATCTGGGAGCTGGCGCGGCCGCTGATCGAGGAATGGATGCTGATCCATTTCGGCCCGCGCGCCACGGCCGAGCGCACGGCCGCCGACCTCATGCGCGGATTGCGCCGCCTGCCGCGGCTGATCGACAGCCTGCACATGGTGGCCGAGCACGAGCGCCGCGAGGCCGAGCGCGCCGAGGCGGCGGCCTCGCCCCGCAGCCGGCCGTGGCGGCCGCGCTTCGCGGAGCTCGTGGCCGTGCTGGCGCTCCTGGCCGCCATCGCGGCGTGGTGGGATTGACCGCCGTGACGTCCCGGATGATCGACTAGGTGACCACGGCGCAGATCGTCATCTGCCTTGCCGTGTTCCTGGTCGCGGGAACGGTGAAGGGGCTCGTCGGGCTCGGCCTGCCGGCGATCTTCATCGGCCTCACGACGCTGTTCCTGCCGCTCACCGAGGCGATGGCGATGATCGCCCTGCCGACCGTCGTCACCAACCTCTGGCAGGCGGCGGTCGGAGGCAACTTCCGGCAGATCGTGCGCCGCCAGTGGCTCCTGGTCGTGCCCCTGGCCGCGACGCTCTACCTCACCATGTGGCTGGTCGGGCAGCGCGGACCGAACTGGTCCTTCCTGGTGCTGGGGCTGGTGCTGATCGCCTACGGCACGCTCGGCCTGCTGCGCGTCCGGCTGCGCATCCATCCCGACCTCGAGCGGCCGCTGCGGCCCGTCATCGGCGTCGTCTCCGGCTTCGTCGCCGGCATGGTGGGCGTGCCCGTCATCCCGCTGATGCCCTACCTGCAGGGCCTCGACATCAAGCCCGCCGAGCTGGTCCAGACGCTGGGCGTCGTGCTGTGCGCCACGTCGCTGGCGCTCACGGTGTCCCTGCTCGATTTCGGGCTGCTGGACGGGCCGCGGGCGCTGGTCTCGGCCATCGCCGTGGTGCCCGCCATCGCCGGCATGTGGCTCGGCCAGCGGGTCCGCCGCGGCCTGTCGATCGAGCAGTTCCGGCTGGCCGTCTTCTGGGCGTTGCTGCTCACGGGGCTGTATACTTTCGTCACCCGTGCCCTGTGATAGGCTGGTTCTCATGCTGAACGGCAAGCGGATTCTCCTGATCGTCTCCGGCGGCATCGCGGCGTACAAGGCGCTCGAGCTGATCCGCCGGCTGCGCGGCCGCGGCGCCTCGGTGCGCTGCGTCCTCACCGAAGCCGGCGCGCGGTTCGTCACGCCGCTGTCGCTGCAGGCCCTCAGCGAGGAGCACGTCTACGCCGACATGTTCTCGCTGACCGATGAAAGCGAAATGGGCCATATCCAGCTGTCGCGCGACGCCGACCTGCTGGTGGCGGCGCCAGCGACCGCCAACCTCCTGGCGCGCATGGCGGCCGGCATGGCCGACGACCTCGCCGCCACCGTCCTGCTGGCGACGGACAAGCCGGTGCTCGCCGCACCGGCGATGAACGTCCGCATGTGGACGCATGCCGCGACGGTGGCCAACGTGGAGACCCTTCGGCGGCGCGGCGTCACCTTCGTGGGACCGAACGAAGGGGCGATGGCCTGCAACGAGTTCGGACCCGGCCGCATGGCGGAGCCCGACGAGATCGTCGCCGCGATCGAGGCGATGCTGGTCCCGCGGCGGCAGCCGCTCGCCGGCCGGCGCGCCGTCGTGACGTCCGGTCCGACGCGCGAGGCGATCGATCCGGTGCGCTACATCTCCAATCATTCATCGGGCAAGCAGGGCCATGCCATCGCCGCCGCCCTGGCGCAGCTGGGCGCGGAGGTGACGCTGGTCAGCGGTCCGGTGGCCCTGGCCGATCCGCCGGGCCTGCGCGTGGTGAAGGTCGATTCGGCCGATCAGATGCTGCAGTCCTGCCTGGACGCGGGGCGGGTCGACGTCGCGGTCTGCGCGGCGGCCGTCGCCGACTGGAAGGTCGCCCGTCCCGCGACCGGCAAGATGAAGAAGAAGGCCGGCGCGCCGCCGCCGCAGATCGAGCTGGCGCCGAACCCCGACATCCTGGCCACCCTGTCGCGGCCGGGCCCGCAGCGTCCCGCACTTGTGGTGGGCTTCGCGGCCGAGACGGAGAACCTCGTGGCCAACGCCATCGAGAAGCGCCAGCGCAAGGGCTGTGACTGGATCGTGGCCAACGACGTGTCGCCCAGCACCGGCACCTTCGGCGGTGAACGCAACACCGTGCACCTGATCAGCGCCGCCGGCGTCGAGGACTGGCCGACCCTGGCCAAGGGCGACGTCGCCAAGCGGCTGGCGGGGCGGATCGCCCTTCATTTCGGCGGCCCGCCCAAGGCCGAGGCAGCGGAGTGACGATGCACATGCAAGGCGTCGAGACCGTCGAGATCGCCATCCTGCGCCTGCCGCATGCCCGCGATCTCGCGCTGCCGGACTATGCCACCGCCGCCGCCGCGGGCGCCGACCTGCTGGCCGCGATCGACCGGGACATCGAATTGGGCCCGCTCGAGCGGCGGATCGTGCCTACCGGCATCTCGATCGCCCTGCCGGTCGGTTTCGAGGCGCAGGTCCGCCCGCGATCGGGTCTTGCTGCCAAGAACGGCATCACCCTCGTCAATGCACCGGGAACGATCGACGCCGACTATCGCGGCGAGATCGGCGTCATTCTGGTGAATCTCTCGAACGAGCCCTTTCGCATCACCCGCGGCATGCGAATTGCACAGTTGATCGTGGCCCGACACGCCCGGGCGGTTTGGAAAGAGGTTGAAGAGCTTGATCGGACGGCACGCGGCGCCGGCGGGTTCGGATCGACAGGAGTTGGAGCGGGCTCGGCCAGAAGCGCCTGAGAGGAAGCAGGGGGAAATGCCTCGGCTCAGCAAGAAGACCATGTTCGCCATAGAGGCCGTGCTCGACGTGGCTTTCCACGTCGGCGAGCATCCGGTGCGCAGCGGCGACATCACCGAGCGGCAACGGATTCCCAAGCGCTACCTCGAGCAGGTCCTGCAGCATCTCGTGCGCGCCGGCATTCTGGCCGGCAAGCGCGGCCCGCGCGGCGGCTATCGCCTCGGCCGCGACCGCAATCTCATCACCCTGGGCGAGGTCGTACGGGTCGTGCGCCGGCTCGAAGCGGAAACCGAACCCAACGATCTGTCGACCGGCTCGCCGCTCGCCCACGAGGTCGTCTGGCCGACATGGGAGAAGCTGCGCGGCGAGATGATGGCGCAACTTGACAACATCACCATCGACGACCTGTGCCGGAAGGCGCGCGACAAGGGCCTCGACCGTTCGGAAAGGCCGGTGCAGCCCGGGCAGCTGTCGATCTGATCCGCGCGCCCGCACGGTTGCGGTTTCACAGGGCTCGACGCGCGAGGCCGATTCCAGCCGGACTCGTCATGCTCTAGTCTCTCCCGGTTTGCTGAAACCGGAGGAGAGACACCCATGGCCAAGGCCAAAGCCAAGTCCCCGTCGAAGTCCAAGTCCCAGCCAAAGAAGGCCAAGCCCAGTCCGCGCAACAGGAAGCTCTACGACGACGGCATGAAGATGCGCAAAGCCGTGCTGGGCGCCGGCTATGTCGACAACTCCCTGGCCAACGCCGACGACTTCATGATGTCGTTCCAGGACGTCAGGACGGAGTATTGCTGGGGCTACGTCTGGACGCGGCCCGGCCTGCCCAGGAAGACGCGCTCGATGCTGAACCTCGCCATGCTGGCCGCGCTGAACCGCGGGCCGGAGCTCAAGCTGCATGTCAACGGCGCGCTGAACAACGGCCTCACCAAGGAGGAGATCAAGGAGATCTTCCTGCAGGTCGCCATCTACTGCGGCATTCCAGCCGGCCTCGATGCCTTCAAGACGGCCCGCGAGGTCTTCAAGGAACGCGACCTCTGACGTTCCCGGGGGCGGACGGTGCGCCATCTGCGAAACGCGCCGTCCGACGCCGTTCCCGGCCGTACCCCGCCGTTCTATGAATACGACCTCACTCCGGGACACACCGCATGACCACGCTTTCTCCGCCTGCCACCATCGCCTTCATCGGTCTCGGCATGATGGGCCGGCCCATGGCGGCGCGCCTCGCCGAGGCCGGGTTCAAGCTGCGCGTCTACGACCTCTCCCAGAAGGCGGTCTCGGACTTCGTCGGCAACCACCCGACCGCCCTTGCGACGGCATCGCCCAAGGCCGCGGCCCAGGGGGTGGACGGCCTCATCACCATGCTCCCCGACGGCAAGGTCGTGCGCCAGGCATTGATCGACGGGCCCGACGCGGCGCGCGGCGGGCTGGCGGCCGGCGCGCTGGTGATCGACATGAGCTCGTCCAATCCGGTCGACACGCAGAAGCTCGCGCGCGACCTGGCAGCGCTGGGCGTCGCCCTGCTGGATGCGCCGGTGTCGGGCGGCGTCCGCCGCGCCCTCGATGGCTCGCTCAGCATCATGGTGGGCGGCGCCGCGGCCGATCTGGAGCGGGCGCGGCCTGCCTTCGCCGCCATGGGCAAGACCATCACCCTGTGCGGCCCGGCCGGCGCCGGCCACACGCTGAAGGCGCTCAACAACTACCTGTCGGCGGCCGGCCTGGTCGCGATGTGCGAGGCGCTGGTCGTCGGCGAGGCCTTCGGCCTCGATCCCGGCACGATGGTCGACGTGTTCAACACGTCCACGGGGAAGAGCAACGCCACCGAGGTCAAGGGCCGCCAGTTCGTCGTGCCGCGCAACTTCGCGGCCGGATTCACCACGGCCCTGATGGCCAAGGACCTGCGCACCGCAGGCGAGGTGGCCGATCATCTCGAGCTCAACATGCCGATGCTGAAGCAGGCGGTCGACTACTGGCGCGACGCCGACAGCCGGCTGGGCAAGGGCGCCGACCACACCGAGATCTTCCGCTATGCCGAGATGCTGGCGGAGCGGGAGGCCTGATGACGGCGGTCCGGCGCCGCAGGGTGGCCTGCGGCATAACACGGCTTTGACAGTCCGGGGCGCTGCCTGTAAATAGCGGCCACCTGAGGGCCCTTGGCGCCGCCTCCCCGGCGGTGATCGACGGGGTCCACCCTAGAACGACACAGCGCAATTCTGAACGACCGCAGTCGGCGGCATTCCCTGCGCGTGCGTCCATTCCCACCTGACCGAAGATCCATGAACCTCGAAGACCTCAAGAAGAAAAAACCGCCGGAACTGCTCGCCTTCGCCGAGGAGCAGGGCGTCGAAGGCGCCGCCATGATGCGCCGCCAGGAGCTGATGTTCGCCATCCTCCAGAAGCTCGCCGCCGCTGAGCAGGCGATCTTCGGGACAGGCACCATCGAGGTGCTGCCCGACGGCTTCGGCTACCTGCGCTCGATGGAGGCGAACTACCTGCCCGGCGCCGACGACATCTATGTCAGCCCGGCCCAGGTGCGCCGCTTCGGCCTGCGCACCGGCGACACGGTCGAGGGCGAGATCCGCGCCCCCAAGGACGGCGAGCGCTATTTCGCCCTGGTGCAGATCAACAAGATCAACTTCGACGACCCCGAGGCGCTGCGCCACCGCATCAACTTCGATTCGCTGACGCCGCTCTATCCGGACGAGAAGCTGAAGCTCGAGATGGACGGCGCGGGCGTTATGGCGCCGACCATTTCGGAGGAACAGTCGAGCCCGCGGGCCACTTCGTCGGGCCGCGTCAGCACCGGCCGCCGAACCGGCACCCTCACGAAGAAGGCGTCGACCAGCACGCCGCAGCAGCAGCTCGACATCTCGACCCGCGTGATCGACCTGATCGCACCGATCGGCAAGGGACAGCGCGCCCTGATCGTCTCGCCGCCGCGCACCGGCAAGACGGTGCTGATGCAGAACATCGCGCACGCCATCACCGCCAACAATCCGGAAGTCTACCTCATGGTGCTGCTCGTCGACGAGCGGCCCGAGGAAGTCACCGACATGCAGCGCACCGTGAAGGGCGAGGTCGTGAGCTCGACCTTCGACGAGCCGGCCAGCCGCCACGTCGCCGTGGCCGAGATGGTGATCGAGAAGGCCAAGCGCCTGGTCGAGCACAAGAAGGACGTGGTGATCCTGCTCGATTCGATCACCCGCCTCGGCCGTGCCTACAACACCGTCGTGCCGAGCTCGGGCAAGGTGCTGACCGGCGGCGTCGACGCCAACGCCCTGCAGCGGCCCAAGCGCTTCTTCGGTGCGGCGCGCAACATCGAGGAGGGCGGTTCGCTCACCATCATCGCCACGGCGCTGATCGACACCGGCAGCCGCATGGACGAGGTGATCTTCGAGGAGTTCAAGGGCACTGGTAACTCCGAAATCATCCTCGACCGCAAGGTTGCCGACAAGCGCACTTTCCCGGCGATCGACATCACCAAGTCGGGCACCCGCAAGGAGGAGCTGCTGGTCGACCGCGCGACGCTGTCGAAGATGTGGGTCCTGCGCCGCATCCTCATGCCGATGGGCGCGGTCGATGCCATCGAGTTCCTGCTCGACAAGCTGCGCACGGCCAAGACCAACCAGGACTTCTTCAGCTCGATGAACCAGTAGGTTCGTCCTCGGGCGTCTCGCTCGCCCATGAGCGAGCGGGAGCCTGCGGTCGCGGGAGACTACACGCCGAGGTCGGCGGCCACCGCACGCCGCTGCTCGGCGCTGACATCGACCTTCACGCCGAACCAGGCCTCGAACCCGACGCGGCCCTGGTGCAGCAGCATGCCGAGTCCATCGATGCAGCGGTTGCCGCGCGCCCGGGCGGCGGCCAGCAGCGCCGTCTCGAGCGGCACGTAGACGATGTCGTAGACCGCCGCCTGATGCGGCAGGTGGGAGAGGTCGATCTCGAGCGGCGGCTGTCCCGACATGCCGAGCGATGTCGTGTTCACCAGAAGAGTGGCACCGTCGAGCGCCCGAGCGCGGTCTTCCCAGTGGTCGACCACGATCTGCCGCCCGTCGTCCGGCGTGAACGCGACGCCGAGGTCGATGGCGGCGCTGCGCGTGCGGTTGAGCAGCCTGAGCTCGGGCACACCATCATCGACCAGCGCGGCCACGACGGCGCGGGCCGCGCCGCCGGCGCCCAGCACCACCACGGGACCCGCTCCGGCCCGCCAGTGCGGCGCGTTGTAGCGCAGCGCCTCCATGAAGCCGAAGCCGTCGCTGTTGCGACCTTCCAGCGTGCCGTCGGCCTGCTTGATGACGGTGTTCACCGCGCCGATGCGCAGCGCGTCGGGATGGACGCGGTCGAGCAGCGGCATGATGTCGACCTTGTGCGGCAGGGTGAGGTTGCAGCCGCGGGCGTTGGGCGTGCGCCGCAGGAAGGCGACGAGCTCCTCCAGGGCGGCGCGGTTGGGCTGCACCGGCAGGCGGCCGTAGTGGCCGTCGATGTGGTGCTGCCTCAGCCAGAAGCGGTGCAGGGCGGGCGAGCGCGAGTGCGATACCGGCCAGCCGACGATGGCGGCGAAGGGCCGGCCGGCGGCCTCGCGCAGGAGGGTTTGGTAGGCGTTCATCCCGTCTGCTCCAGTCCGATGCCGTGCTCCGCCAGGAAGCCCAGCAGCGGCAGCAGCGGCAGGCCCAGCACCGTGAAATAGTCGCCTTCGATGCGGCTGAACAGGTGCGCGCCGAGCCCTTCGAGCTGATAGGCGCCGACCGAGGAACAGACGGCCTCGCCGGCGCGGGCGAGATAGGCGTCGAGGAAGGACCCGGAGAGCGGCCGCATGGTGAGGCGGCCGCGGTCCGTGGCGTGCCACAGCCTGGCGCCGCCACGCGCCACGACGACCGAGGAGATCAGCTCGTGCGTGCGGCCGCCGAGCGCCGCGAGCTGACGGCGCGCGTCGGCCAGGGTCGATGGCTTGTCGTAGAGCCGGCCCTCGCAGGCCAGGATTGAATCGCCGCCGATCACCATGGCGCCGGGCCGCCGCGCCGAGACGCGCACCGCCTTCATCTCGGCGAGCGCCGTGGCGATCTCGTGCGGCGCGGCGCGCAGGCCGACCAGGCTGCGCTTCACCTCGTCCTCGTCGACGCCCGAGGTCTCGACGTCGAAGGCCAGCCCGGCATTCAGCAGCATCTGGCGCCGCGACGGGCTGGCGGAAGCGAGGATGAGGGGGGCTGCAGGCATGGGGCTGTCGGGTCAGGCGGGCTCGATGCGATAGAGGCCGCCGTCGTCGGAATGGGTGACGACGTACAGAAGACCGTCCGGCCCCTGCCGCACGTCGCGGATATAGGGAAGCCGGTCGACAAGCAACCGTTCCTCGCCCACGTAGCGCTCGCCCTCCAGCTCGACGCGGAACAGCGCGAAGTTCGACAGCGCGCCCATGAAGGCCGATCCCTTCCAGGCGGGGAAGCGGTCGCCGGTGTAGAAGCAGAGGCCGCTGGGCGAGATCGACGGCACCCAGACGCGCACGGGATCCTCCATCCCGGGCAGGCTCTTGTTGGGGCTGATGACGGCGCCGCTGTAGTCGATGCCGTGTGTGGCGCGCGGCCAGCCATAGTTGGCGCCAGCCTTCAGGATGTTGAGCTCGTCGCCACCGCGCGGTCCGTGCTCGGCCTCCCACAGGCGGCCCGTGCCGGGATGCAGGGCGAGGCCCTGCGGGTTGCGATGGCCGTAGCTGAAGATCTCCGGACGGGCGCCGGCGCGGCCGACGAAGGGATTGTCGGGCGGCACCGAGCCGTCGTCCCGCAGGCGGATCACCTTGCCGCCGAGATCGCCCAGGTCCTGCGCCCGCTGCATCTGGTAGCGCTCGCCAGTGGTCACATACATCAGGCCGGCTCGATCGAAGGCGATGCGCGAACCGAAATGCAGCCCGCCCGATGTGCGCGGCAGCGCCTCGAAGATGGGTCTCAGGCCACGCAGGCTATTGTCGCGGAACTCCGCCCGCGCCAGGACCGTCGCCGCGCCGCCCGATCCTTCGGCGGAATAGGAAAGGTAGAGCACGCGGTTGCGCGCGAAGTCCGGATGAAGGCAGACATCGAGCAGGCCGCCCTGGCCGCGGGCGTAGATGCGCGGCAGGCCGCCCACCGGCGCGCGCTGGAGCCGGCCGTCGGCGAACAGGCGCAGGCGACCCGGCCGCTCGGTCACGAGCAGGCGGCCGTCGGGCAGGAAGGCGATGGACCAGGGCTGCTCGAGATCACGGGCCAGGGTGACGAGACGATAGGAGGTTCCGGCGCTGCGCAGGGTCTCCTGCGCCCGGCCGATCGCAGGTGCGGCCAGGGTTCCGGTTGCGGCCAGGATGAAGCGGCGACGTTGCATCGTTTCTCCTGATGGTGATGGCGGGAGGCTTGTCGAGGGACGGGCTGGCGCAGGCGAGGGCGGTCACTATACTCGACGCCCTCAGCCTGCGGGCGTTGCGGCAAGTACACGATATGGGGAGCAGCGAATGCCGAAGTCGATCCTGATTCACGAGAATGGCGGACCCGAGAAGATGAAGCTCGAGGAGGTCGAGGTCGGCAAGCCTGGGCCCGGGCAGGTCAAGATCCGGCATACCGCGATCGGACTCAACTTCATCGACGTCTATACGCGCTCCGGCCTCTACCAGACGCCGCTGCCCAACGCGGTGGGCCGCGAGGCAGCCGGCGTGATCGTCGAGGTCGGGCCGCGGGCGAAGGGCTTCAAGAAGGGCGACCGCGTCGCCTATTGCGGCGTGCTGGGCGCCTATTGCGAGGAGCGCCTGATCGGCACCGACCAGCTCGTGAAGGTGCCGAAGGGCGTCAGCGACGAACAGGCCGCGGCCATCATGCTGAAGGGCATGACGACGGAATATCTCGTCGACCGCTGCGCCAAGCCGTGGCTGAAGAAGGGGGACACCGTCCTGTTCCACGCCGCTGCCGGCGGCGTCGGGTTGCTGTTCGGCCAGTGGGCCAAGGCGCGCGGCTACAAGGTGATCGGCACGGTCTCGTCGCCGGCGAAGGCCGCGCTGGCCAAGAAGAACGGCTACAAGTGGGTGATCGACTACACCAAGGAAGACATCGTCAAGAAGGTGAAGGAGATCACCAAGGGCAAGGGCGTGCCGGTGGTGTTCGACGGCGTCGGCAAGGACACCTGGGACGCCTCGCTCGACTGCCTGCAGCCACGCGGCCTGATGTGCTCCTTCGGCAACGCTTCGGGTGCGGTGCCGCCGCAGTCGCCGGGCATCCTGAACGTCAAGGGCTCGCTCTACCTGACGCGTCCCAGCCTCGGTGCCTATGCGCCCAACCGCAGGGAGCTCGAGGCCTGCGCCAACGCCGTCTTCAGGATGGTCAAGAGCGGCAAGGTCAAGATCGCCATCGACCAGCACTATCCGCTCGCCGAGGCGGCGCAGGCCCATCGCGACCTCGAAGGCCGCAAGACGACCGGCCAGACGATCCTGGTGCCCTGATCGCATGATCCTCGCGAAACGGCGGGCCGGCATCCCATGATGATCGTCGGCTTGACCGGCTCGATCGGCATGGGAAAGTCCACGGCCGCGAAGATGCTGCGGCAGATGGGCGTGCCCGTGTACGACGCCGATGCGGCCGTGCACGCCGTGCAGGCCCCCGGCGGACCGGCGCTGGCGCCGATCGAGGCGGCGTTCCCGGGCGTGGTGAAAGACGGCGTGCTGGACCGCCAGGCGCTGGGCGCACGCGTGTTCGGCGACCGCGAGGCGCTGCGCCGGCTCGAGGCCATCGTGCATCCGCTGGTCGGCCTGCGGCAGCGCGCCTTCCTGAAGCGCGCCGCGCGACGGCGCGAGAAGCTGGTCGTGCTCGACATCCCGCTCCTGTTCGAAGGGAGAGGCGAGCGTCGGGTCGACGCGACACTGGTGGTGAGCGCCCCGGCCTTCCTGCAGCGGGCGCGCGTGATGGCGCGCCCGGGCATGACGGCCGAGCGGCTGGACGGCATCCTGCGCCAGCAGGTGCCCGACGCGGTCAAGCGCCGGAAGGCCGATATCGTGATCCCGACCGGCCTGGGGCTGGCGCCGACGCGACGGGCATTGGAGCGCGCCGTTGCGGAGCTGAAGAGCCGCGAGGGCCGGTTCTGGCCGCCCAACCCGTGGCGGGAGAAATTCACAGCCCGGCTCGCGCGCGTGCGTCGTCGTTAGGCTACAAGCGTTCCATGCGTGAGATCGTCCTCGATACGGAGACCACCGGCCTCGATCCGCTCGCCGGCCATCGCGTGGTCGAGCTCGGCTGTGTCGAGCTGGAGAACACGGTGGCCACCGGCCGCACGTTCCACTGCTATTTCAATCCCGAGATGCTCATGCCGGCGGGCGCCGAGGAGATCCACGGCCTGTCCGACGCTTTTCTCGCCGACAAGCCGCTGTTCGCCGACAAGGTCGACGAGTTCATCGCCTTCATCGGCGATGCGCGGCTCGTCATCCACAATGCGCAGTTCGACATCGGCTTCCTCAACGCCGAGCTGGAGCGCGTGGGCCGACCCAAGCTGACGAACGACTATGTCGACACCGTCACGGTGGCGCGCCGCAAGTTCCCCGGTCAGCGGGTCAGCCTCGACGCCCTGTGCGAGCGCCTCAGCGTCGACAATTCGAACCGCACCAAGCACGGCGCCCTGCTCGATTCGGAGTTGCTGGCGGAAGTCTATCTCGAGCTGAGCGGCGGCCGGCAGCGCGATCTCGGCCTGGCGGCGGAGGTGACGACCAGCGTCACCAGCGTGCTGGTCGTGACGAACCGGCCGGTGCGTCCGGCGCGGCCGCACGCGCCATCCCCCGAGGAGCTGGCGGCGCACGTGGCCTTCCTGAAGCAGATCAGCGACGCGCTCTGGCTGAAGGTCTGACGCCGCGCGATCAGGCGTGCCCGACCGGCCCGCCGGCGACGCCCGGGACCTTGCCCGCATTCGCCTCCAGCTGCTGGCGGTAGAGGGCCACGAAGTCGACGGGCGCGATGTTGAGCGGCGGGAAGCCGGCTTCGCGCGTGGCGTTGGCGACGATGGCGCGGGCGAAGGGGAACAGCAGCCGCGGCGTCTCGATGAACAGCAGCGGACCGAAGGCATCCTGGGGCACCTCGCCCAGCGTCACGGTGCCGGCATAGACCAGCTCCAGCACGAAAAGCGGCTCGTCCTTCGGCGTCTTGGCGGTCGCCTCGATCGACAAGGCGACCTCGAAGGTCTTGGCGTCGAACTGGCGGTTGGTCACCTGGACGTTCAGCGCGAGCTGCGGCTGCGTCTGCTCGATCAGGCTCTGCGGCGCCCGCGGATTCTCGAAGCTCAGGTCCTTGATGTACTGCCCGTGCATGATCAGCGGCGCATTGGGGGCCTGCTGGGGCTGCGGGTTCTGCGGATCCTGGGGCGGGGGAACAGTGGTCATGATGTTCTTTCGCTGTTTCGCGGCCGGCGGTACCACGCAAGGCAGTACTGCACAAGGCGTGGGCGGACGCAGCGAAGCGCCATTTGCCAAGGCAGCAGTCGGGGACGATGATGGCGGCCGAGTTTGCACGATCCGGCCTCCGAATGGAACAATCCACCCTGCGTCCGCTCATCGGCGTCACGGCCTGCTTCAAGGAGAACGGCCGCGGCGGCTGGCATCACACGGTCGGCGACAAATATGTGAAGGCGGCGGTCCAGGCCGCAGGCGGCCTGCCAGTGCTGATTCCGGCGATCGGTCCGGCGTTCGCGGAAGAGCGCGCCATGACCGCGGCGCTCGACCGCCTGCTCGACTCCCTTGATGGCGTGCTGCTGACCGGCAGCCCGTCCAACGTCGAGCCGCACCATTACGGTGGGGAGGAGAGCCGCGAAGGTACGGCCCATGACCCGGCGCGGGACGCCACGACGCTGCCGCTGATCCGCCATTGCATCGATCGGGGCGTGCCGCTGTTCGCGATCTGCCGCGGCCTGCAGGAGGTGAACGTGGCGCTGGGCGGCACGCTGCATCAGCTGGTGCACGAGGTCGAGGGGCGCCGCGATCATCGCTCGCCCAAGTCGCCCGACGTCGACGTGAACTACGCGCCGGCCCATCCGGTGGACATCGTCGAGGACGGGCTGCTGCACCGTCTGCTGGGCGAGCGTCGCGTCATGGTGAATTCCCTGCATGCCCAGGGCGTCGACCGGCTGGCGCCGCGCGCCCGGCTGGAGGCGGTTGCCGAAGACGGCCAGGTCGAGGCCTTCAGCGTGCCCGATGCGCCGGGCTTTGCCCTGGCGCTGCAGTGGCATCCCGAATATCGCGCGCTGGAGAATCCCGTTTCGGTGAAGCTGTTCGGCGCCTTCGCGGCTGCCTGCCGCGCGCGTGCCGCCGCTCGGCTCGCCCCGCCGCTGCGCGCCGCCGCGGAATAGGCCATGGCCTCGGGCGGCACCCGCAACAACGCGCGCCGGGACTTCTACGAGCGCATCGGCGGGCTCTCGATGGCGCCGCTGTGGGAACAGCTCCATCAGCTCGTGCCGCCGCAGCCCGCCCCGAAGTACCAGCCGGCGTATTGGGACTATGACAGGGTGCGGCCGTTCCTGATGGAATCGGGGTCGCTGATCACCGCCAAGGAGGCGGTGCGGCGCGTGCTGATCCTCGAGAACCCGGCAATGCCCGGCAGCGCCTGCATCACGCCGACCCTCTATGCCGGCCTGCAGCTCATCCTGCCCGGCGAAGTGGCGCCCAGCCATCGCCACACCCAGTCGGCGCTGCGCTTCATCGTGGAGGGCGAGGGCGCCTATACCGCCGTCGACGGCGAGCGCACCACGATGCGCGAGGGCGACTTCGTCATCACGCCGACCTGGACCTGGCACGACCACGGCAACGAGTCGCGGGAGCCCATGGTGTGGCTCGACGGGCTCGACATCCCCCTGGTGGCGCTGTTCAACGCCGGCTTCGCCGAAAACGGCGCGAGCGACGAGCAGGAGATCACCGTGCCGGAGGGCACGGCCGACGCCCGGTTCGCGAGCGGCCTGCTGCCGGTCGACTGGAAGTCGTCGCGCCGCACGTCGCCGATCTTCAACTACCCTTACGCCCGCACGCGCGAGGCGCTGGCGCGGCTCGCCAAGGCCGGGTCGCCCGACGCCTGCCACGGCTACAAGCTGCGCTACGTCAATCCGGCGAGCGGCGGCGCGCCCATCGCCACCATGGGCACCTTCATGCAGCTCCTGCCCAAGGGGTTCCAGTCCGCGCCGTACCGGAGCACCGACGGCACCGTGTTCTCCGTGGTGGAAGGCATGGGCGAGACCGTGATCGGCGGCATGACCTTCCGCTGGAAGAAGCGTGACCAGTTCGTCGTGCCGAGCTGGGCCAGGGTCGAGCACCGGGCCGACGAGGAGGCGGTGCTGTTCTCCTTCTCCGACCGCCCGGTGCAGGAGAAGCTCGACCTGTGGCGGGAGGAGCGCGGCGGCCTCTAGGCCAGCCGGTGGCAGTCAGGCAACCCGCTTCTTCTGGGCGGCGACCGAGCCCGCGCACCGGTCCACCGGCAGGGGGCGCAGCTGCAGGTCGTAGGCATCGGCGAACTCGGCGCGCCAGGCGGCGCCGTTGCGGCGGTACAGATAGACGAACAGGACGCAGGCGTCCGACTGGTAGCGCAATGCGCGGGCCGGATCGTCCTTGCGGTCGAGCACGCCGGCGCCGAACAGGGCGACGAGCTGGTTCTCGTCGAGACCCTTGATGCGGTCGAGCGGGATCGGGGAGCCCGGGTTGCGTGAGGAGAAGACGCCCTTCTCGCCGCCCGTCGAGGAAAGTTGCGCGTCGTTGCCGGATAGGCATCCGCCAAGCAGCAGCAGGAGCGCGACACCCCCGGATCGCAGGTTCATGGCGAGCAGTCTAGCGCGGCGGCGGCGCGGGATGAAGGGGCCGCCCGGGTGCGCGCGGCGGCCTGAGCGTCTGTGCCACATGGACCATCGCCGCGACGCCCAGCACCGGCACGATCAGGTTCAGGATCGGGATGGTGCCCAGGAAGACGATGGCGATGCCGGTGAGCCATAGCGGCCCGGGATTGGCGCGCCGCCAGGCCTTGACCTCGGCCGGGCTCATGCGCCGCAGCGCCACCTGCTCGTAATAGATGCGCGCCGTGAGCCAGCCGTTGACGGCGTAGAACAGGACCGCCCCAAGCCCGGCAACGAACAGGGCCAGGATGTAGAGGGGCAGCATCAGCAGGTTCAGGGCGATCATCGCGAACAGGAAGACGACGCCCGTCCAGATCCCAGTCCAGATCGGGATGCCGCGCGCCCGGCCGAGCTGCGGATAGTGCTCGGCCTCGACGATGTCGGCGATCTGCTCGAGGAAGATCGAGATCACGATGCCGAAGCTGGCAGGGAACAGCATCAGCGACAGCACGATCACGCCGGCGCCGCTCAGCCAGACGATGGCATCGTTGACCCATTGCCATTCGAAGGTGGCGAGCGACTTCAGCCCCCACCAGCCGAGGGCCGCGATCGCGATCTGCAGCACCAGGCTGAGAGCCAGCGACCACCAGATGATGCTGCGCAGCCTGGGATCGCCGAGCTGACGGACCGCCAGTTCGAAGGCGCGGATCATGGTCGGCCGATTACTGCGGCCCGACGATGCCGGCCGCCCTCAGCTCGCCGATCTCCTTGGTCGAAAAGCCGCGCTCGCTCAGCACCTCGTCGGTGTGCTGGCCGCGCCGGGCGGCCGGCCCCTTGACGCTTTCCCTGGTGCGGGAGAAGCGCGGCGCCGGCGCCGGCTGGGCGAAGCCTTCGACGTCGACATAGGCGCCACGCGCCTTGGCGTGCGGGTGCTCCGGCGCCTCCTTCATGCTCAGGACCGGCGCGAAGCAGATGTCGGTGCCCTCCATGATGGCGCACCACTCCTCGCGCGTCTTGGTGCGGAAGATGCCGGCCAGGCGGCTCTTGAGCTGGGCCCAGGCCTTGCGGTCCATCTGGGCCGGCAGGCTTTCGCCCTTGAGCCCGGTCTTCTCGAGCAGCAGATCGTAGAACTGCGGCTCGATCGAGCCGACGCAGACGAACTTGCCGTCCTTGGTCTCGTACGTTCCGTAGAAGTGCGCGCCGCCGTCGAGCATGTTGGTCTCGCGCTCGCCGTCGTTCCACAGGCCGGCGCCCGCCATGCCGTAGATTCCGCCCAGCAGGAGAGCGGCGCCATCGACCATCGCCGCGTCGACCACCTGGCCCTTGCCCGACCGCTGGGCTTCGAGGAGGCCGCACACCATTCCGAAGGCCAGCAGCATGCCGCCGCCACCGAAGTCGCCGACCAGGTTGAGTGGCGGCGCAGGTTTGTCCTTGCCGCCGATGGCATGCAGCGCACCCGTCAGGGCGATGTAGTTGATGTCATGGCCGGCCGCCTTGGCGAGCGGGCCTTCCTGGCCCCAGCCCGTCATGCGGCCATAGACCAGCCGGGGATTGCGGGCGAGGCAGACGTCCGGACCCAGCCCAAGCCGCTCGGCCACGCCGGGCCGGAAGGGCTCGGTGACGCCGTCGGCCTTCTCGATCAGCCGCAGCACGACCTCGACGCCTTCCTTCTTCTGCAGATCGACGGATACCGACCGGCGGCTGCGATTGTGCACCGCGTACTTGGGGTCGGCGAGGCGGTCCATGACGTGCGACTTGGTGCGATCGACGCGGATCACGTCCGCGCCCATGTCACCCAGCATCATCGAGCACATCGGCCCCGGACCGATACCCGCAAGCTCGACGATCGTCAGCCCCGACAATGGACCGGACATGCTTTCCTCCTGCGAAATATGCGTTCTCTTCAGGCGACGATGTTAGCTCATCGCACGGTGGTGTCATCCCTGTGGCTCATCGGCGCGCCGTCGGCGGCGTGCGGATGACAGTCGTGATGGCCGCGGTCTAAAGTCCGCGCCGCACAAGGCTGGAGGATGACATGCGGTGCGGCCGGATCTTCACGTCGCTGATGCTGGCGTCCGCCATGGCGGGCGGGGCGCTGGCGCAGCAGGCCAGTCCGACGGCGCCCGCGCCGACCGGGCCGGCAGCCACTCCACCGCCAAGCGACTCCCAGCCCGCGCCGCCGCAGGCGGCTCCGGCACCACCGCCGAAGGAATACGAACAGCGCTTCCTGGTGGCGGGGTCGTGGTTCCATGGCGTCCACGGGCTCGCCTTCAACAAGGACGACCAGCTCTTCGCCGGTTCGGTCGTCGGCCAGACGCTGTACCGGGTTCAGGTCGATACCGGAGAGGTCGACCGTGTCGTCGATCCGCCCATGGGCATGGCCGACGACATCGCCTTTGCCGAGGACGGCACGATGGCCTGGACGGCCTTCCTGCTGGGCAAGGTCTATATCCGCCGCCCCAACGGCAAGACCATCGAGGTCGCCCACGGCATGGGCGGTCCCAACTCCATCGCCTTCGGCAAGGACGGCCGGCTGTTCGTCTCCGAGGTGTTCCTGGGCGACGCCCTCTACGAGATCGACCTCAAGAACGTCGAGAAGCCCGACTTCAAGTCGTTCCCGCGCGGCGAGCTGCGGCGCATCGCCGAGAAGATGGGTGGCCTCAACGGCTTCGAGATCCATCGCGATGACGGCTTCCTCTACGGTCCGCTCTGGTTCAAGGGCCAGGTCGTGAAGGTCAACCTGGAGAGCGGCGCGATGGAGGTGATCGCCGAGGGATTCAGGATACCGGCCGCGGCCAACATCGATCCGCAGAATCGCGACAGCCTGTTCGTCGTCGACACCGGCACCGGCAACATCTGGAGCGTGAGCCTGACCAGCAAGGCCAAGAAGCTGGTCGCGAGCATGAAGCCGGGCCTCGACAATCTCGCCTTCGATTCGCGTGGCCGGCTGTTCGTCACCTCCATGACGGACAACGGCATCTATCTCGTCGACAAGCAGACGGGTGCCTACAGGACCATCGTCGAGGGCAGGCTTGCCGTGCCCGCCGATCTCGCCGTCGTGTCCGAGAACGACAAGGACACCGTGCACGTGGCCGACGTCTTCAGCTACCGCACCGTCGACGGGCAGACGGGCGTCGTGCACGACGTGCTGCGCGTGCATGGCGAGACGCATGCCTACCCGATCGGCATCTCGATCGGCCCGCGGCACGTGCTGCTGACGAGCTGGTTCTCCAACACGGTCGAGAAGGTCGACCGCAAGACCGGCAAGCTGGTCGCGAGCTTCGGCGAGTTCGCCGCACCCGTCGATGCGCTGGAGATGCCCGACGGCACGCTCTACGTAGCCGAGCTCGCCAGCTCCAACCTTGTCAAGGTGAGCGCCGACGGCAAGGACCGCACGATCGCGGCCAAGGACCTGCGCGGTCCGGTGGCGATGGCGCAGGGTCCGGGTCATCTCGTCTATGTCACCGAGATCGCTGCCGGTGCGGTGGCCCAGATCGATGTCGAGACGGGCGCGCGCAAGATCGTGGCAGACGGCCTGGCCGGCCCGGAAGGCATCGCCGTCGGACCGGGCGGCCGGCTGTTCGTCGCGGAAGTTGGCCAGAAGCGCGTGGTTGCCATCGATCCCGCGACCGGCGAGAAGACCGTGATCGCCTCCAACCTCGACATCGGCCTCGCGCCGTTCCCTGGCGGCCCGCCGGGACTGGTGCCGACCGGCATCGCGGTCGGCCGCTCGGGGGTCGTCTATGTCAGCTCCGACATCCGCAACGCGCTGTACAAGCTCACGCCGCCCGCCCCGTAAGAGAACCCCATGCCCGGCATTCCCTTCATCAAGGACTTCAAGTTCGACTACGGAACGGCAACGGAAGTGACGCCGCTGATCCGCCGTGTCGTCGCCAACAATCCGGGCGCCTTCACCTTCAAGGGCACGGGCACCTACATCGTCGGTCACGGCAAGGTGGCGGTCGTCGATCCCGGTCCCGACATGCCCGAGCACATCGACGCCGTCCTGCGGGCGCTGCGCGGCGAGACGGTGACGCACATCCTGGTCACCCACACCCACATCGATCATGTACCGGCGACGCCGGCGCTCGCCAGGGCGACTGGCGCGAAGGTCTATTCCTACGGACCGCATCCGCGTCCGCCCGGGGAGGAGAAGCCGGAGGAGGCGGGTGATCTGTCCTTCGCGCCCGACGTCAGGCTCGCCGACGGCGACGTGATCCAGGGCGACGGCTGGAACGTCGAGGCGGTCTACACGCCGGGGCACATCTCCAACCATCTCTGCTTCGCGGTGAAGGAGGACAATGCGCTGCTGTCGGGCGACCATGTGATGGGCTGGTCGACGGCGGTGATCTCGCCGCCCGACGGCAACATGGCCGACTATTTCGCCAGCCTGCGCAAGCTCCTGCCGCGGCGGGAAACGCTCTACATCCCGACGCACGGCGCCGAGATCCGCGATCCCGCTCCCTTCGTGCAGGCCTATATCGAGCACCGGCTGGGCCGCGAGGCGCAGATCATCGCGCGCCTCCAGGAGGGGCCGCAGACCATCCCGCAGATGGTGGCCAGGAACTATGCGGACACGCCGGCCTTCCTGCACGCCGCCGCCGGCCGCTCGATGCTCGCCCATCTGATCCAGATGGTGAAGGACGGGCGCGTGAAGACGGAGGATGGGCAGGCACGCATCGACAGCATCTATCGACTCTAGGAAAACGCACATGGACATGAAACTCTCCGGCAAGACGGTCCTGATCACCGGCGGCAGCCGCGGCATAGGCCTCGCCTGCGCCATGGCCTTCGCGGGCGAGGGCTGTGCGGTGCACATCGCATCGCGTTCGAAGGAATCGCTCGAGGCGGCGCGTGACAGGATCCGCAGCCGGCACAACGTGCCGGTCGAGATCCACCCCGCCGACTTCTCGAAGGGCGACACCGTGCGTTCCGTGGTCGACGTAGTGGGCCATGCCGACATCCTGGTGAACAATGCCGGCGCCATCCCGCGCGGCGACATCTTCGGCATGACCGAGCCGAAGTGGCGCGAGGCGTGGGAGCTCAAGGTCTTCGGCTACGTCAACGCCACGCGGGCGATGCTGGAGAAGATGTATGCCCGTAAGAAGGGCGCGATCGTCAACATCATCGGTCTCGCGGGCGAGAGCTACAACTACGACTACGTCGCCGGCACCACGGCCAATGCCGGCCTGATGGCTTTCACGCGTGCCGTGGGTTCGAAGAGCGTCGACCACGGTGTGCGCGTGGTGGCGATCAACCCGCCGGCCACGCGCACCGACCGCATGCTCACCCTGCTGCGCGGCCAGGCGCAGCAGCAGTGGGGCGATCCCGAGCGCTGGCCCGAACTCACGAAGCACATGCCCTTCGGCCGCGCCGCCGAGCCGGAAGAGGTCGCCGACCTCACCGTGTTCCTGGCATCGGATCGCGCGAGCTACATCAGCGGCGTCGTCATGACGCTCGACGGCGGCCAGGCCGCCCGGCACTAGCATTGAAACTTCATCCTCCTCGGCAAGGCCGGGGAGGTACTCTCGTCAACCCTCGTCGTTCGCTCCCGTCGGCGGCACCAGCTCTGGAAGAAATGTCCGACGCCCTTTCGCACGCATCGGCCCTGCTGCATTCCGTCTTCGGCTTCGCCTCCTTTCGCCCGGGGCAGGAAGAAATCGTGCGCGCCGTGCTGTCCGGTGAGAACGTCCTCGCCGTCATGCCGACCGGCAGCGGCAAGTCGCTCTGCTATCAGCTCCCCGCCATCGCCCGTTCGGGGCTGACGCTCGTCGTGTCGCCGCTCATCGCGCTGATGCGCGACCAGGTGCGGGCCCTGACCGCGGCGGGCGTCGCCGCCGGCAGCCTGAACTCGAGCAACGAGCCTGCCGAGAACGCGCGGGTGCTCGGCCTGCTGCGCAGCCGGGCCCTGCGGCTGCTCTACGTCGCGCCGGAGCGATTGTCGCGTCCCGACATGGTCGAGATGCTGGCGGAGACCGACGTCTCGATGATGGCGATCGACGAGGCCCACTGCGTCTCGCAATGGGGCCACGACTTCCGCCCCGAATATCTGGCGCTCGGCAGCATCGCGCGCCAGATCGGCGGACGGCTGCAGACTCTCGCCTTCACGGCAACGGCCGATGCGCCGACGCGCAACGATATCGTCGACAAGCTTTTCATCCTACCGCCGCGCGTCTTCGTCCGCAGCTTCGATCGGCCCAACCTCCGGCTGGCCTTCAAGGCCAAGGAGCGTTCGACCCGGCAGATCCTGTCGTTCGTGCGTGCCCGCAAGGGCGAGAGCGGCATCGTCTATTGTGCCTCCCGCCGCAAGGTCGATGAGCTGGCCCAGACTCTCAGGACCGAGGGCGTCGACGCGCTGCCCTATCATGCCGGCCTCGACAAGCCGGTGCGCGATGCCAACCAGGATGCCTTTCAGCAGCGGGACGGCGTCGTGATGACGGCGACGGTCGCTTTCGGCATGGGCATCGACAAGCCCGACGTGCGGTTCGTCTGCCATGCCGACCTGCCGGCCAACGTCGAGGCCTACTACCAGGAGATCGGCCGCGCCGGCCGCGACGGGCTGCCGGCCGACACCCTCACGCTCTACAGCATGGGCGACATGCAGCTCCGTCGCCTGCAGATCGAGGAAAGCAACGCGCCTGACGAGCGCAAGCGTGTCGATCGCCAGCGGCTGGGCGCGCTGCTGGCCCTGGCCGAGGCGCCGCGCTGCCGGCGTCAGACCCTCCTCGCCTACTTCGGCGAGCCGTCGCAGCCCTGCGGCAACTGCGATCTCTGCCAGGAAGGCGTCGAGCTGTTCGACGGCACGATCGACGCGCAGAAGGCGATGTCCGCCATCGTGCGCACCGGCGAACGTTTCGGCATGGAGCATCTCGTCGCCATCCTGGTCGGCGAGCGCACCGACAATGTCCTGCGCTTCGAGCACGAGCGGCTGCCGACCTTCGGCGTCGGCGGCGATCGCAAGCCTGCCGAATGGCGGTCGATCTTCCGCCAGCTCTCCGCGACCGGGCTCATCGCGCAGGACCTCATGGAGCACGGGCGCTGGTCGGTGACGGAGGAGGGCTGGCGCGTGCTCAAGGGGCAGTCGAGGATCGAGCTGCGCAAGGATCTGGGCGGCGGCGCCACGGGCGGCGCGCGCCGCGACCGGCGCGCGGCGACGATCGACGTCGGCGATGCCGACACGAGGTTGCTCGCGTCGCTCAAGGCGCTGCGCACGCAATTGGCGCAGGCGCAGCGCGTTCCCGCCTACGTCGTGTTCTCGGATCGCACGCTTGTGGAACTGGCGACGATCAAGCCGGTGACGGCCGGTGCCATGCGCGAGATACATGGCATCGGCGACAGCAAGCTCGAACGCTACGGCGCGGCCTTCCTGGAGGTCGTCCAGGCGCACGCCCAGCGGCCCGGTTGAGCCGCACGAGCGTGCCCTCTTCCCTCGTGGCGCAGACGCCGGCCGCGCCTGGGTCAGTCCTTGCGGATCGGCGTGCCGACCGACCAGCGCACGCCGAACGGATCGCGGAACTGGCCGTAGCGATCGCCCCAGAACATGTCGGTGACCGGCATCAGCGGCTCGGCGCCGGCATCGACGGCGCGCTTCCACCAGGCGTCGGCATCGTCGACCTGCAGATGCAGGGTGTAGCCGCCGTGGGTCTCCAGCGGGTGGCCGTGGTCGGGAAAGGCATCGGCCAGCATCAGCGAACCGCCGTTGACCACCAGATGGATGTGCATGTAGCGGCCCTTGTCGTCGGGCGGCATGCGCAGGACCTCGGTGGCGCCCAGCGCCTTGACATAGAAGTCGGCGGCCTTGCCGGCGTCGCTGACCCCGAGATAGGGCGCAACGCCGCCAAGGACCGGCGGAAGATCAGGCTGGTTCATGAGGGTCTCCGTTCGATGGTGCCTGCTGGCATGCCCCAAGGACGAATGGCGGCAGAGGACGCCGACAGGCTCTGCGGATTTTTTCCGCCCCTCAGGCGCTCTGCCGGCCGAGGCTGTCGAGATGCTGGCGGATGTGGGAGGCTTCGGCCGGCGTGTTGGCCAGCGCGATGGCGCGGTCGAAGCACAGCCTTGCCTCGTCGGTCCGTCCCAGCTGATGCAGCAGGGCGCCCGTCACGCCGTGGAAATAGAAGTAGCCGGACAGTCGCTCGGCCAGCGGCTCGATCAAGGCGAGGGCGGCGGCGGGGCCGCGCACCTTGCTTGTCGCCACCGCGCGGTTCAGCGTCACGACCGGCGACGGCTGCAGACGTTCCAGGTTGGCGTAGAGCAGGTCGATCTGGGCCCAGTCGGTGTCCTCGGGGCGACCGGCGCGCGCATGCAAGGCCGCGATCGCCGCCTGGACCTGGTAGGGCCCCGGCCGGCGATGGCGCATCGCCTTGTCGATCAGCGCCAGCCCCTCGGCGATCTGGCGTGTGTTCCACCGGCTGCGATCCTGATGCTCCAGCAGCACGATCTCGCCCTCGTCGTCGAACCGCGCCGCCACGCGCGCCTGCTGCAGCAGCATCAGGGCGGTGAGCCCCATCACCTCGGGATCGCTGGGGAAGATGCGCAGCAGCAACCGGGCCAGCCGGATGCCTTCCTCCGCCAGCGGGGCACGGGTGCCGGCTTCGGCGACGGGCGCCGAGTAGCCCTCGTTGAACAGCAGGTAGATCATGGCGGCGACCGCGCCCAGCCGTTCGGCGCGCTCGACGGCGCCGGGTGTCTCGAAGGGCGTCCCGGCATCGGCGATGCGCGCCTTGGCGCGCGTGATCCGCTGCTCCATCGCCGCCTCGCCGACCAGGAAGGCGCGGGCGATCTGCTTCACCGACAGGCCGCAGACGATGCGCAGCGCCAGGGCGATCTGCTGCGTGGCCGGCAGCTCCGGATGGCAGCAGACGAACAGCAGGCGCACGATGTCGTCGCGATAGTCCTCGTTGTCGAGTCGGTCGGCGAGCGTTCCCTCGGTGTCGCCGAGATCGGACAGCTCGGCCTCGTCCGGCAGGGCGACATGCCTGTTGCGGCGGCGCAGGTCGTCCATCGCGGCATTGCGGCCGACGAAGATCAGCCAGGCCGCCGGATCGCGCGGCGGTCCGTTCTGCGGCCATGCCTTCAGGGCCCGCAGGCAGGCCTCCTGGAAGGCTTCCTCGGCCGTATCGAGGTCGCGGAAGTAGCGCAGCAGGGCGCCCATCGCCTGGGGCCGTGCCGCGGCGACGGCCGCATCGATCCAGCCGAGGTCAGTCATGCGGCGGTTTCCGGCTGCCGCTGCCGGTCCGCTGCGAGATGGTGGTCATGCAGCTCCGCAACGGGCCGGATCTCGTAGCTGCCGGTGCCCGGGTTCGCCTTGGCGAGGTCCTTGGCGACCTCGATGGCCGCCTCCAGCGAGGCGCAGTCGACGATGTAGAATCCGAGGAGCTGCTCCTTGGTCTCGGCAAAGGGTCCGTCGAAGACCAGGTTGTCCCGGCCCTTGCGCAGGGTCGTGGCGGCAGTGGTGGGCAGCAGCCGCGCCACGGGGCCCAGGCGGCCCTGGCCGGCGAGCCTGTCGTTCACCTTCATGAGGTTGGCCATGACGTCGTCGTGATACTCCCTGGACCAGGCACCGACGGCATCTTCGGAATTGTAGCAGAGAATCGCATAGAGCATGGGTTGGGCCCTCGATATTGCCTAGGACGAAGAAGGATGGCGGATTCCGACAGGTCCGTGTCGGCAGACCGCTACTCTTCGGAAGAGACCGGATCGGTGAAGGGGATGCCCGCCTTGAGGATGCGATAGCGGCCGTCGCGGATCTCGGCGGCGGTCACGATTCCGGTGCGGGCGCTGCCCCCGTCCAGTCCCAGCCGGTCGCCCTCGAAGAGGTGGGGATCCGCCATGCCGCTGATCTTCCGGTGCTTGTCGGGTGGCGTATGGCCGTGCACGACCAACGTGCCGCCGAAGCCGCCCTTCCAGTCGAGGAAGCCATGGTTGATCCAGGCCCAGCGTGCCTCGGTGAAGATGGTCCACGGCCGGGCCAGGAACTCGTCCTGGTCGGCATGCGGGTCGAGGCCGCCGTGCACGAACACCGTATTGCCCAACCGGACGTGGGATCGCATGCCCCACAGGCGGTGCACCGCCGCCTCGCCCAGCGCGTCGTGCAGCAGGGCGTGTCCCGGCGGCGCGTCCGGCCGGCCGGCACGGTCGCGCATCTGGTCGAGCAGGGTCTGGCCGCCCATGCGCCGGCTCAGCCACATGGCCTCGGCCTTGTGCGCGTGCGGGCCGCCGATGACCGCCAGCAGCATCATGATCTCGTGGTTGCCCAGGAGCCGGTCGACATGGTCGACGCCATGGGCGTCCTCGCTCGCGGCCCACTGCTCCAGCACGCCGGCGCTGTCGGGGCCGCGGTTGATCAGGTCGCCGAGATAGATCAAGCGGCGCCGGCCGCTGCTTTCGCCGGCCAGCCGGGCGATGACCCGCCGCAGGGCCCGGAGCTCCGCGGCGCAGCCATGCACGTCGCCGATGGCGAACACCGCCTCGTCGCGCAGCGTGAACGGCGCGGCCTTCCAGGCGCCGATCTCGACGGGCAGGTCCGGAGCGCCATCCATGGCCGGATGGTAGTGCGATTCCCGGCCCGAGGGAACCGCGCTCAGGCGCCGATCAGGCGCCCGTGTCGTTGGCCCGCATGAAGTCGCGCACGCGGGGCATGATCTGCTCGCGCCACTTGCGGCCGTTGAAGATGCCGTAGTGGCCGACGCGCGGCTGTTCCCAGTGGACCTTGCGGGCGCCGGGGATGTTGGGGGTCAGCGCGTGGGCCGCCTTCGTCTGGCCGACGCCGGAAATGTCGTCGAGCTCGCCCTCGACCGTCATCAGCGCGGTCTCGATCGCCGACGGGTCGATCTTGCGGCCGCGGCTCACCCAGACGCCGCGCGGCAACTGGTGCTCCTTGAACACGACCTGGATGGTCTGCAGGTAGAACTCGGCGGTGAGGTCCATCACCGCCAGGTATTCGTCGTAGAAGGTGCGATGGGCGTCCGCCGAATCATCGTCGCCTTTGATCAGATGCTCGAACTGGCGCACGTGGGCGTTGATGTGCCGGTCCAGGTTCATGCTGATGAACGAGGTGAGCTGCAGGAAGCCCGGATAGACACGGCGCATCGCGGCTGGATAGTTGAAGGGCACTGTCGCGATGACGTTCTGGCGGAACCACATCATCGAGTTGCGCATCGCCAGGTCGTTGGGCGTCGTCGGGCTGATGCGCGTGTCGATCGGGCCGCCCATCAGGGTGATGGAGCGCGGCTGGCGCGGATCCTTGTCGGCCGCCATCAGAGACGCGGCACCCAGCACGGGCACCGACGGCTGGCAGACCGCAATGACATGGACGTCGGGACCGAGATATCGGCAGAACTCGACGATATAGTCGACATAGTCGTCGAGGTCGAAGTTGCCCTGCGAGAGCGGCACCTCGCGGGCATCGGTCCAGTCGGTGATGTGAACGTCGTGCTCGGGCAGCAGGGCTTCGACCGTGCCGCGCAGCAGCGTGGCGAAGTGGCCGCTCATCGGCGCCACCACCAGCACCTTGGGATCCCGCTGCGTCGTGTCACGGCGGAAACGCAGGAGCTGGCAGAACGGCTTGCGCAGGAGGATCTCTTCGTTGACCGCGACGGTCTCGCCGGCGACCTGCGTCGTCTTCAGCCCGAAGGCCGGCTTGGCATAGTGCTGCGTCAGCCGCGCCGTGATCTCCGCGCCAGCGGCGACCGACTTGCCGAACCAGGTCTCGGCAAGGGGGTTGTAGGGGCTGGTATAGATCTGCTCCAGGGCATTGGCCCAAAGCCTGACCGGCCTGGCGAACTGGCGCTGGAGCTCGTACGCGGAATACAACATGGGGGCCGGATTGTACGTGGGTCCGAGCCCGTGTCACTTCAATAGTGCACTGCACAAACCGTGATAAGTCAATGACTTGGCGATGACGGTCAGATCAATCGGCCCACAGCCGCCGCGATGGCCTCGGCTTTCGCATCATGGGTGAAGTGGGTCACGAAGCGGCCGTTGCGGTCCAGCAGGTAGATGATCGACGAATGATCCATCAGGTAGGGACCGCCGTCCTTGCTGGGCACCTTCTGATAGTAGACGCGGTAGGCGCGCGCCACGTCGGCGATCTGCTGCGGCGTGCCGGTCAGCCCGATGAAGGTCGGGCCGAAGTTGGGCACGTAGCCTTTCAGCAGCTCCGGCGTGTCGCGTTCGGGGTCGACCGTGATGAACACCATGTTGACCTTCTTGGCGGCATCGGGGCCGAGCTGCTCGAGCGCCGTCTCCATCAGCAGCAGCGACGTCGGGCAGACGTCGGGACAGTAGGTGAAGCCGAAATAGATCAACGTCGGCTTGCCCTTCAGATCGTCGCTGGTGAAGGGCTTGCCGTTCTGGTCGACCAGGGCGAAGGGACCGCCGATGGCAGGCCGGCTGCCGCCCTGCCAGGCGTCCCAGCCGATCCAACCCGCGGCCACCACCAGGGCGGCGATCCAGACGCCCAGCAGCGCCTTCATGGTGCGTGACATCGCGGCAAGATGAGCCTGCGGACGCTTCCCGACAAGCCGGACCGCTGGTCGCGCGACAAAAGGTGATCGGCCGGTCCGCCTGGCGGCGATCAGCGGTCGGCCGGCGGATGGACAGAGGCACGACGATGTGGTCACGCTTCGTGCGAGAGGAGAGGACATGTTCTACGATGCCGCCAAGCGCGACCATGGGCTGTCGCAGGATCCGCTGAAGGCATTGATCGTGCCGCGGCCGATCGGCTGGATCTCGACCGTCGACCGCCAGGGGCGCGTCAACCTGGCCCCCTACAGCTTCTACAACGCCGTCGGCGAGTTCCCGCCCATCGTCTACTTCGCCATCACCGGCACCTACGGCGACACGCCGACCAAGCACAGCCGCATGAATGCCGAATCGACCGGCGAGTTCGTGGTCAACATGGTGAGCGATGCGCTCAGGGAGCAGATGAACGTCACCACCTCCATGGTGGCCTTCGGCATCGACGAGATGAAGCTCGCCGGCTTGACGCCGGCGCCCTGCAATCTCGTGAAGCCCCCGCGCGTGAAGGAATCGCCGGTGGCGCTCGAATGCAGGTACTGGCGCACCGTCGAGCTGCCGGTCGAGAAGGGCCACGAAACCAAGCGCGGGTCGATCGTGTTCGGCCAGGTCGTCGGCATCCATGTCGACGACAGCATCATCAAGGACGGCCGCATCGACGTCCTGGCCTTCAAGCCGGTCGCGCGGCTGGGCTACAGCGAATACACCACGGTCGACAACGTCTGGCGCATGCGGCGACCGGACGATCCGTGAGAGGTAGGCAATCGGTCATCCCGACCGGAGCCGAGCGCAGCGAGGCGCAGTGGATGGACCCTTCTTCGGAATGCTACGACGAAAAAGGTCCCTCCACTACGCGCGTCGCGCACCGGTCGGGATGATGGGGTGGACGGCCCCCACCCGGCATCGGTGTGCCACACTGGTTCTGGGCAAACAGGACCAGTGAAAGGGGACCGTCCATGGAAAAGGCTA
>Ga0182792_1000539_pt1 | contig 34822 bp, 26 predicted proteins | sample Passage237B_FD_130497 | JGI IMG/M metagenome (GOLD analysis project Ga0182792, IMG submission 130497) | Cellulose adapted compost microbial communities from Newby Island Compost Facility, Milpitas, CA, USA - Passage2 37B (version 2) (version 2) ...
ACGGCCCGAGTAGTCGACGCGCTTGCCGAGCAGGTTCTGGCGGAACCGGCCCTGCTTGCCCTTCAGCATGTCCGACAGCGACTTCAGCGGGCGGTTGCCCGGCCCGGTGACCGGGCGGCCGCGGCGGCCGTTGTCGAACAGGGCGTCCACGGCCTCCTGGAGCATGCGCTTCTCGTTGTTCACGATGATCTCGGGGGCCCCGAGGTCGAGCAGGCGCTTCAGGCGGTTGTTGCGGTTGATGACCCGGCGGTAGAGGTCGTTCAGGTCGGAGGTGGCGAAGCGGCCGCCGTCGAGCTGGACCATCGGGCGCAGCTCGGGCGGGATCACCGGCACCACGTCGAGGATCATGGCCCGCGGGTCGTTGATCCGCTTGCCGTGCTCGTCGCGCTGGTTGAACGAGGCGACGATCTTCAGCCGCTTGATGGCCTTCTGCTTGCGCTGCGCGGAGAGCGGGCGCTGGCCGTCCTGCGGGTCGATGGCGGCGCGGAGCTTGGTCTCCTCCTCGTCCAGGTCGAGGTGGTTGATGAGCGCCTTGATGGCGTCCGCGCCCATGCCGCCCTCGAAGTACTCGCCGTAGCGGTCCTCCAGCTCGCGCCACAGCATCTCGTCCTCGATGATCTGGCGGGAGAACAGGCTCTTGAACTCGTCGAACGCCCGGTCGAGCACGTCGACCTCGGCCTCGTAGCGCTCGCGGATGAGGGCGAGGTCCTTGTCGGCCTGCTTCTGGCGGGCCTTCAGCTCGGAGTCCTTCGCGCCCTCGGCCTCCAGGCCGGCGATCTCGGCCTCCAGCTCCTCCATGCGGCGCGCCAGCTCCAGCTCGCGCTCCTTCTCGATGAGCTCGCGCTCGGCGATCACCTCGGCTTCGAGGCTCGGAAGGTCCTCGTCGCGCTTCTCCTCGTCCACCGACACCACGAGGTTGGCGGCGAAGTAGATGACCTTCTCGAGCTGCTTGGCCTTCAGCTCCTCACGGGGCTCGGTGCCCATGAGCAGGTAGGCGAGCCAGGAGCGGGTGCCGCGCAGGTACCAGATGTGCACGGTGGGAGCGGCCAGCTCGATGTGGCCCATGCGCTCGCGGCGCACCTTGGACCGGGTGACCTCCACGCCGCAGCGCTCGCAGATGATGCCCTTGAAGCGCACCCGCTTGTACTTGCCGCAGTAGCACTCCCAGTCCTTGGTCGGCCCGAAGATCTTCTCGCAGAAGAGGCCGTCCTTCTCGGGCTTGAGGGTGCGGTAGTTGATGGTCTCCGGCTTCTTCACCTCGCCGTTGGACCACATGCGGATGGAGTCCGCGGTGGCGAGGCCGATCCGGATCTGGTCGAAGTTGTTGACGTCAAGCATGTGTTGTCTCTCTTCTCTTCGACTGCGGCTCAGGCCCGCTCGGCCCGACGGCGCTCGTCGTCCTCGTCGGATCCGCGCTCGGGGCGGGACAGGTCGATGCCGAGCTCCTCGGCGGTGCGGAACACGTCCTCGTCCAGCTCCCGCATCTCGATCTCGGCGCCGGACTTGGCCAGCACCTCGACGTTCAGGCAGAGGGCCTGCATCTCCTTGATGAGCACCTTGAAGGACTCGGGGATGCCGGGCTCGGGGATGTTCTCGCCCTTCACGATCGCCTCGTAGACGCGGACGCGGCCGAGGACGTCGTCGGACTTGATGGTGAGCAGCTCCTGGAGGCAGTAGGCGGCGCCGTAGGCCTCCAGCGCCCACACCTCCATCTCACCGAAGCGCTGGCCGCCGAACTGCGCCTTGCCGCCCAGCGGCTGCTGGGTGATCATCGAGTACGGGCCGGTGGAGCGGGCGTGGATCTTGTCGTCCACCAGATGGGCGAGCTTGAGGATGTACATGTACCCGACGGTGATCGGGTTGTCGTACGCCTCGCCGGTGCGCCCGTTGTAGAGGGTGGTCTTGCCGTCGCGCTGGATCAGGCGGCCGCCCTCGCCGTACTCGGCGTAGGGCGACTCGGGGGTGAGGTTCTCCAGGATCTTCTGGATGGTCGGGTGCTTGCGAGCGCCCTCCTCCTCGTCCCAGTAGGCGCCGTCGAAGACGGGCGTGGCCACGAGCGCCGCCGGCGGGGTGGCCGGGCGGGTCTTGATCTCGTTGCGGATCGGCTCGTCGCCGACCTTGCCCGACTTGGGGGCGTCCCAGCCCCAGCGGGCCGCGTAGCCGAGGTGGCTCTCCATGACCTGACCCACGTTCATGCGGGACGGCACGCCGAGCGGGTTGAGGATGATGTCCACCGGGTTGCCGTCCGCGAGGAACGGCATGTCCTCGATGGGCAGGATCCGGGAGATGACGCCCTTGTTGCCGTGGCGGCCGGCGAGCTTGTCGCCCACGCTGATCTTGCGGCGCTGGCCGACGTAGACCTTGACGAGCTGGTTGACGCCGGGGGGCAGCTCGTGGCCGTCCTCGCGGGTCTGGACCTTCACGTCGATGACCTTGCCGGTCTCGCCGTGCGGCACCTTGAGGGAGGTGTCGCGCACCTCGCGGGCCTTCTCGCCGAAGATGGCACGCAGCAGGCGCTCCTCGGGGGTGAGCTCGGTCTCGCCCTTGGGGGTGACCTTGCCGACGAGCACGTCGCCGGCCTCGACCTCGGCGCCGATGCGGATGATCCCGCGGTCGTCGAGGTCGGCCAGGATGTCCTCGGAGAGGTTCGGGATGTCCCGGGTGATCTCCTCGGCGCCGAGCTTGGTGTCGCGGGCGTCGATCTCGTGCTCCTTGATGTGGATCGACGTGAGCACGTCGTCCTTCACCAGGCGCTCGGAGAGGATGATGGCGTCCTCGAAGTTGTAGCCCTCCCACGGCATGAAGGCCACGAGCAGGTTCTTGCCGAGGGCCAGCTCGCCGTTGTCGGTGGAGGGGCCGTTGGCGAGGATGTCGCCCTTGGCCAGCTTCTGGCCGGTGGTGACCACGGGCCGCTGGTTGATGCAGGTGTCCTGGTTGGAGCGCTCGAACTTTGCGAGCTTGTAGGTGCGCTTGCCGAGCTTGTCGTAGCGGACGGTGATGAGCCGCCCGTCGACCTCGACCACCTCGCCGTCGTCCTCCGCGATCACCATGTCGGCGGCGTCGCGGGCGGAGCGGCCCTCGATGCCGGTGGCGATGTAGGGGGCCTCGGCGCGGATGAGCGGCACGGCCTGCTTCTGCATGTTGGCGCCCATGAGCGCCCGGTTGGCGTCGTCGTGCTCCAGGAACGGGATGAGCGCGGTGCCGACCGAGACGATCTGGCGGGGCGACACGTCCATGAGCTGGACCTCGCCGCCGGGCACGTACTGGATGTCGGTGGTGGCGCCGAAGAAGATGTCGCGCTCGAGCTGGAGGCGGAGGTCCTCGAGGCTGGCGGCCTGCGGGGAGCGGCGCACGAGCACCCGCTCCTCGGCGAAGGTGCCGTCGGGGTTGAGCGGCGTGTTCGCCTGGGCGACCACGTACTCCTCCTCCTCGTCCGCGGCGAGGTAGAGGATGTCGTTCGTGACCCGGCCGTCGACCACCTTGCGGTACGGCGACTCGATGAAGCCGAACTCGTTCACCCGGGCGAAGGTCGCCAGGGCGCCGATGAGACCGATGTTCGGGCCCTCGGGCGTCTCGATCGGACACATCCGGCCGTAGTGGGAGAAGTGGACGTCGCGGACCTCGAAGCCGGCCCGCTCCCGGGAGAGGCCGCCGGGGCCGAGGGCGTTGAGGCGGCGGCGGTGGGTGAGGCCCGACAGCGGGTTCACCTGGTCCATGAACTGCGAGAGCTGGGAGGTCCCGAAGAACTCCTTGATCGCGGCGACCACCGGGCGGATGTTGATGAGCGTCTGCGGCGTGATGGCCTCGACGTCCTGGGTGGTCATGCGCTCGCGCACCACCCGCTCCATGCGGGAGAGGCCGATGCGGACCTGGTTCTGGATGAGCTCGCCCACCGAGCGGATGCGGCGGTTGGCGAAGTGGTCCTGGTCGTCCAGCCGGTAGCCGGGCGTGGCCTGCACGAGGTGCAGGAGGTAGGTGCAGGTGGCGAGCACCTCGCAGCGGCTGAGCACGGGCTGGCCGGGCTCGGGGCGGTCGAGCAGCGGCGTGCCGTCCTCGAGGGTGCCCGCCAGCATCGGGAACAGCTCCTCGAGCTTGTCGATCTCGGCGCCGAGCTTGCGGTCCAGCTTGTAGCGGCCGACCCGGGAGAGGTCGTAGCGGCGGGACTCGAAGAACGCGGTGCGGAAGTAGTTGCGGGCCGACTCGGGCGACGGCGGCTCACCGGGGCGGGCGCGCTTGTAGATCTCGATCAGCGCCTCCTCCTGGGTGACCGCGGTGTCGCGCTCCTTCTCCCACTGGCCCTCGAGGAAGTCGAACTTGCGCACGAAGGCGTCGAGGAAGCCGGGCGCGTTCTCCTCGTCGTAGCCGAGGGCGCGCAGGAGGACGAAGATGCCGAGGCGGCGCTTGCGGGCCACGCGGGTGCCGGCGGTGACGTCCTTGCCGGGCTTCTGCTCCACGTCGAACTCGATCCACTCGCCGCGGTAGGGGTGGATCGTGCCGGTGACGAGCTGGTGCTTGGCCAGGTTGCGGAGGCGGAACCGCTCGCCGGGCTGGAAGATGACGCCGGGCGAGCGCACGAGCTGGCTCACGACCACGCGCTCGGTGCCGTTGATGACGAAGGTACCCTTGTCGGTCATCTTGGGGAAGTCCCCCATGAAGACCGTCTGCTCCTTGATCTCACCGGTGTTGGCGTTGAGGAACCGGGCGCGCACGAAGATGGGCGCCGAGTAGGTCATGTCCCGTTCCTTGCACTCCTCCACGGAGAACTTGGGGGTGGGACGCAGGTCCTCGTCGGTGGGGTCGAACTCCAGCTCGAGCTGGAGGGTCTCGGTGAAGTCCTTGATGGGCGAGATGTCGCGGAAGGTGTCCGCGAGGCCCTGGTCGAGGAACCAGTCGAACGACTCACGCTGGATGGCGATGAGGTCGGGGAGGGGAAGGGCCTCGTCGAGGTTCGCGAACGAGTACCGGTCCCGGATGGTGGAAACAGAGGACAACGACATGCTCCTCAGCAGTGGTTGATCACGCGTGGAACGCCGCGGCGGTTGGGGCACGCTTCGATCAACCACTTCTGAGAGCGACCCCGGCACACCACGGCGACACTCGATCCTACGTGCGGGCCCACCGCGATGCCAACCGCGCGGCCGAGCCGGCGGTGGGGACAGGCGCTCGGTTTGCGGTGACGGTAAACCGAACCCCCCGCCCGGTCAAGGATTTCCCACCCCGACCCGCCCACCCTCGACCCGCCCACCCCGACTTGCCCACCCCGAACTTGGCACGGGAACGGGGCACCGGTGCGGCTCTTCCGTGCCAAGTTCCGCGGGCAACCCCGAACTTGGCACCCTTCTGCCGCACCGGTGCGGCTTTTCGGTGCCAAGTTCGTCGGGGTGGGGCGGCCGGGGATGGGGGCCGGGGGTTGGTCGGGGCGGGGTGGCGGGGCCAGACTGCGGCGCCGTGGAGCCGATCCCCGTCGACGACCTGGCCGACCCCCGCATCGCCGAGTTCGTCGGGCTGCGAGATGCGGACCTGCGGCGGCGCCGCGAGTCGCCCGGCGGCGACCTCGCCGGCATCTTCGTGGCCGAGGGCGACCTGGTGGTCGAGCGGGCGCTGCGGGCCGGCTACCGGCTCCGGTCGCTGCTGGTCGACGCCGCCCGCACCCAGCCGCTGCCCGGGACGATCCCGACCGACGTACCGGTCTACGCCGCGGCCCCCGAGGTCGTGCTCCGCATCACCGGCATGGCGATGCACCGGGGCTGCATCGCGTCGTTCGACCGCCGCCCGGTGCCCGGGCCCGCCGAGGTGCTGGCGGGCCGGAGCCGGATCGTGGTGCTGGAGAACCTCACCAACCCCACGAACCTCGGCGTGATCGCCCGCAGCGCGGTCGCGCTCGGGGCCGAGGCGATGATCCTCGACCCGTCGAGCTGCGACCCGCTCTACCGCCGGGCGTCGCGGGTGGCGATGGGCGAGGTGTTCGCGCTCCCCTACGCCCGGGCGCCCCGCTTCCCCGAGGGCCTCGACGTGGTGGTCGACGCCGGCTTCACGCTGCTCGCCCTCACCCCCGACCCGGCCGCCGAGTCGATCGACGACGTGCGCTTCGCCCCCGACGAGCGGGTGGCGCTGGTGCTCGGCGCCGAGGGGCCGGGCCTGCGCCCCGACACCCTCGCCCGCATCGACCGGCCGGTGCGCATCCCGATGCACGGCGAGGTCGACTCGCTCAACGTGGCCGCCGCGGCCGCCATCGCCTGCTACGTCCTGGGCCGCGGCCGGGCCTGACCGGGGGTGGCGGGGGCTCGGGCCGCCCCTCGGGATGCCGCCGTCCTGGGCTCGCGGCCGGACCTGACCGGGGTGGCGGGGCCGGGTGGCGGACCCGCCACCCCGGGCGACGGGCTGGGCCACGTACCGGCCCGGGTGGTCAGCGGCAGCCCACCGGTTCCCGGAGCCCGGCGGGATCGGGGCCCGGGGCGGGGTCGAGCCCGGCGGGGCCGGGACCCAGGGCGGGATTGGGACCCGGCGCGAGATCGAGCCCGGCGGGATCGGGACTCGGGGCGGGATCGGGACCCAGGGCGGGATCGAGCCCGGCGGGATCGGGCTCGGGCTCGGTGGCCAGCGCCGCCGCCGGCGCCGCACCCGCGTCGGTGGCGGCGGCGCCGTGCTCGGCCGCTGCGGCGGCGGTCGGGGGCCAGGTGAGGAGGTCGCCGCAGTGGCAGCGGAGCAGGGCCACCGGCCCCTCGGGCGTGTCCAGCAGGCGCACCACGCGCCGGGGCCCGAGGAGGATCCGTCGGTCGCAGGTGGGGCAGTGGGGAGCGAACATGGGGTCATCGTGACGGATCTGGCCCTCGCCATCACGGGCCAATCGACCTAGATTGGCCGGATGGCGACCAGTCCAATCAGCAGGCCAATGCGACCCGGGGCCCAGGTCATCGCCCCCGACCGGCTCCTCACCGTGCTGGGCGACTGGTCGAACCGGGGGTCGGGCAACCTCGCCCGCCGGCTCGCCCAGGCGCTGCGCGCCGCGATCGCCGGCGGCCTGCTCGGCGACGGGACCCGCCTCCCGCCCGAGCGGCGCCTCGCCGAGCTGGCGGCCGTGAGCCGCAGCACCGTCACCGCCGCGCTGGACGAGCTGCGGGCCGAGGGCCTGGTCGTGTCGCGCCAGGGCCGGGGCACCGAGGTGGTCGGCCCGGTCGAGGAGGTCCCGACCGGCTACCGGGTGGGGTCCAACTGCCTGGCCCACGGCGGTGTCGACCTCGCCGCGGTGGTGCCCACCGACGGCAGCCACCTGCCCGACCTGGTGCTGCGCACCGCGGACATCGTGGCCGCGCAGGGCCACCTCGAACCCAACGGCGTGCCGGCGTTGCGGGAGGCGCTGGCCGAGCGGTTCAGCCGGCTCATCCGGCCCACCGACCCCGCCGAGATCCAGGTCACCCACGGCACCCACCACGCGCTCGCCCTCGCGATGGACGCCTTCGTGCGGCCCGGCGCCACCGTGCTGGTGGACGACCCGACCTACCCGGGCCTCCTCGACGCGCTCGACCACCGCCAGGGCCGGGCGGTGGCGATCCCCGGCGACGGCGGCGGCCCCGACCCCGAGGCGCTGGCGCGGCTCCTGCGGGAGCGGCGGCCCGTGCTCGTCTACCTCCAGGCCGGCCCGCACAACCCCACCGGCCGGGTCATCGGCGCCGGGCGCCGCCAGGCCATCGCCGCGGCGCTGGACGAGCACGGCGACGCGATCCTCTTCGAGGACGCCGCGCTCGCGGACCTGACCTTCGGCGGGCGCCCCGGTCCCTCGTTCTCCGCGCTGTGCCGGATCGCGCCGGTCATCACCGCCGAGTCGTGCAGCAAGGTGAGCTGGGCCACGCTGCGCCTCGGCTGGATCCGCGCCACCGGCCCGGTGGCCCAGCGCCTGGAGCGCACCCGCTTCGCCTCGGACCTCGGCGTGTCCGCGCCGGCCCAGCTCCTGGGCCTACAGCTCCTCCCCCACCTCGACGAGCTGGCGGCGACCCGCCGCGCCGACATCGAGGACCAGGTGGACGCCGCGCTCGACCACCTCGCCCGGGCGCTGCCGGACTGGCGCGTGCGGCGGCCCGAGGGCAGCTCGTCGCTGTGGCCGGAGCTGCCCATCGGCGACACCGAGGCGTTCGTGGCCCTGGCCCGCCGCCACGGCGTGCACGTGTCGCCGGGCTCGGCCCACCGGGTGGCCGGCGGCCCCGACCCCCACATCCGCATCTGCGTGGACCGCCCGGCCCAGCACGTGGCCGAGGGCCTGGACCGCCTCGCCGCCGCCTGGCACGACCTCGGCACCCGCGCCTGAGCCGGGCGGGCGCTGCCGGTCCCACCGGTCGGCGCCCGACCGGCCGCTCCCCGGTCGCGCTCGACCGGGCGGCCGCGATCGCCGGGCAGGGCGCCGCACCGCCGCGGGCGGGCCGGGACGGGCGCTAGAACGTCGGAGGTGGACGCCCCTCCCCCGCCCTCGACGCCGCCTGGATCACCCGACGGGCCGGACGACGTGCCGCCCGGCGCCGGGTCGTTCGACGGCTCCGGAGCGGGGACCGAGGCCGCGGCCGGTGCCGGGCGGGACGGGCTGAGCGACGCGGTGGCCTGGGCCCGCCGGGAGCTGACGCCCGACGGCGTGCGCCGGGCGCTGGGGCTGGCCGCCCGCTTCCTCGGGGGCATCCGCCTCCTGAGCCTGGCCGTGCTGGTCTTCGGGCTCGCGGTCGCGGCGGTGGTCGTGCTCACCCGCGACCCGGGCTCGGGCGGGCGCGTGGCGGTGCTGCTGGCGCTCTGCCTGCCGGCGGTCGTCGCCCCGCTCGTGGCCCGCCGACGCCTCGGCCGCCTGGCCCGCACGCTCGACCGGCCCGACGAGGCCGTCGCCCAGGCCCGCGACCTGGCCGGCCGCCTCCGCGACAGCGCGGAGCTGCGGGAGCTGGCCGCCCGGGCCCGGCGTTCGGGTAGGCGCTCGGACCCCGGCCCGGTGGCCGGCCGCCGCGGCGGGCGGCTGCGCCGGGCGGTGCGGACCGGCAAGCTCGCCTCGGCGGTCATCGGCCAGGTGCAGCCCGACGAGGACGCCCACCCCCTGCTGGTGCCGCTGGTGCCCGAGCGCCTCGCCGGCCTGTGGGCCGCGCTCGCCTGGTGCCTCTGGGGGCTCCTCCTCGCCTGGATCGCCGCCGTGATCGCGATCGTGGCCGCCATCCTCTGACCGACGACCGACGACCGACGACGGAGGCGGGGGACCTCGACCACGAGCCGAGCACGACCGGCGCCGAGGACGGCCACGGTGGTACCGTTGCGGCGACCAGGAACCAGGGGGGACGGACGTGGACCAGCTCCGGATGAGATGGCTGACGATGAGCCTGGCGGCGTTGCTGCTGGTGGTGGTAACGGCGGCCTGTGAGCCCACCACCTCCGCCAAGCCCGAGCGGCGACCGGCGAAGCCGACCACCTCGACCACCGAGGCCACCACCACGACGACCACGATCCCCACGGAGCCGCCGGTCGGGCCGAACGGAACCACCTGGTATCAGGCCTACGACATCTACGGCCAACCGGTCTACCTGGTCGCCAACGCCGTCGAGCCACCTCCCTACGAGTGCTGGCGACGTATGACCGGCCCGGAGACCTTCGACGGACTGTCGACCCCGGGCGACTGCGCCGCGCACCTCGACGGACCAGGGTTCTCGGTGCCCACCCCGGCGGCCTGCCTCGACGCGCGTCGAAGCCAGGCGACCAACGGCTCGCACTACCTGGCCACGCCGCTGGCGATCCAGGTGCACGACGCTGCCGACGACCAGCTCCTCGCCACCGAGGCCGACGGCTGGGCCTTCGCCAACGGACTGGCGACCCCGATGGGCATGACCGGTGGGTTCGCCACCCCGGTGAACCTCTACATCTCCACCGGCGGATCGGGGACGCTCACGAGCGGCACCTCGGGCGACCCGCGGGTCCAGACGCTCCCGCAGGTGTCGCGCACCGCCGCCACCTATCGAGTGACGATCACCTGCGACATCGCCGGCACGACGCCAGGGACCTGGGAAGCGGAGACCTTCACGGTGCTAGTCTGATCGCCGGTCGTCCTCCTCGGTGCGAGGCCCGCCCCCGGCGTGGCCCGGGCCTCGACAGTTGTGGGGCGGCGTCGGCGCTCGTCAGCCGCGGTCGAGGTCGACGGTGGGGTCGAAGCCGTCGAGCGCGGTGACGCCGCGGAGCACGTGGGCGCCGTCCACCGAGCGGACGAGGGCCGCCTCGCCCCGGAGGTAGCGGTCGTCCAGGGTCACGAGGTCGACGCGGTGCACGGCTTGGTCGATCGGGTCGGTGCCCAGCGCGTAGGCCAGCACCTCCCACTGCGGCGCCTCGCCGTCGTCGGTCTCCGCCACCAGCAGGTAGGCGGCCCGCAGCGGCACGTCGACCCGGTCGACGGCGATGGAGGCGATGTCGAAGCGGGCGTGGCGCACCCCGCCATCGTCGCACGCGCCCCCGGGACGACCCGTGCCGCCGCACGTACCCCCGACCGGACCGGCTCAGCGGCCGGCCCGGCGGCGGGGGACGACCATCGGCGTGGCCGTCTCGGGGTCGGGCACGATCCGGCACGGCAGGTCGAACACCTCACCGATCAGCTCGGCGGTCACGACCTCGCCCGGCGGCCCCTCGGCCACCACGGTCCCCTCGTGCATCACGATCACGTGGGTGGCGTAGCGGAACGCCAGGTTCAGGTCGTGGAGCACGGCGACGACGGTCAGGCCGTCGCGGTGCAGGTCCTCGCAGAGGTCGAGCACCTCGACCTGGTGGGCGATGTCGAGGTAGGTGGTCGGCTCGTCCAGGAGGAGCAGGTCGGTCTCCTGCGCCAGCGCCATCGCGAGCCAGACCCGCTGCCGCTGGCCGCCGGAGAGCTGGTCGACGGGGCGTTGGGACAGGTCGGTGACCCGAGCCCGGGCCATCGCGGCGTCGACGGCCCGCTGGTCGCCGGACGACCACTGGCGGAGCAGCCCCTGGTGCGGGTAGCGGCCCCGAGCCACCAGGTCCTCGACCACCAGGCCGCCGGGCGCGGTCGGCGCCTGCGGCAGGAGGCCCAGGCGCCGGGCGACGTCCTTGGCCGGCTGCTCGTGGATCGCCCGCCCGTCGAGCAGGACCAACCCGGGGCGGGGGTCGAGGAGCCGGGCGAGCGCCCGCAGGAGGGTCGACTTGCCGCAGGCGTTGGGGCCCACCACCGCGGTCAGCTCGGCGTCGGGGACGGTGATGGACAGGCCGTCGATGACCGGTTCGTCGCCGTAGCCGACCACGAGGTCGCGGCCCCGCAGCCGGGCGGGGGAGTCGACGGCCGGGGCCGGGGCCGGGGCGAGGTCGGCGAGATCGGCGAGATCGGCGGGTTCGGGGAGCGTCACAGGAGCGGGTTCCTTCGTTGCCAGGCCAGGAGCCAGATCAGGTAGGCGCCGCCGAGGCTGCCGGTGACGACGCCGACCGGGAGCTGGGTCGGGGCGAAGATGCGCTGGGCGACGAGGTCGGACAGCACGACGACGAGCGCGCCGACCAGCGCCGAGACGACCGGGCCGGCCCACGGGGTGCGGGTGAGCCGCCGACCGATCTGCGGGGCGGCGAGCGCCACGAACGCGAGGGGGCCGGCGGTGGCGACCGCGGCGGCCACGAGGGCCACGCCCACCGCGACCAGGCCGAGCCGGCACCGCTCCACCCGCACCCCGGTGGCGGCGGCCACGTCGTCACCGAGGACGAGCGAGCCCAGCGGCCGGGCGAGCGCGAGGGCGGCGGGGACGAGCACGGCCAGCGCCGCGCTCAGCCGCAGGAGCGGCCCCCAGGTCATGGCGTTCAGCGAGCCGGCCAGCCAGACCGCCGCCGTCTGCGCCTCGGTGAGCGACGCCTTCACCACCAGCAGGGCGTTCAGCGCCTGGAGCACGGCGCCGACGCCGACGCCGACGAGGACCAGGCGGTGGGCGGCGACGCCCCGCTGCCACGAGAGCGCGTAGACGGCGACCGCGGTGCCGAGCCCACCGACGACGGCCCCCGCCGCGACCGCGTCGGGGGCGGCGTCGAACAGGATGATCTGGGCCAGCGCGCCGGAGGCCGCGCCGACGGTGAAGCCGATGATGTCGGGGCTGCCCAGGGGGTTGCGGGAGAGGTTCTGGAAGATGGCGCCCGACAGCGCGAGGGCGGCACCGACCGCGGCGCCGGCCAGCACCCGGGGTATCCGCTGCTCGGTCACGAAGTAGGTGGCGCGCGGGTCGCTCTCGTCGCCACCGAGGATGGCGAGGACGTCGCGCACCGCGAGGCCGTAGTCCCCGAACAGGGTCGAGGCCGCCATGGCCACGGCCACCAGGACGGCGAGGACCACGCCCACCCCGAGCACCCGCCGCTCGACCCGCAACGACCACGGGCCGAGGGCGAGGACGACGTGGCGCCGGCGAGGGGGCGACGGCGCGGCGGGGCCGCGGCCGCCGGCCGGACGGGCCCGGGGCCGCCCGGGTCGCAGCTCGGCGAGGTCCGCGGTCACAGGAGCTTGAGCCGGGGCCGGCGGACGAGGGCGATCAGGACCGGGCCGCCCAGGAGGGCGGTGACGATCCCCACCTGGATCTCCTCGGGCACCAGCACCCGGCCGATGACGTCCGCGACGAGGAGCATGGCCGCGCCGAGCGGCACCGCGTAGGGCAGCACCCAGCGCTGGTCGGGGCCGACGACCGCCCGGGCGAGGTGGGGCACGCCGAGGCCCACGAAGGCGATCGGGCCCACCGCGGCGGTCGCGGCGCCGCAGAGGACGGCGACGGCCGCCATCGTGAGGGTGCGGGTGCGGCGGACGCGCACGCCGAGCGCGGTGCCGGCGTCGTCGCCCAGCGCCAGCGCGTTCAGGCTCGGGGTGAGGAGGGCGGCGCCGACGATGCCGAGGGCGACCACCGGCGCCACGATGCGAAGGATGGGCCAGCCCCGCCCCTCAAGCGACCCGGCGGCCCACAGCCGGAACTCGTTGAAGACCTGCTGGTCGGTGAGGATGACGGTCTGGATGAGCGCGGCGATGGCGGCGCTGATCGCCACGCCGGCGATGGCGAGCCGGGCCGGCGTCGCCTCGGCCCGCCCGACCGAGCCGAGCGTGTAGACGGCGACGGCGGCCAGGCCGGCGCCCAGGAACCCGAACCAGAGGTAGAAGCCGATGCCGGTCCGGCCCGTGACGGCGACCGCGAGCACCACCGCCAGGCCCGCGCCGGCGTTGATGCCGAGGACGCCCGGGTCCCCGAGCGGGTTGCGGGTGAGCGACTGCATGAGCGCGCCGGCCACGCCGAGCGCGGCGCCGACCACGGCCCCGAGCACGGTGCGGGGCACCCGGTGGCCGCGGATCACCGAGGTGTTGCCGGTGCCGTCGGGCGAGAGGAGCTGGTGGAGCACCTCGCCGGGCGCGAGCAGGTTGGAGCCGATCATGAGCGACAGCAGGAGGGCGAGCAGCAGCACGCCGACGGCCACGGCCAGGCCGACGGCGCGGCGGCTGGTGCGGATCTCGGCTCCGGCCGGACCGGCGGGGCCGGCCGTCCCCTCGGCCCCGCCCGGCCCCCCGGGCTCCCCCGCGCCGGCCTCCGCGGTCGGTCCGGCCCGCCCGGTCCACGCCGCCACGGTCACGCGGCGCGTCGCCTCGTGTACCAGTAGCCGCCACCGGCACCGATCACGGCGACCCCGAGCGCCAGCGTCCCGACCAGCGGGAAGTCGGAGCCGCCGCCGTCACCGGTGGGCTCGCCCGACGCGGCCGCCGGGGCACCGGCCTCGCCGGTCAGCTCCGCCGCCACCTCGCGGCGGCCGGCGGCGTCGTCGCTCCCCTCGCCGTCGTCGGCCTCGGCCGGATCGGTCGTCCCCTCGGCCCCGTCCGGGTCGTCGCCGGGCACGGTCACCACCGCGCCGGCACCGTCGGCCGCGGTGGTGGCCGTCGCCCCGCCGCCGGTGCGCCCACCGGCGCCCGAGCCGCCCGAGCCGCCCGTGCCGCCGCCGTCACCGCCACCCGAGCCGCCGGCGGGTCCACCGGCTCCTCCCGTGCCCCCGCCCTGGCCGGAGGTGCCGCCCGCCCCGCCGGACCCACCGGTCGAGCCGCCCCCGCCGCTGTTGCCGCCCCCACCCCCACCGCCGCCGGCGACGACCGTGAAGTCGTTGCCGCCTCGCCGGGTGTAGCCGTTGACGCCGATCTGGTTGCCGTTGCCGTCGAGGATCGGCTCGCTGGCGAGCATCCGGAGCCAGTGGCGGCCGGGTGCGAGGTCGGTGGGCAGGGCGAAGCTCCCGCGCACGGTGCCCGAGGCCGGGATGGCCTGCTGGTAGTAGACGCAGGCGCCGTGGATGGCCGACGCCGAGCAGTCGAGGCCGTCGTCGATCTTGATGTAGACGATCTCACCCGCGGGGTAGCCGGACAGCGTGAAGCTGATCGTGTCGCCGGCGCGGAGCCGGGTGGGTGACACGCTGGAGGAGGTGCCGGGCGTGTCGGGGCTGGCGCCGCCGGGTGGGATGGCGGACGCCTCGGTGGCGCCGAGGCCGAGCCCCACGGTGAGGGCGAGGGCGGCGAGGACGGTGGTGGGGCGGGACAGGGTGGGGCGAGACATCGGGGTCTCCTCTGGTCAGGGGGTGGGCGCCCGGCGGAGGGCGATGGCGGTGCCGGCCACGACCACCACGGCGGCGAGCACCAGGAGGACGTCGTCGGCTCGGCTGCGGTTCGAGGTGGAGGCGGGGCCGGCGGCCGCGACCCGCCGGGTGGGGCCGGTGCGCTCGCCGCCGGTGTCGTCGGCGCCGGCGGGGCGGAGGTCCGCCGCGTCGGCGCCGAGGTCGATGGCGGTCCAGCCGACCAGCTCGCCGTCGGCGTCAAGGACCACCAGCTCGTGCTGGCCGGGCCGCATGGACGACACGTCGAGGCGCACGGCGCGCTCGCCGTCGACCTGGACCCAGCCGAGGCCGAGGGAGCCGGCGTAGAGGTACACCCAGTCGCCGGGCGCCCGGTCGGCCAGGTGGAGGGTGACGAGGTCCCCGTCGAGGGTGCCCGTGACCGACCCGACGTTCTCGCCGGTCAGCTCGTCGCTGTCGGGCCGGGCGGGCGTGGTGGTGGGGGCGGTGGACGGTGCCGGGTTCGTGCCGGTGGCGGCCGTGCCGCGGCCGGCGGTCACGCCGCCGGTGCCGGTCGAGCGGGTGGGCACGACGAGCGTGGGCGTGTGCACCGGCGGGGGCGGCGGGGGGGGGCTGCCCGGGCGGGGGGGCGGGGTGGGCCGGGGGGGGGGGGGGGGGGGCGGGGGGGGGGGCGGCGGGTCCGTGGGGGCGGTCACGGTCAGGGTGTCCCAGCCGAGGAGGACCCGGTCGCCGCCGTCGGTCCAGGCGTCGCCGTGCACGGCGAGCTTGTTGGCGCCGATCGGCAGCACCACGCCGGCCCGGGGCGCGTGGACCTTGCCGCCGGCGGCGACCTGGAACCAGCGCGAGCCCCACGGGTAGCGGGGCGAGGCGCCGTCGTAGGCGGTGAGGAAGATCCAGTCGCCCGCCTCGGTCCCGGGCACGGTCACGACCACCTCGGTGGCGGTCAGCGTGGCGCGCACCCCGCCGCGGTTGGCGGCGGTGAGGCCCTCGGTCGCCTCGACCGGATCCGGGGTGCCGGAGGGCGCGTACTCGCCGACCACGAAGTCGTGGCCCCGGACGGTGCGGATGACGTCGCCGGACTTGAGGGTGCCGGTGAGGATGCGGATGAAGTGGGCGCCGTCGCCGAAGAGGGGGCTGGAGCCCTGGGGACCGGCCGCGGTCCCGTCGGGGAGCGGGACCTCGGCGCGCCAGTCGCCGGTCTCGGGGTCGGCCTCGACCACGTGCCAGATGGTGGCGTTGGTCTGGCCGGTCACGAGGTGGCCGGCCACGTGGGAGTAGTTGCCGTCGTCGATCTTGAGGGCGATGGTCGAGCCGCCGTTCGTCGGGTGGCACCAGCCCGTGCCGGTCACGACGAGGGTTCCGCCCAGGCCGGCGGTGTCGGCGTAGTCGTAGGTGGGCGTCGCGCTGCTCGGCGTGCAGGCCACGCCGAGGCCGCCGTCCTGCACGGTCCAGGGGATGCCGCCGACCACGAGGGAGGCCGAGCCGATCGAGCGGGGCACGTCACCCTCCACGAAGCGGGCGGTCTGGAACTGGACGGTGAGCTTCTGGCCCGCCTCCAGCTCGGCGGGGAGGTCGATGGTGACGTCGAAGGTGCCGTCGGCGTCGGCCTGCACCAGCTCCCAGATGGTGGTGTCGCCGGGGGCCACGGGGTGCTCGCGGATCTCGTCGCCGGACCGCTCGTACTGGCCCATGCCGCCGTAGAACAGCTCGTAGCCGAGCTTGAGGGCGATCATCGAGCCGGACGTGCCGTCGGCGGTGAGCCAGCCGGTCCCCTGGATCCGGGCCGTTCCCCCGGGTTCGACCTCCCGCTGGACGTGGGCGACCGCGCCGTCGGGGGCCTCGACCCTGACGTGCGGGTAGGAGGGGCTGCCGTCCGCGGGGATGACGTCGACCTCGGTGGTGGTGCTCACCGAGCCGCCGGCGTTCCAGGCGACCAGGGTGACGACGGTGCCGTCCTCGGCCGGGGTGGCGCCGGTGACGATCGTGGCCGTGACGCCCTCGCGGAACGCCTGGCCGCCGCCGGGGCTCCGGATGATCCAGCGGGTGCCCAGCGCCCCCTCGACGGTCGCGGTGAGGCTCAGGTCGTCCCCCTCGGCGACGGCGGAGAGGGCCGGCAGGTCGGCGAGGGTCGGCGAGGCCACGTCGGGGTCGGTGGCGACGGTGAAGGTCGGGCCGTTGAAGGCGACGTTGTTCCAGTCGTCGTAGGCGCGGAGGTGGACCTCGCCGCCGACGGGGGCGCCGGTCCCGGGGTCGACGCCCGGGATGGTGACGGTCGTGGCGATGGACCCGGTGCCGTCGGACCACTGGCTGCCGATGGACACGTCCCCGATGTAGAGGCCCACCAGCTCGCCGGGGAAGAACCCGGTGGCGGTCACCGCGATCGTGTCGCCCGGGGTGTAGGTGCGGCTCGTGTCGTAGGCGACGTTGCGCACGCTGCCGGGGTAGGTGAAGGCGGCGGCTCGGGAGGTGACGCTGCCGGCCGCGGTGGAGACGACGGCCCGGACCTCGGTCCCGTGCAGGGACTCGGGCAGCGTGGCGAGGCTCAGGGTGGGCGTCGTGGCCGACGCCTCGATGGCGTCGACCCAGTCGGCGCCGGGGCGCCGCTTCTGCCAGCGGTAGGTCACGGGCCCGTCGGCCTCGGCCGCGACGGTGAAGGTGGCCGGGCCGCTGCCCGCGTACGCGAGGTCCTGGGGCTGGCCGGTGATGACCGGGGGCTCGGCCTCGGGGTGGACGGCCACCGTCGCGGCCTCGGCGCGGACCCGGTCGCCGGTGAGGTGGTCCCCGGTGTCGACGGTGACGGTGCGGGTCTCGCCGGCGCGCCAGGTGGCGGGGACGGCGATGGTCACCCGCCAGTTGCCGCGGGTGTTGCCGGCGGCCATGGCCAGGATGGTGGGGTCGGTGACGGGCACCTGGGTGAGCGGGTGCTCGACCGGGCCGGCCGCGGTGGCGCCGTCGCCGCGCACGGCCACCACGGAGCCGCCGCCGTCGGGGTGCTTCCAGTTGATGCCCGAGATGGTGAGGGTGCCGCCCTCGGTGGCGTGCTGGGGCACCGCGAACCGGATGGCCGGGTCGCTGCTGCCCCAGTACTCGCCGTCGGGCAGGGTCCCGCGCACGTAGAGGGTGAAGGTGCGGGAGGTGACCTCGCCGCCCCGGTTGCGGAACCGGAGCCGGTACTGCTGGCCGGACTGGGCCTCGGTGACCCGCCCGAGGCCGAGCGAGGGGCTCCACTGCCAGGTGCCGTCGGCCAGGAGCTTGCCGAGCTGCACCTCGGGGGTGGGGGTGCCGGCGAAGCGGATGCCGGTCGCGTCGACCACCGAGGAGATCGTGGTGCGGGGCTCGACCGCGATGTCGGCGGGCTCGGCGGGGGTGGTGGGCGGGTCGACGTCCGGCGGATCGTCGCTGCGGACGGTGAGGCGGGCGGTCCGGCTGGCGATGCGGGTGCCGACGTCGGGGAAGTCGAAGGCGACCTCGAGCCCGTCCATCTCCGCGGTGGCCGCCGCGATCCGGTACTCCACCAGGCCCGGGGGCTGCTCGGCCGAGGTGTCGGCGTAGGCGACGGGCAGGAGGGCCGGCGTGGTGACGGTGCCCTCGAACATGTCGGCCGTGCGGAGCAGGACCGTGAAGCCCAGCGGGGCGGGGCGGCCGGTGGTGGCGGCCCGGAACACGACGGGGTCGCCCTCGTCGACGGTCACGTCCTCGGGGTGGGTCACGAAGGCGCGGTCGATCGCGGGGCCGGTGCGGAGTTGGAGATCCTCGTGGTGCAGGACCGTCTCGGCCACCTCGCCCCCAGCCGGGTACCGGGCGGTGACGCCGAGGCCCCGGGTGGCCTCGGCGGCCGAGGCGGCCACGAACACGGTGGCGGTGGCGGTGCCGGTCGCCGGCACGGTCGCCACCACCGGCGTGGCGTCCTGGAGGGTGACGACGAGCTGCGCGCTGCGGCCGTGCTCGTCGGGCCCGGTGGGCAGGCCGGTGACGACGACCTGGACGGACTCGCCCCCGAGCACGTAGGCGGCCGGGTCGAAGGCGCCGCCGCCGGGACGCCGGAGCTGGGTGGTGACCTCGGCGGCCGCCGCGGCGGGGGCGGGATCGGTCGAGGCGGGGGCCGACGTCGCCGGGGGCGCTGCATCGGTGGCGGGGCCGGCGCCGACCGGCGGCGTGGTGGCGGCCGGGGCGGTGGTCGAGGTCGTGGCGGCGGGCTGGTCGCCACCGGTGGTGGTGGTCTCGTCGCCGGTCGCCGGAGCGGGCGCGCCGGCCTCGGCGGGTGGGGGCGGTGCCGGCTGGTCGGTCGCCCGGGCGATGCCGGGCAGCAGCAGGCCGGTCACGGTCGTGGCGGCCACGAGCAGCGCGGCGCGGGCCGAGCGGGTCGGGCGCAGCTGCCGTGGAGCGGGACGAGACGTCATGGGTGGGCTTTCGTGGCTGGTCGGTCGAGGGGCTCCGCCGGGGCGGCGCGGGCGTCGGCCCGCACCGCCCCGGGTGGGAGGGTCAGTGGGTGAAGGAGACGACGTGGCCGCGGGCCACGTCGGGGTAGGTGGCGCCCTGGTTGGCCGGCGTGTCGTCCATGGAGCCGGTCAGGAACGTCAGCGAGTGCGAGCCGGTCGGGAACCCGCTGGGGAGCGGGATGGTGACCGTGAAGCTGCCGCCGGTGATGCTGTTCGTGCTGTAGTTCGTGTCGATCAGCGTGTTCGGGCCGATGTAGTACCAGACGTACTGGGTCGAGGCGCCGCCGCTGGGGCGGGAGTCGAGCGGCACGATGTCGGAGGCGTGGTAGTAGGCGCCGCCGTCGAGCTTGATGCCGATCACCGAGTTCCAGCCGAGGTTCTCCCGGCGGAAGCCGGCACCGCTGATGGTGATCGACGACGAGGTCTGGCTGTCGATGGTCACGCTGGCGGTGTTGTCGGGTTCCTCCACCTCGATGGGGATCTGCGCCCAGGGGGACGTCTCACCGGAGGTGAAGAAGCGCAGGAGGTAGTCACCGGTGGGCGCAGAGGCCGGCACCAGGATGCGGGTGTAGTCGGCCACGGGCACGCCGGCGGCGTCGACGCTGAAGACCGCGGTGGACCGGTTCGTGCTGGTGGCGATCTCGTAGAGGCCGACCCGCAGCATGTTGGTGCCGGGGGCTGCGCCGGTGACGAAGAAGGTCTGCTGGCTGCCCTGCTGGACCACGCTGGTGTGCACGGTGGCGGAGGGGACGGCGTGGGCGGGATCGCTGCCGACACCGAGGCCGAGGGCGGCGGTGGCGACGACGAGCAGCGCGGCTGCCCGTCGGGTGAAGCGGGAGGTGGATGTGGTGGTCATCTGGTATGCCTTCTCTGTGGTGGGTTGGGGTTTGTCTGGTGGCTCCAGATCACGGACGGGGTCGATCGGGGTGGGGTCGAGGTGACGGGCGGTCGGTGGCGGGGTCAGTCGAGGGCGGCGGCGACGGCGTCGACGATGCCGGTCATGAGGATCGGGCCGCCGGTGGAGGTCCACAGCGAGCCGTCGACCGGGATGATCCGGTCGTTGCGGTAGGCGCCGAGGTCGGTGAAGCCGGGGGTCCGCTCGGCCTCGGCGAGGGCGGCGCGGGCGGCGTCGACGTCCGCGCTCCCGCCGGCCTGGCGGTTGTCGACGCTGCTGCCGCCGAGGGTGCCGAAGAAGATCCAGTCGGCGTCGATCTCGGCCAGGTTCTCCAGCGACACCGGCTCGCTGTGGCCGCGGCCGTTGCGGTCCTGGTTCGGGGGTCGGTGCAGGCCGAGGTCGGTGAGGGCCTGGCCGGGCGGCAGCTCCTTGAGGATGAGGGCCGCCGAGGAGCCCTGCCAGCGCACGATGCTGAAGGTGTCGTCGCGCATCTCCCCGGGGATCCGCGCCGCCACCTCCTCGACGTGGGCGTCGTAGTCGGCCAGCACCGCCGCGGCCCGGTCCTTGCGGTTGAGGGCGTCGGCCACGTAGCCGAAGGTGTCCCGCCAGTTGCCGCCGGCGTAGCCGACGTACGCGGTGGGGGCGATGCGCCGCAGGGCCTTGATGACCGGCGGGTTGTTGTTGATGCTCGTGCCGTCCACGAGGATCAGGTCGGGATCGGCGGCGCCGATGGCCTCGAAGTTGGGTTGGGCGACGCCACCCAGGATCTCGATGTCGCCCGCCCGGTCGAGCAGGTAGCTGGGCACGGTCGTCTGGCCCCGGCCCGTGACGGTGCCGATGGGGGTGACGCCGAGGGCGAGGGCGCCGTCGAGGGAGGGCTCGGAGAGGGTGACGACCCGCTTGGGCGCCACCGGCACCTCGACCTCGGTGCCCTCGATGTCGGTGATGGTGCGGGTGGGCACGTCGGCATCGGGCTTGGCGTCGTCGCCGCCGTCGATCCAGGCGCAACCGGCGGCGAGGAGGACCGCGAGGCAGGCGACGGCCGAGCGCGCGGCGCGGCCGAGCGGGCGGTGCGGCCGGGGGCCGGGGGCGTCGGGTCGGGGCTGGGACATGGGGTGGCGGCGGCGATCTCGGTCGGAGGGGCGGGGCGGCCGACGGGTCGGCTTGTGAAGCATGCCTTACAGATCAGGTGTGCGTCAACTAAAACTTATAGAGCACCTAAGTTTGAGCGCGCCAGTCCTTGCGGGCCCCGACCCCGGCCTGCGACCATCGCCGGATGGCCGACCGACCGCCCCGCCGCCCCGCCTGGGATCCCCGCCACGTGATGACCCTCGGCGCCGCCCGCTCGGTGGTCGTGCAGGTGCAGAGCCACGTCGTGCCGGCCGGCGGGATGCTCACCACCTACGCCCACGGCTTCGGCAGCGCCGAACCCCTCACCGTCCACCTCGACGGCCAGGCCGACCACCCCCTGGCGGTGTGGCCGCTGACGGGCACCGACGGCCACCTGGCCGACGCCCGGGTGCCGATCCCCTCCAGCGCCCCGCCGGGCCCGCACCTCCTCACCTTCGTCGCCGGCGACCGCGACTTCGACCTCCTCATCGAGGTGCTGGCCACGAGCGCGCGGGCGTTCGTGCGGCCGCGGCGGGTGCGGGCGGGCGACGACCTCGACTTCGAGGTGTCCGGCTTCGGCACCGGGACCGGCCACGTGAAGCTCGACGGCGAGGGCGACCCGCTCCCCTTCGCCCTGGCCGACGACGGCACCGGCACCGGTCGGGTCACCGTGCCGCCCGACACCGCCCCCGGCCCCCACCACCTCCGGTTCCTCTGCGCGGCGCCGCCCACCTCCACCCTGGAGGGCTTCGTGGTGGTCGGCGACGACGAACCCGGCGGCGGCGAACCGAGCGGCGAGGCCCCGGCTGCGGGGTAGGGCTCGGCGGGCTACCGGGCCCGGTGGAGCGCCACCAGCCCGTCGGCCAGGCCACCCCGCCAGCAGGCCCGGTCGTGGCCGCCGGTGAACTCCCGGTAGGTGACGTGGTGGCCGGCGGCGGCGAGCGCGTCGCGCAGGCGCCGGTTGGGCCCGAGGTTCACCGCCTCGTCGCTGCCGACCTCCAGGTAGCAGCGGAGGCGGCGGGCCGGCGTGGCGGCCACCTGGTCGGTGAGCCACTCGGGCCCCTGGCCGCCCTCGGTGCCGTTGCGCCACCAGAAGGAGCCCGACTGGGCGAGCGCCGCGCCGAACACGTCGCCGGTGCTCAGCGCGGTGAACAGCGCGGCGAGGCCGCCGAGGCTCTGGCCGGCGATGGTGGACCGGTCGGCCTCGCCGGTGACGGGCCAGCGCTCGGCCGCCCACACCAGCAGCTCCTTGGAGAGCATGGTCGCCACGTCGGGGTCACAGGCCAGCTCCCGGGACCGCACCCCCGGCGACACCGAGTCGACCAGGATGGCGAGGGTGGGCGGCAGGAGCCCGTCGGCCCGGAGGTTGTCGAGGGTCGCCCGGACGGGCATGGCCTCGGCCCACATCTCGCCGTCGAGGAGCACCAGCAGGTCGGGCTCCTCGACCAGGTCGGCGGCCCCGGCCGGCTCGTACACCCACACCCGGCGGCTGGAGCCCAGCAGGTCGCTCGCGAAGCGGTGCTCGGACACGGTGCCCCGGGCCACGCCGGGCCGTGGCAGGAGGTGGGGTTGGCGCGGGGCGTCGGGCAGGGAGGCCACCGACTTGTCGGGCCCGGGCGGCTGCGGCAGGCGGACCGGGTTCCACGGGTCGTCGCGCTCGGCGGCGGTGTCGCCGTCACGGACCACGAACAGGTAGCTGCCCCGCCAGTCGGCCGGCAGCCGGTAGGCGAGGTGCCACACGTCGGTGCCGTCGAGGCGGGTGAGCCGGCTCCGCTCCGGCAGGTCCGGGCGGTGCAGCTTGTTGGCCCGCAGCTCCACCGCCTCGGTCCGGGTGGTGCCCCGCCACAGGAAGGTGGCGATGCAGCGGTCCGGGGCGCCGTCGACCGGGTCGACCAGCGGCGTCGAGGCCGCGGCGACCTCGGCCCAGAACCGATCGAGCGCGCGGGGGTCGCGGTCGAGCGCGGCGGCCAGCGCGGCGATGCGGGGGCTGTCGACCACCTCCACCGGCGGGCCCAGCGGGCTGGTGGGCGGGCGGGAGCCGCGGGCCACGGGTTCGTCCGCGAGCGCGGCGGCCGGCGCGCTCGGCACCTCCGCGCCCCGGGGCAGGTAGGCCCCGAGCGACTGCGCCATGAGCCCGAGCATCTCGTCCAACCAGCCGCGCAGCACGGGCACCCGCTCGTCGGGCGGCTGGGCCTCCAGGTACGCGCAGGTCTCGGCCGACCACAGCAGCCGGAGCGGGGTGACGAGCTGCGCGGCGGCGAAGCGGGCGGTGAGGTCCCACGGCGACCGGCCGGCGTGGGCCTCGTAGGCCAGCACCTGGCCGACGGCCAGCTCCAGGCGGTCCCACACCAGCCGCTGCCGGGCCACCAGCACCCGGCTGGACTCCACGACCGCCTGGAACGCGAGGACCTCCTCGATGGTGCGGAGGTCCGCGAGGGAGTCGAGCAGCATCTCGCGGATGGCGTCGAAGGGCGTCTGGCCGACGTGCCGGTGGCGGACGCAGCGCACCCAGGTGGCGCAGATCTCGTCGGTCGACGCGAACGCCAGGTCCTCCTTCAGCGGGAAGTAGTTGGTGACCGTCGCGGTGCTCACGCCCACGGCCTGGGCGATCTGGGCGATGGTGACGTTGTCGAACCCGTGCTCGGAGAACAGCTTCGCGGCGCCGTCGACCAGCGCGGCTCGGGTCTGGAGCTTCTTGGCCTCGCGGCGGCCGAGGCCGCCGCGCCGGCCGCCGCCCGCCACCCCGTCGGCGCGCGCGGTCACGGCTGCGGGGCGCGGCGGGACGACGGGGACGGGAGGCGCACGACACGATTCTAGGTCCGTTCCAGTTTTGCGGTGCCGAGGTGGCCGGTGCGGGCCCGCTGCGCCGCCCACCTCGACCCGCCCCACCCGGGCCGGCAGCGGTGGGTTAGCGTCGCCGGCACCGGACCGGCGGTGGACGGTGCAGACGAGGAGCGAGGGTGAGGTGAGCGGCACGGAGCAGGCGGACGGCGGACCGGCCGGATTCGCACGCGGGTCGGGCGGGAGCCGGGCGGCAGACGGGGCCATCGTGATCGGCGCCGTCGCCGTGGCGGCGCTGCCGGTGCTCCGGGCGCTGCGGGTGCTGGTGGCGGGCCGGTGGGTGCCCACCGGCGACGTGGCGGTGATCGCTGCCCGCTCGCTCGACACCTTCAGCGGTCACGCCCCGCTCCTCGGCCAGGCGTCCACCGCCGGCGGCGGTGCCCCCACCCACAGCCTCGGGCCGGCGGCCTACTGGCTCTACGCCCCGGCGGCGGCGCTGTTGCCCGCCCGCGCGCTCGTGTGGTGGGCCGCCGCGGTCTGGGTGGCGGTGGCGGTGGTGGCGGTGCTGGTGGCGCGGCGCCTGGCCGGTCGGACCGCGGCGGCGGGCGCGGGCCTGGCGTTGGCCGCCGGCCTCGCGCTCGTGGGCCCGGAGCTGGCGCTCACCGCCTGGAACCCCGACATCGGCCTGGTGGCGCTGCTCGCCACGCTCGTCCTCGCCTGGGCGGTGGCGGCCGGTTCGGCCCGTGCCGTGCCCGCCCTGGTGGCGGCGGCGTCGCTGGCGGCGCAGTCGCACCTCACCTACGCGGTCCCGGCGGTGGCGATCGGCGTCGTGGCGGTGACGTGCTCGCTCGCCCCGGCCGCAGCCCGGCGCCTCGACCGGTGGCGGCGTCCCGAGCCGGGCGCTGCCGGGCAGGCGGCCGGCCCGCGGCGGGCCGGCCGCTGGTGGGTGGTGGCGGCGGTCGTCGGCCTCTGCTGCTGGGCGCCGCCGCTCGTCCAGCAGGTGCGGGGCGAGCCGGGCAACCTCCGCGCGCTCCTCGACAGCCGGGGCGCCTCGGGTCCGGCGCGGGGCTGGCCGGCCGGGCTCCGCAGCGCCCTGGGGGTGCTCGTCGAGCCGTGGCGCGCCGGCCAGGGCGACGTGTTCACGCCGTTCCGCTCGTGGGGCGCGGCGCCTGGCGCCGGTCGCCTCGTGGCCGGCGTGGTGGCCGCGGCCCTGATCGCGGTCGCGGCCCGCCGTGCGGTGCGGCGGCGGGACCGGGTGGCGGCCGGGGCGCTCGCCGTCGTGGTCACCACCGCGATCTCGATGGCGGCGGTGGTGGCGGCGAGCCCGGGCGACGGGCCGAGCGCCCTCGTGAACCTCTACGCGCTCCGCTGGCTCGCCCCCGCCGCCCTGGTGTGCTGGCTGCTGGCCGCGGTCGCGCTGGCGCGCGACCCCCTCGCCGGCGAGGCCCGGGCCCGCCTGGCCGGGCTCACGCGCCGGATCGACCGACCCGACCGGCGGCGCCGACCCGGCGGAGCGGGCCGGCTCCTCGGGCCGGTCGTGCTCGCGGCCCTCGTGCTGGTGCCGGGCGCGGTGGTGGGCGCGACGGTCGCGATCGAGCCGGTGGAGGCGCCGTACTGGCCGTCGGTGCGCGCGGTGGGCGACGCCGCCGAGGCCGCCACCCGACCCGGCGGGCGCTACGTGGTGCGCGACGAGAACCCGCCGCTCGGCTGGCAGTACACCCCGTCGGTGGCGTTCCGGGTTCGCCGGGCCGGGGCCCGCCCGGTGGTCGCGCCGGCCTATGTCGCCCAGTTCGGGGACTGGTACGGCGGCGACGGCAGCCGCTGCGACGGGGTGTTCGAGCTGCGCTTCGGGAGCGCGCCGGCACCGCCGGGCGCCACCCTGCTCGTGACCGCGACCATGCCGCCGGGGCCGGCCACCGCGGGCGCGCCCGTGCGCCTCTACCTGCGCCCGGCGGAGCCGGGCCGCGCGTCGGACCGCTGCTGAGCCCGGCGGCGCCCCACCGGGGGCGGAACCGGGTCGGGGGCCTCGGGGGTGCGTCGGTAGCATCGGAGCCCGTGACCACCGATGAGACCCCCTATCCGAAGGTTCCGAGCCGCGCCGACTACCCGGCGATCGAGCGCCGGATCATCGAGGGCTGGGTGGCGGATCGGACCTTCGAGGCGTCGGTGGAGCAGCGGCCCGAGCAGGACCGCTACGTGTTCAACGACGGTCCGCCGTTCGCCAACGGCCTGCCCCACTACGGGCACCTGCTGACCGGCTACGTGAAGGACGTCGTCCCCCGCTACCAGACGATGCGCGGCCACCGGGTGGACCGGCGCTTCGGCTGGGACTGCCACGGCCTGCCGGCCGAGATGGCGGTGGAGAAGGAGCTCGGCATCGCCGGGCGCAAGGCCATCACCGACTTCGGCATCGAGAACTTCAACGAGGCGTGTCGCTCCTCGGTGCTGCGCTACACGTCGGAGTGGGAGCGCTACGTCACCCACCAGGCCCGGTGGGTGGACTTCGAGCACGACTACAAGACCATGGACCTCTCCTACATGGAGTCGGTCATGTGGGCGTTCAAGGCGCTGTGGGACAAGGGGCTCGTCTACAAGGCGTACCGGGTCATGCCCTACAGCTGGGGCGCGGAGACGCCGCTGTCCAACTTCGAGATCCGCCTGGACGACGCCACCCGGCCCCGCCAGGATCCGGCGCTGACGGTGGGCTTCGACCTGCACCCCCGCGACGGCGATCCCGGGCCGCTGCGCCTCCTCGCCTGGACCACCACCCCGTGGACGCTGCCGTCCAACCAGGCGCTCGCGGTCGGCCCCGACCTCGAGTACTCGATCGTCGCCGTCGACGGCACCTACGTGGTGCTCGGCAGCGAGACGCTGCCCGCCTACGAGGCCGAGCTGGGCCACGGCGAGGTGGTCGGCACGCTCCGGGGGCGGGACCTCGTGGGGCGCACCTACACCCCGCTGCTGCCGTTCTTCGCCGAGCGCGCCGACAGCTTCCGGGTGCTCGCCGGCGACTTCATCGACACCGCCGAGGGCACCGGCGTCGTCCACATGGCACCCGGCTTCGGCGAGGACGACCAGCGGGTCTGCGAGGCCAACGGCATCGAGCTGGTGGTGCCGGTGGACGAGAGCGGCCGCTTCACCGACGAGGTGCCGCCGTGGGCGGGCGTCAACGTGTTCGAGGCCAACCCCGACATCGTGCGGCACCTCAAGGCCGAGGGACGGGTGCTCCGCCACGAGACCTACGACCACAACTACCCGCACTGCTGGCGGACCGACACGCCCATCATCTACCGGGCGATGGAGTCCTGGTACGTGCGGGTCACCGACCTGACCGACCGGCTGCTCGCCTGCAACCAGGAGATCAACTGGATCCCCGGCCACGTGCGCGACGGCGCGTTCGGCAAGTGGCTGGAGGGCGCCCGGGACTGGTCCATCTCCCGCAACCGCTTCTGGGGCGCGCCCATCCCGGTGTGGGTGAGCGACGACCCCGACCACCCCCGCGTCGACGTCTACGGCAGCCTGGACGAGCTGGCGCGCGACTTCGGCGTGCGGCCGACCGACCTGCACCGCCCGTTCGTGGACGACCTGACGCGCCCCAACCCCGACGACCCGACCGGCCGCTCCACCATGCGCCGGGTGCCCGAGGTGCTCGACTGCTGGTTCGAGTCGGGCTCGATGCCGTACGCGCAGCTCCACTACCCGTTCGAGAACAAGGAGCAGTTCGAGTCCCACGGTGCCGCCGACTGGATCGTGGAGTACATCGCCCAGACCCGCGGCTGGTTCTACACGATGCACGTGCTGTCGGTCGCGCTGTTCGACCGCCCGGCGTTCCGCAACGTGTCCTGCCACGGCGTGGTGCTCGACGCCGAGGGCCGCAAGCTCTCCAAGAAGCTGCGCAACTACCCGGACCCCGAGGAGGTCATGGAGACCATCGGCTCCGATGCGCTCCGCTGGTACCTCATGTCCTCCCCGATCCTGCGGGGCGGCGACCTGAAGATCGCGGCCGACGGCTCCGGCATCGCGGACGTCGTCCGCCTGGTCCTCAACCCGGTGTGGAACGCCTTCCACTTCTTCACGCTCTACGCCAACGCCGAGGGCTACCGGGCCCGGTGGCGTACCGACGCGGCCGGCGACCTCGACCGCTACCTGCTCGCGAAGACCCGCGAGCTGGTGGAGGTGGCCGAGGAGCGGATGGACGCCTACGACATCGCCGGCGCCTGCTACCAGGTGGTCGCGTACCTGGAGGCGCTCAACAACTGGTACATCCGCCGCAGCCGCGAGCGCTTCTGGGCGCCGGGTGCCTCCGACGGCGGCTGCGACGCCGGCGATGTGCTGAAGCACGACGCGTTCGACACGCTCTACACCGCGCTCGTCACCCTCTCGAAGGTGATCGCCCCGCTCCTGCCGATGCTGGCCGAGGAGATCCACACCGGCCTCACCGGCGAGCGGTCCGTGCACCTGACCGACTGGCCCGACGCCACGGCGCTGCCCGCGGACCCGGAGCTGGTGCGGGCGATGGACGAGGTGCGGGCCGTCTGCTCCACCGCGCTCGGGCTCCGCAAGGAGCACCGGCTGCGCCAGCGCCTGCCGCTCCCGCAGCTCGCGGTGGCCGGCGAGCGCGCCGAGGTCCTGGCCCCCTTCACCGACCTGATCGCCCAGGAGCTGAACGTGAAGGCGGTGGCGCTGTCCGCCGACCGCAGCGCGTTCGGCACCGAGGTGGTCCGGCCCGACCCGCGGGTGCTCGGCCCCCGCCTGGGCAGGGACGTCCAGGCCGTGCTTCGGGCCGCGAAGGCCGGCGACTGGTCGCGCGCCGACGACGGCTCGGTGACCGTCGGCGGCCACGCGCTGCACGAGGGCGAGTACGAGCTGGCGTTGGAGACGAGCGACGACGTCGCCGCCTCGGCGGTCCGCTACGTCGACCCCGAGGGCACCACCGTCGGCACCGGCCTCGTGGCCGCCCTCGACACCACCGTCACGCCCGAGCTGCACGCCGAGGGCGTCACCCGGGACCTGGTCCGCCTGGTGCAGCAGGCTCGACGCGACGCCGGCTTCGAGGTCACCGACCGGATCACGCTCACCCTCCAGCTCCCCGAGGCCCAGCGGGCGATGGTCGCGGCCAACGAGCGGCACCTGACCGACAGCGTGCTCGCCACCGCCGTGGTCTACGCGGACGAGCCGCAGGCCGCCGAGGTGACCCTCGACGGGGTGGCCGCCACCCTCGCCGTCGCCACCGCCTGACCCCTCGACCCCGAACGTGGCACGGGAACGGGGCACCCGTGCCACCTACCCGTGCCTCCTTCGAGATCGACCCCCGCGGCGGCGACGACGGCGAAGGCCGCCACCCCCTCGGGGGATGGCGGCCTTCGGCGGTCGGTGGGCGGGCGGGCCCGCCCGGTGCTACTTGAGCTCGACGGTGGCGCCGGCGGCCTCCAGGGCCTCCTTCGCCTTGTTGGCGTCGTCCTTGGAAGCCTTCTCGAGGATCGGCTTCGGGGCGTTGTCCACGAGGTCCTTGGCCTCCTTCAGCCCGAGGCTGGTGAGACCGCGCACCTCCTTGATGACGTTGATCTTCTTGTCACCGGCGGCGACGAGGACGACGTCGAACTCGTCCTTCTCGTCCTCGGCGGCGGCGTCGCCACCACCGGCGGCGGGCGCACCGGCGGCCGCGACGGCGACCGGGGCGGCGGCGGTGACGCCGAAGCGCTCCTCGAAGGCCTTCAGGAGCTCGGAGAGCTCGAGGACCGAGAGGTTGGCGATGGAGTCGAGGATTTCTTCCTGGGTAGCCATGGGTCAGCTCTCCTGTGCGGTGTCGGCCGATTCCTCGGCCGGGGTTTCGGGGTCGGTGGCGGCCGGGGCGTCGCCCTCGGCCGGGGTGTCGTCGGCGGGGGCGTCGGCCTCCGCCGTCGGGGTGCCTGCGGGGGCGCCGGCGGCGCCTCCCTGGTCGATGAGCGCCTGGAGCCCGTACGCGAAGTCGCGGGGCAGGGCCTGGAGCAGGCCGGCGAACTGCTGCATCGGGGCAGCGAGCAGGCCGGCGAAGCGGGCGAGGAGGACCTCGCGGGGCTCGACCTCGGCCAGCGCCTTGACGCCGCTCTCGTCGATGAGCTGGCCGTCGAGGACGCCGCCCTTGATGACGAGCGCCGGGTTGGTCTTGGCGAACTCCTTGAGTGCCTTGGCCACGGCGACGGGGTCGCCGTCGACGAACGCGATGGCGGTCGGGCCGGTCAGCAGCTCGTCCATCTCCAGTCCGAGCTCGCGGGCGGCGAAGCGGACCAGCGTGTTCTTGTAGACCTTGTACTCGCCGCCGGCCTCGCGCAGGGCGCGACGCAGCTCGGCGGTGGCGGACACGTTCAGCCCCCGGTACTCGGTGAGCACGGCGGCATCCGCGGCCTCGATCTTGGCCTTGACCTCCTCGACCACCGCGACCTTCTCCGGTCTGGGGTTCTCCATTGGGCACCTCCTTCCGTCTGGGTTGATGTGGGCAGAAAACGCGAACGAGGTGTCCGCGGTACGCGAACACCTCACACAGACGACTCGAACAGGATGCTGTCCGCCTCGTCGGGCGGGCCCAGGGCCCTTTCAGCACCGTGCGGTGCACCGGAGGTCTTCGGCGTGGTCTCGCGGGGAGACCGTGCACGAGGCTACCGGTCCCGACCCGCCGGGGCGAAATCGGGGACCGGCGCCCCGGGGAGGACGGCGGGGGAGCCCCCTGTCGCGCCGCACCGGGCTCCCGTCGACCAGCGAGTCGCTCCACATGGCCCCCGCCCGGACTCGCTCGGCCACCTCGGAAGTGATCGCGGGAAGGTCGCGAACGTTCGGGGTGATCGGGCGAGGCCGGATGGCTCACGGTGTGGACTCGAGCGCCCGGTGCGGCGCGACACACCGACCGTCACCGAAGCGTTCGGTCGGTGTTGGGGGTGGAACCCGGTGAGGTGGGGTTCCACCCTGTACATGCCCGATCACCGATCCCGGGTTCCCGATTTCTCGGACTTTTCCTCGACGTGTCCGCGGGCCGGCGAGCCGATGGCCGGAAACGGCCGGAGCCCAGCCCCGAGGGCTGGGCTCCGGATGATCCGGTCGGTCGCCGCCCGGTGCGGCTGGCGACGGCGAAGGTGTCAGTCGCCCTCGGGGCGGAGGCGGCCGGCGTCGACCTTGACGCCGGGACCCATGGTCGAGCTGACCGAGATCTTCTTCAGGTAGCGGCCCTTGGCGGAGGCCGGCTTGGCCCGCTGGAGCTCGTCGAGCACGGCCCGGAAGTTGGCCTCCAGGGCGGGCTCCTCGAAGCTCGCCTTGCCGATCGGCACGTGGACGTTGCCGTAGCGGTCGGTGCGGTACTCGACCTTGCCGCCCTTGAACTCGGTGACGGCCTTGGCCACGTCGGTGGTGACGGTGCCCGTCTTCGGGTTGGGCATCAGGCCCCGGGGGCCGAGCACCTTGCCGAGGCGACCGACGACCGGCATCTGGTCGGGGGTGGCGATGGCCAGGTCGAAGTCGAGCATGCCGCCCTCGACCTCGGCGGCCAGGTCGTCGCTGCCGATCAGGTCGGCGCCGGCCTCGCGGGCGGCGGTGGCGGCGTCACCGGCGGCGAACACCGCGATGCGCACGTCCTTGCCGGTGCCCGACGGCAGCGCGACGGTGCCGCGGACCATCTGGTCGGCCTTGCGGGGGTCGACGCCGAGGCGCACGACCAGCTCGACGGTCTCGTCGAAGTTGGCCGAGGCCAGGCTCTTGACGAGCGCCAGCGCCTCGCTCACGCCGTGGGCGGCGTCCCGGTCGTAGCGGCGTGCCGCGTCGGCGTACTTCTTGCCCTTCGCCATGGTGGCTCCCTCGTGGGTCGTGGCCGCCGGGCGAGGTGGTCCCGGGCGAGCCGTGGTGGATCACCCGCCGGACGGCGGGCGACGGTGGCCGGTCGAATCGACCGGCCGAGGATCTAGTCGACGCTGATGCCCATGGAGCGGGCGGTGCCCTCGATCTGCTTGATGGCGCCTTCGAGGTCGATGGCGTTCAGGTCGGGCAGCTTGGTCTTGGCGATCTCCTCGACCTGGGCGGCGGTGACCGAACCGGCGGTCTCCTTGCCCGGGTTGGAGGCGGCCTTGTCGAGGCCCGCGGCCTGGCGCAGCAGGACCGGCGCCGGCGGGGTCTTGGTGATGAACGTGAACGAGCGGTCCTCGAAGATGGTGATCTCGACGGGGACGACCGTGCCGCGCTGGGACTCGGTCTGCGCGTTGTACGCCTTGCAGAAGTCCATGATCGCGATGCCGTGCGGACCGAGCGCGGTGCCGACCGGCGGGGCCGGGGTGGCCTGCCCGGCGGGGATCTGGATCTTGACGACGGCCGCGACCTTCTTCTTGGCCATGGTGACCTGCTCCTAGGAATCTCAGGGGACGTGAAAGCGTAGGGCGCAGGCCCCAGCGTGTGCCAAGCCGCCGGCGGCGGCCGGCTCGATCAGAGCTTCGCGATCTGCGCGAACTCGAGCTCGACGGGGGTCTCCCGCCCGAAGATGTTGACCAGCACCTTGACCTTGAGCTGGTCCTCGTTGATCTCGGAGACCTCGCCGCTGAAGTCGGCGAAGGGCCCTTCCTTGACCCGCACGGTCTCGCCGATCTCGTACTCGACGCGGGGCTTGCCCTTGCGGATGGCGAGGTCGTCGCCGTCCTCCTTCACCGCGAGGAAGGTCTCGACCTCCTTGCGGCGCAGCGGCGAGGGCTTGGTGCCCTGGCCGACGAAGCCGGTGACGCCGGGCGTGTTGCGGATGACGTACCAGGAGTCGTCATCGAGGTGGCAGCGCACGAGGAGGTAGCCCGGGAACATCTTCTTCTGGACGACGACCTTCTTGCCGTTCTTGAACTCCACGACGTCTTCCATCGGGATGACGACCTCGTGGATGCGCCCCTCCATGTTCATGGACTGGGTGCGCGCCTCCAGGTTCTGCTTGACCTTCTTCTCGTAGCCCGACTGGGTGTGGACCACGAACCACTTGCCGGGCCGGTCGTACGGGCTCTCGGCCTTCGCCCGCTCCTCGATCAGGTCCTCGACGTCCACGACCTCGGCCGCGTCGCCCGCCTCGGCGCCGGCGGCATCGGTGGGCTCGGCCTCGGTGGCGGCCTCGGCCGGCTCGGCGGCCGCGGGGGCGGCGTCGAGGATCTCGCCCGTCTCGGGATCGACGTTCGGCACCTCGGCCGGGGCGTCCGTCTGGTCGTTGTCGTTGAGGGTCATGGGGTCTGCACTCCGCTCGTGGGCGCTACTGCTTCACGATCCACAGCACCGACTTGGAGAAGACCCAGTCGAGGCCGAAGATCAGAGCGGTCAGCAGGATGAGGAACACCAGCACCACGAGCGAGAGGTTGATCGTCTCGTTGCGGGTGGGCCACGCGACCTTGCGCAGCTCGGCGTTGACCTCGCGCACGAACTGGCGGGGCTTGGTGCGGGGCTCGCGGGGCGCGTTCGGCGAGGGCGCCTGACGGCGCGACGCAGCCGGCGAGCCATCGTCCTTGAGCTGGCCCTGCTTCTGCATGAGCCGCTTGGTCTCTCGGTTCATCGCCATTCGATGTGCCTCGGCGCTGGTCGCGTGGTGTCGGGTGGGAATGTGCAGGGCAGGAGGGAATCGAACCCCCAACCTTCGGTTTTGGAGACCGGTGCTCTGCCAGTTGAGCTACTGCCCTCGGTACTGTTCAGCGGGCCACCCTAGCGCCCCGACCGGACGCCGCTCCAAGCGCGCTGCGCACCGCGCGACCGACCCGGCGCGTGGCAGGCTGGCCGGGTGACGGTCGAGCGAGCGCCCCGGGCCGAGCCGGGTCCCGACGAGAAGGTAACCGATGCGCCCCCGTCGGGGTCGTATCCGGCGATGCCGCATCGATTCACGGGGCGCGCCACCGACGACGAGCTGGTGGACGCGGCCCGCCAGGGCGACCGCGCCGCGTTCGAGGAGCTGGTCCGCCGCACCCACGCCGACCTCTACAACCTCGCCCGCCGCCTGGTCTCGGACCCCGACGACGCCCGCGACGTCGTCCAGGACGCCTACCTGCGGGCCTACCGCTCCATCCGCAAGTTCCGGGGCGACGCCCAGTTCTCCACCTGGATGCACCGCATCACCGCCAACTGCGCCGCCACCCACCTCGGCAAGCGGCGCCGAGACCGCCACGACGACCTCGACGAGGAGGTGACCGTCATCGACACCGATCCCGAGCGCGACCCCGAGTCCCAGGCCGACCTGGCCGCCCTCCGCGGCCGGCTCGAAGCGGCCATCGCCGAGCTGCCGCCGCGGCTGCGGGCCGTGGTCGTGCTCCGAGACGTCTACGACTTCAACCACGCGGAGATCGCCCAGGAGCTGGGCATCTCCGAGTCGGCGGCCAAGGTGCGCCTGCACCGGGCCCGCCGCAAGCTGCGGGGCCAGGTGTTCCCGCTCCGATCCGACCGACCCGACGAGGGGGAGCAGGCCCGTGCGGTGTGAACCGATCGCCGATCGACTGCCCGGCGTGATCGACGGCAGCGCGGAGCTCGACCGGGGCGAGCGCCGCCACGTGGAGCGCTGCCTGCGCTGCCAGGCCGAGCTGGCGCAGTACCGCAAGCTGCTGAAGGTGATGCACGCGCTGCGCGCCGAGGTGTCGCCCCCGCCGATCGGCCTGGTGGGCGACGTGCTCGCCGCGCTCGAATCCGCCGGCGAGCGGGGCGCGGTGCGCGCCGCGCTCACGGGTCGCCGGGTCGCCTACCTCGGCGGCATCGCCGCCGCGGCCACCGCAGCCGGCGCCGGCGCCGCGGTCGTGCTCGTCACCCGGGGGCGCCGCCACCGCCTCCTCGCCGGCTGAGCCCGCCCGGTCGCCGCAGCCGGCTGGGCGGTGACCGCCCCAGGCCGGAGCGGCAGGGGGATCAGTTGTGGATCTTGATCTCGATCTCGACGCCCGCGGGGAGGTCGAGGCGCTGGAGGCTGTCGACGGTCTTGGGGGTGGGGTCCACGATGTCGAGCAGGCGCTTGTGCACCCGCATCTCGAAGTGCTCGCGGCTGTCCTTGTACTTGTGCGGCGAGCGGATG
>Ga0182792_1000540_pt1 | contig 34800 bp, 36 predicted proteins | sample Passage237B_FD_130497 | JGI IMG/M metagenome (GOLD analysis project Ga0182792, IMG submission 130497) | Cellulose adapted compost microbial communities from Newby Island Compost Facility, Milpitas, CA, USA - Passage2 37B (version 2) (version 2) ...
AGGCTGATGCCGATCGACGGCGAGAAGACCTGTTTGCCGCCGCCCCCGCCCTGCCGCGGCGGGGGGGGGGGGGGGGAGGTCTTGGGGGCGGGGGCGGGGGGGGGGGGGGGGGCGGCGGGCGCGGGGGCCGCCGCCCCCCCCCCCCCCCCCCCCCCCCCCCCCCCGCCGATCGACTTGGAGGACCCGGCGGCGTTCTTCTACAGTGACGGTTCCCCACGGGGCTATAGCTCAGTTGGTAGAGCGCTTCCATGGCATGGAAGAGGTCAGGAGTTCGATTCTCCTTAGCTCCACGCATCCGACCGCCCGAGGCCCGGGACCCCTTGCACGGCAACGGTTCCGACGGCTCGGGCGGTTCGTCGTCGTGGCGGTGGGTGCGGGGCGGGCGGGGATGGGGCGCGGGGTGTCTGACGATGCGTCAGAATCGGGGGGTGCAGTTCTCGCTCTCGCTCGCCATGTGCCCACCGGAGCGGCTGGTGCCGCTCGCCCGGCTCGCCGAATCGTGCGGCTGGGACGCCGTCACGATGCCCGATTCGGTCTTCTACCCGGAGCAGGTGAGCGGCGAGTACCCGTTCACCGCCGACGGGGACCGGTTCTGGGACGCCGAGACGCCCTTCGTGGACCCGTTCGTCGCCATCCCCGCGCTCGCCGCGGCCACCGAGCGGCTGCGCTTCAGCACCTCGGTGCTCAAGACGCCGCTGCGCGAACCGCTGCTCGTGGCCAAGGCCGCGGGCTCGATCGCAGCGCTGTTCCCGGGGCGGCTCGACCTGGGCGTCGGCCTGAGCTGGATACCCGAGGAGTTCGCCTGGCTCGGCCAGGACATGCGCACCCGCGGCCGGCGGCTGGACGAGCAGATCGACATCCTGCGGCTCGCGTTCGCCGGCGGCTGGTTCGAGTACCACGGCCGCCACCACGACTTCGGGCGCCTCCGCATGGAACCGTCGCCCGCCGAGGCGGTGCCGATCCTCGTGGGCGGCCACAGCGACGCCGCGCTGCGCCGCGCCGCCACCCGCGGCGACGGCTGGATCGGCGCCCAACTCGGCCACGACGACCTCGCCGCCCTGCTGGTCCGCCTCGACGCCGCCCTCGACGCGGCCGGCCGCACCCGTGACGGCTTCCGCATCGGCGCCACCCCGCTCGTCGCCCCGACCCCCGAGGCGTTCGCCCGCCTCGGGGCGCTCGGCCTCACCGACGTGCTGACCCAGCCATGGTGGTTCCGACCCGGTGACCCCCACGACCTCGACCACCAGCGCGACTCGACCGCCTGGTTCGCCGAGACCGTCATCGCACCGCTGCGAGCCGGTCGCCGATGATCCGTGCAGTGATCCCCGCCGGTTGCTCCGCAGCGTGCGATGCCCTGCGGCAACAGCAGCGACCGGCCCTACGACAGGAGACCCCGTGACCGACCAGACCCTCACCCCGCTCGACCTGCCGCTGCCGGCCGACGACGACCGCTCCGCCCGGGCCGCGTCGCTGCGCTCGCGCGCCCACGTCCAGGCCGGCGACAAGGACGCCTGGCTGGCGCTGTTCACCTCCGACGCCGTGGTAGCCGACCCGGTCGGGCCCTCGATGTTCGACCCCGAGGGCCACGGCCACCGCGGCCCCGAGGCCCGCGCCGCGTTCTGGGACGCCGCCATCGCCCCCAACCGGGTGCACATGGACATCTACCGCTCCCACCAGTGCGCCGACCAGGTGGCCAACGTCGCGACCGTCACCACCACCCTCGGCGACGGCTCCAGGGCGATCATCGACATCGTCGCCGTCTACACCGTCGAGCCCGGCAGCGGCCTGATCGAGTCGATGGCCGTCTACTGGGAGATGGACGCGATGCGCTTCGAGGCGGCACCCTCGGGGGCGTGACCCTCGATCCGCTCCCGTTCGTCGACCTCCCCGCCGCCGGCCGCACCTTCGCTGCGACCCGGCGCGTCCGCTGGGGCGACACCGACCGCACCGGCCGGCTGCGCCTCGACGCCGTCGCCCGCCACCTCCAGGACGTCGCCAACGACGACACCCGCGACGCCGGGCTCGACCCGGCCGAGCCCTGGGTGGTCCGGCGCACCGCGCTCCGCGTCGACCGGGCCCCCACCACCGGCGAGCTGGTGACCGCCACCACCTGGAGCGGTGGGCACGGGCGGCGCTGGGCCGAGCGCCGCACCTCGCTCGTCGGTGACGGCGGAGGCCGGGTCGAGGCCGCCGCCCTCTGGGTGCACATCGACGCGGCGTCGGGCCTGCCCGCCCGGCTCGGGGACCGCTTCCACGAGATCTACGACGAGGCCGCCGGCGGCCGCAGCGTCGGCGCCCGCCTGCGCCTCCCCGGCCCACCGGCCGACGCCGAGGCCCGCCCGTGGCCGCTGCGGCGCACCGACCTCGACGGGCTCGGCCACGTCAACAACGCCGCCACCTGGGAGCCGGTGGCCGACGCCCTGGACCGCCTGGGCCTGCGGCCGACCTACGCCGAGCTGGAGTACGGCGACGCCATCGGCCCCGACGACGAGGTGACGCTGCGCTGGCACCGCCAGGACGCGGGGGAGCGGGCCGTGCTCGGGGTCTGGCTCACCGTCGACGGCCAGGTCCGCGCCCGCGCCCACGTCGTGGCCACCACCGCCTGAGCCCGGCGAGCAAGGCGCGCCGGGCTCAGTGCTCCAGGACGCGTTCCAGGAACTGGCGGGTGCGGGTCTGGCGGGGGTCACCGAAGAGCTGCGCGGGCGGCCCCTCCTCGCAGATCACGCCCTGGTCCATGAACACCACGTGGTCGGCCACCTGGCGGGCGAAGCCCATCTCGTGGGTGACCACCAGCATCGTCATGCCCTCCGCGGCCAGGTCGCGCATCACGCCGAGCACGTCACCGACCAGCTCCGGGTCGAGGGCGCTCGTGGCCTCGTCGAACAGCATCATCTCGGGCTGCATGGCGAGCGAGCGGGCGATCGCCACCCGCTGCTGCTGGCCGCCGGACAGGTCGGCGGGCCGGGCGTCGACCTTCTCGGACAGGCCGACCTTTGCGAGCAGGTCCTCGGTGATCGCGGAGGCCTCCGCCTCCGAGCGGCCGAGCACCTTGCGCTGCGCCAGGTTCACGTTGCGGCGCACGCTCAGGTGCGGGAACAGGTTGAAGTGCTGGAAGACCATGCCGATGCGGCGGCGGACCAGCTCCAGGTCGGTGTCGGGGTGGGTGATGTCGACGCCGTCGATCAGCACCGCGCCGGCGGTCGGCTCCTCCAGACGGTTCACGCACCGCAGGAGCGTCGACTTGCCGGAACCGGAGGCGCCGATGATGCACACCACCTGGCCGGCCTCCACCCGCAGGTCGATCCCGCGCAGCACCCGGTTGTCGCCGAAGGACTTCTCCAGGCCCACCAGCTCGATCGCCGCGGTCATCGGGTGGGCCCGTTCCGCTTCTCGAGGTACGCGACGAGCTGGGTGAGCGGGATGGTGATGACGAGGTACATGATGCCGGCGGCCACCAGCGGGGTGGCGTTGTAGCCCTGGTTGGCGGCGTCGCGCCCGAACCGGGTGAGGTCCTTCTCCGAGATGGCCATGCCGAGCACCGAGAGCAGCGACGTGTCCTTGATGAGCAGCACGAACTCGTTGGTGAGCGGCGGGATCACCACCCGGAACGCCTGCGGCATGATGACGTGGCGCAGCGTGGCCGCCCGGCTGAGGCCGAGCGAGCGGGCCGCCTCGACCTGACCGACCGGCACCGCCTGGATGCCGGCCCGGATCGTCTCGGCCAGGTAGGCGCCGGCCACGAGCGCGAGCGCCACGATGCCGGCGCTGTTGACGCTGGCGACGCGGGGGAACTTGATGCCGAGGGCGATGGGGGTGATGAAGCCCACCATGATGATGGTGAGCAGGGCGGGCAGGCCCCGGAAGATCTCGATGTAGACCTTGGCCGCCCAGCGGTAGGCCCGCACCGAGCTGAGGCGCAGGAGCGCCGCGGACACCCCGAGCACCACGCCGCCGACGAACGCGCCCGCGGTGTAGATGGCGGTGTTCTTCGCCGCGATCGTGATGATCTCGGGGAACAGCGGCGTGATCCGCTCCCACGAGAAGTACTTGCGGCCCACCCGGTCCCAGTCGACCGCGAACCCGACGAGGACGATGACCACCGCCCCGGCGAGGTAGGAGAGCCAGCGCCGCACCCGCTCGGCGCGCCGCTTGCGGCGACCCGAGACGTACAGCTCGGGCACCGGGGCGCCCCCGAGGGCGGGTTCGGGGGCGCCCGGATCGGCGGTCACGGTCATCGTCGGGTGCAGCGGTGGGTGGCTGCGCTGCGGCCTACTTCTTCACCAGCAGCGACTGGTCGGCGTCGAAGTACGGCTCGGTGAAGTCGACCTCCTTGGCGCGCTCGTCGGTGATGGTCACCGATGAGGCGACCACGTCGCACTCGCCCGACTCGAGGTTGCCGAGGATGCCGTCGAAGCCGACCGGCTTGATCTCCAGCTTGGCGTCGATCGCCGCGGCCATCGCGTCGAGCAGCTCGATGTCGAAGCCCGTGTACTGGAGGCCACGGGGCCCCTCGCCCTCCATCTCCATGGGCGGGTAGGGGATGTCCGAGCAGACCGCGAGGGTGCGGGAGCCCTCGACGTCGGAGGCGTCGAGGCCCGGACCGGGCTTGCCGTCGGTCGGGAAGTACTTGGCGAAGAGGTCGTCGTAGGAGCCGTCCTCGCGGAGGTCCGCCAGCGCGCCGTCCAGCTCGGCCTTGAGGGGCGAGCCCTTCTTCACCGCGAAGCCGTAGGACTCGTCGGTCTCGTAGGTCTCGACCACCTGCACCGACTGGTCCTCGATGGTCCGGTACGCGTTGACCGGGAAGTCCTGGAGGATGGCGTCGACGTCGCCGCTCTCGAGGGCGCCGAACAGGCCGACGGTGTCGTCGAAGGCCACGACCTCGGCGCCGTCGGGCTTGTTCGCCTCGGCGTAGTCCTTGCCGGTGGTGTCGGTCTGGACGCCGATGCGCTTGCCGGCGAGGTCGGCCAGCTCGGTGATGCCGCTGCCGCTGCCCTCGCTCTTGTCGTCGTCGCTCGACCCGCACGCCACGGTGGCGAAGGCGAGCGAGGTGGCGAGCAGGCAGGCGGCGACGGAACGGCTGGTGAAGGTGCGACGCATGGAATCTCCCGGGTTCGAGGTCGTCGAGGTTGCCCGAGCGTAGGTGCTCGGCGGCCTGCCGTGTGACATCGGTCCCCCTTCGGCCCGCCGGACGGTGCCCGCCACGGCGCTCGACCGGTTCGCCCGATGCGCCCGGTTGGCGCCGGCCGCGGCCGGTTGGCAGGCTCGCACGATGCTCTGGGCGCTCCACGAGGAATGGGACACCGACCTGCGCAGCGGCGATCCGCTCGGCTTCCCCGGCTACCGGGAGAAGCTGGAGGAGCTGGACCACGAGTCGGTGCGGACCGGCCTGGTGCGGTCGGGCGCCGGCGCCTTCGTGCTGGTGGAGGGCGACTTCTCGGTCATCGGGGGCTCGATGGGCCTGGTGCACGGCGAGAAGGTGGTGCGGGCCCTCGACCGGGCGACCGAGCGCCGCCTGCCCGCGGTGATCGTCACCCGCTCCGGCGGCGCCCGGATGCAGGAGGGGATGCTCTCGCTGGTGCAGATGGCCCGCACCGCGGCTGCGGTCCGCCGCCACGCGGACGCCGGGCTGCTGTCGGTGTCGGTGCACCGGTCACCGACCACCGGCGGGGTCTTCGCCTCCTACGGCTCCCTCACCGACCTGCGGGTGGCCGAGGCCGGCGCCACCGTCGGCTTCGCCGGCCCCCGGGTGGTGGAGCAGACGAGCGGCGAGGCGGTCGACGGCCGGTCCCACACCGCCGAGACCGCGCTCGCCGCCGGCCTGGTCGACGCGGTCGTGGCCACCGACGAGCTGGCCGGCTGGGTCGAAGCCGCCCTCGGCCACCTCGACGTGGCGCTCCGCCCCCCGGCCACCGGTGCCGCGGCGACCACCGGCTCGGGTGCGGGCGGCGCGGCTGCGGCCGCGGGCACCGCCGCCGACGACCCTGTCGGCGGCCCCGCCGACACCGACGACGACGGGGCGTGGGCGGCGGTGGTGGCCGCCCGCCGGCCCGACCGGCCCTCGGGCATCCAGGTGGCGGCGGCGGTGGTCGACGGGTGGACCGAGCTGGGCTCGGGCGCCGACCCCGCCCTGCGCTGCGGGCTCGCCCGCCTCGGCGGCCGGCGCGTCGCGGTGGTGGCCACCGACCGCCACGCCGGCGCCGGGCGGCCCCGCCCCGCCGGCTTCCGGCTGGCGGAGCGGACGGTCGCGCTGGCCGGTCGCCTCGGCCTGCCGATCGTCTCGCTGGTCGACACCCCCGGCGCCGATCCCCGCCCCGCGGCGGAGAACGACGGGCTCGCCGCCGCCATCGCCCGGACCTTCGCCGCCCTGGCGGCCGCCCCCGTGCCGACGGTGTCGGTCTGCGTGGGGGAGGGCGGGAGCGGGGGTGCGCTGGCGCTCGCGGTGGCCGACCGCTTCCTCGTGCAGCGCCACGCGATCTTCTCGGTGATCGGCCCCGAGGGCGCTGCGGCCATCCTGGAGCGCGACGCGTCCCGCGCCCCCGAGGTCGCCCCGCAGCTCCGCCTCACGAGCGGGGACCTGCTGGAGCTGGGCATCGTGGACGCGGTGGTCGGTGACGACCCGGCCGCGACGGGCGCCGCGGTGCTCGACGCGCTCACCGAGCTGGCCGGGCCCGCGGCGGCCGAGGTGGGGGTCCGCCGCCTCCGCCGCTGGGACGAGGCGACCGCCGCCTGGCTGCGCTGAGTCCGCCCGGGGGACCGGCTTGACCGCACGGTCAAGTGTGGCAGCATGGCGGCCGTGACCACCGACTCGCCCCGCTACGCCCAGGTCCGCGACCTCCGGAACGCGGACGAGACCTTCGGCGACCCCGCCGATCCCACCCGGCGGCGGGCCGCCCGGGCCTGACCCGACCCACGGCGCCCACCGGCGTCGACCCGAACCCGCCCACCCCACCCGACCAGGGAGCACACCGATGGGTCCCCTCAGCGGATTCAAGATCATCGAGATCGCCGGCATCGGCCCCGGCCCGTACGGCGCCATGCTGCTCGCGGACCTCGGCGCCGAGGTCGTCCGCATCGACCGGGCCGCCAACGTCGTCGGCGGCGATCCGGCGTCGCCGCCCGGCGACGTCCTCGCCCGCGGCCGCCGCTCCGTCGGCGTCGACCTCAAGCACCCCGACGGCATCGCCACCGTCCTCGACCTCGTGGCGTCGGCCGACGCGCTCATCGAGGGGTTCCGGCCCGGGGTCATGGAGCGCCTCGGCCTCGGCCCCGACGCCTGCCTCGCCCGCAACCCGAAGCTCGTCTACGCCCGCATGACCGGCTGGGGCCAGACCGGCCCCTACGCCCACGCCGCCGGCCACGACATCAACTACATCGCCCTCGCCGGTGCCCTGGAGCCCCTCGGCCGGGCGGGGGAGAAGCCCACCCCGCCCATCAACCTCGTCGGCGACTTCGGCGGTGGCGGCATGATGCTCGCCTTCGGCGTGTGCGCCGCGCTGCTGGAGACCGGCCGCTCCGGCGAGGGGCAGGTGATCGACGCCGCGATGGTCGACGGCGCCGCCAGCCTCATGACGATGACCTGGTCCTTCAAGGCCATGGGCATCTGGAACGACGAGCGCGGCACCAACATGCTCGACACCGGCGCCCACTTCTACGACACCTACGAGACCGCGGACGGCCGCTACGTCTCCATCGGCTCCATCGAGCCCCAGTTCTACGCCGAGCTGCTGCGCCTCACCGGCCTGGAGGGCGCCGAGCTGCCCCGCCAGATGGACCGCAGCGCCTGGCCCGAGCTGAAGGAGCGCTTCGCGGACCTGTTCCGGCAGAAGACCCGCGACGAGTGGTGCGAGATCATGGAGCACACCGACGTGTGCTTCGCCCCGGTCCTCGCCATGGACGAGGCGCCCCGCCACCCGCACCTCGCCGAGCGCGGCACCTTCACCGAGCTCGCCGGCGTCACCCAGCCGGCCCCCGCCCCGCGCTTCAGCCGCACGCCCGGCGGCATCGACCGGCCACCGCCCCACGCCGGCCAGGACACGGACGAGGTGCTGGCCGACTGGGGCGTCCCCGCCGAGCGCATCGCGGAGCTGCGGGCCGCCAAGGCCATCGCCTGATCGCCGTCGCGGTCCTCGGCCCGGAGCGACGGCGGTAGGTTCGCGGCCCTATGGCCGGCATCGTCAGCTTCCACGCCCACCCCGACGACGAGTCCATCGGCACCGGCGGCCTGCTCGCCCGGGCCGCGGCCGCCGGCCACCGCGTCACCCTCGTCTTCGCCACCCGTGGCGAGCTGGGCACGCCCGTCGAGGGCGTCCTCGCCCCGGGGGAGCAGCTCGCGCTGCGGCGCACCGCCGAGTGCTACGAGTCGGCCGCCGCGCTCGGCGTGGCGCGGGTCGAGTTCCTCGGCTGGACCGACTCGGGCATGGCCGGGGCGCCGACCAACGACGTCCCGTGGTGCTTCTGGCAGGCCGACGTCGACTCGGCCGCCGCCCGCCTCGCCGCCGTCCTCCGGGAGGAGCGGCCCGACGTCCTGACCGTCTACGACGACATCGGCGGCTACGGCCACCCCGACCACATCCAGGTCCACCGGGTGGGGATGCGGGCCGGGGAGCTGGCCGGGGTGCCCGTGGTGGTGCAGGGCGCGATCAACCGCGACCTCATCGACCGGGCGATGGCGGCCGCCGCCGAGCTGGGGGTCGAGGGCGACCCGCAGGCCGAGCGGGTGCAGGCCAAGGCGGCCGGCGAGGAGGCGATGCCCGAGGTCGCCGCACCGGCGGCGACCGGTCCCGATGCCGGCGCCGCGCCGTTCGGCAAGCGGGAGGACGAGCTGACCCACGTGGTCGACGTCGGCGACCACCTGGACGCCAAGCGGGCGTCGATGCGGGCCCACGCCAGCCAGATCGGGCCCGACCACTTCATGGCATCCATGCCCGACGAGGCGTTCGCCTACGTGTTCGGCCGGGAGTGGTTCATCGTCGACCCCGTCCCGGCCGACCCGCCGGCGCTGTTCACCGAGCTGTTCGAGCCGTTCCACCCGGCCGGCGACGCGGCCGCCGGCGCATCCGACGAGGCGACCGACCCGGGCGCCCGACCCGACACCTGATCGAGCCCCTGACCTGGGGCGGCCCGGCCGGGGGCGCGGGCCGGACCTCACGATCGCGGCGCCGCTCCTGTACGGTCGGAGCGGTCGTTCAGGGGAACGACACCGGAGGTTCATCGATGTCGCCGTCTCGCCGTCTCGCCATCGCGCTGGCCGCTCTCGCCGTGGTCGCCGCGGCGTTCGCCGCCGGCTCGGTCTCGTCGCCCACCCGTCCCGCCGTGGCCCAGATGCCGGCGGACGACGTGCGGCTCAACGAGATCCAGGTGATCGGCAGCCACAACAGCTACCACGTGGTGCCCGACCCCGACGAGGAGGCGCTGCGCCGCGCGGTGCTCGGCAGCGCCGCCGACCTCATGCAGTACACGCACCGGCCGCTGCCGGTGCAGTTCGCGTCGCAGAAGGTCCGCCAGATCGAGCTGGACGTGTTCGTCGACCGCGCCGGCGGCAAGTACGCCACGCCGCTGCTGCGCGACGTGGCCGGCAAGGGCGCCTACCAGCCCGAGGTCATGAACCAGCCCGGCCTGAAGGTGCTCCACATCCAGGACGTCGACTACGTGTCCACCTGCGTGACCCTCGACCTCTGCCTCCGCCAGATCAAGACGTGGAGCGACGCCAACCCGAGCCACGTGCCCATCGCCGTCCTCCTGGAGCTGAAGGACACCCCGCTCAACTTCCCGGGCTTCGAGTTCGTGCAGCCCGACCCGTTCGACGCCGCCGCGATGGACGAGGTGGACAGCACCATCCGCGCCGTGTTCCCCGACGACCGGCTCATCACACCCGACGACGTCCGCGGCTCGCACGCCACCCTGAACGAGGCCGTGCTCGCCGGCGACGCCTGGCCCACCCTCGGGGAGAGCCGGGGCAAGGTCATGTTCCTCATGGACAACGGCGGCGGCTACCGCAGCACCTACCTCGCCGGCCACCCGAACCTGGCCGGCCGGGTGCTGTTCACCAACGCCCCCGCCGGGGCGGCGGACGCGGCGTTCGTGAAGATGAACGACCCGTTCGAGACCACCGAGATCCAGGACCTCGTGCGCGCCGGCTACGTGGTGCGGACCCGGGCCGACGGCGACACCACCGAGGCCCGCAACAACGACACCCGGGCCCGTGACGCGGCGCTCGCCAGCGGCGCCCAGTGGGTGTCCACCGACTACCCGGTGCCCGGCCTCGCGGTGGGCTTCACGAGCCCGTACGTGGCCGAGATCCCGGGCGGCACGGTGGCCCGCTGCAACCCGATCAACGGTCCCGAGGGCTGCGTCTCCGCCGAGCTGGACACGATCTTCGACCCCGAGGTCCTGCCGCCGCCGACCACCCCGCCGTCGCCGCCGCCCACGAGCGCCAAGACGCCCACCTCGCCGGGCACCGGCGCGCCGGGCGCCACGGGGGCCCGCCCGGTGGCCGGCCGGCCCGCCTACACCGGTTGAGCACCGCCCCGGCGCTGCTCGCCACCGCGCCGGCCGTCGTCCGTGAGCTGCACGAGGCGGTGGCGTGGGCCGTGGTCGTCGGCAACGGCGCGGCCGGGTTGTGGGCGCTCGCGGCCGACCGGTGGGGCCAGGCCCGGCACCGGGCGCTCTGGTGGCTCACCGCCGCCGCCGAGGGCATCGTCTTCGTGCAGGTCGCCCTGGGCGTGTGGCTGAGCCGGGGGGTCGACAACCCCCACCTCGGCATGCACATGTTCTACGGGTTCGTAGCGCTGTTCTCGGTGGCGATCATCTACGCCTACCGGGGTCAGCTCCGCCCGCACCGCTACCTGCTCTACGGTTTCGGCGGCCTGTTCCTCATGGGCCTGGGCATCCGGGCGATGCTGCTCAACCCGACCTGAGCCCGCCACCCGCCGGGCCCGAGCCGGCCACCCGGCACGCGGACCCACCCGGACGTGGCGCCCCGTCCCCCCGGCAGGGCCCAAAACGGGCGACGCCCGGCCCGGGCCGGAGCCTCGGACCGGGCGTCGTGCCCTCGGTCTCGCGGGTTCAGACGCCCTTGATGCGGCCGTAGCCGACCCGGTTGGAGGACCACCAGTCGACGTCCTGGATCTCCACGGGGTAGCCGGTCTTGCGGGCCTGGATCAGCTTGCCGTTGCCGATGAACATGGCGACGTGGGTGATGCTCGACGCGGAGCCCGACGCGGAGTAGAAGATCAGGTCGCCCGGCTGGAGCTGGGCCTTGGTGATGCGGGTGGTGCCGCCGTACTGGGCGCTGGAGCTGCGGGGCAGGGTGATGCCGGCGGCCTTCCAGGCGTAGCTGGTGAGGCCCGAGCAGTCGTAGGAGCCGGGGCCGGCGGCACCGTACTGGTAGGGCTTGCCGAGCTGCTGCTTGGCCGTGCTGACCGCCAGCTCGCGCTTGGCGCCGACGCTGCCGTCCGCCTCCTGCGGCTCGCAGGCGGCCAACCCGCTGACCGCCACGAAGGCGAGGGCGATGGCCAGGGCGACGACTCGACGGGTGCGCGACACGATGGGGCTTCCTTGCGGTCGGGGTGGTCATGGCGGTCCATGACGGGTTCGCCCGGAGACTGTAATCAAACCGCAACATCGAAACCAGTTCGTCACGAAGAAACCCGCGAAGGCCCGGCGACCGGGGCCCGGAGCCGAGCGAACGCTCCGGAGGACGGGCGCCGTGCGGGCCTCCCGGCGCCCTCCGGCGCCCGCCGACGCCGCCCGGGGCCTACAGGTGGACGACGGGCATCGTGGTGGTCTTGGTGATGCCGTCGATCATCTGGACCCGGCTCACCACCAGCCGGCCCAGCTCGTCCATGTCGGCCGCCTCGACGCGCACCACGGCGTCGTAGGGGCCGGTGACGTCATCGGCCCCTACGACGCCCGGGATGGTCCGCACCTCGGCGGCCACCGCCGCCGCCTTGCCGACCTCGGTCTGGATCAGGATGTACGCGGACACGGACACGGGGCGACCTCCGGGCCGGCTGACGGGTGGCTCGATCGTACCGCCCACCGGCGTCCCGGGCCGCGGGCCCCAGGCCGCAGGTGACCCGGGCGTCGGGCCCGGACGCGCCGACGGCGCAGGCCGATCCCGCGGGGACCGTGCCGGCGCCGTCGTGGCGAGCGGTGGACGGGCGTCGCCCGCCCGGCTCAGGAGCTGAGGCGCTTGGCGAGCTGGGCCAGCTCGTCGCGCAGCTCGGCGGGCAGGCGCTCGCCGATGTGGTCGAAGTGCGCCTCGATGAGGGGCAGCTCGCCCCGCCACGCCTCGTTGTCGACCTTGAGCAGCTCGGCGAGGGTGGCCTCGTCGATGTCCAGGCCGTCGAGGTCGAGGGCGTCGGGGGTCGGCACCAGGCCGATGGCGGTCTCGGTGGCCTCGGCCTTGCCGTCGAGGCGGTCGAAGACCCACTTGAGGACCCGGGAGTTCTCGCCGAAGCCCGGCCACAGGAACGAGCCGTCCTCGCCCTTGCGGAACCAGTTGACCCAGTAGAGCCGGGGCAGCTTGTCGGCGTCGGTGGCCTTGCCGATGTCGAGCCAGTGCTTCATGTAGTCGCCGGCGTTGTAGCCGATGAACGGCAGCATCGCGAACGGGTCGAAGCGGACCTCGCCGATCGTGCCGGCGGCGGCGGCGGTCTTCTCCGAGCTCATGACCGAGCCGATGAAGGTGCCGTGCTGCCAGTCGAGCGACTCGGTGACCAGCGGGACGTTGGTGGCGCGACGGCCGCCGAAGAGGATGGCCGAGATCGGCACGCCGGCCGGGTCCTCCCACTCGGGGGCGATGGACGGGCACTGCGACGCCGGGGCGGTGAAGCGGGCGTTGGGGTGCGCGGCCGGGACGCCGGACTCGGGGGTCCAGTCGTTGCCCTTCCAGTCGATGAGGTGCGAGGGGGTCTCGGCGGTGAAGCCCTCCCACCACACGTCGCCGTCGTCGGTCTTGGCGACGTTGGTGAAGATGCAGTTCTCGGTGAGGGTGGCCACCGCGTTGGCGTTGGTGTCGTCGCCGGTGCCGGGGGCGACGCCGAAGAAGCCGGCCTCGGGGTTGATGGCGTAGAGGCGGCCGTCCTCGCCGAACTTCATCCAGGCGATGTCGTCACCGACCGTCTCGACCTTCCAGCCGGGCAGGGTGGGCTGGAGCATCGCCATGTTCGTCTTGCCGCAGGCCGAGGGGAAGGCGGCAGCCACGTAGCGCTTGACGCCCTCGGGGTTGGTGACGCCGATGATGAGCATGTGCTCGGCCATCCAGCCCTCGTCGCGGGCCATGGTCGAGGCGATGCGGAGGGCGAAGCACTTCTTGCCGAGGAGGGCGTTGCCGCCGTAGCCGGAGCCGTAGCTCCAGATCTCCCGGGTCTCGGGGAAGTGGGTGATGTACTTGTTCTCGGCGTTGCAGGGCCACGGCACGTCGTCCGTGCGGTTGCCGTCGGCGTCGACCAGGGGCATGCCGACCGAGTGCAGGCAGGGCACCCAGTCGCCGTCGCCGAGCACGTCGAGCGCGCCCTGGCCCATGCGGGTCATGATGCGCATCGACGCCGCCACGTACGGCGAGTCGGTGAGCTGCACGCCGATGTGGGCGATGGGGGAACCGAGCGGGCCCATGGAGAAGGGCACCACGTAGAGGGTGCGGCCCCGCATGGCGCCGCGGTACAGCTCCAGGAGGGTGGCCTTCATCTCGGCCGGGGCCCGCCAGTTGTTGGTGGGGCCGGCGTCGATCTCCTGCTCGGAGCAGATGAAGGTGCGGTCCTCCACCCGGGCGACGTCGTCGGGGTCGGACAGCGCGAGGTAGCTGTTCGGCCGCTTGGCGTCGCTGAGGCGCTCGAAGGTGCCGCCCTCCACGAGGGTCCGACAGAGGGCGTCGTACTCCTCGGCGGATCCGTCGCACCAGTGGACGGCGTCGGGCTGGAAGATCTCCGCCCACTCGTCGACCCAGGACTGGAGCTTCGTGTTGGTGGTCGTGGCAGTCATACGTTCTCCGTTGAAGTCGACCGCGTCCTAGACCTCGGGCGCCGGGCCGAAGCCCGGGGTGCCCATGTCGACCTCCGAGCCGAGGCGCAGGCCGGTGGCCCGCCCTCCCTCGTCGAGGTCGAAGATGACCCGTTGCCCCTGACGGAGCATGCGGAAGTGGGTGCCGACGAGCGCCTCGGGGGCGAGGTCGTAGTCGGCGAGGTCGGTGTCGCACATGATGATGCCGTCGCCCGTTCCGGGGTCGTAGGACCTGATCACACCTTGCACAGCACAAGCCTCCACCTGTCGATGCGGTGTCGCGACCCTACTGGCGCGCCGCGTGGCGCTGCACGCCGGAGCGCCCCGGCGGCCCATAGATACTGCACATCGCGTCCATCGCTGTCGGAGATGGGGCGGCCGGTGCCATCGGAAAACGTGATCGAGGGCGGCCCGGCGGGGCCGCCCTCGATCGGCGAACGACGACGGGGCCCGAGGCCCCGGGGGATCGGCTAGGCCCGGACGGCCTTCTGCACCTTGCCGGCCTTGAGGCAGCCGGTGCAGACGTTCACGCGCCGCACGGTGCCGGGGGCCACGACGGCCCGCACCCGCTGCACGTTCGGGCGCCACGCCCGCTTCGTCCGGCGGTGGGAGTGGCTGACGCTCATGCCGAACGACGGCTTCTTGCCGCACACCTCACACAACGACGCCATGACTGCACTCCTACGATCGGATCTTCCTGCGGACCCGGACGCGGGCCGGTTGACGAGGCTACGCGAGCACCGGGGTCGGCGCCAACCCGGTGCGGCGCCGCGCCGTCCGACCGCGCCGCGCCACGAAAGTAGGCTGCGCCGCCATGACCAACGTCTCGCGCCTCGGGGCCGCCGAACTTCGCCGCACCATCGAGGGGTTCCGAGATGCGCTGCGGGCGCACCAGGACGGGATCAACCGGCTCAACGTGTACCCGGTGCCCGACGGCGACACCGGCACCAACATGGCGCTCACGATGGAGTCGGTGGTCGCGGAGCTGGCGGACGCGCCGGCCGACCTCGCCGGGGTCTGCAAGGCCGTCGGCCACGGCTCGCTCATGGGCGCCCGGGGCAACAGCGGCGTGATCCTCAGCCAGATCCTGCGGGGCCTCGTGGGCGTCTTCGCCGAGGCCGGTGACGACGGCATCGACGGCGAGCGGCTGTCCGCCGGCCTCACCGCCGCCGCCGAGGGCGCCTACCAGGCCGTCGGCAACCCGGTGGAGGGCACCATCCTCACCGTGGTCCGCGTGGCCGCCGAGACCGCCGCCGCCAGCCCCGGGCGCGACCTCCTCTCGGTCGCCGACGCCGCGCTCGCCGGGGGCGCCGACGCCCTCGCCCGCACCCCCGAGATGCTCAAGGTGCTGGCCGACGCCGGCGTCGTGGACTCCGGCGGCACCGGGCTGCTGCTCCTCCTGCACAGCCTCCTGCACGAGATCGACGGGCGGCCGGTGCCCGAGGCGTCGGTCACCGAGGCGGTCGCGGACGCCGGCCACGTCGAGCAGCTCCAGGCGCACGCCGACCACGTCGACCACGACCACGCCGCGCTCGCCGGGCTGCGCTACGAGGTCATGTACCTCCTGGAGGCACCCGACGAGACCATCGCCGCCTTCAAGGACGTGTGGGCCGGCATCGGCGACTCCATCGTCGTCGTCGGCGGCGACGGCCTCTACAACTGCCACATCCACACCGACGACATCGGCGCCGCCGTCGAGGCCGCCATCGAGATCGGCACCCCCAAGAAGATCCGGGTCACCGACCTCCTGGACGAGGTGGAGGAGGAGCGCTGGGTCCGCGAGGCCGAGCCGGAGCCGGAACCCGAGCCCGAGCCGGTGACCACCGCCGTCGTGGCCGTCGCCAGCGGCGACGGCATCAAGCGGATCTTCCACAGCCTCGGCGTGCAGCAGGTGCTCACCGGCGGCCAGTCCATGAACCCCTCCACCGCCCAGATCGCCGAGGCCGTCGCCGCCGCCAACGCGGACCAGGTGGTCGTCCTGCCGAACAACAAGAACATCATCCCGGTGGCCGAGCAGGTCGACGCGGTCAGCGACAAGACGGTGCGGGTCGTGCCCACCCGCGGCATCCCCGAGGGGCTCGCCGCGCTCATCGCCTACGACCCCGAGACCGACGTCGACACGAACGTCGCCGGCATGTGCGAGGCCGCCGAGGCCGTCGTGGCCGGCGAGGTCACCCGGGCGGTGCGCGACTCCACCTGCGAGGTCGGCCCCATCGCGGACGGCGACTACCTCGGCATCGGCCGGACCGGCATCCGCTCCGTCGCCCCCGCCCTCGCGGACGCCGCCATCGGCCTCCTCGGCGAGCTGATCGACGACGACGAGCACGAGATCCTCTCGGTGATCGAGGGCGAGGGCGCCACCGCGGCCGACACCCGCCGCATCACCGAGTGGCTGGAGGACCACCACCCCGACGTGGAGGCCGAGATCCACGTCGGCGGCCAGCCCCTCTACCCCTACTTCTTCGGGATCGAGTAGGCCCGGGTGGGCGAGGAGCGCGAACCGGCCGACGAGGCCCGACCCGGGCCGCCGGGCACGCCCTCGCTGTGGTCGGTGGCCCGCCGGTGGCGGTGGACGCCCCACCTCGTCGTCGCCACCGTCGCGCTGCGCCTGGTCGCCGTCGTCGGCATCCAGCTCTACCGCTACGTCGACTCGATCGAGTACGACACGCTCGATTTCTCCGGCCGCTGGCGCCGCCCCTGGACCACCCCGCTGCTCTACGCCTGGCTGCCCGACCACTGGGACGCCCCCACCGTCGTCGTCCAGGCCCTCATCGGCGCCGCCTGCTGGTCGCTGCTCGCGCTCGCCCTCGTCGCCCGCTACGCGGACCGCCGGGTGCGCCTCGGCGTCGCCGTCGCCACCGTCGGCCTCGGGGTCACCACCACCGTCACCAACTGGGACACCGCCAAGCTCTCCGAGTCGCTGTCCATCTCGCTGACCGTCCTCCTCCTCGCCGCCTGGCTCGAACTGCTGCGCCGCACCACCTGGGGCGCGGCCGTCGCCGTCGTCGCGGTGACCCTCCCGTGGCTGTTCGTGCGCCAGAGCGTGCTTCCCACCGCCTGGGCGCTCGCCGGCCTCGCCGTCGTGCTCGCGGCCCTGGCCCTGCGGCGCGAGGGCGACCTGCGGGGCCGGGCCGGCCCGCTCGCCCTCGCCGCGCTCGCGGTCGTGGCCCTCGACGCCACCGCCACCGCCTCCTACGCCCGCAACCGCGAGATCGTGAACACCAACCTCACGACCGTCGTCGCCTACCGGATGGTCCCCGATCCCGACCGGCTCGCCTGGTTCGTCGACCGGGGCATGCCCCTGCCCGCCAGCGGCGGCACCGACTTCACCAGCTTCGACCAGGACCCCGCCTTCCGCCGCTGGGTCGACCGCGACGGCAGCGGCACCTACGGCCGCTTCCTCCTCACCCACCCCTGGTACTCGCTCACCTCGCCGCTGCGCGACCTCGCCTCGGAGCGGGCGAGCTGGCTCAACCTCCCGCCGTACGCGGACGACCCGCAGATCCCCACCGCCTCCATGCTCGCCCCCGGCGAGGCGTACGGCAGCGCCCGGCCGGTGCTGCCCGAGCCGGTCGAGGCGCTGCTCGTGGACCCCGGCCACACCGGCTCGATCCTCTTCGCCGGCGCCCTGACCGTCGGCTGGACCGTCGAGGACCGCCGGCGGCGGGGACGGCGGCGCCGGATCGACCAACGGGCCCTCGTCGCCATCGGCCTCCTCGCCCTCAGCGGGCTCTCGTACTGGACCGCCTGGCACGGGGCCACCGCCGAGCTGTCGCGGCTCGGCCTGGTGCCCGCGCTCACCGTGCGGCTCGCGCTCGTCGTCCAGCTCGGCCTGCTCGCCGAGCGGGCGCTGCGGCGCCACGACCGGTCGCGCGCCCCTGCCTATCCTCGGCCGGGATGACCGCGCCGCTCACCAACGCCGACCTCGCCGGCTTCGGGCTGGAGCGCATCGCCGCCCTCGCGGCCCACCCGAAGAAGGTCGCCCGCCTCCACGAGCTGGGCATCGAGCACGTCCTCGACCTGGTCACCACCTACCCGCGCCGCCACATCGACCGGTCCCGCCAGGAGCAGATCCGCGACCTGCTGCCCGGCGACCAGGCGATGGTCGTCGCGACCGTCGCCCGCATCTCGTCGCGCCGCACCCGCGGCCGACCCCCCAAGACGCTCGTCACCGCCGAGGTCGGCGACGGCTCCGGCTACCTCCGCATCTCGTTCTTCAACCAGGGCTGGCGCGAGCGCCAGCTCCCCCCGGGCACCGAGGCCGTGTTCTTCGGCAAGGTCGACGTCTTCCAGGGCCGCAAGCAGATGGCCAACCCGGTGGTGGACCTCGTCGGGGACAAGACCGGCCGCATCATCCCGCTCTACCCGCAGTCCGAGAAGCCCCGGATCACGAGCGACGACATGGCGTCCTGGATCCGCACCGCGCTCGACAAGACCCGGGCCCGCGGCCTGGCCGACCCGCTCCCCGAGCCGCTGCGGCGCCGGTGGGGCCTCCTCGGGCGCGCCGAGGCGCTGCACGGCATCCACGCCCCCGAGGAGATGGCGGAGGTGACCCGGGCCAGAGAGCGCCTCGTGTTCGACGAGCTGCTGCGGGTGCAGGTGGCGCTCGTGCTCCGCAAGCGGCTGCTGGAGCGCAGCACCCGCGGCGTCACCCACGACGGCGACGGCGAGCTGGTCCGCCGCTTCCACGACGCCCTCGCCTTCCCGCTCACCGGCGCCCAGCGCCGCGTCGTCGAGGAGATCACCGCCGACCTGCGGGGCCCGCACCCCATGCACCGGCTCCTCCAGGGCGACGTGGGCGCCGGCAAGACCGTCGTGGCCGTCTCCGCGCTGCTGGCCGCGGTGGAGTCGGGCCACCAGGGCGCGCTGATGGCGCCCACCGAGGTGCTCGCCGAGCAGCACCACCTCGGCATCCGCGACCTGCTGGCCGACCTCCGGGTGCCCGGCGACGCCGAGGCCGGCTCCCTCTTCGAGGGCCAGACCACCGAGCGGCCGCTGCGGGTCGAGCTGCTCACCAACCGGACCACCGCCGCCGGCCGCCGCAAGCTGGCCGAGGCGCTCGCCGAGGGCGCCGTCGACCTGCTCATCGGCACCCACGCCCTCATCGAGGACGTGGTGACCTTCCGCTCGCTCGGCGTCGTCGTCATCGACGAGCAGCACCGCTTCGGCGTCGAGCAGCGCGACGCGCTCCGCCAGAAGGGCCCCGACGGCGCCACCCCCGACGTGCTGGTCATGACCGCGACCCCGATCCCGCGCACCGCCGCCATGACCGTCTACGGCGACCTCGACGTGTCGGTCCTGGACGAGCTGCCGCCCGGCCGCACGCCGATCGAGACCCGCTGGGTCGAGGCCGCCTCCGACGACGACGATGCCCAGGCCGAGGTGTGGGCGCACGTGCGCGCCGAGGTCGCCGCGGGCCGCCAGGCGTACGTGGTGTGCCCGCTCGTGGAGGAGTCGGAGAAGCTGGAGGTCTCCTCGGCCGAGGAGACCTTCGGTCGCCTCGGCGCCGTCGAGCTGGACGGCCTGCGGCTCGGCCTCCTGCACGGCCGCATGGCGAGCGCGGACAAGGAGGCCGTGATGGCGGCCTTCCGGGCCGGCGACCTCGACGTCCTCGTCGCCACCACCGTCATCGAGGTCGGCGTCGACGTCCCCAACGCCACCGTCATGGTCATCCTCGACGCCGACCGCTTCGGCATCGCGCAGCTCCACCAGCTCCGCGGCCGCGTCGGCCGCGGCGCGCAGGCCAGCTCCTGCTGGCTCGTCGGCGCCGGGACCACCCCCGACGGGCGGGCTCGCCTGGAGGCGATGGTCCGCACCACCGACGGCTTCGAGCTGGCCGAGGTCGACCTCGACCTGCGAGGCGAGGGCACGATCATGGGCGAGCGCCAGAAGGGCCGCAACGACCTCAAGCTCGCCTCGCTTCGCCGCGACAAGGCGTGGGTGGTCCGGGCCCGCGAGGCGGCCTTCGAGCTGGTGGGCGACGACGACACCCTCGCCGAGCACCCGGTCCTGCGGGCCGAGGTCGAGGTCCTCACCGGCGACGCCGACACCGACTACCTCCTCAAGTCGTAGGTCTTGGCCGGTCTCCCCACCACCGAACGTGCCCCACCACCGAACTTGGCACGAGAACGGGGCACCGGTGCGGCATTTCCGTGCCAAGTTCGATGGGGTCGGTCGAACTTGGCACTGGTGCGTAGCACGGGTGCGGCTCTTCCGTGCCAAGTTCGATGGTGGGCGGTCGGCCTCGTCGGGGACGCGGGTCGCAGCCGGTACGGTCGCGGTCATGGACGGACCGGAGCCCACCGACGCGAGCGGGGCGCCGCTGGTGCCCGAGACGATCCAGTGCATCGACTGCGGCGGGGTCGCGCACCTGCTGACCAAGCCGGACGACACCGGCCGCTTCTGGCCGGGGGACCTGGTCGTGTACCGCTGCGAGGACTGCCTCGACCGCTGGGACCTCGAGGTCCCCGACGAGGCCGACCCCGAGGACCCCTGGTAGCCCCAGGCGGCCCGGTCAGCGCGGGGCGTCGACCCGGAAGCGGGCGGCGACGAGCCCGGCGGTGACGGCGTCGACGGTGGCGGCTGCGTCGAGGTCGGTGGTGTCGACCACGTGGCGCTCGTGGGCACCGAGGTCGCCGAACTGCTCCCACAGGGCGCGGATCGGGCCGGTGTCGGCGAGCGGCGGGTTGCCGGGGACCCGCGGCGCGTCGCCGGCGCGGGCGGCGGCCCGGCCGAGGGTGGTGGCCAGGTCGGCCCGCAGGACCACGTAGTCGAGGTCGACGCCGCGCTCGGCCAGGAGGCCCGTGACCGCCGGCAGGTGCCAGGGGCCGAGCACGCCGTCGACCACCACCGCGAAGCCGCCGGTGGCCAGCTCGGCCGCGGCGGCGAAGCCGGCCCGCAGCACCGCTCGGTTCTGCCCGTCGGCCTCCGGTCGCCACGGCTCGATGAAGCCGGCGGTGATGGTGGTCCAGAACCAGTCGCCCTCCAGGCAGACCGAGCGGGGGCCGAGCCGGGTGGCGAGCCGCGGCGCCACCGTCGACTTCCCCGACGCCGGCGGACCCGACAGCGCCACCACGCCCGGCCTCGCTCGCCCCGCGGCGCTCATACCCAGCCCCTCCACGACGCTCATCTCGGCACCGCCGCGACGCTCATCTCGGCAGCTTCGCGGCACTCGACGCGGTCCCCGGCCGAACGAGCCGCGGCCACGAACCCGGCCATCGCGCCGCCGTCCTTGCGGTGAGGCCCCCGCTCGACCCCCGAGGCGACGTCGACGCCCCACGGCCGCGCGACCTCGGCCGCCGCGTCGGTCGCATCCTCCACCCAGGTGCTGACGAAGACCTTCACGAACACCCCGCCGACCGTACCGACGCGGCCACCGGACGACGCCACCGGTTTCGGACGGTCCGCCGAGCGGTGACGCCCGACGGCCGCGCTGCGCTCCGGGCCTGGCGGGATCGCGGCGCAGGCGTGTGCTCGCCCGGCGGGTCGGGACGGCGTGTCGGCGTCGTCGATGGCCTTCCGGGCTCTGGAGTGGCCCGTTGCGATGGCAGTCGAGGACGCGCGGGAACGTCACCTCGTCCTCGTCATGTCCGGAGGTCGACGCTCGGATCGAGGTCGTGACAAGATCGGATGGCATCGCGGCGGGCGGTCCGCAGGGCGGTGAGAGGAGGAGGCCATGAGTGACGAGCCCGTGACGACGGTGGGCGCTTCGAGCCTTCGGCGGATCGGTGGTGGTGCGGAGTGACCATCGATGAGACAGCGGCCCGCTTCCGTGCGCTGCTGGACGAGGCGGGACACCTGCCTCTACCGCCACCCGTCCCCAAGCCGACGGCGTCGTGGACGGCTGAGGATCGCTTCGGCGCGCTCGCGGGGACGCCCTACGCCCACTGGGTGCTGGCGGCGCTCGCTGAGTACGCCGCCGCAAGTGGCTTGGCCGACGACGAAGACTTCTCCGTCAGTTGCCTGCCCTTGACACGTCGAGGATCGGGCCGGTGCCGTGCCACGACGGTGTCGGTCGGACGTACGGAGACCTGCGTCATCGTTCTGGACCAGGACATCGGTGACATCGTGGAGTGGCGCTTTGCGGTCCCATCGGACAGCGAACGCGACCACTGGCCGTTTCTCCCCGGCATCGTCGTGGGAGCGGCCTCGCACGCCGGCGGTTGCCTGTTCGTCGTAGGGGAGTCGGCCGAGGACTGGGATGCCCTCCTGTCGTCGGTGTCGGTGCGGGACGACATGCGGCGTCAGGTGGTTCGTCTGCGTCAGGGCCCGCCACGCCCGCGTCGGCGATCGGACTGGCACAACGTCCCGCTCTGGGAAGCTGTGCGAGACGGCCCTGCCCGAGGAGGCTCCGCCGTCACCCGCTCCGTTGACGACGCCGTGCCGGTGACCGATGGGACGGTCGATCTCACGGCGGCGGACCGACGGGCCCTGGTGAAGGTCAGGGCGAACCAGGCGAGGTTCCGCGCGCTCCTGTTCGAGCACCTACCCGCAGCGTGCGCGCTCTGCGGCGTGGCGGAGCCGCAGGTGCTCGACGCCGCGCACCTCGTGCCGCACGCCGAGGGCGGTCCGGCGAGCGTGGACAACGGTCGCATCCTCTGCGCCAACCACCATCGAGCCTTCGACGCCGGCCTCCTGCGGTGGGAGGCCGACAGCGACACCTTCAGGTGGACGGGGGAGCAACGGTTCTGACTCGGTCGATTCGGCAGCCGAGCACCGCTTCGCCGGCGCTGACGGCCACTCGCCCGCCGATTGGCGGAGGTCACCCGCCGGCGGGGCCGACGGGGGTCAGATGCCGTTCTTGTGGAGGCGGTCGACGGCGATGCGGAGGATGACGCGGTCGGTGCCGATGGGGTTGGCGTAGTCGGCGCCGGTGTACTTGTGGGCCAGCTCGTCGATCTGGGACCGGGCCGTGTCGCCGCCGATCGTCTCCACCACGCGGCCGCGGGCCTCGACGTAGCGGTAGGGGTTCTCCTTGTCGAAGACCGTCACCGTCACCCGCGGGTCGGCCTCGACGTTGCGGAACTTCCGGCGGCCCACCTCGGTGTTGATGAGCAGGTGGTCGTCGTCCGCGTGCACCCACATGAGCTGGGTCTGCGGCTGGCCGTCGGGCATCAGGGTGGACAGCGCGGCGAAGTTCTTCGCGGTGGCGAGGGCGTGGAGGTCGGCATCGAGGGTCATGCTCCCAACGCTACCGACGCCCGCACCCGACCGGGCCGGCGCGAGCACGCGCCGGAGCCCGCCTCGAACGTGGCACGGAAACGCCGCACCCGTACCACGTTCCCGTGCCAAGTTCGGGAGGGCACGTCGAAGGTGGCACCCCTTTGCCGCACCGGTGCCACGTATTCGTGCCAAGTTCGGGGAGGGGGGTCGGGGAGGGGAGGGGTTCGGGGTGCGGTCGGGGTCTGGGAGACTGGGCGGGTGATCGACCCTCCCGGAGACCTCAGCGGCCGGACCGTGCTCGTCACCGGGGCCAGCTCGGGGATCGGGGAGGAGACCGCTCGGCGGCTCGCCGCCCTCGGTGCGACCGTCGTGGCCACGAGCCGGTCGCCCGAGCGGGGCGCGGCGGCGCTGGAGCGCATCCGCGCCGGGGCCGGCCTCGCGCCCGAGGACCCGCGGGTTCGCCCGGGTGCGCTCGACCTGGCCTCGTTCGCGTCGATCCGACGCTTCGCCGCCACGCTCCTGGCCGAGACCCCGCGGCTCGACGCGGTCGTGCTCAACGCCGGTGGCATCGTGGACCGTCGCGCCGAGACCGAGGAGGGCTTCGAGCAGATGTTCGGCGCCAACCACCTCGGCCACTTCCTGCTCACCGATCTGCTGCGGGAGCGCCTGGTGGCGAGCGCGCCGGCCCGGGTGGTCGTGGTGTCGTCGGTGGCGCACCGCTGGGCCGTGCGCGGCCTCGACTTCGGCGACCTCCAGTCCCGCCGCGGGCGGTTCCGGCCCTTCCGCACCTACGGGCGCTCGAAGCTGGCCAACGCGCTCTTCAGCGCCGAGCTGGCCCGCCGGCTCTCGGGCACCGGGGTCACGGTGAACGCCGTGCACCCGGGCAGCGTCAACAGCCGCTTCGGCCGCGACGGCGACTCCCGGGTCCTCGACCCGCTGCTCGCCGTGCTGGGCCGCCTCGTCCTCCAGGACGTGCGCGCCGGCGCCCGCGGGCCCGTCCTCCTCGCCGGCTCGGACGATCCGGCCGTGGTCGCCCTGTCCGGGGCCTACCTCTCGAAGACGCGCCGCCGGCGACCGTCGCGGGCCGCCCGTGACGAGGCCGCGGCTCGCCGGCTCTGGGCCGAGAGCGAGCGCCTCGTGGCCGAGCACCCCGAGCCGGCTCCGTCGGACACCGGGGGCGGTGGGTCTGGCACCCGGGGTCGGTCGGATACCGAGCCGGCTCCGTCGGACACCGGGGCTGGTGGGTCGGACAGCCGGGGCGGTGGGTCCGGCACCGGGGCTGGTCGGTCGGATACCCGGGGTGGTGGGTCGGACAGCCGGGGCGGTGGGTCCGGCACCGGGGGTGGTCGGCCGGACGCGCCGGACGTGGCCGCGGAGCGGGCCGTGGACCAGGATGTGCGGACCGCCCTCGCGGGTGGGCGGTCCGGGTTCGCAGATGGGGCGGGTGGGAAGACCGCCCCATCTGCTCCGGCCACCCCGGCGCCCGGAGCCGACGTGGCCGACGCGGCGGACGTGCCCGAGGCGCCGGCCGGGTCGGGGGCGGGATCGTGAGCCGGGGATCGGTCGGCGCCGCTGGCGGCGGTGACGGTGACGGTGGCGGTGGGCGGGCGCGGGGGCGCGGCCTGGGCTCGGGTGGGCCGTCGGACGGGCGGGGGCTCGGGGGCCCACCGGGGCGGGGACGTGCGGCGGGGCCGGCCCGGCGAGCCGCGGCCCCGCGTCGGCGGGGGGCGACCCCGCCGCCGAACCGGGGGGCGCTGCGGGTGGTGGCCGGGGAGCTGGGCGGGCGGCGGCTCGACACGCCGGGCGGCGACGGGAGCCGGCCGAGCACCGACCGGGTGCGCGAGGCGGTCTTCAACGCGCTGGAGAGCCTGGACGCCGTGGCGGGCGCCACGGTGCTCGACGCGTTCGCCGGCAGCGGCGCGCTCGGCATCGAGGCGCTGTCGCGGGGCGCGGCGCGGGCGGTGTTCGCGGAGGTGGCGCCGGCTGCGCTGGAGGTGGTGGCGACCAACCTGTCGACCCTCGGGCTCACCTCGCGGGCCGAGGTGCGCCGGGGCGACGGGCCCGCCGCCGCGGCCGCCGGGCGGTGGGACCTGGTGCTGCTCGACCCGCCCTACGGGTTCGACGGCTGGCCGGGCCTGCTCGCCGTGGTCCGCGACCGCCTGGAACCCGGCGGGGTGGTGGTGGTGGAGAGCGACCGGGAGATCGAGGTGCCCGACGGGCTGATGGTCCTCAGAACCCGGCGGTACGGCGGTACGGTGGTGAGGTTCCTGACCCACCCCGGAGCCGTCGCGTGACCCGAGTCCTCTATCCCGGATCCTTCGACCCGATCCACAACGGTCACCTCGAGCTGATCGAGGTCGCGGCCGACCTGTGGGACGAGGTCGTGGTAGCGGTCGTCGGCAACCCCGGCAAGGGCAGCGGGCTGTTCAGCCTGGACGAGCGGCTGGACCTCGTGCGGGCGTCCACCGAGCACCTCGCCAACGTCACCGCGACCATGCACTCGACCCTGGTGGTCGACCTGGCCCGGGAGGTGGGGGCCGACTTCCTGGTGAAGGGGCTGCGGGCCGTCTCCGACTTCGAGTCCGAGCTCCAGCAGGCGCAGATGAACCACGCCATCTCGGGCGTGCACACGGTGTTCCTGCCCTCGGCCACCGCCCACTCGTTCGTCGCCTCCAAGCTCGTGCGGGAGATCGCCCGCTTCGGCGGGGACATCGCGTCCACCGTCCCCGCGCCCGTCGCGGCGGCGCTCGCGGCTCGCTTCGCCCCGGACGAGGAGGTCACCGCGTGACCAACCCGAACCGCCCGTTCGACTTCGACGCGGATGCCCGCCGCGACTTCGACACCGGGGTGGTGCCGCTGCGCCGCCGCGCCGAGCCCGACCCCGACGACCGCTACGACGAGCGCCCCGTCGCCCGCCACGAGGAGCGGCGCGAGGACCCCCGGGCCCGCCGCTACGACGACGAGGGCGACGGCTACGCGGGCCCCGGCGGCTACGACGACTACGACGACGAGTACGAGGACCAGAACCTGGTCGAGGTCGAGCCCCCGCCCCGCCCCAGCCGGCGCCGCCAGGGCCAGGCCGACGCCGAGGAGCTGCTGCAGCGGGTGATCGACGTGGTGTCCTCGGCCCGCTCGCTGCCGCTGTCCGCCTCGGTGTCGATCAACCGCGACGAGGTCCTGGAGCTGCTGGAGGAGGCCCAGCAGCGGCTTCCCGACGAGCTGCGCGAGGCCCGCTGGCTGCGCAAGGAGCGGGAGGAGTACCTGGAGAAGATGCGCAGCGACGGCGACGAGATCGTCAACCACGCCCGCACCCGGGTGGAGCAGATGGTGCAGCGCACCGAGGTGGTCAAGGCGGCCGAGCACCGGGCCCGCCGCATCATCGAGGGGGCCGAGGCGGAGGCCCGCCGGCTGCGCCTGGAGTGCGAGGACTTCTGCGACCAGAAGCTGGCCGGCTTCGAGATCGTGTTGGAGCGCACCCTCAAGACCGTGGCGAGCGGGCGGGCGAAGCTCCAGTCCACCGGGGCCCGGCCGCCGCGGCGCGACGAGCCGCCCCGATGAGCCGCGGCGACGACCCCGCCGCCCCGATGAGCCGCGGCGACGACCCCGCCGCGCCGTCGAGCGCCACCGGCGCCGACGGCCCCTCCGCGGCCGGCGCGCCCGCGCCGCCGAAGCTGCTCGTGTCGGTGACCGACGTGCGCCGCCACCTCGGCAGCCGCGAGGACGTGCGGCGGGAGCTGGTGGCCGAGGGCCTGGCGCTGCCGGACGTGGCGGTGCCCGACGGCGCGGCGCTGGTCTTCGACGGCCACGTCGAGTCGATCGCCGAGGGCGTGGTGCTCGCCGGCGAGGTCGCCGTGCCGTGGGTGGGGTCGTGCCGGCGCTGCCTGCGCGAGGTCAGCGGGGTGGAGGCGATCGACGTGCAGGAGATCTACGCGGTGCACCCCGTCGACGGCGACACCTGGCCGCTGGAGCACGACCAGATCGACCTCGGGCCGCTGCTGCACGACACCGCGCTGCTGGCCCTGCCGCTCGCGCCGCTGTGCTCGGCGGGCTGCCGGGGCCCGTCCCCCGAGGAGTTCCCCACCGGCGTCGTGGACGACGCGCCCCGCCGCGACCCGCGCTGGGCGGCCCTCGACGACCTCGACCTCGGCTGAGGGGCGCCGCCGTCGACTTCGGCCGCCGGCACCGCCACCGCTACAGTCTCCAACTTGCGTCGGCGCACCGCGACGCTCCGCATTTCGACTCCAGGACCACAACGATGGCTGTCCCCAAGAAGAAGACCTCCAAGAGCAAGAGCCGCAGCCGTCGGGCTGCCGCGTGGAAGCTCGACGCCCCGTCGCGCAGCATCTGCCCCCGCTGCGGCGTCGCCAAGGTGCCCCACACCGTCTGCGGGAACTGCGGCTGGTACCACGGCCGCCAGGCCATCGACGTCGACTGATCGACGCCCCGATCGGCACCCCCGAGCACCCGGCCGGACCCTCCCGATGAGCGACACCACCCGCCTCCCCGTGGCCGTCGACGCCATGGGCGGCGACCGCGCCCCCGGCGAGATCGTCGCCGGTGCGGTGCGCGCCCGCGACGAGCTGGGCGTCGAGGTCGTGCTCGTCGGCCGGCCCGACGAGATCGGCGACACCGGTGGCCTGGAGGTCATCGCGGCCTCCGAGGTGATCGCGATGGACGCGGACCCCGGCCGCAGCGTCCGCACGATGAAGGACTCGTCGCTCGTGCGCGCCGCCGAGGCGGTGCGGGACGCCAAGGCGTGCGCGATGGTCTCCGCCGGCAACACCGGCGCCACGATGGCGTCCGCCCTCCTGCGCATCAAGCGCCTGCCCGGCGTGGGCCGGCCCGCCATCGCCACGCCTATCCCGTGCCCGGGGGCGGAGACCCCGACCGTCCTGCTCGACGCCGGCGCCAACGCCGAGTGCAGCGCCGAGTGGCTGGTGCAGTTCGCGCAGATGGGCGCCGTCTACGCCCGGCAGCGCTACGGCATCGAGGACCCGAAGGTGGGGCTGCTGTCGATCGGCGAGGAGCCCACCAAGGGCACCCCCCTCGTGAAGGAGACCCACGGGCTCCTGGCCGCGGGGGACTGGGCCGCGGCCAGCGGCGGCACCTTCGTCGGCAACGTCGAGGGCCGTGACGTCATGTCGCCCGACGTCGACGTGGTGGTCACCGACGGCTTCACCGGCAACGTGGTCCTCAAGACCCTCGAAGGCGGCATGAGGTCGCTCGTCAAGGCGATCCTGGCCAGCTTCGACACGAACGACGACACCCGGGCGGCGGGCGAGGTGCTGATCCCGGCGCTGCTGCCGCTCTACGGCCAGCTCGACCCCGACAACACCGGCGGCGCGCTGCTGCTCGGCCTCAACGGGCCCTGCATCATCAGCCACGGCTCGTCGTCGGCCACCGCGATCGTGAACGCGGTGCAGGTGGCCGTCGAGATGGTCGACGGCGACCTCTGCGGCGCCATCGGCCGCGCCATCCGCCCGGCCTGACCCGGCACGACTCCCCGCCCGACGGCGACGGCGCCGGGCGCCGACCGCCGACGCTCAGGCGTCGAGCCAGGCGAGCAGCGACGGGGGGAGCGGGCCGCCCAGCGCGCGGCGGGCGAGCACCTGCTCGCGGAGGCGGGCGGTGAGGGTGGGCGAACCGTCGGTCCAGCCGGCCTCGCTGATGCCCGCGGTGACCGACGAGTCGGCCGAGCCCTGGCCGAGCAGGGCCGGCAGCGGGCCGTCGAGGCGGCGCAGCGCGATGCGGGTCTCGGTCAGCTCGGCGGTGAGCCGGCGGGCCTCGGCGGAGAGGCCGAGGAGCGTGTCGGCGGCGTGGAGCCAGCCGTAGTCGAAGGAGATCGCGATGAGCGCCGGGTCGATGGTCATCGTGTCGTGCACCTCGAGGTCGGGGATGACGAGGCGCACGTCGCGGTTCCAGCCGCCGGGCGGGTTCAGCTCCTTGCGGAGCGTCTCGTTGGGGGCGATCTCGCTGGTGACGCGGCGCATCACGTCGAAGATGCCCTTGGTGGCGAACGACGAGGACGGCTCGATGGCCGGGGTGCCCGCCGAGATGGCGATGGCCCGGTCCACCCCCAGGCTCTCGACCAGCACCCGCAGCGGCAGGATCTCGCGGGCGCCGCCGTCGACGTAGTGCTCGTCGCCGAGCTGCACCGGCGGGAACGCCACCGGGATCGACGCGGAGGCGAGGATGCCGTCGGCGAGCGGGACCTTCGGTAGGTCGAGCGGGGCGCCGGCGCCGTCGTAGAGCGAGCCGTCCTCGCCCACGTAGCGCAGCTCGCCGGACTCCAGGGCGACCGAGCCGACCCGCAGCGCGATGCCGGAGGAGGCGATGCGGGTGTGGTCCAGCTCCTGCGCGATCAGCTCGGCGATGGGGGCGAGGGTGAGGAGGGACTGCGCCTTCAGGGCGTCGCGGACCGCGTCGAGGGTGCCGTCGGTCTCCTCGGGGCGGCGGACGAAGCTGTTGAGCACCCGCACGGCGACGCGCATCGCGCCCGCGGACTGGCCGGAGTGGCCGGGGTGGGCCCGGATGGCGGCCGCCCACTGGGCCGAGGCCATGATGCGCTCCAGCCACGGCTCGGGCTCCCACATGTCGCCGTTGACCCGCATGGCCCGCCAGATGCGCTCGACCTCGTCGATGGCCCGGGGGGCGGGGTCGTCGCCGTGGGCGAGCTTGGCGGCGTTGAGGGCGCCGGCGGAGTTGCCGGTGATGGCGGCCGGCGCCAGCTCCACGTGGTCGTAGAGGAACCGGAGCGTGCCGGCCTCGAAGCTGCCGAGGGAGCCGCCGCCGCTGATGGCGAGGCCCACCCGGCGGCCGTCGAGGTCCTCGCGGAGCCGGCCGAGGGCGGCGAGCGCGGCGTCGCCCCAGGCGGCGCGCTGGTCCTCCAGGCCGGGCGCGTCGTCGCCGACGGTGAGCGCGGGGCCGTGGAGCAGGGCCTCGGCCTCGGCCCGGGCGGCCTCGCGCGGGTCGACGTAGGCGGGGGCGTCCTCCGCGGCCTCGTCGGCCGACGGTTCGGCGGGGGGATCGCTCGGTTCGGCCACGGTCGCCTCCAGGGGTTGGGTGCGGGACGCTGGGCGACCCATCATGGCCGAGCGGCCCCGGCCCGGGCGACCGGGCCCACCGGCCTTCACAAGCGCACAAAGTTTCGGATCGGCTAGGGTCGTCCGGCCCGCAGACCCACAGGAGACGCACCGTGCCAGCAGAGACCCACGTCGAGCAGGGGCCCATGAGCCGCCAGGAGGTGTTCGAGCTGGTGCGCGACCGCCTCGCCGACATCTTGGAGATCGATCCGGCGTCCATCAACGAGGGCGACGCCTTCAGCGACGACCTCAACGCCGACTCCCTCGCCCTGATCGAGCTGGTCGAGGAGCTGGAGGAGGAGCTGGGCGAGCGCTCGGTCGGCTTCCGGATCGAAGACGAGGACCTCGAAGACCTCAAGTCGGTCCGCGACGCCGTCGACTACGTCTTCGCCAAGCTGGACGGCAACTGAGCACGGTCGAACGACCCTGCGCACCCGGACCGTGAGCGACGCCGATCTGGTGGTGGCGGACGCCTCCGGGCTCGTCTACCCGATCCCGCCGGCTGCGCTGCGCACCCTGCTCGCGGCGCTCGACCACGAGTTCGCGGACCTCGCGATCCTCGGCCGGGCGCTCACGCACCGGTCCTGGTGCGCCGAGCACGCCGGGTTCGCGTCGAACGAGCGGCTGGAGTTCCTGGGCGACGCCGTCCTCGGGCTCATCGTCACCGCCGACCTCTTCGCCCGCCACCGGGACTTCGGCGAGGGCAAGCTGTCGCGGATGCGGGCCTCGGTCGTGTGCGCCCCGGCGCTCGCGGAGATGGCCGCCGAGCTGCACATCGGCCCGGCCCTGCTGCTCGGCAAGGGCGAGGACCAGTCCGGCGGCCGGGAGCGGCCCTCGATCCTCGCCGACGCGATGGAGGCCGTCATCGGCGCCGTCTACGTCGACGGGGGCCCCGAGGCGGCGGAGGCGCTGGTGCTGCCGCTCGTGGCGAGCCGCCTCGACCAGGCCGGCGCCCCCGACCACAAGAGCCGCCTGCACGAGCGGGTGGCGCAGGACCCCGGACACCAGATCCGCTACGAGATCGCCGACGACGGCCCGGAGCACTCCAAGACGTTCCAGGCCGTCGTCTACCTGGACGACGAGCCGTACGGCACCGGTGCCGGACGGTCGAAGAAGCAGGCCGAGCAGGCCGCCGCGCAGGAGGCGTGGCGGCGGCTCGACCCCCGACGCGGGGACGAACCCGCACGAGAAGAGGACCCCGATGGCTGAAATCCCCGAGATCGAGACGCTCCGGCGGGATCTGGACCGCGAGATCGGCGGCAAGCGGATCAAGACCGTCGAGGTGCCCGGCAACGGCGCGATCCCCCGGCACACCAGCAAGAAGCAGTTCGCGTCGGTGCTGGAGGGCACGAAGATCACCCAGGTCGTGCGCCGCGACCTGCTGCTCGTCGCCAAGCTCGACAGCGCGGACGCCCTCGTCATCGACGTGAGCCACGGCGGCCACCTGCGCCGCCACGCCAACAAGGACGAGGTCGCCAAGGCCACGAAGGCGATCATCACCTTCACCCAGGGCGGCCAGCTCCGCGTGATCGACGAGGGCAACGACGTGGAGCTGTTCGTGCAGCCCTTCGACGCGCTCACCGAGGCCGTGCCGGAGCTGGCCGACCTCGGCCTCGACGTGCTGGACGAGCCGGTCTCCTGGACCGTCTTCGGCGAGCGGATGCTCCAGCACCGCTCGGTGAAGCTCCGCAACCTGCTCCTCGACCGCACCGTGCTCGCCGGCATCGGCCCGATGTACGCGGACGAGATCCTGCACGCGTCGGGCCTGCGCCCCGACCGGGAGGTGTCGTCGCTGTCCACCCAGGAGATCCGCCGCTTCTTCCGGGCCGTGGTCGAGACGCTGCACGAGTCGGCCAAGCACCGGGGCGTCACCACCGCCGACGGCCAGTACCGCGACCTGGCCGGCAAGCCCGGCGGCTGGACCGAGTACCAGGTCTACGAGCGCGACGGCAAGGCGTGCCTGCGCTGCCGCGGCGTCGTCTCCAAGATCCGCATGAGCAACAAGCCGGTCTACCTGTGCGAGTCCTGCCAGGTGTGATCGGACGGTCCGGTAGTGTCGACCGGTTGCCGCTGCCGGGAGTAGTCGGGTGTTCCTGAAGTCGTTGTCCATCAAGGGGTTCAAGTCGTTCGCCGACTCCACGACCTTGGTGATGGAGCCGGGGGTGACCGTCGTGGTCGGTCCCAACGGCAGTGGCAAGTCCAACGTGGTCGACGCCATCGGCTGGGTGCTCGGCGCCCAGGCGCCCTCGGCCGTGCGCTCCCAGAAGATGGACGACGTGATCTTCGCCGGCGCCGCCAAGCGCCCGGCGCTCGGGCGCGCCGAGGTGTCCATCACCATCGACAACACCTCGGGCATGCTGCCCATCGAGTTCAGCGAGGTGACGATCACCCGCATCCTGTTCCGCAGCGGCGACAGCGAGTACTCGATCAACGGCGTGCCCTGCCGGCTCCTCGACATCCAGGAGCTGCTGTCGGACTCCGGCGTGGGCCGCCACCAGCACGTCATCATCAGCCAGGGCCAGATCGACGCCGTGCTCAACGCCCGCCCCGAGGACCGGCGCCTCATCATCGAGGAGGCCGCCGGCGTCCTCAAGTACCGGCGCCGCAAGGAGAAGTCCGAACGGCGGCTGACCGCCACCGAGGGCAACCTCACCCGTCTCCAGGACATGCTCCGGGAGGTGCGCCGCCAGCTCCGGCCGCTGGAGAAGCAGGCCGACGCCGCCCGCCGCCACGGCGAGGTGGTGGCCGAGCTGACCGCCCTGCGCATCCACTTGGCCGGCCTCGACCTCACCCGGCTCCGCGGCCGCCTGGAGCAGGGCCAGCGCACCCGGCGGAGCCTGGAGGCCACTGAGCGGGAGCTGCGCGCCGAGCTGCGCCGCCTCGACGCCGAGGTGCTGGCCACCGAGGCCAAGCTCACCGCGATGGGCGGCGACCACCTGGGCGATGCCCTGGTGCGCTTCGAGTCGCTGCGCGAGCGGGGCCGCGGCCTCGCGGCGGTGCTCGCCGAGCGCCGCCGCGGCATCGAGCGGGACCGCGACGTGTCGGTGGACGAGGGCGTGGTCGCCAGCCTCGACGCCGAGGGCGCCAAGGTCGCCGCCGAGCTGGCCGAGGTCGAGGGGCTGCTCGCCGCGCTCGGCCCCGAGGCCGACGAGGTCGAGCGGGCCGAGGCCGACCTCGCCGTCGCCCGCCAGGACTTCCAGGCCGAGTGGTCCGAGGGCGCCCCCGTCGCCGGTGGGGCCGCCGCCGAGGTGCGGGGCGAGCTCCAGGCCGTGCGGGCCTCGGCCGAGCGGGATCGCACCGAGGTGGAGCGGGGCCGCCGGCGCCTGGCGGAGCTGGAGGAGAAGGTCGCCCGCACCGCCGCCGAGCGCGAGCGGGTGGCGCGGGACCTGGCCGAGGCGCAGGCCGAGGCCGAGCAGCTCCCCGCCCTCGTGGCCGAGGCCGAGGCGGCCCGGCGGGCCGCGGAGGCCGACCTGGAGGCGGCCGAGGAGCAGCGCCGCGCGGCGGAGGCCGACCAGCACACCTGGCGGGCCCGCGCCGAGGCGCTGCGGCTCGCGCTGGACGAGGCCCGGGCGGCGGCGGGCGCCGAGCGGCTCGCCGCGGTCGACGGCATCGTCGGCACGCTCCTCGACGTGGTGGAGGTGGACCCCGGCTGGGAGGCCGCGTTCGAGGCCGCCGCCGGCGAGGCCATCGCCGCGGTCGTGGTCGCCTCGGTGGACGCCGGCCGCCGGGCCCTGGCCGAGCTGCGGGCCGGCGACCTGTCCGGCGCGGTGCTGGCCCTCGGCGCGCCCGCCCCCGCGCCCGCTGCCACCGGACCGGCCGGCGGTCCGGCCGGTCCAGCCGTCGGCAGCGACGGCGTGCGCCGCCACGTGCGCGGCATCCGCCCCGGGGTGGACGACCTGCTCGACGCCCTCGTCGGCGGCTGCCTGTGCGTGGACGGCTGGGCCACGGGGGTCGACGCCGCCCTGGCGAACCCGGGCGCGACGGTCGTGACCCGGGCCGGCGACCGCTTCGGGCCCACCGGCTGGCGCGTCGGCGCGGGCGGCTCGGGCGCCACCGGCGCCGCGCTGGAGGAGGCCGCCGCGGCGGCCGAGGCCGCGGACGTCGCCGTCGCCACCGCCCGGGAGCTGGTGGGGGAGCGGCGCACCGCCGCCGAGGCCGCTCGGGAGGCCGAGTCGGAGCTGAACCGCCGGGCCGATCGCAACCGCTCCCGGCTCCACGCGCTGGCCGAGGCCGGCCGCCGGGCCGAGCGCGACGCCGCCGAGGTCGAGCGGGAGGACGAGGGCGTGCGCGCCTCGCTGGCCGAGTGGGAGGACCGGGCCCGCCGCAACGCCGACCGCCTGGCCGAGCTGGAGGCCCGGCTCCCCGCGCTGGAGGCCGAGGAGGCCGCCTTGGCCGAGCAGGGCCGGGCGATGGCCGAGGCCCGCGCCCGTCTGGACGAGCGGGTCCGCAGCGTCAGCCAGGCCCGCAAGGACCTCGACGTCGCGGCCGCGGGCCTGAACGAGCGGCAGCAGTCGCTCCCCCGCCGGGCGGCCGAGATCGAGTCCCGCCTCTCCCG
>Ga0182792_1000541_pt1 | contig 34702 bp, 32 predicted proteins | sample Passage237B_FD_130497 | JGI IMG/M metagenome (GOLD analysis project Ga0182792, IMG submission 130497) | Cellulose adapted compost microbial communities from Newby Island Compost Facility, Milpitas, CA, USA - Passage2 37B (version 2) (version 2) ...
AATGTGGTTTTTGTCACGCCCGGCTGAAAGCGGAGGCAACCGGTCCGGCGGGCGTGCCACAATGCGCGCCCATTCGCGGCCACTCCCCTCGCAAAGCGAAATTCCGGCATGAAAGTTCTCGTCGTCGAAGACACGGTCACCAGCGCCACGCTGATCTGCCAGATGCTGGCGAAGATGGGGCTGGAGACGGTGAGGGCGCGCAACGGCGGGGAAGGGCTGGAGGCGTTCCGGCGCGAGCGGCCGGATCTGGTGCTGCTCGACGTCATCATGCCGGACATGGACGGCTACGAGGTCGCGCGCCGCATCCGCGAGAGCGAGCGCGGCGTGGACTGGACGCCCATCATCTTCCTGTCCGCGCGCGCCAACGACGAGGATCTGGCCAACGGCATCGCCGCCGGCGGGGACGACTACCTGATCAAGCCGGTGTCGGAGATCGTGCTGCGCGCCAAGATCGACGCGATGCGCCGCATCGTCGCGATGCGCAGCGAGCTGGTGCAGCTCACGCACCGCCTCGACGAGGCCAACCGTGAGCTGGAGCGGCTCAACGCCATCGATGGCCTGACCGGCGTGGCCAACCGCCGCCGCTTCGACGAGATGCTGCGCCACGAGTGGCGGCGCGCCGCGCGCAGCGCGCAGCCGCTGTCGCTGCTGTTCATCGACGTGGATGCCTTCAAGCAGTTCAACGACGGCTACGGCCACGTCGCGGGCGACGAGTGCCTGCGCGACCTGGCGCGCCTGCTGTCGTCCACGCTGCGCCGCTCGCCGGATCTGGTGGCGCGCTACGGCGGCGAGGAATTCGCCGTGATCCTGCCCGAGACCGACGCCGCCGGCGCGGCCGCCGTGGCCGACGGACTGGTGGCCGCCGTGCGCGAGGCGGCGATCCCGCACGAGTTCTCGGAAGTCGCGCCCATCCTGACGATCAGCGTGGGCGTGGCGACGGCACGGCCGCAGCCGGGCCACGACGCCGATTGCGAGATGCTCGTCGAGGCGGCCGACGAAGCGCTCTACAAGGCCAAGGGCGCCGGCCGCAACCGCGTCGTCGTGGCGGACTGAGTCCGCCTATCCCCCGGAAAACCGCTCAGAACACGTCCTTCCACGCACGCAGGCGGACGAAGCACTCCGCCGCGTCGGCCGGCGCACGGCCGTCGTGGCGCGTCACGGCCTCGACGATCTGCGGCTCGCCGGTGCGCAGGAAAGGGTTGATCGCCCGTTCGCGCGCGATCGTGCTCGGCAGCGTCGGCAGCCCCTGCGCGCGCAGGCGCTCGCATTCCTCCGCCCAGGCGTCGCGCTCGGCGTTGCGCGGCTCGGCCGCGCGGGCAAACTTGAGGTTGGACAGCGTGTATTCGTGCGTGCAATAGACGCGCGTGTCGCCGGGCAGGGCGGCGAGCCGTCCGAGCGAGGCGAAGAGCTGTTCGGCCGTGCCGCCGAGCAGCCGGCCGCAGCCGGCGGAGAACAGCGTGTCGCCGGGAAACAGCAGGCCGTGGCCGAGATAGGCGATGTGCGTGGCGGTGTGGCCCGGCACCTCGAGCACCTCGAAACGCAGGCCCAGCGCGTCGAGCGCGACGGCGTCGCCGTCACCGACCTCGTGCGTGAGCCCCTGGATGCCGGCACCGGACGGGCCATAGACCGGCACGTCGTGGCGGGCCGTCAGCCTCGCGATGCCGCCGGTGTGGTCGGCATGGTGATGGGTGACCAGAATTGCGGTAAGGTCGAGTCCTTCATGCGCCAGACAGGCCTCCACGGGGGCGGCGTCACCCGGATCGACGACCACGGCCTTGTCACCGCGGCGCAGCGTCCAGATGTAGTTGTCGTTGAAGGCGGGAAGCGGGAATACGGCGAGATCGCCGTGGCCGGAAGCGGGAAAGCTCATGTCGTCGAATGCAAGCCTGTCGGAGTGGTTCGCGGGGCCCCAGGGCGGATACGTGCTCGCGCAGGAGCAGGAACGCATCGACGCCGTGGTCGCGGACGTGTTCGGTTATAACGCATTGCAGGTCGGCCTGCCAGCGCACGACCTGCTGCGCGCCAACCGCATCAGCCACCGCTTCGCCTGCGACCGCGAGCCCGGCGCGGCGGTGCAGGCCGATCCGCTGGAACTGCCGTTCGCCACGTCCAGCCTCGATCTGGTCGTGCTGCCGCACGTGCTGGAGTTCTCCCGCCACCCGCACCAGATCCTGCGCGAGATCGAGCGCGTGCTGGTGCCCGACGGCAGCGTGGTCATCGTCGGCTTCAATCCCTTCAGCCTGTTCGGGCTGCGCCGTCTGTGCGCGCGCGGACGCGGCGCCGCACCCTGGCAGGGGCATTACTTTTCGGTCCTGCGCCTGCGCGACTGGCTTACACTGCTCGGCTTCGAGATCGAGGCCACGACCTTCGGCTGCCACGCGCCGCCGACCGGGTCGCCGCGCTGGCAGGCACGCTGGCAGTTCATGGAACGCGCCGGGCGGCGCTGGTGGACGGTGTGCGGCGGATTCTTCGTGATCCACGGCATCAAGCGCGTGCACGGCATGCGGCTGATCTCGCCCCGGTGGCGCGGCCGCCGGGCGCAGGCCAAGGGGCTGGCGCCGATCGCCCGCGATCCGCGCATCGCCCAGAAGAACAGGACCACATGAGAACACGATGACGGACAGCGTCGACATCTTCACGGACGGCGCGTGCAGCGGCAATCCCGGCCCCGGCGGCTGGGGGGCGATCCTGCGCGCCGGCCCGCACGAGAAGGAAATCTGGGGCGGCGAGCCCGACACCACGAACAACCGCATGGAACTGCTGGCCGTGATCCGCGCGCTGGAACTGCTCAAGCGGCCGGTCCACGCCCGCGTGCACACCGACAGCCAGTACGTGCAGAAGGGCATCTCGGAGTGGATCCACGGCTGGAAGGCGCGCGGCTGGAAGACGGCATCGAAGGCGCCGGTGAAGAACGCCGACCTGTGGCAGGCGCTCGACCGCGCCGCGGCGCCTCACCGCATCGAATGGATCTGGGTGCGCGGCCACGCCGGCCACGCCGAGAACGAACGCGCCGACGCGCTCGCCCGCAGGGGCGTGGCGGAGGTGCGCAGCGGACAGGAAACGCGATGAGACAGATCGTCCTCGACACCGAAACCACCGGCCTCGACTGGCGCAACGGGCACCGCGTCATCGAGATCGGCTGCGTGGAGCTGATCAACCGCAGCCTCACGGGCCGTCACTACCACGTGTATCTGAACCCCGAGCGCGAGATCGACGCCGAGGCCGAGGCGGTGCACGGCATCAGCCTGGAATTTCTCGCGGACAAGCCAAAATTTGCCGACATCGTCGACGAATTCGCGGACTTCGTGCGCGATGCGGAACTCATCATCCACAACGCGCCGTTCGACGTCGGCTTCCTCGACAACGAACTGTCGCGGCTGGGGCGGCCGAAGCTCGATGCGATCTGCGCCGGCGTCATCGACACGCTGCGCATGGCCAAGGAGCAGAACCCGGGCAAGAAGGCCTCGCTCGACGCGCTGTGCGACCGCTATGAGATCGACAACGGCCACCGCACGCTGCACGGCGCGCTGCTCGACGCCGAGATCCTCGCCGAGGTCTATCTGGCGATGACGCGCGGGCAGGAGAGCCTGATCATCGGGCTCGACGACGCCGGCCCGGCGCTGAGTTCCGACACGGGGGCGCTGCTCGCCCAGCGTCCGCCGCTGAAGGTGATCCGCGCCAGCGAAAGCGAGCTCGAGGCGCACGAGCGCGTGCTGGCCGAGGTCGCCAAGGCGTCGGGGGGCAAATGCCTGTGGGCGGCTCCGGCCGGCGCCGGGGCCGAGGCCTGATTCAGAGCCGCAGCACGCCGCCGGGCACGTGGCCGGCGGCTTCCAGCCGCGAGATCGTCGGCAGCAGGTCCAGCCCGGTGCGCGTGCGCAGCGCCTGTGCCCGGTCGCGCAGGTCCTTCAGCGGCAGCGCGATGTCCTCGCCGGTGGCCGCGATCACGATGACGTTGCCGCTGTCGCACGACGGGAACGCCAGCACGCGGCCGTCGAAGGCCGCGGTGATACGCGCGAGGCTGGCGTCGAAGCCGCGCGAGCTGCCGAACAGATTGACCGCCATCAGCCCCGTGCCGGACAGGCGAGCACGCGCCGCCGCGTAGAAGGCCGGCGTGTCGAGTGCGCCGCAGCGCGCCTTGGCGTCGTAGCCGTCCACCAGCACGTAGTCGAAACGCCGTGTGCCCTGCTGCACGTAGTCGGCGCCGTCGCCAGTCTCCACCGTGAGCCGGGCGTCGGGCTCGGGCAGGGCGAAGAAGTGGCGCGCCGCGGCGATCACGCGCGGCTCGATCTCCACTACGGTCTGACGTGCCTGCGGGCAGTGGCGGTAAATGAACTTGGTCAGCGAACCCGCGCCCAGGCCGATCGCCAGCACGCTGCGCGGCCAGTCGTCGTCGCGCAGCAGCAGGCCGGCCATCATCTCTCGCGTGTATTGCAGCTCCAGCGCGTAGGGGGCGCGGATGCGCATGGCGCCCTGCACCCAGTCCGAACCGAAGTGCAGGTAGCGCACGCCGGCCTGCTCGCTGACGTCGATGTGCGTGGCCATCAGAGCATGCGCTTGAGCAGGTATAGCCGCTCCAGCGCCTCGCGCGGGCTGAGGCTGTCGGGGTCGAGCTCGTCGAGGGCGGTCAGCGCCGGGTGCGACAGCGCCACGGGCTCGTCGTCGGGCAGCGCGGCGAAGAGGTCCGGCTGCGGGCCGGCACCGATCTCGCGGTTCTCCAGCGCGCGCAGGCGACGGCGTGCCTCGCGGATCACCGGCGCCGGCACGCCGGCCAGCGCGGCGACCTCGATGCCGTAACTCTGGCTGGCCGGGCCTTCCTCGACCGCGTGCAGGAAGACGATGCGGTGGCCGTGCTCGACGGCATCCAGATGCACGTTCACGCACTCGGGGAACTCGGCGTTCAGGCGCGTGAGCTCGAAATAGTGCGTCGCGAACAGCGTCAGGCAGCGGTTGGTGGCGAGCAGGTGGCGCGCGATCGAGAAGGCCAGCGCCAGCCCGTCGAAGGTCGAGGTGCCGCGGCCGATCTCGTCCATCAGCACCAGGCTGTGCTCGGTCGCGCCGTGCAGGATGGCGGCGGCCTCGGTCATCTCGACCATGAAGGTCGAGCGGCCGGAGGCGAGGTCGTCGGAGGCGCCGATGCGCGTGAAGATGGCGTCCACGGGGCCGATGCGCGCGGCCGAAGCCGGCACGAATGCGCCGACGTGTGCCAGCAGCACGATCAGCGCCACCTGCCGCATGTAGGTCGATTTGCCGCCCATGTTGGGGCCCGTGATCATCAGCATGCGGCGTGCGGTACCGAGCCGGCAGTCGTTGGCGATGAAGTCCTCGACCTCGCGCTCGACCACCGGATGACGGCCGCGCTCGATCTCCAGTCCCGGCGCGTCGACGAACACCGGGCGGCAGTAGTTGTACCGCAGCGCGGTCTCGGCGAAGGCGGCCAGTCCGTCGAGCAGCGCCAGCGCGCGGGCGACGCGCTGCAGCGCGGGAATCTCGCCGGCCAGCGCCTCGAGCACCTGCTCGAACAGCATCTTCTCGCGTGCCAGCGCGCGGTCCTGCGCCGACAGCGCCTTGTCCTCGAAAGCCTTGAGCTCGGGCGTGATGTAGCGCTCGGCGTTCTTCAGCGTCTGGCGGCGACGGTAGTCGTCCGGCACCTTGTCGGCGTTGGCGTGGCTGACCTCGATGTAGAAGCCGTGCACGCGGTTGTACTCGACCTTGAGCGAGGCGATGCCGGTGCGCTCGCGCTCGCGCGCCTCGAGCGCCATCAGGAACTCGCCGCAGTTGCTCTGGATGCCACGCAGCTCGTCAAGCTCGGCGTCGAATCCGGGAGCGATCACGCCGCCGTCGCGCACCGAGGCCGAGGGCTCGGCGTCGATGGCGCGCACGAGCAGTTCGTACACGCCTTCGGGGCGGGCCAGGTCGTCGTGGATGGTGCGCAGCAGTCCGGCGTCGGGCGCGGACAGCGCGGCCTGCAGCGCGGGCAGGGCGGCGAGCGACTCGCGCAGCGCGGACAGGTCACGCGGACGTGCGCTGCGCAGCGCCACGCGCGCGGTGATGCGTTCGACGTCGGCGATGCCGCGCAGCGCGCCGCGCACGTCGGCAAGTGTCCGGCCGTCACCTTCGCCCAGCAGCTCGGCCACGGCGGCGTGGCGTTGCGCGGCGTGGGCGCGGTCGCGCAGCGGGTGGTGCAGGGCGTGGCGCAGCCAGCGCGAGCCCATGCTGGTGCCGCAGCAGTCGAGCAGCGACAGCAGCGTGGGCGAGGACTCACCACGCAGCGTCTCGCTCAGTTCCAGGTTGCGGCGGGTGGCGGCGTCCAGACGCAGGTAGGCCGATTCCTGCTCGACGTGCAGCCGTGTGACGTGCTGCAGGGCCTGGCGCTGCGTGCCGCGCGCGTACTCGAACAGCGCCGCGAGCGCGGCCAGCGCCGCATCCAGTTCCTCGGCACCGAAGCCGGCGAGGTCCTGCGTGCCGAAATGGGCCGTGAGCAGCCGCGTGCCGTTGCCCGCGTCGAACTGCCAGTCGGGCAGGCGTCGCGTGGCCGGCGCCAGCGTGTCGAGCAACGGCAGGTTCAGTCCGTCGGGGATCAGCACCTCGGCCGGGCGCAGGCGCTCGAACTGGCTCTGCAGCTGCTCGGCCGGGCATTCCATCGCGCGCAGGTCGCCATTGGCGAGGTTGAGCCAGGCAAGTCCCAGCGTGCCGCGCTGCAGCGTCAGCGCGAGCAGCGGCGCGTCGCGGCGGTCGTCGAGCAACGCGGCGTCGGTCAGCGTGCCGGGCGTGACGATGCGGCTGACCGCGCGCTCCATCGGCCCCTTGGTGGCGCCGGGTTCGCCGACCTGCTCGGCGATGACGACCGATTCGCCGAGCTTCACGAGGCGCGCGAGGTACTGCTCGACGGCGTGGAAGGGCACGCCGGCCATCTTGATCGGTGCGCCGCCCGACTGGCCGCGCGTGGTCAGCGTGATGTCGAGCAGCCGGGCGGCCTTCTCCGCGTCGTCGAAGAACAACTCGTAGAAGTCCCCCATGCGGTAGAACAGCAGCAGGTCGGGGTACTGCGCCTTCAGGCGCAGGTACTGCTGCATCATCGGCGTGTGGCCGGCGATGGAGGCTTCGTCGAAGGCGGGCTTGGCGTTGCGGCTCAAGGCAGGCAGCAGGGGCTCAGCGTGCGCCCATGTGCTGCTGCACGACCGGCAGCAGCTGGGCGAAGACCTTGGGCGTGCCGGCGACCAGACGGCCGCTCTCGAGGAACCCGCTGCCACCGGCGAAGTCGGTGACGAGGCCACCGGCCTCGAGGATCAGCAGCGCGCCGGCCGCCATGTCCCAGCTGTGCAGGCCGGCTTCCCAGAAGCCGTCGAGACGGCCGCAGGCGACGTAGGCGAGGTCCAGCGCGGCGGCGCCGGGACGGCGCAGGCCAGCGGTCTTCTGCGTCAGCTCGCGGAAGGCCTTGATGTAGGGCTCGATGTGGTCGACCTCGCGGAACGGAAAGCCGGTGCCGATCAGCGCCTCGGACAGCCGGGCACGGCGCGAGACGCGGATGCGGCGGTCGTTCAGGAAGGCACCGGCGCCGCGCGAGGCGGTGAACAGCTCGTTGCGCACGGGATCGAAGATCACGGCCTGTTCGAGCACGTCGTTCCTCGCCAGCGCGATCGAGATCGCGTATTGCGGGAAGCCGTGGATGAAGTTGGTCGTGCCGTCGAGCGGGTCGATGATCCAGCAGTACTCCGAGTCGCCGGAGCGGCCCGACTCCTCTGCTAGAATCGCGTGGTCCGGATAGGTCTCGCGCAGCACCTCGATGATCGCGGCCTCCGCGGCACGGTCGACCTCGGTGACGAAATCGTTGGGGGCCTTGGACTGCACGGTGAGCAGGTCGAGCTGTGTCGAGGCGCGGTTGATGACGCTCGCTGCGCGGCGCGCGGCCTTGACGGCAATGTTCAGGGTCGGATGCATGGAACGGGTTCTCGCTGGCTGCGGCTTCGACGACGACTCCGCAGGAATGATGATCGTGAATAGCCGCGCATTCTAACCGCAAACCCCCGATTCCCGCTCCGGAACCCGCCATGACCGACTCGTCTCCCCTCGACCGCATCCGCGTGGTGCTCACGCGCACCAGCCATCCCGGCAACATCGGCGGGGCCGCCCGCGCCATGAAGACCATGGGGCTGTCCCGGCTGGTGCTGGTCGCCCCCGAATCCTTCCCCGATCCGGTCGCCGACGCGCGCGCCTCGGGCGCGCTCGACGTGCTGCAGTCGGCCGTCGTCGTGCCGACGCTGGCCGACGCGCTGGAGGGCACGGTGTTCTCGGCCGCGCTGACGGCCCGCCGGCGCGAGCTCTCGCTGCCGGTGCAGACGCCGCGCGGCGCGGCGGCCGAGCTCGTGCGCCACGCGGGGCAGGGCGACGTGGCGCTGGTGTTCGGCACCGAGGCCAGCGGCCTGACCAACGACGAGGTCGCGCTGTGCACGATGCCGGTGACGATTCCCGCCAACCCCGCGTACTCCTCGCTCAACCTTGCCGCGGCCGTGCAGATCCTGTGTTACGAGCTGCGCCTGGCCGCCCTCGACGAATCGCCGCCCGAGGCCCCGGTCGGCACACCCGCGCGCTTCGAGGAAGTCGAGGGCTTCTACGCGCATCTGGAGCAGGCGATGCGCGCATCCGGCTTCTACGACCCGGCCACCTCGCGGCGGCTGCTGCCGCGGCTGCGCCGGCTGTTCGGCCGCGTTCGCCTGGAGCGGGACGAGATCAACATCCTGCGCGGCATCGTAGCTGCATTGCAGCGCAAGTCCGATTAAAATACTCGGCTATTGTCTTGGCTGCGCCGGGGCCTCCCGGCGCATTTGCATTCATACACGGAGAGCCGTCCATGTTCAGCCGATTGCGTGAAGACCTTGCCAGCGTCCGCGAGCGCGACCCCGCCGCGCGTTCGACCTGGGAGGTGCTGACGTGTTATCCCGGCGTGCACGCGCTCATCATGCACCGCTTCGCGCACTGGGCCTGGACGCATCGCCTGTACTGGCTCGGCCGTTTCATCAGCCACATCAGCCGCTTCCTGACCGGCATCGAGATCCATCCGGGCGCGGTCATCGGCCGCCGCGTGTTCATCGACCACGGCATGGGCGTCGTGATCGGCGAGACGGCGGTGGTCGGCGACGACTGCACGATCTACCAGGCCGTGACTCTGGGCGGCACCTCGCTGTACCGCGGCACCAAGCGTCACCCGACACTGGGCAGAGGCGTGGTCGTCGGGGCCGGCGCCAAGGTGCTGGGCGGCTTCGAGGTCGGCGATGGCGCCAAGATCGGCTCCAACGCGGTCGTCATCAAGCCGGTTCCGGCCGGCGCCACGGCCGTCGGCAACCCGGCGCGCATCCTCGACGCCGAGCGCAAGGAAGCGCGCGACGAGCGCGACGCGCAGCGCGAGAAGAAGGCCGAGGAGATCGGCTTCTCCGCCTACGGCGTCACGCGCGGCATGGACGATCCGCTGGCCAAGGCGCTGCACGCGCTGCTCGACCACACGGTCGAGAACGACCGCCGCTTCCAGCGCCTCGTCGAACGCCTGCAGAAGGCCGGCATCCAGATCGACGAGGCCATCGGGCCGGACGACGACTTCGACGCCAAGAGCGTGTCCAAGCTGGTGGATTGAGGGGTCGGGATAAGTTGACCGTTTTTGTCGGGAAACGTATAGTTGACCGAAAAGTTCGGGTATTTTCCCGACCGCTCCCCAGCACGAGGAACCATCATGAGACTGACCACCAAAGGCCGCTTCGCGGTGACCGCGATGATCGATCTGGCGTCGCGCGAGAGTGAAGGTCCCGTCACCCTGGCCGGCATCGCCGAGCGCCAGAAGATTTCCCTGTCGTACCTCGAGCAGCTGTTCGGCAAGCTTCGTCGCTACAAGCTCGTCACCAGCGTGCGCGGCCCGGGTGGCGGCTACCGCCTGGCCCGCGACATGGACGGCATCACGGTGGCCGACATCATTGTCGCCGTCGACGAGCCGCTCGACGCCACGCAGTGCGGCGGCAAGCAGAACTGCCACGACGCGCACCGCTGCATGACGCACGACCTGTGGACCAACCTGAACAAGCGCATGTACGAGTACCTCGACTCGGTGACGCTGTCGGCGCTGGTCAATCAGGAAATCAAGGCCGACCCCGACGTCAACGTCATCAAGGACGTGCGTCGCCGCGCGACCATCGCCGTGCGCGAGGCCGCCACGCTCTGAGACGCGCCATGTTCGCCCCGACCTACCTCGACTGGAACGCCACGACGCCGCTGCACCCGGCGGTGCGCGAGGCCATGCTGCCGTGGCTGGACGCGCGCTTCGGCAACGCATCGAGCCGGCACGAATACGGTCGTCAGGCGCGCGCGGCGATCGACACGGCCCGCGCGCAGGTCGCCGCGGCCGTCGGCGCCCACGCGACCGAGGTGGTGTTCACGAGCGGCGGTTCGGAAGCGAACAACCTGTTCATCAAGGGCGCGGCCGCCTGCATGAAGCCGGGCCTCGTCGCGGTCAGCGCGATCGAGCACCCCTGCGTGCGCGAGCCGGCCCGTCAGCTCGCCCGCGCCGGCTGGACGCTGCGCGAGATCGCGGTCGACGCCGCCGGCCGCATCGATCCGGATGACTGGGCCGCCGTGCTGCGCGCGCGTCCGTCCATCGTGTCGGTGATGCGCGCGAACAACGAGACCGGCGTGCTGCAGGACGTCGCCCGGCTGGCCGCCGAGGCGCGTGCCGCCGGCGCCTGGTTCCACACCGACGCGGTGCAGGCGCTGGGCAAGACGGTGCTCGACTTCCGCGCGCTGGGCGTGCACGGCATGACGCTGTCGGCACACAAGATCGGCGGCCCGCTGGGCGCCGGCGCGCTGGTACTCGACAAGCGCGTCGAACTCGCGCCGTTGATCGCCGGCGGCGGCCAGGAGCGCGGACTACGCTCGGGCACCGAGAACGTCGCCGCCATCGTCGGCTTCGGCGTGGCCTGCGAGCTGGCCTCAGCCCAGGTCGAACGCGAGGCGGTACGGCTGGCCGGGCTGCGCGAGCGGCTGGAGGCGGCCGTTGCGGGGCTGGGCGCGCGCATCTTCTCGACCGGGGCCGAGCGCCTGCCCAACACCTGCTTCTTCGCCATCGAGGGCATCGACGGCGAGACCCTGGTAGGCAAGCTCGACCGCGCCGGCTTCGCCTGCGCGAGCGGTTCGGCCTGCTCGAGCGCCAACCCCGAGCCGTCGCGCACGCTGACCGCGATGGGCGTGGCGCCGGAACTGGCCCGCAACGCCGTGCGCGTGAGCCTGGGCCGCGACACGACCGAGCAGGACGTCGAGCGCTTCGCCGCCGGTCTGGCCCGGCAGGTGCAGGAACTGAGAAACCTGACCGCGATGGCGGTCTGACACACGACAACACCCGATTCCACGGAGAAACACGATGCTGAAGTTCCCGATCTACCTCGACTACTCGGCCACCACGCCGGTCGATCCGCGCGTGGCGGAGAAGATGATTCCGTGGCTGACCGAGCATTTCGGCAACCCCGCGAGCCGTTCGCACCCGTTCGGCTGGGAAGCGGAAAAGGCCGTCGAGGACGCGCGCGAACAGGTCGCGGCGCTGGTCGGAGCCGACTCGCGCGAGATCATCTGGACCTCCGGCGCGACCGAATCGAACAACCTCGCCATCAAGGGCGCGGCGCAGTTCTACAAGGGCAAGGGCAAGCACATCATCACGGTCAAGACCGAGCACAAGGCCGTGCTCGACACCGTGCGCGAGCTCGAGCGCCTGGGCTTCGAGGCCACCTACCTCGACGTGCAGGAAAACGGCCTGCTCGACCTGGAGGTACTGAAGGCGGCCATCCGTCCGGACACCATCCTCGTCTCCGTGATGATGGTGAACAACGAGATCGGCGTCGTGCAGCCCATCGCCGAGATCGGCGAGATCTGCCGGGACAAGGGCATCGTGTTCCACGTCGACGCCGCCCAGGCCACCGGCAAGGTGGACATCAACCTCGCCGAGCTGAAGGTCGACCTGATGTCGTTCTCGGCCCACAAGACCTACGGGCCCAAGGGCATCGGCGCGCTGTTCGTCCGCCGCAAGCCGCGCGTGCGCCTCGAGGCGCAGATGCACGGCGGCGGCCACGAGCGCGGCCTGCGTTCGGGCACGCTCCCGACGCACCAGATCGTCGGCATGGGCGAGGCCTTCCGCATCGCACGCGAGGAGATGCACGCCGAGAACGCGCGCATCCGCGCGCTGCGTGACCGCCTGCTCGACGGCCTGAAGGACATGGAGGCCGTCTATGTGAACGGCGACCTCGAGCACCGCGTGCCGCACAACCTGAACATCTCCTTCGCCTACGTCGAAGGGGAGTCGCTGATCATGGCGATCAAGGACGTCGCCGTGTCGTCCGGCTCGGCCTGCACCTCGGCCAGCCTGGAGCCTTCCTACGTGCTGCGCGCGCTGGGCCGCGACGACGAACTGGCGCACAGCTCCATCCGATTCACGATCGGCCGTTTCACGACGGCCGAGGAGATCGATTACACCATCGACCTGCTCAAGAAGCGCATCGGCAAGCTGCGCGAACTGTCCCCGCTGTGGGAGATGGTGCAGGAGGGGATCGACCTCAATACCGTACAATGGGCGGCCCACTGAGCGCCGACCGGAACCTCAAGGAGAGCAACAATGGCATACAGTGACAAACTGCTGGACCACTACGAAAACCCGCGCAACGTCGGATCCTTCCCGAAGGACGACGAGAACGTGGGCACCGGCATGGTCGGCGCTCCGGCCTGTGGCGACGTGATGAAGCTCCAGATCAAGGTCGGCGCCGACGGCGTCATCGAGGACGCCAAGTTCAAGACCTACGGCTGCGGCTCGGCCATCGCGTCGAGTTCGCTGGTCACCGAGTGGATCAAGGGCAAGACCGTCGATCAGGCACTTGAGATCAAGAACACGCAGATCGCCGAGGAACTGGCGCTGCCGCCGGTGAAGATCCACTGCTCGATCCTCGCCGAGGACGCCATCAAGGCGGCCGTGGCCGACTACAAGAAGAAGCACCAGGCCTGAGCGCGGAGAGGCACGACATGGGCGTCACCCTGACCGAGAAGGCCGCGATGCACGTCGCCAACTACCTCGCCAAGCGGGGCAAGGGCGTCGGCATCCGGCTGGGCGTGCGCACCAGCGGATGTTCCGGGATGGCCTACAAGCTCGAGTTCGTCGACGAGCAGCAGCCCGAGGATCTCGTGTTCGAGAGCCACGGCGTGCGCGTCGTCGTCGATCCCAAGAGCCTGCCGTACATCGACGGCACCGAGCTGGACTACGTGCGCGAAGGTCTCAACGAAGGCTTCAAGTTCAACAACCCCAACGTCAAGGATTCCTGCGGTTGTGGCGAAAGCTTCAACGTCTGATCGCCGATGAGTGCTGACCTGCAGCAGGATTTCTTCGCACTGTTCGGACTTCCGCGCCGCTTCCGGATCGAGGAGGCGGCGCTCGAGGCGGCGTACCACGACCTGCACGCGCGCGTTCACCCCGACCGTCACGCCCATCTGCCCGACGCCGACCGCCGGCGCGCGATGCAGTGGGCCACGCGCGTGAACGAGGCCTTCCGCACGCTCAAGCAGCCGCTCTCCCGCGCGCGCTACCTGGTGGAACTGGCCGGCGTGGAAGCCGGCTTCGAGAACAACACCGCGATGTCGCCCGAGTTCCTGATGGAACAGATGGAATGGCGCGAGGCCGTCGAGGAGGCCGAGTCGGCCGCCGACGCCACCGCGCTGGAGCACCTGCACCAGCGGCTGCGCAACCACACGCGCGAACTGCTCGGCCAGCTCGAGCGCCAGATCGACGCCGAGCACGCCTGGAACGACGCCGCGGACACCGTGCGCCGCCTGATGTTCATGGAGCGGCTGCGACACCAAATCGACGACGCCCTCGAGGCGCTGGACAACTGATGGCATTACTGCAGATCGCCGAGCCGGGCCAGTCGGCCGAGCCGCACAAGCACCGGCTCGCCGCCGGCATCGACCTCGGTACCACCAATTCGATCGTCGCCACCGTGCGCAGCGGCGTCACCGAGTGCCTGCCCGACGAGCAGGGCCGCACGCTGCTGCCCTCGGTCGTGCGCTACCGCGCCGACGGCGGCGTGGACGTCGGTCACGAGGCCGCCGCGGCCGCCGCGAACGACCCGCGCAACACCATCGTCTCGGTCAAGCGCTTCATGGGGCGCGGGCTGGCCGACATCACCCATCATGGCAGCCTGCCCTACGAATTCGTCGAGGGCGAGGGCATGGTGCGCATCCGCACCGTGCAGGGCGTCAAGAGCCCGGTCGAGGTGTCGAGCGAGATCCTCGCCGCGCTGGCACGCCGCGCCGAGGCCACGCTGGGCGGCCCGCTGACCGGTGTCGTCATCACGGTGCCGGCGTATTTCGACGACGCCCAGCGCCAGGCCACCAAGGACGCTGCCCGTCTGGCCGGCCTGAACGTGCTGCGCCTGCTCAACGAACCGACCGCGGCAGCGGTGGCCTACGGCCTCGATAACGCATCGGAAGGCGTCTACGCCGTGTATGACCTCGGCGGCGGCACCTTCGACATCTCCATCCTGAAGCTCTCGCGCGGCATCTTCGAGGTGCTCGCCACGAACGGCGACAGCGCGCTGGGCGGCGACGACTTCGACCACCGCCTCGTCGAGTGGGCCTGCGAGAGCGCCGGCGTGCGCCCGGGCAGCGAGCGCGACATGCGCGTGCTGTTCGACGCCGCGCGCGCGGCCAAGGAGGCGCTGACCGACACCGAGACGGCCAGCCTGCGCGCCACGCTGTCCTCGGGCGACGACCTCGACGTCGAAGTCTCGCGCGCGACCTTCGAGCGCATCACGGCCGACCTCGTGCGCAAGACGCTGGCGCCGGTGCGCAAGGCGCTGCGCGACGCGGACCTCTCGCCGGAGGACGTCAAGGGCGTCGTCATGGTCGGCGGCGCCACGCGCATGCCGCAGATCCAGCGTGCCGTGGCCGAGTTCTTCGGCCGCGCGCCGCTCAACGATCTGGACCCGGACCGCGTCGTCGCCATCGGTGCCGCGATCCAGGCCAACGTGCTGGCCGGCAACCGCGCCGAGGGCGACGACTGGCTGCTGCTCGACGTGATCCCGCTTTCGCTGGGCATCGAGACCATGGGCGGACTGGTCGAGCGCATCGTGCCGCGCAACTCGACGCTGCCGATCGCCCGGGCGCAGGAGTTCACCACCTTCAAGGACGGCCAGACCGCCATGGCCATCCACGTAGTGCAAGGCGAGCGCGAGCTCGTCGCCGACTGCCGTTCGCTCGCGCGCTTCGAGCTGCGCGGCATCCCGCCGATGGCGGCCGGCGCGGCGCGCATCCGCGTGACCTTCCAGGTCGACGCCGACGGCCTGCTGTCGGTGTCGGCGCAGGAACTGTCCTCGGGTGTCGAGGCGAGCATCGTCGTCAAGCCGTCCTACGGCCTGTCCGACGACGAGATCGCCGAGATGCTGCGCGCCGGCATGGAACACGCCGGAGAGGACATGCTGGCCCGCGCGCTGCGCGAGCAGATCGTCGAGGCCGAGCGCGTCATCGAGGCCACGCAGCACGCACTGTGGGTGGACGGCGGGCTGCTGTCGCCCGAGGAGCGCCAGACCATCGACGCCGCCATCGCCGAGCTGCAGGCGCTGTGCGCTGGCACGGACCACCGTGCCATCAAGGCCGGCATCGAACACCTGACGCGCGCCACGGACGGTTTTGCCGCGCGTCGCATGGACCAGAGCATCCGGTCGGCACTCGCCGGCCGCAACGTCAACGAGATCGTCCCATGACCCAGATCATCGTCCTGCCGCACGTCGAGCTTTGCCCGGACGGCGCCGTCATCGAGGCCGAGCCCGGCACCAGCATCTGCGACAGCCTGCTCGCCAACGACATCGACATCGAGCACGCGTGCGAGAAGTCCTGCGCGTGCACGACCTGCCACGTCATCGTGCGCGAGGGCTTCGACTCGCTCAACGAAGCCACCGAGGAAGAGGAAGACCTGCTCGACAAGGCCTGGGGCCTGGAGCCGCAGTCGCGCCTGTCGTGCCAGGCCCAGGTGGGGGAGACCCCGCTCGTGATCGAGATTCCGCGCTACACGATCAACATGGCCCGGGAGCATCACTGATGAAGTGGACCGACGTACAGGAAATCGCCATCCAGCTCGCCGACCGTCACCCCGACGTCGACCCGATGAAGGTCAATTTCGTGGACCTGATGAACTGGGTCATCGAGCTGCCCGAATTCGACGACGATCCCAAGCGCTGCGGCGAGCGCATCCTCGAAGGCATCCAGCAGGCCTGGATCGACGAGGTCGCCTGAGCGGCCCTCAGCGCGCCAGCGCGATCCACAGCAGCGACAGGCCGGAACACAGCATCAGTGCGTCGAGCAGCCGCTGGAACACGGGTTCGCTCAGGTGCAGCATGACGGCCTTGCCGACGAAGGTTCCGAGCATCAGCGAGCTGCCCACCAGCGCCCCCTTGAACACGACCGCCCACGGCAGCGCGTCCAGGCTGCCGAAGGTCGTCAGCTTGCTCAGGTACAGGAACAGCGAGCCGGCGGCCTCGGTCGCGATGAAGGCTCCCTTGCTGAGACCGTAGGCCGTGAAGGCCGGCACGCTCAGCGGCCCCGTCGACAGCACCAGTCCGGTCAGGTAGCCGATCACGGCGCCGGCCAGCCCGAGCTGCCACAGGCTCAGCCGGAAACGGCGCGCCCGCATCCGGTGACGCAGCGGGATCATCACCAGGAAGAATCCTCCCAGCGCCGCGTTGATCAGGCTTTCCGGCAGCGAGAGCAGGGTGCGCGCGCCGAGCGCCGCCCCGGGGATGCCGCCCAGCGAGTAGACGGCGCAGGCCTTCCAGTCCACGACCCGCCACCACGCGAGGATGCGTGCGACGTTGGCCATGACGGCCGCGATGGCCATGATCGGTACGGCCGCGACCGGACCGAAGAAGAAGGCCAGCACCGGCAACAGGATGATCGACGAACCCGTGCCGATCACGCCGCTGATGACGCCGGCGAAGGTCCCGACCACGAAGACGAGGAGATAGGCGCTCATCCGGCAGGGTGATGGAGTGCCGGGACGGGCGTGCGGAGAGGAAGAACGGAACGGGGCGCTCGCGCCATGTTCCGCTCCGCTTACAGATCCTGTGCCTGGACCAGGAACACCATGTCGTCACCGCCCGACGTCGGCAGCCACACCATCGGCAGGTCGGGGAAGGCAGCCTCGACCTCGGCGCGGTTGTGCCCGACCTCGACGGCCAGCACGCCGTCCGCCGTCAGGTGCTCGCGCGCGCCCGCGAGGATGCGCCGGACCACGTCCATGCCGTCCTCGCCGGCGGCCAGAGCCATGCGCGGCTCGTGCAGGTACTCGGCCGGCAGGGCTTCCATGGAGGCGCGCGTGACGTAGGGCGGATTCGATACGATGAGGTCGAAACGCCGGCCTTCCAGCCCCGAGAACACGTCCGAACGCACCAGCTCGACGCGGTCCTGCAGGCCGTAGTCGTCGACGTTGCGGCGGGCCACGGCCAGCGCGTCGTCGGAAAGGTCGGCGCCGACCACGTGCGCGTTCGGGAATACGTGCGCCATCAGGATGGCCAGGCAGCCCGAACCCGTGCACAGGTCGAGGGCCTCGCGCACGTCACCGCCTTCCGGCAGCCACGGCGCGAGGCCGTCGTCGCCGAGCAGTTCGGCGAAGAAGGAGCGCGGCACGATCACGCGCGGGTCGACATAGAAGCGGAAGTCGCCGAGCCAGGCCTCGTTGACGAGGTAGGCGGTGGGGATGCGTTCCCCGACGCGGCGCTCGATGACCTCGAACAGCCGCTCGCGCTCCTCGGCGGTGATGCAGGCGTCGAGGAAGGGCTCGAGGCGGTCGAGCGGCAGCGAGAGCGTGTGCAGCAGCAGCCACACCGCCTCGTCGTAGGCATCGGCGCAGCCGTGGCCGAAGTGCAGGCCGGCGCGGTTGAAGCGGCTGACGGCGTAGCGCAGCCAGTCGCGCAGCGTCACCAGTTCGGCCAGCGGGCCGTGCTCATGTTCGTGCGCGTGATCGGGGTGATCGCAGTGCGCGTCGTCGCAGTCGTGATCGTGCATCTCAGGCATTCGTCAGAAGGTTTTCCAGCGTGCGGGCATAGATCGCCGACAGCGGTTCGACGGAATCGACCGGCACGCACTCGTTGAGCTGGTGGATGGTGGCATTGATCGGGCCGAACTCCACCACCTCGCGGCAGATGTCCGCGATGAAGCGGCCGTCGGACGTGCCGCCGGTCGTCGACAGCTCGGTCTCGACCCCCGTGACGCTGCGGATCGCGTCCGACAGTGCGGCCACCAGGTCGCCGCGGCCGGTGAGGTAGGGCTTGCCGGACAGGTGCCAGTCGATGGCGTACTCGACGCCGTGGCGGTCAAGGATCGCATGCACGCGGGCCTTCAGCTCGTCAGCCGTCGTTATGGAAGCGAAGCGGAAGTTGAACAGCACCTCGCACTCGCCGGGAATGACGTTGTTGGCGCCGGTGCCGGCATGGATGTTCGAGACCTGGAAGGTCGTCGGCGGGAAGAACTCGTTGCCATCGTCCCAGTGCGTCGCGGCCAGTTCCGCCAGCGCCGGGGCGAAGGTATGGATGGGGTTCCTCGCCAGATGGGGGTAGGCCACGTGCCCCTGCTTGCCCCTGACCCGCAGCGTGCCCGAGAGCGAGCCGCGGCGGCCGTTCTTGATCATGTCGCCGAGCGTGCGCACCGAGGTCGGTTCGCCGACGATGCAGTAGTCGAGCCGTTCGCCACGCGCGGCCAGCGCCTCGACCACCTTGACCGTGCCGTGCGTCGCGATGCCTTCCTCGTCCGACGTCAGCAGCAGCGCGATCGAGCCGGCATGGTCCGGATGCCGGGTCAGGAAGGCCTCGATGGCGGTGACGAAGGCGGCGAGCGAGGTCTTCATGTCCGCCGCGCCGCGGCCGTACAGCCTGCCGTCGCGGATCTCCGGCACGAAGGGGTCGGACTGCCACTTGTCGGCCGGACCGGGCGGCACGACGTCGGTGTGGCCGGCGAAGCACAGCACCGGCGCTGCCGTGCCGCGGCGGGCCCACAGGTTGCAGACGCCGCCGGTGTCGATGCGCTCGATGCGAAAGCCCAGCGGGGCGAGGCGTCCGGCGATCAGTTCCAGGCAGCCGACGTCCTGCGGCGTGACGGAGGGACGTGCGATCAGTTCGCACGCGAGTTCGAGCGTAGGGCTTGCAGCGGTTGCGGTCATCGGGGGCTCGTGCCCGGCCTGGCCGGGCCGTGGTCAGTTCGGGGGCGTGTCCTCGGTGTTCAGCGTGAAGTGGCTGAACGACGCGGAGGTCGAGGACGCGGCCTGCGCCGCGTCGGAGGCTCGTGCCGACGGGCGCGATTCGCGCACCTGGGCGTTGTTGATGAGCCAGTGCAGGTTGCTGGGCGAGTCGGCGTTGGCCAGCGCCTCGTCCAGGCTGATGATCTTCTCGCGGTACATGCGGTACAGGTCCTGCTCGAAGGTCTGGGAGCCCGGCGAGAGGCTCTGTTCCATCGCTTCCTTGATGTCGTTGAGGTTGCCGGCTTCGATCAGCTCCGCGATGTGGCGCGTGTTCGTCAGGATCTCGACCGCCGGCGTGCGCTGCCCGTCGGGCTTGCGGACCAGGCGCTGCGAGATGATGCACTTGAGCGCGACCGCGAGGTCGAGATACAGCAGCGAGCGGTTCTCGAGCGGGAAGAAGTTCACGATGCGGTTGAGCGCGTGGTAGGCGTTGTTCGCGTGCAGCGTGGCCAGGCACAGGTGGCCGGTCTGCGAGTAGGCGAGCGCGGCCTGCATGGTCTCGCGGTCACGGATCTCGCCGATCAGGATGCAGTCCGGCGCCTGGCGCATGGCGTTGCGCAGCGCGTCGTGCCAGCTGTGGGTGTCGATGCCCACCTCGCGCTGATTCACGACCGACTTCTTGTGCGAGAACAGGTACTCGATCGGATCCTCGACCGTCAGGATGTGGCCCGAGACGTTGCGGTTGCGATGGTCGATCATCGACGCCAGCGTCGTGGACTTGCCCGAGCCGGTCGAGCCGACGACCAGCACCAGCCCGCGCTTCTCCAGCACCACGTCGGCCAGCACCGACGGCAGGTTCAGCGACTCGATGGTCGGGATGTCGCCCTGGATGTAGCGCACCACGACCGCGATGCTGTTGCGCTGCCAGAAGATGTTGATGCGGAAGTTGCCGACGTCGCGCTGGCCGCGCGAGATGTTCAGCTCGCGCTCGCGCTCGAAGTGCTGCATCTGCTCCGGCGTCACCAGCTCCTCGACCATCTTGCGGATCATGGACGGCTCCATGATCTGCTGGTTGATCGGGAGGGTGTGGCCCTGCACCTTGATGTGGATGGGGGCCCCGGCGCTGATGAAGATGTCCGACGCCTTGCGCTCGGCCATCAGGTGGAACAGCTTGTCGAAAATCATCGCTGGCACACTCCTGCAGGGGCAGGGGCTCCGTGCCCCTGCGGGTTCATGCAACGCGGCGCGGCGGACCTCAGGCGCGCAGAAGCTCGTTGATCGCGGTCTTCGAACGGGTCTGGGCGTCGACCTTCTTCACGATCACGGCGCAGTACAGGCTGTACTTGCCGTCGGCCGACGGCAGGTTGCCCGGCACGACGACCGAGCCGGCCGGCACGCGGCCGTAGTGGATCTCGCCGGTCTCGCGGTCGTAGATGCGCGTGCTCATGCCGATGTACACGCCCATCGAGATCACCGAGTTCTCCTCGACGACGACGCCCTCGACGATCTCCGAGCGCGCGCCGATGAAGCAGTTGTCCTCGATGATGACCGGACCGGCCTGCACCGGCTCCAGCACGCCGCCGATGCCCACGCCGCCCGACAGGTGCACGTTCTTGCCGATCTGGGCGCACGAGCCGACCGTGGCCCAGGTGTCGACCATCGTGCCCTCGTCGACGTAGGCGCCGATGTTCACGTAGGACGGCATCATCACGACGTTGCGGCCGATGAACGAACCGCGGCGGGCAACCGCGGGCGGCACGACGCGGAAGCCGCCCGCGCGGAACTGTTCCTCGGTGTAGTCCGCGAACTTGGTCGGGACCTTGTCGAAATACTGCGTCGAGGCGCCCGGCATCAGCGCGTTGTCCGTCAGGCGGAACGAGATCAGCACGGCCTTCTTGACCCACTGGTTGACCACCCACTGGCCGTCGATCTTCTCGGCCACGCGCAGCGTGCCGGCGTCGAGCCCGGCGATGACTTCCTCGACCGCGTCACGGACTTCGGCCGGAGCGGAGGTGGGGGAGAGGTTGGCGCGCGCCTCGAAGGCGTCGTCGATGATCTTCTGCAGTGCGGACATTGGGGATTTCCGTTTCTTTTCGTTTACAGGGAACGGCACAGCGCGGCGATGCGCTCGGCGCCTTCGATGCATTCGGCGGTTTCGGCCACCAGCGCGATACGGATGAAACCCGCGCCGGGGTTGATGCCGCCGGATTCGCGGGCGAGAAAGCTGCCCGGCAGGACCGTCACATTATATTCGGCGACCAGTCGGCGGGCGAACTCGGTATCCGGCACCGGCGTGCGCGCCCACAGGTAGAAGCCCGCGTCCGGCATCCGAACGTCGAGATGCGGCGCGAGGAGAGGCGTGACCTGCGCGAACTTCTCGCGGTACAGGCGGCGGTTCTCCTCGACGTGAGCCTCGTCGTTCCAAGCGGCCACCGAGGCGGCCTGCACGGCCGGGCCCATCGCGCAGCCGTGGTAGGTGCGGTAGGCGTGGAAGGCACGCACCAGCCGCGCGTCGCCGGCGACGAAGCCGGAGCGCAGGCCCGGCACGTTCGAGCGCTTGGACAGGCTCGAGAACATCAGGATGTTGCGGAAGTCGTCGCGACCGAGCCGTGCCGCGGCCTGCAGCGCGCCGACGGGACGGTTCGCGTCGTCGAAGTAGATCTCGGAGTAGCACTCGTCGGAGGCGATCACGAAGCCGTGGCGGTCGGACAGCTCGAACAGTCCGCGCCACTCGTCCACGGTCATCACGCGGCCGGTGGGGTTGCCCGGCGAGCACACGTACACGAGCTGCACGTCTCGCCAGACCGATTCCGGCACGGCATCGAAGTCCGAAGCGAAGCCATTCTCCTGCCGGTTGTTGACGTACAGCGCCTCGGCGCCGGCGAGCAGGGCCGCGCCCTCGTAGATCTGGTAGAACGGGTTCGGCGCCAGCACCTTGGCGCCCGGCCGGCTGCCGTCGACGACGCACTGCGCGAACGCGAACAACGCCTCGCGCGTGCCGGTGACCGGCAACACCTGCGTGGCCGGATCGACGGCCGCTAGCCCGTAGCGCCGCCCCAACCACGCCGCGATCGCGCCGCGCAGCGCGTCCGTGCCCTGCGTCGTCGGATACACCGCCAGACCGTCCAGGCTGTCGGCCAGGGCCTGCTTGATGAAGGCCGGCGTCGGATGGCGCGGTTCACCGATGGACAGGCGGATCGGCGCGAGACCGGCCGGCGGCGTGACGCCGGCGAGCAGTTCGCGCAGTTTCTCGAACGGGTAGGGGTGGAGGCGTTCCAGGTTCGGATTCACGGCAATGGTGGAGGCATGTCGGAGGGCGCGTGCCCGGCGGGCACGACAGGCGCGCAATGGTATCATGGCGCGCCACCCGGATCCCCGCTCCAGCAGCCGATCACGTGCGACTCGCCAAGCTAAAACTCGCCGGATTCAAGACCTTCGTCGACCCGACGACCGTGCTCACGCCGGGGAATCTGGTCGGCATCGTCGGTCCGAACGGCTGCGGCAAGTCCAACATCATCGACGCCGTGCGCTGGGTGCTCGGCGAGATGCGCGCCAGTGCACTGCGCGGCGAGTCCATGCACGACGTGATCTTCAACGGCTCGACCACACGCAAGCCCGTGCAGCGCGCCAGCGTCGAGCTCGTGTTCGACAACACGCAGGGGCGCGCGCCGGGGCCGTGGTCGCGCTACGCCGAGATCTCGGTCAAGCGCGTACTCGACCGCAGCGGCGAGTCGAGCTACCACATCAACAACACCCAGGTCCGCCGCAAGGACGTCATCGACCTGTTCCTCGGCACCGGCCTCGGGCCGCGCGCCTACGCCATCATCGAGCAGGGCATGATCTCGCGCATCATCGAGGCCCGGCCAGAGGACATCCGCGGCTTCCTCGAGGAAGCCGCCGGCGTCACGAAATACCGCGAGCGCCGCAAGGAGACGGAAGGGCGGCTGGCCGACGCGCGAGACAACCTCGCCCGCCTCGACGACATCCGCGGCGAGCTGGCCGAGCGCATCGGACACCTGCGCGAGCAGGCCCGTGTGGCCGGCCGCTACCGCGAGCTCCACGCCGCGCATGAACAACGCCAGCAGCTCCTGTGGCTGCTCAAGCTCACGCAGGCGCGCGACGAGCAGCGCCGCATGGAGGACGAGCTCGCCCGCACCTCGGCCCGGCTCGAAGCCGACAACGCCCGCCTGGCCGAGCTGGAGGCCGCCGTCGAGACCGCGCGCGAACGCCATCAGGACGCCTCCGAGGCCGCGCAGGAAGCGCAGTCCGCGCTGTTCGCCGCCTCCGCCGAGGCCAGCCGCCTCGACAGCGAGCTGCGCCACCTGCACGACACCCGTCGCCGGCTCGAACAGCGCCTGACCGAACTCTCCGCCTCGCTCGAGGACTGGCGGCAGCGCGAGCGCGCCGCGGCCACCGACGATGGACGCTGGCGCGAACTGCTCGCCAACGCCGAGCTGCGTGCCGAGCACGCCGCCGCGCGCCACGCCGAGATCGCTGACCGCCTGCCCGAAGCCGAGGCCGCCCGCGCGCAGGCCGAAGCCGCCGTGAACGAGGCGCGGCGCGAGCTCACCGCCACCGAACAGAAGCTGCGCGTCGAGGAAACCCACCGCGCCGCCGCCCGTCGCGCGCTCGACACACTGGCCGAACGGCGCCAGCGGCTCGCGCAGGAAGCCGCTGCCATCTCCGGCCCGGACGAACTGGCCATCGCCCGCGCGCAGGCACAGGTCGACGCGCTGCAGGACGCACTCGACCGCCGCCAGCAGGACCTGGCCGACCAGCAGGCGCGCTGGCCCGACGTGCAGGCCGCGCTGCGGCAGGCCGCCGAGCACGAGCAGGCGGTCCGCCGCGCGCTGACCGAGCAGCGGGCCCGCCACGAGGCGCTGACCCAGCTGCAGGCCCGCGTGCAGTCGTCCGGCAAACTCGGCGACTGGCTCCGGCAGAACGGCCTGGCCGATCTGGCGCCACTGTGGCGGCAGCTCAAGGTCGAGGCGGGCTGGGAACAGGCCGCCGAGGCCGTGCTGCGCGAGCGCCTCGGCGCGCTGACCGGCGCCGTGACGGAGCATGCCGCCGCCGTGCTCGGCGACCCGCCCCCGGCCTCGCTCGCGCTGGCCTTCGACATGCCGCCGGAGGTTCTGGACACCCTTCCGTGTCCGGACGGCGCGCGCCCGCTCAGCGAACACGTACGCGGCAACGCCGGCGCGGCCGGGCTGCTCGCCGACTGGCTGCGCGGCGTGTTCGCGGTCGATTCGCTCACCCCGTGGCTGGAACGCCGCGCGAACCTGCCGGCGGGCTGCATGCTCGTCGACCGCCAGGGCCGCTGCCTGAGCCGCGGCGCGCTGTTGCACCACGCACCCGACGACCGCACCCACGGCGTCATCGAGCGCCAGCGCGAGATCGACGCGCTCGTCGCGCGCATCGAATCGCTGCAGCAGGATCTCGAGGCGGCGCAGGCCGCCGTCGCCGACCGCGAGGCGCAGACCGTCGCGGTGCAGGAAGCGCTCAACGCCGGACGGCGCGACGTGCAGACCCTGCAGCAGCAGCTGCACACGGCCCAGGTCGAGCACCTGAAACTGGTGCAGGCGGGCGAGCGCGCGGCCGAGCGTCGCGCGCAAATCGAACACGACCTCTCCGAGCTGGCACGGCTGGAAGCCGCCGAACAGGCCCACATCGAACGCGCCGAGGCCGAACACGCGCGCGGCGTCGAACTGGCCGAGCTGCAGCAGCGGCGGCTGGACGCCGCGCACGAGATGCTGATGCAGGCCGAACAACAGCTGCGCGAGCTGCGCGTGCTGGAACAGTCCGCCGCGCGTGAGGCGCAGGAGGCGAGCTTCTCGCAGCGCGAATGCGCTGCCAAGCTCGAGGAGGCCGGACGCGCCGCCGCGCTCGCGGCCGAGCAGATCGCTCGCATCGAGGCCGAGACGCGTTCGCACGAGGACACGCTGGCCGCCACCGACGTCTCGCGCAGCGAGGCCGCGCTGCAGCAGGCGCTGGAACTGCGCGCGCAGCGCGAAGCCGCGCTCGCCGCCTGCCGCGACGCGCTCGAGGACGCCACGGCCCGGCTGCGCGACACCGAGGAGCAGCGCCTTTCCTGCGAGCACGCCGCCGCGCCGCTACGCGAGCGCATCGGCGAACTGAGGCTGGCCGTGCAGGCCGCCTCGCTCGCCGCCGCGCAGTTCGAGGAGCGGCTGGCCGAGTCGCGCGCCGACATCGAGGCGCTGCGCCCGCTGTTGACCGACGACCTGCGCGAGGCCTCGCTGACGCGCGAGGTCGCGCGGCTGGCGCGCGAGATCGAGGATCTGGGCCCGGTGAACCTCGCCGCGCTCGACGAGGTCACGGCGGCCGAGGAGCGACAGGGCTACCTCGACGCGCAGAACGACGACCTGGTGCAGGCCATCACGACGCTGGAGGATGCGATCCGCCGCATCGACCGCGAGACGCGCGAGCAGCTGCGCCAGACCTACGACACCGTCAACCGCCAGTTCGGCGAGCTGTTCCCGCAGCTCTTCGGCGGCGGCCGGGCGGAGCTGGTGATGACCGGCGAGGAGATCCTCGACGCCGGCATCCAGATCGTCGCGCAGCCGCCGGGCAAGAAGAACAGCTCCATCCACCTGCTTTCCGGCGGCGAGAAGGCGCTGACCGCGATCGCGCTGGTATTCTCGATGTTCCAGCTCAATCCGGCGCCGTTCTGCATGCTTGACGAAGTGGATGCGCCGCTGGACGATGCGAACACGGAACGCTACTGCAACATGGTGCGGCGCATGTCGTCGCAGACGCAGTTCGTGTTCATCAGCCACAGCAAGATCACGATGGAGATCGCCGAACAGCTGGTCGGCGTGACGATGCAGGAGCAGGGCGTCTCCCGCGTCGTGGAAGTGGACATGGAAGCGGCGCTGCGCCTGGCCGAACCGGCCGAGGCCTGATGCCGGGTATCACCGCCTTCGGGCACGACGGCCGCGCGTCCGGGCGCGGCCACTGACAGGAACAACGATGGACAGCGAACTTCAGATTGGTCTGATCGCACTCGGCATCGCCGCGGTGGTCGGCATCCTTGCCTACAACAAGTGGCAGGAGCGCAAGCACCGCAAGCTCGCGGAATCCACCTTCCGTTCCGACCATCCCGACGTGCTGCTCGACGAGCCGCCGCGCCGGCGCATCGAGCCGAGTCTGGACGGCGAGGTGCCGGACGAGCAGGGCCTCGAGCCGGCCGGCGTGGCTCCGGCCGACGATCCGGCCGGCGACGACGACCAGCCCTCCGGACGTCACGCGCTGCCACCAATCCCGCGCGAGCTCGACCCACGCGTCGACTGCATCATCTGCATCGAGGCCATCGAGGAAATCGACGTGCCGCGTCTGTGGGCCGCTCAGGCCGAGCAGCTGCGCGAGGTCACGAAGGCGGTGCGCTGGTACGGCTTCGACGACGGCGACAACCTGTGGCATCCGCTCACGCCTCACAGCAGCGGCCAGTTCCACTGGCTGTGCGTCGCGCTGCAGATGGTCGACCGCCGCGGCGCCATCGACGAGCAGGAATTCCGCAGCTACACCGAGGGCGTGCAACGCGTGGCCGACCAGTTCCTCGCCGTGCCGGCCAACATGCCGCTGCGCTCGGTCGCGCTCGAGAACGCGCAGGACACCGACAAGCTGTGCGCCAGCGTCGACGTGCAGGTCGGCATCAACCTCGTCGCGCCGCGCGCGCCGTTCCCCGGCGCCCGCATCCGCGCCATCGCCGAATCCTGCGGCATGCACCTGGCCGATGACGGCAGCTTCCACGCCTGCGACGCCGAGGGCCGCCGCCTGTTCATGCTCAGCAACCACGAGCCGGAACTGTTCGACGCCAGCAGCATCGGCGAGCTCTACACCCACGGCATGACCTTCATCGTCGACGTGCCGCTGGTGGCCGATGGCGCGGCCGTGTTCGATTCCATGATGCGCGTCGCCGAGGCCATGGCCGAGGCGCTCGACGGCGAGATCGTCGACGACAACCGCGCCGCCTTCGGGCACGAGGAGGCCGGCGTGATCCGCCGCCAGATCCAGCGCATCCAGGCGCAGATGCAGGAGAGCGGCATTCCGCCGGGCGGCTCGCTCGCGGCTCGCCTGTTCTCGGCATGAGCGGCATGGAGCGGACGCAGGACCCCGCCGAGCGCGCCCGGACGCTGCGCGAACGCCTCGAAGCCTGGAACCACGCCTACTACGTCCTCGACACGCCCACGGTGCCGGACGCCGAGTACGACCGTGCCTTCCGTGAACTGCAGGAACTGGAGGACAGCCATCCCGAGCTGCGCACGCCCGATTCGCCCACGCAGCGCGTCGGCGGCGCACCCGCGCCGGAGCTGCGGCCGGTGCGCCACGCCGTGCCGATGCTGTCCATCCGCACCGAGACCGACATCACCGAGAACGGAGCGCGCGCCTTCGACACCCGCGTGCGCAACGCCCTGCAGCTGCCGCCGGACGCGCCGCCGGTGCGCTACCTGGCCGAGCTGAAGTTCGACGGCCTGGCCATCAACCTGCGGTACGAGCACGGCGTGCTGGTGTGCGCCGCGACCCGCGGCGACGGCAACACCGGAGAGGACGTCACGCACAACGTCCGCACCATCCGCCAGATTCCGCTGCGACTGAAGGGCGCCGCACCCGAGGTGCTGGAGGTGCGCGGCGAGATCTACATGCGCCGCGACGACTTCGAGCGGCTCAACGCGCGCCAGCGCGAGGCCAGCGAGCGCGAATTCATCAACCCACGCAACACCGCCGCCGGCGCCGTGCGCCAGCTCGACCCCAAGGTCGCCGCGCAGCGACCGCTGTCATTCTTCGCCTACGGCGTCGGCGAGCACCGCGGCATCGATCTGGGCGGCCGGCAGTCGGCCATGCTGGAACGGCTCGCCGCGCTGGGCTTTCCGGTGTGCGAGCACCGCAGCCTGTCCGAGGGTGCCGAGGGGCTGGTGGCCTTCCACAGCCGCATCGCGCAGCTGCGCGACAGCCTGCCCTACGACATCGACGGTGTCGTCTACAAGGTCGACGACTTCGCGCTGCAGGACGAACTGGGCTTCATCACGCGCGAGCCGCGCTGGGCCGTCGCGCACAAGTATCCGGCGCAGGAGGAGATCACCGAGCTGCTCGACATTGAGGTGCAGGTCGGCCGCACCGGGGCACTGACACCGGTGGCACGGCTCGCGCCGGTGTTCGTCGGCGGCGTGACGGTCACCAACGCCACGCTGCACAACCAGGGCGAGATCCATCGCAAGGACGTGCGCGTGGGCGACTGGGTCATCGTGCGCAGGGCAGGGGACGTGATCCCCGAGGTCGTCGGCCCCGTGCTGGAACGGCGCCGCCCCGACGCGCGGCCCTTCGTGATGCCCGAGACCTGCCCGGTGTGCGGCGCGCAGGCGGTGAAGATCTCCGAGGACGACGCCGTGCTGCGCTGCTCGGGCGGACTGTCGTGCGAGGCACAGCGCAAGCAGGCGCTGCTGCACTTCGCCGGCCGCCGCGCGATGGACATCGAGGGCCTCGGCGAGAAGCTCGTCGACCAGCTCGTCGGCAGCGGACGCGTGCACAACCCGGCGGACCTGTTCGGCCTGCGCATGGAGGATCTGGTCCATCTCGAGCGCATGGGCGAGACCTCCGCCTCCAACCTGCTTGCGATGATCCGGGCCCGCCGCACCGTGGCGCTGGAACGGCTGATCTTCGCCATCGGCATCCCCAGCGTCGGCGAGACCACCGCGAAGGCGCTGGCACGCTTCTACGGCTCGATGGCGGCGCTCCGCCGTGCCAGCCTGCACAGCCTGCTGCTCGTGCCCGACGTGGGCGTGCTCACGGCGCGCGCGATCGCGGCCTTCTTCGCCGCCGAGCACAACCGCGAGGTGCTCGACAAGCTGCTCGACCCGGAAGCCGGCGTCACGCCCGAGCAGCCGGCACGGCGCGAGACCGGCGTGACCGCCGAGCAGGTGCTCGCGGTGCTCAAGCCGCTCGAGATCGACGTGCATAGCGGCAGCGTGCGCGCGCTCAACGACCGGTGCGGGGCAACCAGCGAGAAAAAGATCGCCGCCCGCCATCCGACGCTGGCGACCCTCGACGACCGCTACACCCCCGGCCGGCTGGCCGACGAGGCCGGCATCCCGGTGGCCGCCGCCAGCGGCGCGCTGGAGCGCCTGCGTAGCCCGGCCGCACGGGCGCTGTTCGCCGAGCTCGCGGATCTCGGCATCCGCATCGGTCCGCAGGAACCGGCCGGGGCGACCGGCCCGAGCAGCGGTGTCGCCGGCCGGACCTTCGTGCTGACCGGCACGCTGCCGACGCTGACCCGTGACCAGGCCAAGGCGCTGATCGAGGCCGCCGGCGGCAAGGTGAGCGGCTCGGTGTCCGCGAAGACCGACTACGTCGTGGCGGGCGCCGAGGCGGGCTCCAAGCTCGAACGTGCCCTGGCCCTGAACATCCCGATTCTGGACGAGGACGGACTCCAACGCCTGCTCGACGCGGGCGACCGTCCCGAACCGCAACAAGGAGAGCTTCCTCTATGAAAAAGATCACCAAGGCGGTGTTTCCCGTCGCCGGCATGGGTACGCGCTTCCTCCCCGCGACCAAGGCCAGTCCGAAGGAAATGCTGCCCATCGTCGACAAGCCGCTGATCCAGTACGCGGTGGAGGAGGCCGTGGCGGCCGGCATCACCGACCTCATCTTCATCACCGGCCGCACCAAGCGCGCCATCGAGGACCACTTCGACAAGGCCTACGAGCTGGAGACCGAGCTGGAAGCCCGGGGCAAGAAGGAGATGCTGGATCTCGTGCGCCGCACCGTGCCGGCCAACGTCAACTGCATCTACATCCGCCAGGCCGAGGCGCTGGGACTGGGGCACGCGGTGCTGTGCGCGTCGCACGTCATCGACGACGACGAGGCGTTCGCGGTGCTGCTCGCCGACGACCTGCTCGACAACCCCGGCGGCAAGCCCGTGATGCAGCAGATGGTCGAGGTCTACAACTACAACCGCTGCTCCGTGCTCGGCACGATGAACGTGCCGCGCGAGGACACGCGCCAGTACGGCATCGTCAGCACCGAAGGCGAGGACGGCCGGGTCATGCGCGTGTCGGGCATCGTCGAGAAGCCCAAGCCCGATGAGGCGCCGAGCACGCAGGCCGTGGTCGGACGCTACATCCTGACGCCGCGCATCTTCGACCACATCCGGGCGCTCAAGCCCGGTGCCGGCGGCGAGCTGCAGCTCACCGACGGCATCGCCGCGCTGCTGAAGGAGGAGGCCGTGCTGTCCTACCAGTTCGACGGCACGCGCTACGACTGCGGCTCCAAGATCGGCTACCTGAAGGCCACGGTGGAATTCGCGCTGCGCCATCCCGAGGTGAGGGACGAGTTCGGCGACTACCTCGCCAGCCGGGGCTGAGAACGGTGGAGCCGGGCGCGCGGACGGTGACGTCCTCCCGCGCCCCGTCATGACGTCTTCCGTTCACGGAGCGCATCGGAGCATGGAACCGGACACCCGCGGCCGCTACACGCACGGTCACGAACGCAGCGTCCTCGCGTCGCACGGCACGCGCACCGCCGCCAACTCGGCGGCCTACCTGCTGCCGCATCTCAGGCCCGGCCTGGACGTCCTCGACATCGGCTGCGGTCCGGGGACCATCACGCTCGACCTCGCGGCGCTCGTCGCACCGGGCCGGGTCATCGGTCTGGACAACGTCGAGACGCCGTTGATCGCCGCGCGCGCGGAGGCCGTGGCCCGCGGCGACGCACGGACGGAGTTCCGGATCGGCGACGCGCTGAACCTGCCGTTCGACGACGCGAGCTTCGACGTCGTGCATGCCCACCAGGTGCTGCAGCACCTGACCGATCCCGTGAAGGCGTTGCAGGAGATGATCCGGGTGTGCCGGCCCGGCGGCTGGATCGCGGCGCGCGACGCGGACTACGCGGCGATGAACTGGTATCCGGAACTGCCGGAACTGGAACGGTGGCGGCAGACGTACCGTGCGGTGGCCCGTTCGAACGGCGCCGAGCCGGATGCCGGCCGCCGGCTGCGCGCCTGGGGACGGGCCGCCGGCCTGACCGAACCGCGTGTCACGGCGTCCACGTGGCTCTATGCCGATCCGGAGAGCTGCCGCTGGTGGGGCAACAGCCAGGCCGACCGGTGCGCGGGGGAGACCTTCTCCAGACAGGCCATGGAGCAGGGGCTCCGACCGGCGGACATCGACGGGATCGTCCACGCCTGGCGGCAGTGGGGCAGCGATCCGGACGCGTGGTTCTGCCTCGTCCACGGCGAACTGCTCGCGCAACGTCCCGCCTGAACGCCTCCCGACGTGACAGCGCCCCGGTCACGACGTGACGCGGGGCGCTCCGGTGTTGGCAGGGCAGGGGGCCGATCAGGCCTCGGCCTTGGCCGCGCGCTTGCGGTCGTGCTCCTTGAGGTGGCGCTTGCGCAGGCGGATGTTCTTCGGCGTGATCTCGACCAGCTCGTCATCGGCGATGAACTCGATGGCCGATTCCAGCGTGAGCTGGATCGGCGGCACCAGACGCACGGCCTCGTCGGTGCCCGAGGCGCGGACGTTGGTCAGCTGCTTGCCCTTGATCGGGTTCACGACCAGGTCGTTGTCGCGCGAGTGGATCCCGATGATCATGCCTTCATACAGCACGTCGCCCGGGCTCACGAACATGCGGCCGCGGTCCTGCAGGTTCCACAGCGCGTAGGCCACGGCGGCACCGTCATTCTGCGAGATCAGCACGCCGTTGCGGCGCTCGCTCATCGGGCCGGCCATCGGGCCGTAGTCGTCGAACACGTGGCTGGCCAGGCCCGTACCACGCGTCATCGTCAGGAATTCGCCCTGGAAGCCGATCAGGCCGCGCGCCGGGATGCGGTACTCGAGGCGCACGCGGCCCTTGCCGTCCGGCTGCATGTCCTGCAGCTCGCCGCGACGACGGCCCAGTTCCTCCATGACCGCGCCCTGGTGATCTTCCTCGACGTCGACGGTCAGCAGCTCGTAGGGCTCGCACTTGACGCCGTCGATCTCCTTGTAGACCACGCGCGGACGGCCGACGGCCAGCTCGAAGCCTTCGCGTCGCATGTTCTCGAGCAGGATGGTCAGGTGCAGCTCGCCGCGGCCCGAGACCTCGAACACGTCGGAGTCGTTGGTGTATTGCACGCGCAGCGCGACGTTGCGCAGCAGTTCCTTTTCCAGGCGCTCGCGGATCTGGCGGCTGGTCACGAACTTGCCCTCGCGGCCGGCGAGCGGGGAGGTGTTGACCATGAAGTTCATCGTCAGCGTCGGCTCGTCGACCGCGATCGGCGGCAGCCCTTCGAGCCTTTCCGGATCGCAGATCGTGACGCCGATGTTGACCTGGTCGACGCCCGCGATCAGCACGATGTCACCGGCCTCGGCCGACTCGGCGGGGGAGCGCTCCAGGCCCTTGAAGGTCAGGATCTGGCTGACCTTGGCCTTGCCGCGGTTCTCGTCGCCGTACATCACGACCACCTCCTGGTTCGGACGTACGCGGCCGCGCTTGATGCGGCCGATGCCGAGCTGCCCCATGTAAGTCGAGTAGTCGAGCGAGCAGATCTGCAGCTGCAGCGGGCCCTCGGCATCCACCGAAGGCGACGGCACGTGCTTCAGGATGGCCTCGAACAGCGGGCGCATGTCGGTGCGCGGATCGTCCATGCGCTCCATCGCGAAGCCGTTCAGGCCCGAGGCATAGATGACCGGAAAATCGAGCTGCTCCTCGGTGGCGCCGAGCTTGTCAAAGAGGTCGAAGGTCTGGTCGATGACCCAGTCCGGACGCGCGCCGGGACGATCGATCTTGTTGATGACGACGATCGGGCGCAGGCCCAGCGCCAGCGCCTTGCGCGTGACGAAACGCGTCTGCGGCATCGGGCCTTCCTGCGCGTCGACGAGCAGCAGCACGCTGTCGACCATCGACAGCACGCGCTCGACCTCGCCGCCGAAGTCCGCGTGCCCCGGGGTGTCGACGATGTTGATGTGGGTGTCACCGTACTGGATGGCGCAGTTCTTCGCGAGGATCGTGATCCCGCGTTCCTTCTCGATGTCCCCCGAATCCATGATGCGTTCGGCGACCTGCTGGTTGTCGCGGAAGGTGCCGGACTGACGCAGGAGCTGGTCGACCAGCGTGGTCTTGCCGTGGTCGACGTGGGCGATGATGGCGATGTTGCGGATGGAGCGGGGCATGGAGGCGGGCAGAAGTGACTGAAAAGCCGATGATTCTAGCATGCCGCGCCGCCGCGCCACGATCCGTTTTGCAAACTCCCCGCGCGGACCGGGGCATGCGGGCCCGCATGCTAGAATCGGCGCGGTTTCTGCATGGAGAATCGGATGCTCGCGATCATCGGCGGCAGTGGCCTTTCCCGCCTGTCCTCCCTCAACATCCAGCGCCGCGAGATCGTGCGCACGCCGTACGGCGAGCCCTCCGGACCGATCATCTTCGGGCAGCTGTGCAACCAGCCCGTGATGTTCCTCGCGCGCCACGGCTACGGCCACACGATCCCGCCGCATCTGGTCAATTACCGCGCCAACTTCTGGGCGCTGCACAACGCCGGCGCGACCGCCATCCTGTCCGTCGCCTCGGTCGGCGGCATCCGTGCCGACCTCGTGCCCGGCACGCTGGTCGTGCCGCACCAGATCATCGACTACACCTGGGGCCGCATCAGCACCTTCTTCGAGCGCGCCGACGCGCCCGTGCACCACATCGATTTCACGCATCCGTACGACCAGATCCTGCGCCAGCGCATCCTGGAAGCCGCACAGCGGGCAGGGGAGACCATGATCGATGGCGCCGTCTACGCGACCACGCAGGGCCCGCGGCTGGAAACGGCCGCCGAGATCGTCCGCCTCGAGCGCGACGGCGCCGACGTGGTCGGCATGACCGGCATGCCCGAGGCCGCGCTCGCGCGCGAGCTGCAGCTGCCGTACGCCGCGATCAACGTCGTCGCCAACTTCGCGGCCGGCAAGGGCGACAGCGCCAACGGCATCGCCTTCGACGACATCGAGAGCGTACTGCAGGACGCCATGGCCCGCGTGCGCACGGTGCTGGAGCACATCTGCACCTGCTGAGAGGCGGTGCGGTCGCGTCGCATGGACCGACGCTCGGGCGCATCAGGACGCCGGCGTCGCTCGAAGACGAACGCGCCGGTACACGCCATGTCGATTGCTCCGGATGGCGTTGATCGACGCATGAACCCGTAGCGCCGGCGCGATGCCACATCGGGAACCACGACACCCAGGGCGAGGGCCGGCGAGACGGCTTCTCCGCGCATTCCGGGCCGTCCGAAAACGCGATAATTTGTATTATGTAAACTTTAGTATCGAGGCCACGAATTCCGTCATGAACTCGCCTGGACTTCACCGCCCGGGCTGCCCGGAAACGAAACCGGAGACCTTCACGAAACCGGCGTTTCCGCTCTTTCAAAGCTAAACAACCACATCACAATTATCTTTCAACCACTTGACTCATAAATATTTTATGGAGTCATGAAAG
>Ga0182792_1000543_pt1 | contig 34689 bp, 27 predicted proteins | sample Passage237B_FD_130497 | JGI IMG/M metagenome (GOLD analysis project Ga0182792, IMG submission 130497) | Cellulose adapted compost microbial communities from Newby Island Compost Facility, Milpitas, CA, USA - Passage2 37B (version 2) (version 2) ...
CGCCGAGGCCCCGGCCGGGGCCGCCGGCCGCCGTGCGGCCGGCCGGTACTGGCTCGAGTACGACGCTGCCCGCCGCGATCTTGGCGCAGGCGCCGATCTCGATATTGCCCAGGACCTTGGCGCCGGCCCCCAGCAGGACGCCGCGACGCACCTTGGGGTGGCGATCGCCCCGCTCCTTGCCGGTGCCGCCGAGCGTCACGCCATGCAGCATCGAGACGCCGTCCTCGACGACGGCCGTCTCGCCGATCACGACGCCCGTGCCGTGATCGATGAAGATGCCCTTTCCGAGGCGCGCCCCCGGATGAATATCCAACCCGAACAGCGAGCTGGCGCGGCTCTGCAGGAAATGGGCGAGCGTCCGGCGCCCCTGCTGCCACAGCCAATGCGCCACCCGCGCCGTCTGCAGCGCATGGTAGCCCTTGAACCACAGCAGCGGATCGAGGTGGGAGGTGCAGGCCGGGTCACGCTCGGCGACGGCGACGATGTCGGCGCGGGCGGCAAGCCCGATGACTGGATCGGTGTTCAGCGCCTCGTCGAAGATCTGGCGGATCAGCGCGGCCGGCACCTCGGTCGTGCCGGCAAGCCGTGCCAGATGATAGCTCAGCGCCGCTTCGAAGCGCGGCTGGCTGAGGATCGTGGCATGCATCGTCCCTGCCAGCACGGGCTCCGACGCCGCCGCGGCCTGGGCAGCTTCGCGGATCCTGGTCCAGACAGGATCCACCGAGCGGGGTTCGACTGCGTTCTTGGCGGCAGCATCCATCTGGCGCTCCTCCCGACCACCGGCTTCCTACGGACGGCGGGCGACCGAAAACGCCTCCCGCCTTCTAATTTACGTCGCTCCCAGCAAGGCCGCAATCAGCGCGCCGCGCGGGATTCCAGCTCCTCGATCAATGGCTGCACCTGGCCGCCGTTGTTCTGGATATAGGAATTGAAATCGGAACGGCGAGTCATGACCATGCTCACCCCCTCGACCTTGACGTCGGTGATGCGCAGCCCCTGGGGAAGCTGCCGGACCTCCCATTCGAGCTTGATCGGCTGCCCGTTGCTTTGGTTCAGACGGCTGTCGACCCAGAACACGCCATTGGGCCGCTTCGTGGTCTTGGCGATGGTCAGCGTCTGCCCGAGATACTGGCCGAACCGCTCGCTGTAGGCCCGCGCCTCGGCACTCTCGGTGGCCTTGACGAAGCGGGCGCGCTGGTCCGGCGTCGCCCGTGCCCAATGGGTGCCGAGCGCGACCTGCGCCATGTAGGGCAGGTCGAAGCGCGTCTCCAGGACCTGGCGGAAGGCTGACTGGCGGGCGGGCCCTGCCGCCGTGGTCTTGATGATGTCGATCACCTGGCTGGCGGTCGTCTCGATGAGCTTCGCCGCCGGATCGCTGGACGGGGCCTGGGCCTGCGCCCCGGCAGAGGCGGCGGCCGCGGCGCCCAGGGCGAAGGCCAGGCGAAGGACGTGGCGACGTCGAGGGGCTAGAAGCTGCACCGTGCGCTCCATGTTGATTCGATACGGGAAGGCGAAGGCAGACTAGCGGCGTGGTGCTTCTAGTGCACCAGCGCGAGATTGTCGCGACGCTCCAGCTCGCCTTTGGCGTCGGTCTTGTCGCGTTTGGCGCGGATGAGCTCGGCGCGGTTCTGCGTATAGGCGGAGCGCAGGGCCGCATAATAGTCCACACTGTTCTTCTCGAGGTCATCGAGCGCGAACAGGGTGCGCGAGCGGTAGTCGATGACGTTGGCGCCGAAGCGCGGCAACGAGTAGTACCACCAGTCCCAATTGAAGGCGAGCGGGAGGATCTGGAACGGATCGATCGCATAGTCGATCATCAGGCCCGTGGCGTCGCGCGCGTTCGACGGACCGATCAGCGGCAGCATAAGGTAGAAGCCGCCATTCTCCGGCTCGACCCCCTTGCCGGCCCACATGCCGATGGTCTGCCCGGCATCCTCCTTGGTCCGCTCCATCCCCATCATGGCGGCGACGTCGAACAGGCCGGCGAGACCGACCGTCGAGTTGACCAGGAAGCGCGCCATGGTGATGCCGGCGCGGCCGGGATCGCCCTGAAACACCTCATTGATCGCCGTGACCGGCTCGCCGAGATTATCGAGCGCATTGCGCACGCTCTTCTGCGCCGGCTCCGGCACCCAGTCGCGATAGAGCACCGCCATCGGCCGGATCGCCATGATGTCGACGGCACGGTTGACCGAGAAGATGAACCTGTTGGGAGTCTCGATGGGATCCCACACTTCAGCCGCCCCGGTGTCGCCCGAAGAGCATGCCCCCAGCAGGCCGGCAGCAAGGATTGCGGCAGCGACCCTGGACCGTACGCCAGCCGCCACCGACTTCGACACGCTTTCGATCATCAACGCCGACCCCGGGTCCACCCCGGCCCTGGGAAGCTGGGCCAAGAAATCCAGCAGCACCATCTGCCACCGTTCGCAGACAGTGTTGCACACGACAGCGGACGTTTGAAGGGCCAGGCAAGCGGACCTGCTGCGCCGTCTCGAATCGGCACGGCCTCCAGCTCCTATTGCATCCATAAAGATATTCTTATATCTTTCAGTCCATGGATCACCTGCTGACTCTCCTGCGGGCGGCTGCTGAGGATACCCGGCTGCGTATCCTGGCCTTGGCAGCGCGTGAGGACCTGACGGTGAGCGACTACGTCCACGTGCTGGGACAGAGCCAGCCGCGGGTCTCGCGCCACCTCAAGCTGCTGGTCGAGGCGGGACTGCTGGAGCGCTTCCGCGAGGCGCAGTTCACGCGCTTCCGGCTCGTCGGTTCGGGCGACGACGCCGCCCTGGTACGCGAGTTCGTGCGCCGGCTCGATCCCAGGCATCCGCGCATCGCGGGCGACCGCGCGCGCCTCGACGCCCTGCAGCAGCGCCGCCAGACGGCCGCGGTGCGCTACTTCCGGGACAATGCCCAGCGCTGGGACGAGCTTCGCGCCCTGCATGTCGCCGACCGGGAGATCGAGCGCGCCCTGGTCCACCACCTGCCGCTCGGGGCGCGCCGGCTCCTCGACATCGGTACGGGGACGGGGCGGCTGCTGGAGGTGCTGGCCCCCAGGGTCGAGCAAGCCATCGGCATCGACCAGTCGCGCGAGATGCTGGCACTGGCGCGCGCCAACCTCGCCCGGGCGGGGATAGACAATGCCGATATCCGCCAGGGCGACATGTACGCCCTGCCCTTCGAGTCCGACGGCTTCGACGTCGTGACCATCCATCACGTGCTGCACTATGCCGACGATCCGGCCGCGGCCTTGAGCGAGGCGGCGCGTGTCGTCCGGCCCGGCGGCATGGTGCTGGTGGTCGATTTCTCGCCGCACGATCTGGTCGAGCTCAAGCGCGAGCACGCCCATGTCCATCTCGGCTTTGCGGACAACCAGGTGCAGGGCTGGCTGCGCAGCGCCGGCCTGAACCCGCTCGAGCCCCTTCACTTCCCCGGCCGGCGCCTGATGACCGGCATCTGGCGGGGCGAGCGCGAGCAGCCGGTGCGGGCCGCCGCGCGCCATGCAACACCGTCGATCCAAGGAGTGTCACGATGAGTCCCGACACCGGTCCCCTCGGCGGGCCGCTCAGTGTTGCCGCCGCCGAGTTCCCCGCCCGCGCACCGCAGCGGCTCAAGGTCTCCTTCGAGTTCTTCCCGCCGAAGACGGAGGCCATGGAGCAGACCCTGTGGGAAGCGGTCACGCGGCTCGCACCGCTGCATCCGACGTTCTTCTCGGTGACCTACGGCGCCGGCGGCTCGACCCGCCAGCGCACGCACGAGACGGTAGTCCGCCTCAAGAAGGAGACGGGCATCGACCCGGCAGCTCACCTCACATGCGTCGGCGCGACCTGCGAGGAGATCGACGAGGTCGCGCGCGCCTACTGGGAGGCCGGCATCCGCCACGTCGTGGCCCTGCGCGGCGATCCGCCGAGCGGCATGGGCGGCAAGTACACGCCCCATCCCGGCGGCTACGCCAACGCCGCAGCCCTGGTGGCCGGCCTCAAGAAGATCGGCGACTTCCAGATCAGCGTCGCGGCCTACCCCGAGAAGCATCCCGACTCGCCAGACGCCCAGGCCGATCTCGACAACCTCAAACGCAAGGTCGATGCCGGCGCCGACCGCTGCATCACGCAGTTCTTCTTCGAGCCCGACGACTATCTGCGCTTCCGCGACCGGGCGGCGGCGGCCGGCATCCACGTCCCGATCGTGCCCGGCGTCATGCCGGTCTCGAACTTCCAATCGGTGGCACGCATCGCGGGCCTCTGCGGCTCCAAGGTGCCGGGATGGCTGGCCGACATGTTCGACGGGCTCGACGACGACGTCGAGACGCGCCGCATGATCGCCGCCACCGTGGCGGGCGACCTGTGCCGCCGCATGCATGGCGAGGGCGTCGACCAGTTCCACTTCTATACCCTCAATCGCGCCGACCTGACCTTCGCGATCTGCCATCTGCTGGGCGTGCGCCCGCATCGGAGCCAGTCATGACCACAACGTCCGAGACGGACTTCGCGAAGATGACCCGCGCCGGGAAGGCCCGGCTGCTGCGCGAGATCGGCGGCGAGCGCATCCTGGTGAAGGACGGCCCCTACGGCTCGATGATCCAGACCTACCGGCTGGACGAGGAAGGCTTCCGCGGCGGCCGCACCTTCGAGCAGGACCAGAAGGGCAACAACGACCTCCTGAACCTGACCCGGCCGGACGTGGTGGGCGCCATCTGCACCGCCTACATCGAGGCCGGTGCTGACATCCTGGCCACCAACACCTTCAACGCCAACGCGATCAGCCTTTCCGACTATGGCATCCCCGGCATGGCCCGCGAGATCAACATCGCGGCGGCGCGGCTGGCGCGCGCCTGCTGCGATGCGGCGACGGCGAAGGATCCCGGCAAGCCGCGCTTCGTGGTGGGTGCGCTCGGCCCCACCAACAAGACGTTGTCGGTGTCGCCCAATGTCAACGATCCGGGCTACCGCGCCGTCACCTTCGACGAGGTGAAGGGCATCTACCGCGAGCAGATCGAGGGTCTGCTCGACGGCGGCGTCGACTTCGTCCTGATCGAGACGGTGTTCGACACGCTGAACGCCAAGGCCGCCCTGGTGGCCGCCGACGAAGCCGCCGAGGCGCGCGGCGAGGAGCTGCCGGTCATGGTGTCGATGACGCTGACCGATCTCGCCGGACGCAACCTGTCGGGCCAGACGGTCGAGGCCTTCTGGCACTCGGTCCGGCACGCCAGGCCGCTCACCATGGGGCTCAACTGCAGCTTCGGGGCCACCGAGCTGCACCCCTACGTGAACGCGCTGAACCCGCAGGTGGACGGCATGCTGTGCGTCTATCCCAATGCCGGCCTGCCCAACGAGCTGGGCGCCTACGACGAGCCGCCCGAGATGACGGCCAAGCTGGTCAGGGGATGGGCCGAGAACGGCTGGCTGAACGTGGTGGGCGGCTGCTGCGGCACGACGCCCGCCCACATCAAGGCGATCGCCGAGGCGGTCAAGGGCGTGCAGCCGCGGCAGTGGCACGTCCTGCCGCCGGCCCTGCGCCTGTCCGGCATGGAGGCAGCGAGTTTCTTCTGATGATGTCCGACGCAGAGAACGACGATACCCAGCGCGCCACCTTCATCAACATCGGTGAGCGCACCAACGTCACGGGATCGGCCCGCTTCAAGAAGCTGGTCCTCGAGGGCGACTACGCGGCCGCCATCGAGGTCGCGCGCCAGCAGGTCGAGAGCGGCGCGCAGATCATCGACGTCAACATGGACGAGGGCCTGCTCGACGCCGAGAAGGCGATGGACACGTTCCTGAAGCTGATCGCCTCGGAACCCGACATCGCCCGCGTGCCCATCATGATCGACAGCTCCAAGTGGAGCGTCATCGAGGCCGGCCTGAAGTGCGTCGCGGGCAAGCCGATCGTGAATTCGATCTCCATGAAGGAAGGCGTCGAGCCCTTCATCGCCCAGGCGCGCAAGGTGCGCCGTTACGGCGCCGCCGTCGTGGTCATGGCGTTCGACGAGAAGGGCCAGGCCGACACCAAGGAGCGCAAGGTCGAGATCTGCCGCCGGGCCTACGACATCCTCGTGAACCAGGTGGGCTTCCCGGCTGAGGACATCATCTTCGATCCCAACATCTTCGCGGTCGCGACCGGCATCGAGGAGCACAACAACTACGGCGTCGACTTCATCGAGGCGACGCGCGAGATCAAGGCGTGCTGCCCGCACGCCAAGATTTCGGGCGGCGTCAGCAATCTCAGCTTCGCCTTCCGCGGCAACGAGCCGGTGCGCAAGGCCATGCACTCGGTCTTCCTCTATCACGCCATCCAGGCCGGCATGGACATGGGCATCGTCAATGCCGGCCAGCTCGAGGTCTACGACCAGATCCCGCAGGAACTACGCGACGCCTGCGAGGACGTGATCCTGAACCGCCGGCCCGACGGCACCGAGCGGCTGCTCGAACTGGCGCCCCGCTACAAGGGCACGGGCGAGGTCGAGCAGGCGCAGGACGCCGAGTGGCGGAGCTGGCCCGTCGAGAAGCGGCTGGAGCATGCGCTGGTCAAGGGCATGGACCAGTTCGTTGTCGAGGACACCGAAGAGGCACGGCGCCAGATCGCCCGGCCGATCGAGGTCATCGAAGGTCCGCTGATGGCCGGCATGAACGTGGTCGGCGACCTGTTCGGCGCCGGCAAGATGTTCCTGCCGCAGGTCGTGAAGAGCGCGCGCGTCATGAAGAAGGCGGTGGCGCACCTGCTGCCCTATATCGAGGCTGAGAAGACCGCGACGTCGCGCAGCAAGGGCCGGATCGTCATGGCGACGGTCAAGGGCGACGTCCACGACATCGGCAAGAACATCGTGGGCGTGGTCCTGCAGTGCAACAACTTCGAGGTCATCGACCTCGGCGTCATGGTGCCCTTCCAGGAGATCCTGAAGTCGGCCAACGACAACCGCGCCGACATGATCGGCCTGTCCGGCCTGATCACGCCGTCGCTCGACGAGATGGTCACGGTCGCCGAGGAGATGACGCGCGCGGGCTTCAAGGTGCCGCTGCTGATCGGCGGCGCCACGACCTCCAAGGTGCACACGGCCTTGCGCATCGCGCCGCGCTACCACGGCACCACCGTGCACGTGCTCGATGCCTCGCGCGCGGTCGGCGTCTGCAGCGCCCTCACCTCCGACTCCGGCGAGCAGGCGCGCGAGTTCGCAGCCAAGGTCGCCGCCGAATACGAGGCGATCCGCGTCGAGCGCGGCGACAGCAGGAAGGACAAGGTCGTGCCGCTCGAGGTGGCGCGCGCCAATGCCTATGCGATCGACTGGTCCGCCTACGCCCCGCCCCGCCCGGCGGTCAGCGGCACGCGCATCTTCGCCGAGTATCCGCTGCACGAGCTGGTCGAGCGCATCGACTGGACGCCGTTCTTCCGCGCCTGGGAGCTGGCCGGCATCTATCCGTCCATCCTGGAAGACAAGGTGGTGGGCGAGAGCGCGCGCAAGCTCTATGCCGACGCCCGCAAGATGCTTGAACGCATCGTGCGCGAGAAGTGGCTGACGGCAAAGGGCGTCGTCGCCTTCTGGCCGTGCCGGCGCGTCGGCGACGATGTCGTGCTGTACGAGGACGAGAGCCGCACTCGCGAGGTCTCGCGCCTGTTCTTCCTGCGCCAGCAGATCGAGAAGCGTTCGGGACGCGCCAACATGTGCCTGGCCGACTTCATCTCGCCCGAGGCCGACTGGCTCGGCGGCTTCGCGGTCACGGCGGGCCACGGCATCGAGGCGCATCTGGCGCGCTTCAAGGCCGAGCACGACGACTATTCCGACATACTGCTCAAGGCGCTGGCCGACCGGCTGGCCGAGGCTTTCGCCGAGCGCCTGCACGAGCGCGTGCGCAAGACGCTGTGGGGTTATGCACCCGACGAGGCGCTGTCGAACGACGAGCTGATCCGCGAGAAGTATCGCGGCATCCGGCCGGCGCCGGGCTACCCCGCCTGCCCCGACCACAGCCAGAAGCCCGAGCTGTTCCGCCTGCTCAATGCCGGACAGAACGCCGGCATGACGCTGACCGAGAGCTTCGCCATGCTGCCGACGGCGGCGGTGTCGGGCTACTACTTCGCCCATCCCGAGGCGCAGTATTTCGGCGTCGCCCGCATCGGCCGCGACCAGGTCGAGGACTATGCGAAGCGGCGTGGCGTCCCGATCGAGCAGGCCGAGAAGTGGCTGCGCCCGAACCTGGGATACTGAGAACGACCTTGTCTTCGGGACCGCGATCGTCCCGCTCGCCTCGTGCACACGAGCGAGCGGGACGGTCCGGCAGAAGACCATGACCTACGTCCTGGTGCTCGCTGTCGGCTATGTCGCGGGCATCGTGAGCGGCGTCGTGGGCACGGGCGCCACCGTCATCCTGCTGCCGATCCTGGTGGTCGCCTTCGGCCCGCGCGAGGCGGTGCCCATCATGGCGGTCGTCGCCCTGATGTCGAACGCCGCCAAGATCGGTACATGGTGGCGCGAGGTCGACTGGCGGGCCTGCGGCGCCTATGCACTCGCCGGCGTGCCGGCGGCGGCGCTGGGCGCGCATACGCTGCTGGTGCTGCCCGAGAAGACCGTCGAGATCGGCCTCGGCCTGTTCTTCCTGACGATGGTGCCCGGCCGGCGCTGGCTGGCGAGGCGCCACCACACGATCGGCCTGCCGGGCCTCACGGTCGCGGGCGGCGTCATCGGCTTCCTGACCGGCATCGTGGTGTCCACCGGACCGCTCAGCGTGCCTGCCTTCGCGGCCTACGGGCTGGTGAAGGGCGCCTTCATCGCCACCGAGGCGGCGGGATCCCTCGCCCTCTACGTCAGCAAGGCGCTGGCCTTCCGGCAGTTCGGCGCGCTGCCCGACGATATCGTCGTGAAAGGCGTGATCAGCGGCTCGGCAGTGATGATCGGCAACGTGACCGCCCGCTTCGTCGTCGAGCGGTTGAGCGTGGCCGCCTTCCACCACCTGCTGGACGGCGTGATGGTGATCGCGGGTCTCATGCTTCTCTGGACGGCGCTGGGCTGATTTTACTGCTTCGCGATGCACAACCTGCGGCTGCCTGCCATGACCACAGGCAAGGCAGACTGCAACCGACTGCCCGCTTCATGGACGCACATCGCCCGCGCCTTGCCGCGAGGGAGTGCCATCAACGCCCCGATTCTCCGACGACGAGGACGCGTCGCGTCACATGGCACGGTACCTGCTGGGTCTTCGGCGAGCTCATCACGGAACGAGGGTGTTCAGATGGTGATCGATCATAAGCAAGTCCTGGCCAACACTCTCGCGGCACGCTTCGGGCGCCGTCGCCTCCTGCAGGGCGCGGGGGCGGCCGTCGCCGCCGCCAACCTGCCGGCGACAGCACATGCGGCGACCGGCGGCCACATCAAGTTCGCGTGGATCGACTTCGTCGACACGCTGGATCCGCACTTCACCGCCTACCTGGGCGCCATCAAGATCCACAACAACATCTACAACGGCCTGCTGAAGGTCGACTATGACGGCGAGAAGGTGTCGTTCGTTCCCGATCTCGCCGAGTCCTGGACGCTGGTCGACGACAAGACGCATGTCTTCAAGCTGCGTCCCGGCGTGAAGTTCCACGACGGGGAGCCGTGCGACGCCGAGGCCGTGAAGTGGAGCGTCGAACGCGTCTGGAAGGGCCAGCCGAAGTCGCCGCACGCCTGGAAATACGACTATCTCGAAAGCGTCGAGGTCGTCGATCCGCTGACGATCAAGCTCAACTTCAGGACGCCCTACGCCTTTCTGCCGGTGGCCCTGACGGGCAGCACCGGCCGTGCCGGCACGATCGTGCCGCGCAAGGCCGTCGAGAAATACGGAAAGGACTTCGGGCGCAATCCCGTCGGCACCGGCCCGTTCAAGTTCGTGAGCTGGAAGGAGAACGACTCGATCGTCCTGGAAAAGAACCCCGACTATTTCGAGCCGGGCCAGCCGAAGCTCGACCGGGCCACCTTCCTGATCATGAAGGAGGCATCGAGTGCGGTGGCGGCGATGCTGTCCGGGCAGGTCGACGGCATGAGCAACAGCCCGCTGCAGTTCATCAAGCAGCTCAAGGCCAATCCCAATCTGGTGGTCTACGGCGAGGTCGAGGGGAACTACTCTCTGATGGCGATGAACTGTCGGAAGAAGCCGTTCGACGACGTGAACGTGCGTCGTGCCGTCGGTTTCGCGATCGATCGCGACGCGCTGATCAAGCAGGCGTTCTTCGGCCTGGGCATTCCTGCCTATACGCCGATCTCGCCCCCGATGACCGGATTCTACGACAAGGACATCGCCAAGAGCGGCCGCGGCCAGTTCTTCGATCTCGAGAAGGCCAAGGCCTTCCGTGCCAAGGCGAAGGAACAGGGTCCGATCGAAGTCGTGATCCTGACATCCGAGCAGGGACAGTACGGCACGCGCGTGGCGCAGACGATCGTGCCGATGCTGGACAAGGTGGGCATCAAGGCGAAGCTCGAGCTGGTGGAACGGGCGACCTGGGTCAGCCGCCGCAACGCCGGCGAATTCGAGATGCTCGACATGACCTGGTCGGCCGACCTCGATCCCGACGAGACCATCTTCCCCGAGTGGCATTCCGGCAAGCCCTGGAACTTCTCCGGCTGGGCCAATCCCGAGTTCGACAAGCTGGTGGAGCAGGCGCAGGTCGTGCTCGACGTGAAGACCCGGCGCGACCTCTACGTGAAGGCCGAGGACATCCTGATGGACGAGGCGCCCATGGCAATCCTCACGCACATGCCGGAGTTCAAGATCCTCAGCAAGAAGGTGAAGGGATTCAAGTACATCCCTGCCGACAGCCTGGACCTGCATACCGTGAGCCTCTGATGCTGCGCTGGACGCTGGCGAAGATCTCCCAGACCGCCGCCGTCCTGCTGATCGTCTCGGCCGTCAGCTTCAGCGTGCTCAAGCTGGCGCCGGGCGATCCCGTCGAGCTGATGCTGGGCGAGGAATATTCGAAGGAATCGCACCAGTCGCTGATGGTCCAGCTCGGCCTCGACCGGCCGCTGTCCGAGCAGTACGTCGACTGGCTGGGCCGCTTCATGCAGGGCGACTGGGGCACCTCCTTCGTCAGCCGCACCCCGATCTTCCAGTACGCCTTCGTGGAGGCCCTGCCCGTCACGCTCGTGCTGGCAGCCGCCGCCCTGACCCTGGCCATCGTGATCGGCATTCCCCTGGGCGTCGTTTCGGCAGTGCGCAAGGACACGGCGTGGGACATCGGGGCAGCGGCCTTCTCGCTGACGGGCTCGGCCTTCCCCAGCTTCTATCTCGGCATCCTGCTGATCTGGGGATTCGGCGTCGCCTTCAACCTGTTCCCCACCATGGGTTTCGTGGCGCCCTGGAAGGACTTCTGGGACGGCATGTACCACCTCGCCATGCCGGCCGTGACGCTCAGTACGCCCTTCATGGCCCTGATCGTGCGCATCACCCGCGCCAATCTCGTCGAGACGCTGGAGCAGCCCTACATCGCCGCCGCCCGCGCCCGCGGCGAGCCCGGCTGGCGCGTCGTCTGGGTCCACGGCATGCGCAACGTGCTGGTGCCGCTGGTGACCATCGTCGGCCTGCAGCTCGGCTCGCTGCTGCACGGCGCGGTGCTGACGGAGACGGTCTTCTCGCTGCCCGGCGTCGGCCGCATGATCACCGATGCCGTGCTCGGCCGCGAGTACCTCGTGGTGCAGGCAGGCGTGATGATGACCGGCTGCCTGGTGATCCTGACCAACCTGGCGGTCGACCTCACCTATCCCTTCCTCGACCCGCGCCTGCGGCCGCGCTGACCATGGTCGCGCACGAGCTCACCGCGCTGCGAGAGACATCGCGCCGCCTGCCGGCGCCGATCCGGGCGCTGGCGGGCCTCGCGCGCGGGCGGCCGTTCTTCATCGTCGCGGCCCTTCTCTCCCTCGCCTATCTCTTCGCCGCCATCTTCGCCCCCTGGGTGGCACCGTACGACCCGGCCTACCAGGATCCCGAGCATCTCATGTCGCCACCCAGCGCCCTGCACTGGTGCGGCACGGATTCTTTCGGCCAGGACCTGCTGTCGCGGGTCATCTACGGCACGCGCTACGTCTTGCTGATCGGCTTCTGCTCCGTCGCCATCGGCGCGATCGGCGGGCTGGCGATCGGCCTGGCGGCGGGCCTGCTGCAGGGGCCGGTCGAATGGGGGCTGATGCGGTTCATCGACGCCATCCTGGCCCTGCCGTCGCTCATCATGGCGATCACCTTCATCGCGATCCTTGGCCAGGGCGTGGAGAACGTCATCTACGCCGTTGGCTTCGCCCTGGTCGGTCCGTTCGCCCGCACGGTGCGCGCCGACGTGCTGCAGGTGCGCGCCCAGGCCTTCGTCGAGGCGGCCGGCCTGATGGGCGTCAGCCGCGCGCGCATCATCTGGCGGCACATCCTGCCCAACGTCATCTTCCCGCTCGGTGTCCAGGCCACGGTGCGCCTCAGCGAGGCCATCCTCGTCTCGTCGGGCCTGTCGTTCCTCGGCCTCGGCGTCGTGCCGCCGACGCCGGACTGGGGCCTCATGATCGCCGAAGGCCGCGCCTTCATCAGCATCGTCCCCTGGATCTCGGGCGTTCCTGGTGCGGCCCTGGCCATCCTGCTGATCGCCCTCAGCATCGTCGGCGACGGCGTGCGCGAGCGCTTCGATCCCAAGCTGCGGACCGCCCGGTAGGCCGGCCATGACGCAGCAATCGGCACGGCGTCCAGAGGTCGCGAACCCGCGGGTCGCAGCGCCGAGCGTCGTGCCGCTGGCGCGGCGGCGCGACGTCGTGCTGTCCGTCTCCGGGCTGTCCCTGCAGCGTGGCGGCCATTCCGTGCTCGACCGCGTGGGCTTCGAGCTGGCGCGCGGCGAGACGGTCGGGCTGGTGGGCGAATCGGGCGCCGGCAAGTCCACCATCGCCCTCGTCCTCATGGGCCTGCTGCGCCCGCCGGCCGTCACGCTCGCCGGCGAGGTCCGCTTCGGCGACCAGGACGACCTGCTGGCGCTGCCCGAGCGGGGATGGGCCTCGCTGCGCGGCCGCCGCATCGCCATGATCTTCCAGGACCCGTCGTCGGCCCTCAACCCGTGCTTCACCGTCGGCGCGCAGCTCACCAACCCGTTGCGCCGCCTGCTCGGCCTCGACCGCGGGGCAGCCCGTCGCCGCGCCATCGAGCTGCTGGAGAGCGCCGGCCTCAACGATGCGGAGGCGCGGCTCGCTGCCTATCCGCACGAACTGTCCGGCGGCATGCAGCAGCGCGTCATGATCGCCATCGCGCTGGCCTGCAATCCCGACCTGCTGCTGGCCGACGAACCGACGAGTGCCCTGGACGTGACCATCCAGGCGCAGATCATGCAGCTCATCCTGCAGCAGGTGCGGGCGCGCGACGCGAGCTGTCTGTTCGTCCTGCACGACCTTGCCCTGGCGTCGCAGGTCTGCGACCGCATCGTCGTGCTCTATGCCGGGCAAGTCGTCGAGGCGGGACCGGCCGACGCCGTCCTGCGGCAGTCGCTCCATCCCTACACCCATGCGCTCAAGTCCTGCGTCATCGAGCTCGACACCGAGACGCTGACGCCGCCGCCCGGCGGCCTGCCGGGGCTGGGCGACATGCCGTCCGGCTGCCGCTTCGCGCCGCGCTGCCCGCGGGCGACGGCCGAATGCGCGAGCCGCACACCGCCGCTTCGCCCAATGCAGGGCCGTGACGTGGCGTGCTGGCATCCCGGATGAGCCCGGGCAAATGAGCGCCGCGATGCAGGCGGACCATATCTTCCAGCTTCTCGACGTCGAGAAGGTGTACCGGATCGACCGCGGCGGCTGGAGCCGGCTGCGCCGCGAGTCGCCGCGCCGGCTGGCCGCCCTCGACGGCGTGCGCCTGACGGTGCAGCGTGGCGACAGCATCGCCCTCGTCGGCGAAAGCGGTTCCGGCAAGTCGACGCTGCTGCGCGTCCTGCTGGGGCTTACGCCGGCGAGCGACGGCCGGGCGCTGTACCGCGGCGAGGAGATCGACGCGCTGGCCGGCGACAGGCGCCGCACCTTTCAGCGCGACGTGGCGATGATCTACCAGGATGCGCGCGCGTCGCTCAATCCGCGGCTGAAGACCCTCGACCTGATCGCCGAGCCGCTGCGCCAGCATGCGCTGTGCCCGCCGGCCGACATGCGCGACCGGGTGATCGGCCTCCTCGCCCGGGTCGGCATGCCGGCCGATACCGTCGAGCGCTATCCCAGCCAGCTCTCGGGCGGCCAAGTGCGGCGCGTCGCCATCGCGCGCGCGCTCGCCTCCGAGCCGAAGGTGATCGTCGCCGACGAGGCCGTATCCGGCCTCGACGTGTCGACCCAGGCGCAACTGCTCAACCTGCTGCGCGGCCTGCAGCGCGAGATGGGCCTGACGTTGCTGTTCATCACCCACGACTTGGCCGTCGCGAGCTATCTCTGCCGGCGGATCGCGGTCATGTATCTCGGCCGCATCGTCGAGACGGGCCCGACGAAGGACGTGCTGCGCCGGCCGCTGCATCCCTACACGCGGGCGCTCCTGAACGCCTCGCCGCGCTTCTTCGCCCCGATCGCGGAGACGCTGGCAGGCGAGATCCCGAGTCCGATCGACCTGCCGCCGGGCTGCCGGTTCGCGAGCCGCTGCCCCAGGGTGGCGGCCGACTGCCGTGCCCAGGAGCCGCCGCTCGTTTCGCAGTCGGCCGGGCGCGAGGCCGCCTGCTTGCATCCCCTGGCCGGCTGATCCCGCCCATTCGACAGCGTATTCCCGGGAGCGCTGTGCCATAGTGCGGCGCGTAAGGAGATACGCACGAATGAACAGAATCTTGTCGACCGCAGCCGCCGCCACCCTCGTCCTGTCCCTCGGCGCCTGCATGCAGCAGTCGACGCCGCAGCAGCTCAACACCACCAACGCCAACTCCCGCATCTATATCGGCTCGCTGAGCTGCAATGTCGGCGGCAGCACGGGCTACGTGCTCGCCTCGCAGAAGTCGCTCGACTGCGTGTTCCTGTCGAAGGACGGCATGCAGAGCGCGCAGTACACCGGCACGATCGACAAGGTCGGCATCGACATCGGCTACACGAAGGCCGTCCACACGATCTGGCGCGTCTATTCCCTGGGCTCGGATCGCGGCCCCTATGACCTGAGCGGCACCTATGTCGGCGAGCAGGGCACGGTCGCCGCCGGCACGCAGGCGGGCGGCAACTGGATCTACGGCGGCCCCAATGCCGAGATCGGCATGCTGGCTTCGGGCGTGGTGAAGGATGCGGGCTACAACCTCGCGACCGGCGTCGCCGCCATGACCATCAAGGTCAAGCGGTAGGCTCGATCAGCGCGCGGCAGCCGGCTGCAGGGCGCAGCCGGCGACCGTGATCCGGTGCATCAGCCGGCGCTCGCCGTGATAGTCGTTGGCCGCGTAGTGCCAGGTGGCGCGGTTGTCCCAGAAGGCGATCGAGCCCTCGCGCCAGCGGAAGCGGCAGGTGAATTCCGGCCGCGCCGCGTGCCGGTACAGGTGGTCGAGCAACGGCCGGCTGTCCTCGACCGACCAGCCCTCGAAATGCAGCGTGAAGGCCGGGTTGACGTAGAGCGCCTTGCGGCCGCTCAGCGGATGGCGGATGACCACGGGGTGGACGACGTCCTCGCCCACCAGGTGGTCGTTGCCGTAGGGGCCGGCCGCCTCGGGATTGCTCTTGTGTACCCCTTTCGCGCCGAAGATGTGCGCCGATCCGTGCACGGCCCGCAAACCCTCCAGCGTGCGCTGCAGGCCCGACGACAGCGTTTCGAAGGCCCGGTACATGTTGGCGAACAGCGTGTCGCCGCCGTCATCGGGCACCTCGCGCGCCAGGAGCACCGAGCCCATCGCCGGCTCGGCGTCGTAGCTGTGGTCGGTGTGCCAGCCGCCGCCGATGTTGGTCTTCTGCTCCGGCTCCTTGCGCACCTCGGCGATCTCGGGATGGCCTTCGACGGCCTTGAAGAAGCGGTTGACGTCGATCGGCGCCCAGCGCCGCGCGAAGGCGACGTGCTGCTCGGGCGTCAGCTTCTGGTCGCGGAAGAAGATCACGCCATGTTCGACGAAGGCGGCCTGCACCTCGTCCCACTGGCGATTGCTCAGGGCGTTGAGATCGACGCCCAGCACCTCGGCGCCGCAGCCACCCGTGACCTTGCGGACCTCGACCGTTTCGTACTGCATGGCTCTTCCTCCTGTTTCCATTCTAGCGCGTCTGGACGCCCAGGAGCAGCAGCGCCGCCGACAGCGTGAAGATGCTGGCGGCCGTCGAGATGACGACGGCGTTGGTCGCGAGGCCAACGCCTGTCCGGTAGAGCTGGGCGATCAGGTAGACGTTGGCCCCTGCCGGCAGCGCGGCGTTCAGGGTCGCGACCGTCACCCACAGCGGGTCGAGGGCGAAGACGTAGCGGCCGGCCAGCCAGACCAGCAGCGGCAGCACCGCAAGCTTCAGCGCGCTCGTCACCACCGCAGGCTGCCAGTGGTCCTTGATTCCGACATGGGCCAGCGACGCCCCCACCATGATCAGTCCGCAGGGCGGCGCCGCCTGCGCCAGCGCCTGCAGGATGCGGTCGACGACCAGCGGCAGGGCGAGCCCCGGCACGAACGCCATCAGCTCCGACCACACCAGGCCGGCGAAGATCGGCGGCACGACGGGATGCTTCACCATGGTGAGCGCCGCACCGCCCAGCTTGCCCAGCAGGCGGCCGCCCGAGGCGCCGCCGCCATTCGCCACCTCGAGCAGGAACGACGACAGGGTGAGCACGATCAGCGCATGGACGCTGATGATCATCAGCAGCGGGACCAGCCCCGCCTCGCCGAAGGCGTAGGAGATGAAGGGGATGCCGATGCCGACGCCGTTGCTGAAGGTCGAGGACAGCGCGAAGACGGTGCGATCGCCGCCGCGCAGACCAACGGTGCGGGCAAGCAGGTGAGCCAGCGCGAACAGGGTCAGCACGCTGCCGAAGAAGGCGAGCAGGATGCCCGGTTCGAGCGCCTCGATGCGCACCTTCGACATCGAGCGGAACAGCAGCGCCGGGAACAGCGCATAGAAGGTCGCGTTGGTGAGGCCGCGCAACCCTTCCGGCGTCAGCAGCCTCACGCGCGCGAGGCCCCAGCCGACGGCCACCATGCCGAACACCGGCACGATGATGTTGAGGATGGCGTTCATCGTCTTCCGGACCGCAGGCCTCCCGCCCGCAGTCCGGTCCAGCCCGAGGCTGCGATCACGCCGCCATGGCGAGGTTGCTGTAGCGCGTCAGGTGGTGCTGCTGGTTGCCGAACATGAGGTCGATCATCGTCAGCCGCTTGAAGTAGTGGCTGACCGACAGCTCGTCCGTGACGCCCATGCCGCCATGCATCTGCACCGCGCTCTGGCCGCAGAACTTGCCCGACTTGCCGATCTGCACCTTGGCGCCCGAGGCGGCCTTGCGGCGCACCACCGGATCCTTGTCGTCGATCTTGAGCGAGGCCATCAGCGTCATCGAGCGCGCTTCCTGCGCGTTGGTGAAGCAGTCGACCATGCGATGCTGCAGCACCTGGAACTTGCCGATCGGCACGCCGAACTGCTTGCGCGTCTTGATGTACTCGAGCGTCGCGGCGTTGATCGCGTCCATGCAGCCCGTGGCCTCGGCGCACAGCGCGACGATGGCGCGGTCCACCGCCTCCTCGACCACCGGGAAGGCGCCGTCGACCGTGCCCAGCACGGCATCGGAGCCGACCAACACCTTGTCGAAGGTGAGCTCGGAGGCACGTAGCGCGTCCTGGGTCGGATAGTCGCGGCGCGAGAGGCCCTTGGCCTTGCCGTCGACGACGAACAGGGTCAGGCCCTTCTCCTCACGCGCCCCGCCGGCGGTGCGGGCCAGCACGATGATCTCGTCGGCCGAGGCCGCGTTGTAGACCACGCCCTTGTGGCCGGAGAGTGACCAGCCGCTGCCTTCCTTGGTCGCCTTCAGCGACACGTCCGCGAGGTTGTAGCGCGACTGCCGCTCCAGCCACGCGAAGGCGAACTGCTTCTTGCCCTCGATCATCGGCGCCAGCAGCGCCTCCTTCTGCGCCTTGGACCCGGCGCCGGCGATCATGCCGCCGCCCAGCACCACGGTCGGCAGGAACGGCTCGAGCACCAGTCCCTTGCCGAACTGCTCCATCACGATCATGGTCTCGACCGGACCGCCGCCATAGCCGCCGTCCTCCTCCGAGAAGGCCATCCCGAGCCAGCCCAGCTCGGCGAACTGCGCCCAGTTCTCGGGCAGCCAGCCGCGCTCCGTCGCGGCGATCTTGCGCCGGTTCTCGAAAGTGTACTTGTCGCGAACGAACCGCTCGGCGGCTTCCTGAAGCTGCTTCTGCTCGTCGGAAAGGGACAGGTCCATATCTTCTCCTCCAGACCTCTGTTTATAGACCCAGCACCATCTTTGACACGATGTTCTTCTGGATCTCGTTGCTGCCGCCGTAGATGCTCGTCTTGCGCATGTTGAAGTAGCGCGGCGCGGCGGGCGGCGCGTAGTCGGGGCCGATCGGCGTCTCGTTGGTGTCCTGGAACAGCATGCCCGGCTGGTATGGCTGCGCATACTCGCCGACCGCCTCCATGGTGAGCTCGGCAATGCGCTGCTGGATCTCCGAGCCGCGGATCTTGAGCGTCGAGACCTCGGGGCCCGGCGCGCCGCCCAGCGCCATGGTCGACAGCGCGCGCAACTCACTCATCTCCAGCGCCTGCACCTGCAGGTCGAGATCGGCGATCTGTGCGGCGAAGGCGGGATCGTTGGCCAGGGTCCGGCCGTCCTGCGGCTCCGCCCGCGCGATGTCGACCAGCGAACGCACGCCGCGCTTGGAGGCCGGCACCTCGGCGATGCCCAGCCGCTCGTTGGCCAGCAGGAACTTGGCACAGGTCCAGCCCTCGCCCTCCTTGCCGATGCGGTTGGCGACCGGCACGCGCACATTGTCGAGGAACACGTCGTTCACGTGATGGGCGCCGTCGAGCATGATGATCGGCCGCACCGTCACGCCCGGTGTCTTCATGTCGATCAGCAGGAAGGAGATGCCCTCCTGCGCCTTGGCGTCGGGATTGGTGCGCACCAGGCAGAAGATCCAGTCGGCCCAGTGGGCGAACGAGGTCCAGGTCTTCTGCCCGTTGACGACATAGTGGTCGCCGTCGAGCACGGCGCGTGTCCGCAGGCTGGCGAGGTCGGAGCCTGCGCCCGGCTCGGAGTAGCCCTGGCACCAGGCGACCTCGGAGGAGCGGATGCCGGGCAGGAAGCGTTCCTTCTGCTCGTCGGTCCCGAAGGTGTAGATGACCGGGCCGACCATCTTCACGCCGAACGGGATGATGCGCGGCGCGCCTTCTTCGGCGAGCACGTTCTCGAACAGGAAGCGGCGCGTGACGTCCCAGCCCGGGCCGCCGTATTTCTTCGGCCAGGTGTAGGGCAGCCAGCCCTTGCGGCCGAGCGCCTTCTGCCATTCGACATGGTCGGCCTTGTCGTAGTGCTTGCCCGACCAGGTCTTCTCGCGCGTGACCGGCGAGAGGTTCTCGCGGGCGAAGGCCCGCACCTCGTCGGCGAAGGCCTTGTGCTCGGGGTTCAGGGCGAGGTTCATCGGGATTCTCCTTTCCGTCGTCTCGACCGGAGCGCAGAGCGCGGAGCGGAGAGACCTTCGCTCCACAACAAGCCACAAGTCGTCGAGAGAAGGTCCCTCGACTGCGCCGCCCTGCGGTCGGCTTCGCTCGGGACGACGGTGGTCACAGCCCCAGCACCATCTTGCTGATGATGCCCTTCTGGATCTCGTTGCTGCCGCCGTAGATGGTGGTCTTGCGCATGTTGAAGTAGCGCGGCGCCGCGAGGTGGGCGTAGTCAGGGCCGACCGGCTCCTCGTTCGTGCCCTGCCACAGCAGCCCGGGCAGGTAGGGCGCGGCGTACTCGCCGACCGCTTCCATCGTGAGCTCGGTGATGCGCTGCTGGATCTCCGAGCCGCGGATCTTGAGGCCGGAGACCTCCGGGCCGGGCGCGCCGCCCTGCGCCATGGCCGACAGCACGCGCAGCTCGGTGAACTCCAGCGCCGTCACCTGGATCTCGAGGTCGGCGATCTTCTCGGCGAAGCCCGGATTCTCGATCAGCGGCCGGCCGTTCTCCTGCTCGGCGCGGGCGATGTCCTTCAGCGCCTCGACGCCGCGCTTGGACTGCGGCACGGCGGCGATGCCCAGCCGCTCGTTGGCCAGCAGGAACTTGGCGCAGGTCCAGCCCTCGTTCTCCTTGCCGACCAGGTTGGCGACGGGAACCTTCACGTTGTCGAAGAAGACCTCGTTCACCTCGTGGCCGCCGTCGGCCATGATGATCGGCTTCACCGTGATGCCCGGCGTCTTCATGTCGATCAGCAGGAAGGAGATGCCCTCCTGCGGCTTGGCCTTGGGATCGGTGCGCACGAGGCAGAAGATCCAGTCGGCCCAGTGGCCCATCGTGTTCCAGGTCTTCGAGCCGTTCACGATGTAGTGGTCGCCCTGCTTCTCGGCTCTGGTGCGCAGGCTCGCGAGGTCGGAGCCCGAGCCTGGCTCGGAGTAGCCCTGGCACCACCACACGGTGCTCTCGCGGATGCCCGGCAGGTATTTCGCCTTCTGCTCGTCGCTGCCGAAGGTGTAGATCACCGGCCCGACCATCTTGGTGCCGAACGGGATGATGCCCGGTGCGTACTCCTCGGCGCAGACATTCTCGAAGATATAGCGCTGGGCCGGCGTGAAGCCCGGGCCGCCGTACTTCTTCGGCCAGGTGTAGACCAGCCAGCCCTTCTTCCCGAGCGCCTGCTGCCAGCGCATGTAGTCGTCGCGGATCAGGTGCTTGCCGTTCTTCACCTTGTCGCGGATGTCGGCCGCCAGATTGGCGCGCACGAAGGCGCGTACCTCGTCGGCGAATTTCTGCTCTTCGGGCGTGAAGGCGAGATCCATGGAACCCTCCCGGGTGGGCTTTCGATTGGCGCGGGAGTTTAGCGGCGAGCCGGCGCGGAACAAGCTTGGGAGAGCCGGATCGCGGCAGGAGGCGCCGCGAAGCGGAACGACTTGACGTGACTTCGCGTCGCGTAAATCCGCCGCCCGGGATCACTCCCGCAGCCGCAGGATCCCGGCCACGCGCAGGACCAGATAGGCGATGACGGACGATCCGACCACGAGCGCCATCGCCCAGACGAAGCCCACATTGTCCTCGCCGATCGGCAGCTTGGTGTTCATGCCGAACACGCCGGCGACCAGGGTCGGCGGCAGCAGCAGCGACGTCAGCACCGACAGCAGGTGCAGGTGGCGGTTGGTCTCCTCGTTGATGGTGGCCGAGACCTCGTCCTGCAGCCGATAGCCGCGTTCGCGCAGTTCCAGGATGGTGTGGTCGAGCTCGTCGACGCGCTGCACCAGCCGCCCGACGCGCAACTGCAGCCGCGGATCGGCCGGCTTCGTGCCTTGGCGCTCCAGGCGCGTGAGCACGGCGCGCAATCCCGACAGCAGGCGGTGCAGGCGCACGGTGGTACGGCGAACGCCCGCCAGGTTCTTGCGGGCCGCGCCGATGGAGCGCACGGCGAGCTGGTCCTCGATGTCGTCGAGCGTTCCGGCAAGCTCGTCGCCGACCTCGTCGACCCCGTCGGCGACGTGCTCGACCAGCAGCTCCAGCAGCGAGGCGCAGTGCATCGGGCGGGCATTGCCGGCCTGCAGGGCGGCGCGGGCGCTTTCGACCGCGCACAAGGCATGATGCCGGCCGGTCAGCAGCAGCCGGTCGGTCATGAGGAAGTGCAGGTAGCCTACCTCGTCGCCGGCGCCATGGATCTCCCGCACCAGGTCGGCCAGGATGCCGTAGACGCAGTCGCCCGCCGCATGCAGCTGCTGGTGCCGGTCGTGCGACAGCATCGTGGCGACCGCCGGCTCCGGCAGCCCTGCCGCGCCGAGCCACTGCGTGGTCGGCACCTTGGTGAGGTCGAGGTGCAGCCACAGCCAACCCTGGTGGGCGATCTCGACAGGCTGATCGAGGGCGAGCGGGCTGGCATTTCCGTCATCGTCGACCCGGAAGCCACAGATCAGCCCCGGAACGATGCCGAGGCTCCGCGTCGGCAGCAAGATATCGACAGTCATCTGATCCCTTCGCAGGACCCTAGCGGTCGGCCGTGACGGTTCTCTTACGCCGCCGCCTATGCCGGCGGCGCGATGCCGGGATCGGCGATCGCGTAGTCGCTCGGCCGCAAGGCGAAGGCCAGCCCCTGCCAGTCGACCTGCGAATGGTCGAGCCGCCGACGGTTGGCCGCCGCCCGCTCGCCGAACAGCCGCAACGCCTCCCGCTCCGGGAGGCCGGCCGTCTCGATTCCCAGATGCTTGGCGAACAGCGTCCGCCGCAGCCCGACGGCGAACCGTTCGTCCCAGATCGAGGCGTTCATCTCCGTCTGCCCGCCCAGCGAGAAGGGGTGAAGGTTGCACGAGCCGACCGTCACCCAGACGCCGTCGACCAGCATCAGCTTGGCGTGGACGTAGGCTGCACGCAGGCCCTCGCCATGGCGCTCGGCGATGCCGCAGAGCGCGAAGCGCGGATGGCGGCCCAGCGCCTCGACGGCCTGCCACATCTCGCGATAGGCCGGATCGGCACGCGATTCGCGGACATAGTGCTCGGGGACCGGCGGCACGACCATCACCACGTCGACGCCGCGTTCCATCGCACCCGCCAGGCGCCGCGCCAGCGGCGCGATCGGCACGGCCTGGTTCTCGATGTAGATCGCGTGCCGCGCGGCATCGATGGCGCGTTCGTACTGGTCCAGGATCGACCGCTCGGCCTCCCCGTCCCCATAGCGGCGTGGATCCATCATGCGCTGGATCTGCACGGCGCTCGGCCCCTTCTCGACGCCTTCGCTGGCCGGCCCGGGCGGCGGCAGCCTGTCGCTCGCGTCGCAGGCCCAGTTGCCGTCGGGCAGCAGGCGCTCGCTGGCGCCGTTCCAGCGCTGGACGAAGTTGTGATGGACGTCGCGCGCCGCCGGCCCCGTGATCTCGACGAACACGTCGTGACGCCGCAGCGCCACGCCCGTGAGGTTGATGCCGCCGACGAAGGCCGTCTCTGTCGGCTGGCCGGCATCCATGACCCAGCTCTTCTGGTGCTGGCAGTAGGGGCCGATGCCGCGGTCCCAGCGGATGCGGAAACCTGCGTCGCGAGCCGCCAGCAGCGCCCGCTGCTCGGACGTGCCGCCCAAGATGCGCCAGCTCGGCCGCGTCTCCGGATTGGCGCGCCAGCACAGCAGCCGCACGTCGAGCCCGCGCGCCACCGCCTCGTCGAGCACGTCGAACAGCCGGCTGCCATCGGGAAAATGGAAGTCGTCAGAGTAGAACGCGACGGTCAACCAGACGCTGTAGCGCGCCTGGGCGATCGCCTCGGCGATGCGCGTGAAGATCTCGCCGCCGTCGACCAGCGGGTGCACCCGGTTGCCGGCCCGCACGGGATAGGCGCCCGACTCGGCAGGCGGCACATGGGACAGCGGAATTGCCCCGGCGTTCACGGACCCGGCGTTCACGGGCCCATCGGCGCCGGCACGATCAGCGCCTTCTCGGCCTTCAGCGTCTCGATGGCGTCCTCGTCGAGGCCGGCCTCGCGCAGCACCGCCTCTCCATCCTCGCCAATGCGCGGCGCGTGGCGGCGGAACTCGACCTTGGTCTTCTCGAAGTCCAGCGGGCTGGCGAAGGTCGTGATCGGCCCCTCGGTCGGATGCTCGCGCTCAGTGAAGAAGCCGGTGGCCTTGAGATGCGGATCGTCGAGCAGCTCCTCCAGCGAGGAGACCGGCATCGCGGGGATGTCGGCCTTGTCGAACATCTCCAGCCACTCCGCGGTCGGCCGGTCCTTCAGCAGCGAATCGAGCACCTGGTAGAGCTCGCTGAAGTGCTTCGGCCGTTCGCTGCGGTCGATGAAGCGCTTCTCCTGCGCGAGGTCGGGCCGTCCGGCCAGCTTGAAGAACGCGATCCAGTGCGCGTCCGTGTAGGGCAGCGCGCAGATATAGCCGTCCATGGTCGGGAAGGGATGGCGATACTTGTTGATGATGCGGTCGTAGCCCATGTCGCCGCGCCCGGGCGTCCAGGTGGCGCCGAACAGGTGCTCGGTCAGCCAGAACGAGGCCAGCGTCTCCAGCATCGGCACCTCGATCATCTGCCCCTCGCCGGTCTTCTGGCGATGGTAGAGCGCGCCCAGCACGGCGATGCAGAGATGCAGGCCGGTGGTCTTGTCGGCGATCAGGCTCGGCATGAAGCGCGGCGGCGCGCCGTCGACACGGCTCTGCAGCGAGGCCGCGCCGCTCACGCCCTGCACGAGATCGTCGAAGGCCGGCTTGTGGCCGTAGGGGCCCTTGCGCGCATAGCCCAGCGAGTAGGCATAGACGATCGACGGGTTGATCTTCTTCAGGTCCTCGTAGCCCAGCCCCAGCCGCTCGATCGCCTGCGGCCGGCTGTTGTGGATGAAGAGGTCGGCCGTCTTCACCATCTCCTTCAGCACGGCACAGGCCGCGGGCTTCTTGAGGTCGAGGCAGATCGACCGCTTGTTGCGGTTGGCCGCCATGTAGATCGGCCCCATGGTCTTGTCCCGCCCCATCGCGCCGCCGGAAGCGCGCAGCAGGTCGCCCTCGGGCGGCTCTACCTTGATCACATCGGCGCCCATGTCGGCCAGGTGCTGGGTGGCGAACGGCCCCAGCAGCACGGCGGTCAGATCGATCACACGCACGCCCGCAAGCGGTCCCGGCATTTCCGTCCTCTCTCCTCTGCTGACAACCCTGTAGCAGAATGCCGCGGCCGCATCGGCGCGCAACGCCGAAGGTGGTCCGCTGGTCAGAACTCCGCCATGCTGGAGGTCGAATCGGGGAGACGGAAGCCGCAACCCGCGTGACCTTTGCCCGGTTTGAGGAGTGCCGAGAGGGAGACAAGAACCAGACGACCGATCGATTCCACCACCCTTGGCCAGGAGGTTCGACATGGCAGACACGACCGCCGACCGTCCGCGGGCGATCGCCCAGGCGCACGACCAGCAACGCGACGACGAGCTCGGGCGGCTGCATCGCTACTGGCGCGCCGCCAACTATCTCTCGGTCGGCCAGATCTACCTGCTGGACAACCCGCTGCTGCGCGAACCGCTGCGGCCCGAGCACGTCAAGCCGCGCCTGCTGGGACACTGGGGCACCACGCCCGGGCTCAATTTCATCTACGCCCATCTCAACCGCGCGATCCGCGCCTACGACCTGAATGCGATCTACATCTGCGGGCCCGGCCACGGCGGCCCCGGCATGGTCGCCAACACCTATCTCGAAGGCACCTATTCCGAAATCTATCCCGACGTGGCACGCGATGCCGACGGGCTGCGCAAGCTGTTCCGGCAATTCTCCTTCCCCGGCGGCATCCCGAGCCACGCCGCGCCCGAGACGCCGGGCTCGATCCACGAGGGCGGCGAGCTGGGCTATGCGCTGGTGCATGCCTACGGCGCGGCCTTCGACAATCCCGACCTGCTGGTCGCCTGCGTCGTCGGCGACGGCGAGGCCGAGACCGGCGCGCTCGCGGCGTCCTGGCAGTCGAACCATTTCCTCAATCCCGCACGCGACGGCGCCGTGCTGCCGATCCTGCATCTCAACGGCTACAAGATCGCCAACCCGACGGTCCTGGGCCGCCTCGACGACGAGGCGATCCGGCATTTCTTCGCCGGCCACGGCTACGAGCCCCTGTTCGTCGAAGGCAGCGAACCGGCGCCGATGCACCGGCTGATGGCCGATACGCTGGACAAGGCGATCGGGCGCATCCACGCCATCCAGCGGGCCGCTCGCGAAGGCCGGGGCAACGACGAGCCGGGCAAGTGGCCGATGATCGTGCTGCGCAGCCCCAAGGGATGGACCGGGCCGAAGGAAGTCGACGGCCTCAAGGTCGAGGGCTTCTGGCGCGCGCATCAGGTGCCGATCCCGAACGCCCGCAGCAATCCCGATCATCTGCGGCAGCTCGAAGAGTGGATGCGCGGCTACAGGCCCGAGGAGCTGTTCGACGAAAGCGGCCGGCTGGTCGCCGAGCTGCAGGCGCTGGCGCCCCGGGGTGCGCGGCGCATGGGCGCCAATCCCCACGCCAACGGCGGGCTGCTCAAGCGGGAGCTGAAGCTGCCGGAATGCGGCGACTTCGCCGTCGACGTCCCGCGCCCGGGCGGCGCCATCGCCGAGGCGACGCGCCAGCTCGGCAAGTACCTGCGGGACGTGATGCGGCTCAATGCCGAGGCCCGCAACTTCCGGATCATGGGGCCGGACGAGACGGCGTCGAACCGGCTCGATGCGGTGTTCGAGGCCACCGAGCGCACCTGGATGGAGCGGATCGAGCCCTACGACACCCACCTGGCGCCTGACGGCCGCGTGATGGAGGTGCTGAGCGAGCACCTCTGCCAGGGCTGGCTGGAGGGCTACCTGCTGACCGGCCGCCACGGCTTCTTCTCCTGCTACGAGGCGTTCGTCCACATCGTCGATTCGATGTTCAACCAGCATGCCAAATGGCTGAAGGTGTCGCGCACCCTGCCCTGGCGGCGTCCGATCGCCTCGTTGAACTACCTGCTGACCTCCCACGTCTGGCGCCAGGACCACAACGGCTTCAGCCACCAGGATCCCGGCTTCATCGACCTGGTCACCAACAAGAAGGCCGACATCGTGCGCGTCTACCTGCCGCCCGATGCCAACACGCTGCTCTGCGTGGCCGACCACTGCCTGCGGACCTACGACCGCATCAACGTGATCGTTGCCGGCAAGCAGCCCTCCCCGCAATGGCTGACGCTGGACGAGGCCGCGGTGCATTGCGCCGCCGGCATCGGCATCTGGAAATGGGCGGGCACCGAGATCGGCGAAGGCGAGCCCGACGTGGTGATGGCCTGCGCCGGCGACGTGCCGACGCTGGAGACGCTGGCGGCCGTCGACCTGCTGCGCAAGGCGCTGCCGCAACTGCGGATCCGCGTCGTCAACGTCGTCGACCTGATGACCCTGCAACCGAAGGAACGCCATCCGCACGGGCTGAGCGACCGCGACTTCGACGGGCTGTTCACCCGCGACCGGCCCGTGATCTTCGCCTATCACGGCTACCCGTACCTGATCCATCGCCTGACCTACAGCCGCACCAACCACGACGGCATGCATGTGCGCGGCTTCGCCGAGGAAGGCACGACGACCACGCCCTTCGACATGGTCGTGCTGAACCAGCTCGACCGCTACCATCTGGCCATGGAAGCGATCGAGCGGGTGCCGGGCCTGGGCGTCGCGGCGGCGCACGTGAAGCAGGACTTCCGCAATGCGCTGATCGAACACCGGCGCTACGTGCGGGAGCACGGCGAGGACATGCCGGCGATCCGCGACTGGAGCTGGCCCGACCCGGAGCGCGCGCCGCCGGCCTGAGGCTTGCGACCGGCGTCGCGTCGTGATTGAAGCCTTGACCGGCCGCGCGCGGCGCGCGGCGATGTTTCGAGGCACGGTATCGACATGGCTGGAGCGCTGGACGGTCTGCTGGTGGTGAGCGTGGAGCAGGCCGTAGCGGCTCCCTATTGCGCGGCGCGGCTCGCGGATGCCGGCGCACGTGTGCTCAAGATCGAGCGGCCGGAGGGCGACTTCGCCCGCGCCTATGACGGCTACGTGCACGGCCAGTCGAGCTATTTCGTCTGGCTGAACCGCGGCAAGCAGTCGGTGGCGCTCGACTTCAAGGACAAGGACGATCTCGCCCTGCTGCATCGCCTGATCGCGAAGGCCGACGTGCTGATCCAGAACCTGGCGCCGGGCGCGGCCGAGCGGGCGGGCTTCGGCTCGGCGGCGATGCGCGCGCAGCACAAGCGGCTGATCACCGTCGATATCTCGGGCTACGGCGACTTCGGCCCCTACCGGACACGGCGCGCCTACGACCTGCTGGTGCAGGCCGAAAGCGGACTCGCCTCGCTCACCGGCACGCCCGAGGGGCCGGGCCGCGTCGGCATCTCGGCGACCGACATCGGCACCGGCATGTATGCCCATGCCGCGGTGCTGGAGGCGCTGCTGGCGCGCGCGAAGACCGGCGAGGGCCGCGCCATCTCGGTGTCGCTGTTCTCGGCCATGGCGGAATGGATGACCGTGCCGGTGCTGGCCAAGGATTATTCCGGCTACGACTGGCCGCGGCTCGGGCTCACGCATCCCTTCATCGCGCCCTACGGCGTCTACCCGACGGCCGACAAGGTACCGGTGCTGATCTCGATCCAGAACGACCGCGAGTTCGAGCGGCTGTGCCACGGCGTGCTCGACCGGCCCGGGCTGGAGAAGGACCCGGACTATGCCACCAACAAGGCGCGCAACGCGCGGCGCGATGACACCAACGCCATCGTGCAGCAGAGCTTCGGCAGCCAGAGCTTCGCCGACCTGGCGGCCCGCCTGGATGCCGCGCAGATCGCCTGGGCGCGCGTGAGCTCGGTCGATGACCTGGCGCATCACCCGCAGCTGCGGCGCGTCGTGTTCGGCACGCCGGCCGGTGACGTCTCGATGCCGGCGCTGGCCGCCTCCTGGCCCGGCGAGCCGGAGCGGCTGGGCGAGGTGCCGACGGTGGGCCAGCACACGGCGCAGGTCCGGCGCGAGTTCGCCGCGTAGATGACGTCGCCCTCCCAGCCGAAGCGCAAGGTACGCCGCGGAGGAACGACGGGAGAGCGAGCAGCGTAATGGCGCGTTTCCTGCTGGCGGTGCGGCTCTCCTCGTACGGCGCCGCCTACTTCTTTGCCACCGGCGCCTTCATGAGCTACTGGCCGGTATGGCTGCACGATCGCGGCGTGCAGGACGCCGAGATCGGCACGCTCTTCATGAGCCGGCAGATCATGAGCGTGGCCTCGACGCTGGCGATCGGCTGGCTGGCGCACCGCATCGGCAACGTGCGCGGGCTGCTGCTGTCGTTGGCGGTCGCGGCCATCCTGCTGACCGGCGCCTACGAGCTGTCCTGGGGCTTCCTCGCCATCCTGCTGGTCAGCCTGGCCTGGGGCGCGGTGTGGGCGCCGACCATGGCGCTCTACGACAGCGTGCTGGTGACCGAGACCAAGGCACGCGGCTTCAACTACGGCAGCCTGCGCGTCTGGAGCTCGGTGACCTTCATCATCGGCACGATCGCGTGCGGCGCCGCGGTCGACCGCTTCGGCCCCGACTGGGTGCTGTATATCGGGGGCCTCGGGGTGCTGCTGCTGGCGCCTTTCGCGCTCGCCCTGCCGGCCGAGGGCAAGCGCGCCGACGGCGCGCGGCACGGTCCTTTCGGCATTCCCGACCTTCTGCGGTCGCGACCCTTCGTGCTGTTCATGATCGCCGCCGGCTGCTGCCAGGCCAGCCATGCCGTGCTCTACAGCTTCGGCACCCTGACCTGGCGGGCCGCCGGCCTCTCCGACCTCACGATCAGCCTGCTGTGGGCCGAGAGCGTCGCGGTCGAGATCCTGCTGATGCTGGCCAGCGGCTGGCTGCTGGCACGCCTGGGCGCAGTCGGCCTGATCGCCTTCGGGCTGGGCTGCGCCCTGGTGCGCTGGCTGGGCATGGCCTTCACGACGGAGCTGTGGGCGCTGATCCTGCTGCAGGCGCTGCATGCCGGGACCTTCGCCGCCTGCCATCTCGGCGCCATGGCCTTCATCCAGCGCGCCCTGCCCTCCTCCGGCGTGGCGCTGGGCCAGAGCGTCTACTACGCCATCGGGACGGGCGCGGCGCAGGCGGTGGTGTTCCAGCTCGCCGGCCTGCTCTACGCCGCGTTCGGCCAGAAGGCGTTCCTTGCCATGTTCGCGGTGGCCGCCCTCGGCATGACGGCGGTGGTCCTGCTGCTGCGCCGCTGGAAGGGCGAGCTGCTGGTGCGCGCGGCCTGAGCCGCCGCGCGGCCGGGAATTAGCGCAATTATCGCAATTCCCGCTACGGGTCTGGCGATGGCCGAGGCGGGCGCCCGGCCAGGGGAGATGCTGAAGCATGGGCCGATCCTGCAGGGAAGCACCGGCTCCTTTACAACAGAGAGCTACATCCGGAAGTCAACGCCTTTCACAGGTGGCTCCGGATCGATCTTGCCGTCCTCGACGAACACGAGGCGTTCGCCGCCGAAGTCCAGGACCGGAGACCGCAGCCTCGCCAGCAGATGCTCGCTGCCTCAGGCCAGCGCGTTGCGGGCGATCAGGTCGCGGTAGAAGGCGGCACTGAGCTTGGGCGTGCGCTTCTGCGTTGCGTAGTCGACGTGGCAGAGGCCGAAGCGCGTCGCATAGCCGTCGGCCCATTCGAAATTGTCGAGCACGCTCCAGGCGAAGTAGCCGCGCACCGGCACGCCCTCGGCGGTCGCGCGGCGCAGCTGCGTCAGGTACTGGCGCAGGAACATCACGCGGTCGAGGTCGTAGACCGTGCCGTCCGGCGCCGGCTGGTCGGCGGCCGAAGTGCCGTTCTCGGTGATGTAGATCGCCTTGGCACCCCACAGCCTGGCGACGTGGCGCGGCGCCCAGTAGAGCGTCTCCGGGCCGAAGGTCAGCCACGTCGAGGCCATGCGCGGATAGGAGGCCGGCATGGGCAGGACCGCGTAGCCCGGCGCCGTGTCGGCGGCCTGCACGAAGGCGCCCGGCGTGTAGATGTTGAGGCCCACGAAATCGACCGGGCTGGCGATCGCCGCCAGCTCCTCCGGGGTGAAGCGCGGCGCGTCGGCGCCCTGCTCGGCGAGCCAGGCGTCGGTGTAGCGGCCCTCCATCATCACCGTGAGATAGGGCGCGTTCATGTCCCGTGTCGCACGCTCGGCGGCCCGGACGTTGTCGGCGGTCTCCACGGCCGGCAGGGCGGTGGTCATGTTCTCCGCCGGGCCGATCTCGACGGCGCGCGGCGCGGCGGCACGCATGGCCTGGACGGCGAGGCCGTGGGCCAGCACGGCGTGGTGACGCGCCTGGTTGAGTTCGGCCCTGGGCAGCGCGAGGCCGGGTGCGAAGCGTCCCGTGCCGTAGCCCTGCTCCAGGAAGGTCAGGATCTCGTTGAGCGTGAAGAAGCGGCTGGCGCGGTCGCCCAGCCGTGCGGCGACGGCCGCGGCATAGTCGGCGAAGGCCAGCGCCGTGTCGCGCGCCTGCCAGCCGCCGCGATCCTGCAAGGCCTGCGGCAGGTCCCAGTGGTAGAGCGTCGGGAACGGCTCGATGCCGTGCGCCAGCAGTTCGTCGACCAGCCGGTCGTAGAAGGCGAACCCCGCTTCGTTCGGCCGGCCCGTCCCATCCGGGAACAGGCGCGGCCAGCCGATGGAGAAGCGGTAGGCCGTGACGCCCATCGCCTTCATCAGCGCCACGTCCTCGCGATAGCGATGGTAGTGGTCGCAGGCGACCGCGCCGTCGCTGCCGTCGCGGATTTTGCCGGGCTGCGCGCAGAAAGTGTCCCAGATGCAGGCACCGCGCCCGTCGGTGCGGTTCGCGCCCTCGATCTGGTAGGCCGAGGTCGCCACACCCCAGCGGAAGCCGGCCGGGAACTGCCGCTCCGGACGGGGCGCATCGGCAGCGGCCCGGTTCATTGCCGCGAGGCCGGCCATCCCGAGGCCGAGCGACGCCTCGGCGAGGCGGCGGCGGGTCACCCGGGGAACCTTCACAGGAGAAAGGCCGAGCGCCGCGATGTCCGCGTCTCGAACCGCGGACGAGGCAGAAATGGGCTGATCATCGAGACTTATCCTAGCACGTGACGTGCCGACGTTCGCCTACCTGGCCTCGCAGGATCGACCCGGCTGACATCGGCTATCTGAAAGCCGGCCATCGTCCAATCGAAAGTCGACCACTGGCTGATGCAACGGCCTGTCCGGCCCATAGCAAGCTCGACCGCATGGCCAGGAGCCCGGATTCACTACCGCGACCGGCCCCTTGCCGTCACCGGCCAGATGTCGACCAGCGTGTCTCCCTTCACCACGTGGTAGCTCTCGTAGAGGTTCACGGTCGGGTCGCAGTGCGGCGGGACCAGGATCACCTGCTCGCCATGGGCCGGCGCGGCCTTGCCCTCGGGCGCGATGACCGCGAGGTGCTCGTCGCCCATGAAACGGGTCGTCGCGCCCTCCGCGGCGCCGGCCAGGATCTGCGGCGGGCCCTTCTCGGTCGCCATCGCCTTCAGACCGGCGTCGACCGTCACCATACCCGGCGTGTTGGCGCTGACGACGCGCGAATCGATCTGTAGCGCCTGCTCGAAGGTCGGCTTGTCGAGGCCGCGCAGGTCGCAGACCGCATAGTCGTGATCCATGAAGACGTAGGAGCCGACCTGCAGCTCGGTGAAGACGCCGAGCTTGGCGTCGATGAAATGCGTGCCAGTGCCCGAGCCGGTGACGATGCCGGGCTTCAGGCCGGCGGCCTCGAGCCGGCCGAGGATACCCTTCAGGTAGTCCGTACGCTCCTCGATCGCGGCCTTGCGCTCAGCGAAGTCCACGATGTGCTGGTGGCTGCCGCAATAGAACTGGACGCCGGCGTAGTTCAGCGACTTGCTGTCCGCCACCTGCCGCGCCAGGTCGACCGCGGCCCCGGGGCTCGCAACGCCGGTCCGATGGATGCCGGGATCGATGTCGACGATTACGGTCAGCGGCTTGCCGGCCTTGGTGGCGGCCGCGTCCAGCGCCTCGACATTGGCCGGATGGTCGACCACCACCATCAGGTCCTTCACCTTGGCGTTCAGCGCGATCAGCCGATCGATAGCCTGCGGCGTCACCACCGGCGAGGTGATGTGCAGGCTCTCGATGCCGGCTTCGGCCAGCGCCTCGGCCTCGCCCAGCTTGGCGCAGCAGACGCCCAGCGCGCCGGCCGCGATCTGGCGGCGCGCGACGTCGGCCGACTTGTGCGTCTTGGCATGGGGCCGCAGGCTCACCTTGTGGGCCTGCGCGAACGCCGCCATCTCGGCGATATTGCGGTCGAGCATGTCGAGGTCGAGCACGAGGGCCGGCGTGTTGAGCGAACGACGCGAGCCCTGCTGGCCGATCAGGTGACGGTGCAGACGTTCGGCTTCGCTCATGCTCTTGACTCCGGTGCTGTTCGTGCCCGCCCAACGGACCGGCGGGGACGGTGCCCCTCGTCATACGAGGGCGGAGGGGGCAGGGGCAACAGCGTCGGCGCACCGGTTTGGGCACTTTCGACGCACCCCTCTCCCAGCCTCTCCCCCTGACGGGGGGAGCTTGAAGGCGCAGGATGATCAGTCCTCCAGGCGGCGGACGACCATCGCCTCGCCGGTGGTGCCGCGGTTGACGCCGGCGCTCTTCATGAAGGTGTTGTCCTTGCCGGTGCCCCAGAGCGCGACGCCCTGGGCCAGCAGGCCGCCATCGACGCGGATCGTCTCGCCGGTGATGAAGCGCGCCTCGTCGGAAGCCAGGAAGGCCGCCACGTCGGCGATGCAGTCGGGCTCGCCGCGGTCCGGCCAGGGCTGGTGACGGAACTGCTTCTCGTACTTGTCGGGACGGCCGCGATGGACCAGCGGCGTCGAGATGACGCCGGGCGCGATGCCGACGACGCGGATGCGGTCGGGTGCAAGTTCGGCAGCGACGTTCTCGATCAGGCTGATGACCGCCGCCTTGGCCGCCGAATAGGCGTGGCTGCCGCCGCCGCCCATCATGCCGGCGATCGAGGCGGTGACCAGGATGACGCCGCCGCCCTGGCGCTTCATCGCCGGCGCGGCGTGCTTCATGCCGAGGAAGACCGAGCGCGCCAGCACGGCGAAGGTGTAGTCCCAGTCCTCGACGCTGGTCTCGGCGATCGGCCCGAAGGCACCGCCGACGCCGGCATTGAGATAGGCGATGTCGAGCCGGCCGAAGCGCTCGACGGCCGCGCCCACCAGGGCGGCGACGTCGGCCTCGTTCGCCACGTCGCACCGCACGAAGGCCACGGAGTCGCCGTGGCCGCCAGCCTTCGCCACCGCCACCGTCTCCGCGCCGTTGGCCTCGTTGAGGTCGGCCACCACGACCTTCGCGCCCTCGGCCAGGAAGCGCATGACCGTGGCGCGGCCCATGCCGCTCGCGCCGCCGGTGACGACGGCGACCCTGCCCTCGAGTTTCTGCATGGCGATGTCTCCCTCCACTCCGTGCTGTCGTTATCGGCCATCGTGCGGTTGCGCCCTCTGGCCAGCAAGCCTAGCGTTTCAGACAAAGCAAGCGGATCGGGAGGATGCCGATGAAGTTCGGCCTGTTCTACGAGATCTCCGTGCCGCGTCCGTGGACGCCGGAGAAGGAACGCACCGTCTACGAGAACTGCCTCGAGCAGGTGAAGCTGGCCGACGCGCTGGGCTTCGCGCATGTCTGGGCGGTCGAGCACCACTTCCTCGAGGAATACTCGCACTGCTCGGCGCCCGAGCTGTTCCTCACCGCCTGCGCCATGGTGACGAAGAACATCCAGGTCGGCCACGGCATCGTGGTGTGCGTGCCGGAATTCAACCATCCGATCAAGATCGCCGAGAAGACGGCGACGCTCGACATCCTGTCGGGCGGCCGGCTGCATGTCGGCACCGGCCGGTCGGCGACCTGGACCGAGCTGGGCGGCTTCCGCGCCAACCCGGACATCACCAAGAAGAGCTGGGACGAGTTCGTGCGCTGCCTGCCGAAGATGTGGATGCAGGAGACCTTCGCCTACCAGGGCGAGTTCTGGTCGATGCCCGAACGCACCATCCTGCCCAAGCCCTACCAGAAGCCACACCCGCCGATGTGGGTGGCGGTGACCAGCCCCGGCACCGAGATCGACGCGGCCGACCGCGGGCTGGGCAGCCTCGGCCTGTCCTTCGCCGGCTTCGAGGAGCAGGAGAAGAAGATCAGGGAGTATCGCCGCCGCA
>Ga0182792_1000545_pt1 | contig 34577 bp, 25 predicted proteins | sample Passage237B_FD_130497 | JGI IMG/M metagenome (GOLD analysis project Ga0182792, IMG submission 130497) | Cellulose adapted compost microbial communities from Newby Island Compost Facility, Milpitas, CA, USA - Passage2 37B (version 2) (version 2) ...
CGCTCGGCGCACCCGGGTCGATCTGGTTCTTGATGCCGTCCAGGCCGGCCATCATCAGCGCGGTGAAGGTCAGGTAGCCGGACTGGATCGGGTCGGGGAAGCGCATCTCGATGCGGCGGGCCTTCGGGTTGGTGACCCACGGGATGCGGCAGGAGGCGGAACGGTTGCGGGCCGAGTAGGCCAGCATCACCGGGGCCTCGAAGCCCGGGACCAGGCGCTTGTAGCTGTTGGTGCCGGCGTTGGAGAAGGCGTTGATCGCGCGGGCGTGCTTGAACACGCCGCCGATGTACCACAGGGCCAGCTGCGACAGGCCGCCGTAGCCGTCGCCGGAGAACAGGTTCTTGCCCTCCTTGGCCAGCGACTGGTGCACGTGCATGCCCGAACCGTTGTCGCCGACGATCGGCTTGGGCATGAAGGTGGCGGTCTTGCCGGCGCGGTGGGCGACGTTCTTGACGATGTACTTCAGGGTCAGCAGCTCGTCGGCCTTCTTGACCAGGGTGTTGAACTTGGTGCCGATCTCGCACTGGCCCGCGGTGGCGACCTCGTGGTGGTGGACCTCGACGGCGATGCCGGCCGCTTCCAGCTCCTTGCACATCTCGGTGCGCAGGTCGTGCAGGGAGTCGGTCGGGGCGACCGGGAAGTAGCCGCCCTTGACGCCCGGACGGTAGCCGGTGTTGCCGGTCTCGTACTTGGTGCCGCTGTTCCAGTGGCCTTCCTCGGACTCGATCTCGAAGAAGGTGTGGCCCATCTCATTGGCGAAACGGACCGCGTCGAAGATGAAGAATTCCGGCTCCGGGCCGAAGAAGGCCAGGTCGGCGATGCCCGAGGACTTCAGGTAGGCCTCGGCGCGCTTGGCGATGCCGCGCGGGCAGCGCGAGTAGCCCTGCATGGTGGCCGGGTCGAGCACGTCGCAGGTCAGGATCAGGGTCGGATCGGCGGTGAACGGATCCAGCAGCGCGGTTTCCGGGTCGGGCAGCAGGACCATGTCCGATTCGTTGATGCCCTTCCAGCCGGCGATCGAGCTGCCATCGAACATCTTGCCTTCCTCGAACAGGGAGGGCTCGATGATGCTGACCGGGAAGGTGACATGCTGCTGCACGCCGCACATGTCCACAAAGCGCAGGTCGACGAACTCGACCTTGTTGTCCTTGATCAGCTTCTCAACGTTTTCCACGGACATCGGTTGGAACCTCGGGGTTTGATGGGTACCCGTCATAAAGCACGACCCGTGCCAAGCCTCGCGGCGTTCACAAGCCCTTGATCCGTAAAGAATCGGTCACGGCTGCAACCATCTGCACCATAAGAGTGCATCGCCTTGGTGCGTTGCCTGCACCTAATTGGTGCATCACGCTGCGAAGGGACGGCCCGGCATGGGCTCACGTATGCTGGCCGCCCCGCCCGCTCCGCCCCACCACCCGTGTCCGAACTGCTTTCCGCCCTGCTGCTGGGCATCCTCGAGGGCCTGACCGAATTCCTGCCGGTGTCCAGCACCGGCCACCTGCTGATTGCCCAGCACTGGCTGGGCCCGCGTTCGGACTTCTTCAACATCGTGGTCCAGGCCGGAGCGATCGTCGCCATCTGTCTGGTGTTCCGCCAGCGCCTGTGGCGCCTGGCCACCGGCCTGGCCGAGCCTGCCAACCGCGATTACGCGGCCAAGCTGGCCGTGGCCTTCCTGGTGACCGCCCTGGTCGGCCTGCCGGTGCGCCTGGCCGGCTGGGAGTTGCCGGAGACGGTGACCCCGGTGGCCTGTGCCCTGGTCCTGGGCGGCTTGTGGATGATCCTGGCCGAGCGCCTGGCCGAGCGCCGCGGCGACGACGTGGCCGCCATCAGCTGGAAGGTGGCGGTGCTGGTCGGCCTGGCCCAGGTCGTGGCCGGGGTGTTTCCCGGCACCTCGCGTTCGGCGGCGGCCATCTTCATGGCCATGCTGGCCGGCACCAGCCGGCGTTCGGCGGCGACCGAGTTCGTGTTCCTGGTCGGCATCCCGACCATGTTCGCCGCCAGCGCCTACGCCTTCCTGGAGCTGGTCCGGGACCGCGCCATCGGCCAGGAGGACTGGGCCAGCGTGGTCCTGGCCTTCGTCGCGGCCAGCGCCACCGGCTTCGTTGTGGTGCGCTGGCTGCTGGGCTTCATCAAACAGCACCGCTACACCGGATTTGCCATCTACCGGATCGTGCTGGGCGTGGCCCTGCTGCTCCTGCTGCCTGCCGGCGGCTGAGCCGTCTTCACGCCGCGCCCACCCGGCCTGGCGCATCCAGGCTGGATTGACCTAGACCAGGATCCGGTGGAGTCCCCATGTCCGCCCGCACCCGCCTCCCCGCCGCCCTGGCCCTGTGCCTGGCTGCGGCCGCCTGCACCAGCCCGGCCGGCCACGATGCCCCCGCGCCACCCGCCACGGCCACGGCCACGGCCATCGATGCGGCCGGGCTGGGCCGCTACCACTGGCGCCTGGCCGACGCCCGCGACCGCCACGGCCAGCCACTGGAACACCTGCTGGCGCGCCCGCAGCAGCCGGTGCAGCTGGACTTCAGCGCCGACCGGATCAGCCTGGCCAATACCTGCAACCGGATGTCCGCCAGCTACCGCCTGGAGGGCGCATGGCTGCAGCTGGGACCGCTGGCCTCGACCCTGATGGCCTGCACCGACCCGGCCCTGGCCGCGCTGGACCAGGCCCTGGCCCAGCGCCTGGACGGCCGGCTGCAACTGGAACTGGTGGCCGGCCCGGCGCCGCAGCTGGTGCTGGCCACGCCTGGTGGCGACCGCCTGGCCTTTGCCGGGGAGCCGACCGCGGCCACCCGCTACGGCGGGCAGCCGGAGCGCGTGTTCCTGGAAGTGGCCGCGCGCACCGTGCCCTGCCACCACCCGCTGATGGGTGAGCAGGCCTGCCTGCAGGTGCGCCAGGTGCATTACGACGGCAGCGGCGCCGAGTCGCGGCCGCGCGGGGAATGGCAGGTCTTCCACGACCCGATCGAGGGCTATGTCCACCGCCCCGGGGTGCGCAATGTGCTGCGCCTGGACCGCTATACCCGCCAGGATCCGCCGGCCGACGCCTCGCGCCATGCCTGGGTGCTGGACCTGGTGGTGGAAAGCGAGCAGGTCGCGCCCTAGGCGGCCTGCCCGCCCGGCCGGATCAGCGGCCGGCCAGATCCGGGTTGAGGGTGTAGGTGCCGTGCACCGCGGCCTCGGCCAGCATATGGCCCTGGATGGCGCGCAGCACGTCGCCGGCGGTGAAGCGGTCGGGTACGTCCAGGCGGGCCACGTCCAGGGCGAACAGGCGGAAGAAATAACGGTGCACGCGGGCGTCGTTGAACGGCGGGTAGGGGCCGTCGTAGCCGTAGTAGTCGCCACCCAGGTCGGCGTCGCCGGCAAACCAGCCGGTGTAGTCGTTCAGGCCCTGGCGCGCGCCGGGCAGGCCCGGAGGCTGCTGCTTGCCGCGCGCGACCACGCCGTCGCTGCAGCTGCCGGCAGCGATGGCGCGCAGTTCGGCCGGCAGGTCCACCACGGCCCAGTGCACGAACTCGGCGCGTGGCTGCGACACCGGGATCTGCATGTCCCGGCGGCCCACGGTCTCGGCCACGGTCGGCGCGTCCGGGTCGATGCACAACAGGGCGAAGGAGGCGGCGCCCCCGGGCACCCCGTCCCAGGCCAGGTGCGGGTTGCGGTTGGGCGCGAAGCCGTCGGCCTGGCCCATGGCGAACTCGGCCGGGATCGGGCCGCCGGCGGGGAAGCTGTCGCTCCAGATGCGCATGCGTAACCTCGTGACTGTGTGCTGCGGGCGTGCAGGTTAGCGAAGCCGCCCGCGCGGCACTAGCCGCCCACCGCCGCCAGCAGGCGCGCGGCCACCCAGCGCTCGGCGAAGCCGTCCCCGGCCAGGCTTTCGACGAAGGCGCAGTGCCCGCCCCAGGGCGCCACTTCCAGGCGCGCGCAGTCCGGCAGTTGCCAGTGGCGGAAATCCTCGTAGGGGATCACCGGGTCGTCCTCGGCCATGAGGATGTCGGCCGGCACCTGCAGCCCGGCCAGGCGCTGGCCGGCGATGGAATAGCTGGCGAAGTAGTCGTCGGCGCAGGCGAAGCCGGCGTGGTGCCGGGCCAGCCAGTCGATCATGCCGCGCAGGTCCAGGGCCAGCACGTTGTCGTCGTAGGCGTGGCGCTGCGGGAACAGCGCACGCTTGCGCCGCAGCGAGCTGCGCCACTTGCGGCGGAAGTACCAGTCGTAGATCCACGGCCCCTGCTCCATCCGGGTCATGGTCGCGGCCGGGTCCACCAGCGGGCACACCACCGCGATCCTGCGCAGCGGCAGGCCCGCGGCCGGGGCGCGCAGGCCCAGGCGCAGGGCGTGGTTGCCGCCCAGGGAATAGCCGGCCAGCAGCAGGTCGGCCACCTCCAGCCGGCGTACGAGGTCAGTGGCGGCGTGGACCAGTTCGTCCATCCGGTTGGAGTGGAACAGGTCCTCGTTGAGGTGGTGGGTATGGCCGTGGTCGCGCAGGTTCAGGCGGAACACCTCCAGCCCGCCGCGCAGCAGCTGGGCGGCCATCAGCCGCATGTAGCTGGACTCGGCGCTGCCCTCCCAGCCGTGCAGCAGCAGCGCCAGCGGGCGCCGGGGCGCGTCCGGCAGGCGGCTGTACCAGCCCTGCAGGCGCACGCCGTCGCCGCCGTCGAGGATGTACTCGCGGGTCACCGCGCCGGTGGCGGCCAGGGCGCGCGCGCCGCGCTGCTGGCGCAGGCGGCTGGAACCCAGCACCGACTGCAGGTGCGGGTTGCGCAGCAGGCGCGGCGGTGAATAGTCGGCAGCGGTGAGCATGACGGGACCGGGGGAATGCGGCCGGCATTCTGCCGCAGCCGCGCCCGCGGCAGGTGAACTCAGGCCGCCGGGCCTTCCATCGCGGCGACGATGCGCTCGCGGCAGACCTCGGCGATGCGCCGGCGGCCGTCCAGCTCACCCGGCTGCACCGGCGCGAGGAAATGCACCTCGGCCGTGCGCGCCGGCTCGCCGAGCAGGCGCACGAAGTTGGCGAAGAAGCTCTCGCGCGGGCCGAAGGCGACCACGGTCTGGGCTTCGCCGCGGTGGCCATAGCGCAGGGCCACCGGCTGCACCGGCACGCCGGCCTCGACCGCGGCCTGGAAGATGCGGGCGTGGAACGGGCCAACCTCGTCGCCGCCGCGGGTGCGGCCTTCGGGGAACACGCCCACCGCGCGGCCCTGGCGCAGGCGCTGGAGCATCACCGCGATCACCCCGGCCAGGGAATCGGTATTGCCGCGCTGGTGGTAGATGGTCTGGCCCAGGGTGGCCAGCCAGCCGACCACCGGCCAGCTGGCGATCTCGCGCTTGGCCACGAAGCCCATCATCCGCTGGCTGTGCAGCATCTCGATGTCGACCCAGCTGACATGGTTGGCCACGAACAGGACCGGTCCCCGCAGCGGCTGGCCGATCCGGCGCAGGCGGAAGCCGAACACCCACATCAGCCCGCCCGACCAGGCGCGCACGGCGCGGTCGCCCAGGCTCTCACTGCCGATCCTCAGCTCGCGCAGGCCCGGGGCCTGGCACAGCAGGGTCAGCGGCAGCGGCAGCAGCAGGTGCAGCAGCAGCAGCGGGATCCGGTACAGGTAGCGCAGCAGGCGCGCGGGGCCGGCGGCGCGGCGCGGGCGGCGCCGGCCGGGGCGTGGGGCGGGTTCACTCATGGACGCAACGATACGCGATGGCCGCGGCCTTGGGCATCGGGTCCGGGCCTTCAGGCCGGGCCGGCGGCCGGGACCACCGCCAGGGTCAGGCGCGAGATGCAGCTGGGCCGGCCCTGGGCGTCCTCGATCCGGATTTCCCAGACCTGGGTGGTGCGCCCGATCCGCACCGGGCGGGCGGTGCCGGTGACCTGGCCCTGGCGCACCGCGCGCAGGTGGTTGGCATTGACCTCCAGGCCCACCACCACCTCCCGCGAGGGGTCTTCCACGCACAGCAGCCCGGCCATGCTGCCCAGGGTCTCGGCCAGCACCACCGAGGCCCCGCCGTGGAGCAGGCCGAAGGGCTGGCGGGTACGCGCGTCCACCGGCATGGTCGCCTGCAGCCAGTCCTCGCCGACGGCGGTGAAGACGATGCCCAGGTGTTCGATCAGGGTGCCGCGGCTGGACGCGTTGAGCTGGTCCAGGGATACGGGGGAACGGAAAGCCATCGGGAGGGGGATGCGGTGGACGGGGAAGCGGCGATTATCACCGCTACCCGCGCCTAGAGGATGGGCACCAGGCCGGCGCCGAAGGCGGTGAGCATGCGGGTGAGGATCGACTTGGGCCCCAAGCTGACCTCGGGGAAGTCGCCCACCGGCAGGTAACAGCGGTGGAAGCCGGGGTCGCGCCGCGGCAACGGCCGCGGGCAGTCCGGGCCGGGCTGGAACTCGTAGTTGGTGGCATAGCGCCAGGGCCACACGTCCAGCACCGGCGCCGCCTCCAGCACCTTGCCCATGCTGTAGCTCAGCCCGCCCAGCACCACCGGCTTGGCCCGCGGCGCCACCGTCCAGGAATTGCCCGGGGCGATGTCGCGCTCGATGCTGGCGGCCAGTTCGCGGGCGAAGGCCGGGTCCTCGATCACCACCGCCGCCTCGGTGTTGTAGGTCTCGCTGCGCGGGTCGAAATTGTGGGTGCCCACCACCGCGATCCGGCGGTCGATCACCATCGACTTGGCGTGCAGGCCCATGCGCGGGCCCTGTCCGCGCACCGGCAGCGGCCGGTTGGCCGGCACGCTGGTCCGCAGCAGCGAAGGCCGGGTCTCGGTGCGCAGCTTGTCGGTCACCTGGCGCTGGCCGCTGCTGCCGCCCAGCGAGCCGCCCGGCAACTCGCTGCGGGCCACCGCCTGGGCCTGGCCCGCGCCCGCCTCGCCCCCGCCCAGGCCGCGGTCCACCGGCGGGTCGGCGGGGAACGGCTTGTATTCGAACAGGTCGAAGTCCAGCTCGCGCACGTGGCGGCGCTTGTACTTGTAGGTGAGCGCATAGACGATCGGGTTGTCGGTGGCGGCCAGGCTGTTGGTCGACACCACCACCCGCGGCGGCGGGTCCTGCGCGCGCAGGCCGCGGAAGATCTCCAGCGCGCTGTCGGACAGCACCAGGTAGGGGGTCTGCAGGATCACCTCCTCGCGCGCGCCGGCCAGCAGGTCGGCCAGGCCGCCGGCGCCGACGTGGTCGCTGGGCGCGGCCTCGTGGTGCTTGTCCGGCAGGTCGGCCAGGTAGCTGACCCGGGCCACCGGCAGCGCGCGCGCCACCAGCTGGCCGTGGACCTGGTCCGGATCGGCCGCCGCCGCGCGCATGGCCTCCACCCGCTCCGGGTCGGCCGGACGCGCCGGCGGCAGCGCCGGCACCCCGCTGGCCAGCAGCCGCCGGGCCACGTCCGTCAGCTGCTCCACCGGCACGCTGCGCGCGTCCTCCCAGTACTGGGCGAAGTTGCGCTCCATCTCCCGCACCACCGGCCCTGCCACCAGCACGTCGCGGTCGCGGAAATTGAACTGGCGGTCCCAGTCGTAATAGTCGTCCTGGTAGTTGCGCCCGCCGGCGATGCCCACCGCCTCGTCGACCACCAGCAGCTTGTTGTGCATGCGCTGGTTGAAGCGGCGGAAACAGCAGACCACGCTGGCCGCGTAGTGCAGGTAGTTGGGCTTGGCCCGGCCGAAGGTCGGGTTGTAGATGCGCAGGCGCAGGTTCTCGTGGCTGCCGGCCAGGGCGGCCAGGATCTCCAGGTCGGCGATGGCCGAAAGCTGGTCGATCAGCAGCCGCACCTGGACCCCGCGCCGGGCTGCGGCCACCAGTTCGTCCAGCACCAGGCGGGCGCTGTCGTCCTTGTCGAAGATGTAGGTCTGCAGGTCGATCCGGCGGGTCGCGCTGCGGATCAGGTTCAGCCGCGCCAGCAGGGCGTCACCGCCCTCGTCCAGGAGCAGGGCGTAGTGCCGGGGCTGGCCCTCGGCGGCGGTCTCGGCGAAGGCCTGGCCGGCCAGCGCGCGCAAGGGCGAGGGCGCGGCGCAGCGGTCGGCGGCCTGGCACTCGACCACCTGGCTGCGCGCGGACGCGGCCACCGCCACCGCCTGCTCGCGCTGCACCGCCGTCAGGCTGCTGCAGGCGGCCAGCGGTGCCAGCAGGCCCAGCAGGAGGATGCGCAGGAAAGGATTCACGGGGCCGCATTGTCCTTCAACCAGACCTCCATGCGCAGCTGTACCTCCTCGCCCACCGCCAGCTGCCAGTCATCCATGCCGTAGCGGCTGCGCTGCAGGGTGCCGCCCACCTGCACCGCGCAGTCCAGCCCGGAGCGGGCGCAGGCGGCCGGCTGCACCTGCAGCTCCTCCTCGCGGGTGATGCCGCGCAGGCCCAGGCGCCCGCGCAGGGCACCGCCGCGGGCCAGCTCCTGCGGCCAGTAGGGCTCGGACTGGAACTCCAGCCAGGGGTGGCGGCTGGAGTCGAAGAAGTGCTCGCCGCGCATCCAGGCCGTGGCCCGGGCGCGTCCGGGCAGCTCGGCGGCGGCGGTGGACACCCGCAGCCGCACCTGGTGGCGACCGTCGGCCAGCACCTCGCGCACCCCCTCGAACACCGGGAACACGCCTTCCAGGCGCTGGCCCAGGCGGGTGCGCACCTGGAATTCCAGGCGGCTGCGCTGCGGATCGATCAGCAGGACCTGGCCGGGCCCGGGAGCGGCCGGCTGCGCGGCCGCCAGGCCCTGCAGCCCCAGCAGCGCAGCCAGCCACCAGCCACGCCGCCGCATGCCCTCAGGGCCACCAGAAGGCAGTCAGCCGCGCCACGCCCGGTTCGATCGCCGCCGACTGCGGCAGCGACAGCGCCGCCACCGCCGCCGGCGGCATGCCGCGGAACTCGTCCGAGCGACCCTGGCTGAGCAGGGCCACCAGCCGCTCCAGGCCGGGGTTGTGCCCGACCAGCAGGAGGCGCTCGACCTCCTGGTGGTCCTGCAGCAGGCCGATCAGGGTGCCGGGCGTGGCCTCGTAGATCGCGTCCTCCATCCGCTGCTCGGCGTAGCCGGCCACCGCCAGCACCGCCTCCAGGGTCTCTCGGGTGCGCCGCGCCGGCGAGTACAGCACCCGGTCCGGCAGCAGGCCGTGTCCGGCCAGCCAGCGGCCGGCGGCCTCGGCCTCGGCCAGGCCCTGGGCCGAAAGCGGGCGGTCGATGTCCGCCTGCCCTGGCGAAGCCGGTTCGGCATGGGCATGGCGCAGCAGGATCACTTCACGCATTACGTTTCCTCAGGCCTTGTCCAGCCATTTGAGCAGGGGTTCCCAGTCGGCCTGGTGGTCGCGCACCTGGGCGGAGTTGTAGTCGAACAGGCTGCGGCCCAGGCCCACCAGGACCACATAGGCCTGGGTGTCGCGCAGCTGGGCGATCACCGGGTAGGGCCAGGTGCGCAGCATCTCCAGCGCCTGCTGGCTGGCATTGGTCCAGGGCTTGGCCCGGTTCAGGACCAGGCCCACCGGCAGTTTGCGGCTGTGCACCCGCGGCACCTTGGCCAGGGTGTTGAGGAAGCCGACCGTGGCCTCGATGTCCAGCGCCGAGGGCTGGACCGGCACCACCACCGCGTCGGCGCGCCCGAGGAAGCTGTCCAGGTCGTCGGCCAGGGCTCCGGCCGGGGCGTCGATCACCACCTGCTCGGTGTCCTCGGGCAACCAGCTGCGCCAGCTGCGGCGGCGGCTGCCGTCGATCGGCAGGACCGCGCTGTCCAGCCCGGCGCGGCGTTCGGCCCAGCGGGTGGCCGAACCCTGCGGATCGGCATCCACCAGCGCCGTGCGCCGCCCCTGCAGCGCCGAATGCGCCGCCAGGTGGGTGGCGATGGTGGTCTTGCCCACCCCACCCTTGGAACCGGCCACCAGGATCGTCTTCATCCGCCCTCGCCTCCGCCATTGGCCCACCGCAGGGTACAACGGTCCCCGCCATGGTGGTAGGAAGCCGCCGCCGGCCGCTGTTATCGTCAGGCCATGCCGTACACGGACGTCCGATGAGCCAGCTGCACGACCTGTCGGCCCTGATCCGGGCCAATACCCCGCTGATCGTGGTCGAGAGCCGCGACGAGGAGCGGGTGGTGGAGCTGTTCCGCCAGTCCCTGCTGCAGGTCTGGCGCGCCCTGTACCGCTGGACCGTGACCGAGGGCCTGCGCCGGCTGGACCTGGACCGCGAGGACCCGGCCGAGGGCCCGGCCGACGCCAGCTCGCTGCTGCGCTCCATCCGCGACGCCGACCAGCGCGGCATCTACCTGCTACTGGATTTCCATCCCTACCTGGCCTACGCCGGGCACCAGCGCATGCTGCGCGACATCGTCCAGCGGCGCGACTGCCAGGCCCACGTGGTGGTGCTGGTGGGCACCCGGGTCGAGCTGCCGCCGGAGCTGGACGCGCTGGCGGTGCGCTTCAGCCCGCGCCTGCCCGACCAGGCCGCGCTGCTGAAGCTGGTGCGCGAGGAGGCCCAGGCCTATGCCCGCGAGCATGGCGGGCGCCGGGTCGAGGCCGACCCGGAGGCGGTGGCCCAGGTGGTGCGCCAGCTGCAGGGCCTGGACCTGCACGATGCCCGCCGCATCACCCGCCAGCTGGTCCACAACGACGGCGCGATCGATGCCCGCGACCTGCCGCAGCTGGCCAGGCTGAAATTCGAGCTGCTCAACCGCAGCGGCCACCTGCATTACGAGTTCGACACCGCCGGCCTGGACGAGGTGGCCGGCGCGCGCCGGCTCAAGCGCTGGATCGGCCAGCGCCGCGCCGCCTTCGCCGGCTCCGCCCCACCGGGCCTGGACCCGCCACGCGGGGTGCTGCTGCTGGGCGTGCAGGGCTGCGGCAAGTCGCTGCTGGCCAAGGCCATCGCCGGGGCGCTGCAGGTGCCGCTGCTGCGCCTGGACTTCGGCACGCTGTACGCCAAGTACCACGGGCAGACCGAGCAGAACCTGCGCCAGGCCCTGGCCTCGGCCGAGCAGCTGGCACCGTGCGTGCTGTGGATCGACGAGATCGAGAAGGGCGTGGCCGCCGATGCCGGCGATGGCGACGGCGGGGTCTCGCGCCGGGGGCTGGGCTACCTGCTGACCTGGATGGCCGAGCGCAAGGCACCGGTGTTCCTGGCGGCCACCGCCAACCAGGTCCAGCACCTGCCGGCCGAGCTGCTGCGCAAGGGCCGCTTCGACGAGATCTTCTTCGTCGACCTGCCCGGCGCGGACACCCGGGTGGAGCTGCTGCGCCTGCACCTGGCCGAACGCGGCCTGGATCCACGGGACTTCGCCCTGCCCGCCCTGGCCGCGGCCAGCGAGGGCTTTTCCGGGGCGGAGATCGAGCAGGCCATCGTTTCCGGCCTGTACGCGGCCCATGCCGAGCAGCGGCCGCTGGACACCACCCTGCTGATGGAGGAGATCCGCGCCACCCGCCCGCTGTCGGTGCTGATGGCCGAACAGGTCAGCGCCCTGCGCGCCTGGGCGCTGGAGCGCACGGTGCCGGCGGACTGAACCGGCCTACAGGCCCAGCCAGCCCAGCAGCCAGACCCAGCCGGGCAGGGTGACCAGGCACAGCACGATGCCATAGCCCACCAGCGCCGCCGACAGGCGCGGGGCCAGGCCATGGGCCATGGCCAGGGCGGCGGCGGAGATCATGGTCGGCATCGCCGCCTCCAGCACGTTGGCGCGCAGCATTAGCCCGTGCATGCCGAACAGCAGCGACAGCGGCAGGGCCAGCGCCGGCATCAGCAGCAGCTTGAGCACCAGGCCGGTGGCCAGCGGGCGGATCTCCTCGCGCGGCAGGCGCAGGCGGATGGACAGGCCCACCGCCAGCATCACCAGCGGCAGCATCGCCTCGGCCAGGCGGCGCCGGGCCGCGCCGATCCACCCCCGCGGCCGCGCCGGCCTCCCGGGCCGGCGGGCGCGGGCCGGAGCCGATCCACTCCGGCGGCTGCGCCGGCATCAGGGTCAGGCCCAGGACCAGGGCCCACACCGGCGGGAAGCGGGCGATGCGCAGGGCGATGGCGCGGGCATTGGGCGCCGCGTCGCCGCTGTAGCGGGCACAGATGTACAGGCCCACGGTGGACAACAGGATGAAGGTGCCGAACTGGTCGTAGACCACCGCGTACTGCACCGCGTCCTCGCCCAGCAGGGCGCGCACCATCGGATAGCCGATGAAGCTGGAATTGCACAGGCCCACGCACAGCAGCAGCACCGCGTACTGCTGGCGGCCGAACTTCCACAGCCGCGCGACCAGGCCCACCAGGCCCCAGGTGGCGGCCATCAGCAGCCAGGGGGTCAGGGCCACCCCCAGCAGGGTCCACTGCATGTGCAGCTTGGGCACGTACAGCAGCACCGCCGCCGGCAGGCAGATGTAGAGCACGACCAGGTTGAGCACCTCGGCCGCGTTCTCCGGCAGCAGCCGGCTGCGCCCGAACAGCGCGCCCAGACCGAGCATGGCCAGCATCAGGGCGAATGCGTCATGCGCCATGGCACAGCTCCGGAAGCGGGCGCAGGCGCGTGCGCGGCCAACGGTGCCGCGGCGCGGCGACCGGACATGCGGGGATCGGGTCTGGAGTCATCGGGGAACGCGGCGCGCATCGCCACCTGCGGCATCGCCACGCCCGTGCACGGCCCGCGGCGCGCGCAGGCGTGGGCGGGCGGGCCCAGGCGCATGCCGGTTGCGGTTGCGCCACGGCGCAACCGCTGGCGGGAGCGGTCCTGCCAGCATGTGTGTGGGGGAAGGACATGTTAGCCCCGCGCCCGCGCCGGCGCGAGTGAGGGCGGGATCGATAGGCCGCTGCTATGATTCCGCGCCGGGCTGGATGCCCGGTACGCCAGCACCAGGGCCCGCCATGACCAGTAGCGCCGAAGCAACTCCGCCTGTGTCTGCCTCCGCTGTCGGGCAGGGCGTCCTCGACCGCGACTACACCCTCGAGCACCGCTATACCCGCCACGCCGGCCGGATCTACCTCAGCGGGGTGCAGGCGCTGGTGCGCCTGCCGCTGATGCAGCAGCTGCGCGACGCCGCCGCCGGACTCAACACCGCCGGCTTCATCAGCGGCTACCGTGGCAGCCCGCTGGGCGGCTTCGACCTGGAACTTTGGCGCGCGCGCAAGCACCTGGAGGCGGCCCGGGTGCGCTTCCAGCCGGGCCTGAACGAGGACCTGGGCGCGACCATGGTCTGGGGCACCCAGCAGACCAACCTGTTCCCCGGCGCCAAGGTCGATGGCGTGTTCGCCATGTGGTACGGCAAGGGCCCGGGCGTGGACCGCTGCGGCGACGTGTTCAAGCACGGCAATGCCGCCGGCACCTCCCGCCACGGCGGCGTGCTGGCGCTGGCCGCCGACGACCACGCCTGCCGCAGCTCGACCCTGCCGCACGGCAGCGAGGACGAGTTCGTCAGCGCGATGATGCCGGTGCTCAACCCGGCCGGGGTCCAGGACATCCTCGACCTGGGCCTGGTGGGCTGGGCCATGAGCCGCTACACCGGGCGCTGGATCGGCTTCAAGACCATCGCCGAGACGGTGGAGTCCTCGGCCTCGGTGGAAGTGGACCCGTTCGCGCGCCGGATCGTGCTGCCGGAGGACTTCGAGCTGCCGCCGGGCGGACTCAACATCCGCTGGCCCGACCCGCCGCTGGACCAGGAGATGCGCCTGCACCGCTATGCGGTGCGCGCCGCCCAGGCCTTCGCCCGCGCCAACCGCATCGACCAGGTGGTGATGGACTCGCCACGCGCGCGCCTGGGCATCGTCACCACCGGCAAGAGCTACCTGGACGTGCTCCAGGCGCTGGAATACCTGGGCCTGGACGAGGAGGCCTGCCGCGACATCGGCATCCGCGTGTACAAGGTCGGCATGACCTGGCCGCTGGAGCCGGAAGGCATCGCCGCCTTCGCCCGCGGCCTGGAGGACATCGTCGTGGTGGAGGAGAAGCGCGCCTTCATCGAGCGGCAGATGAAGGAGCAGTTCTACAACTGGCCGGCCAGCTGGGACCGCCGCCCCAGCATCGTCGGCAAGTACGACGAAAACGGGGAGTGGATCCTGCCCTCCACCGGCGAGCTGACCCCGGCCACCATCGCCGGGGTGATCGGGCGCCGGATCCAGCGCTTCTTCACTACCGAGTCCATCGAGCAGCGCCTGCGCTGGATGGAACAGAAGGAAGCGGAGATGGCGCTGCCGCGGGCCAACTTCCCGCGCGTGCCGCACTACTGCTCCGGCTGCCCGCACAACACCAGCACCCGGGTGCCGGAAGGCTCGCGCGCGCTGGCCGGGATCGGCTGCCATTACATGGTCACCTGGATGGACCGCGCCACCGACACCTTCACCCACATGGGCGGCGAAGGCGTCACCTGGGCCGGGCAGGCGCCGTTCACCGAGACCGGGCACGTGTTCCAGAACCTCGGCGACGGCACCTATTTCCACAGCGGCTCGCTGGCCATCCGCCAGGCGGTCGCGGCCAGGGTGAACATCACCTACAAGATCCTCTACAACGATGCGGTGGCCATGACCGGCGGCCAGCCGGTGGACGGTGTGCTCAGCGTACCCGACATCGCCTGGCAGATGCGCGCCGAGGGCATCGACACCATCGTCGTGGTCAGCGACGAGCCCTCGCGCTGGAACCGGCGCGAACTGTTCCCGCCGGGCGTGGAGTTCCACGACCGCAGGGAACTGGACGAGGTGCAGCGCCGGCTGCGCCAGGTCAAGGGCGTGTCGATCCTGATCTACGACCAGACCTGCGCCACCGAGAAGCGCCGCCGGCGCAAGCGCGGCAAGCTCGAGGACCCGCCCAAGCGGGTGATGGTCAACACCCTGGTGTGCGAAGGCTGCGGCGACTGCGGGCAGAAGAGCTTCTGCGTGTCGGTGCTGCCGCAGGAGACCGAGTTCGGACGCAAGCGCCAGATCGACCAGTCCAACTGCAACAAGGACTACAGCTGCGTCGAGGGCTTCTGCCCCAGCTTCGTCACCGTGCACGGCGGACGCCTGCGCAAGGGCCGCAAGGCCGATGCCGTCAGCCTGCTGCGCGACCTGCCCGAACCGGAGGTCCGCTCCAGCCTGGAGCGGCCCTGGAACATCCTGATCACCGGCGTGGGCGGCACCGGCGTGGTGACCATCGGCGCCCTGCTGGGCATGGCCGGCCACCTGGAGGGCAAGGGCGCCACCGTCCTGGACCAGACCGGCCTGGCGCAGAAGGGCGGTGCGGTCACCACCCACGTGCGCCTGGCGCGCAAGCCGGACGACATCCACGCCGTGCGCATCGCCGCCGGCGAGGCCGACCTGGTGCTGGGCTGCGACATGGTGGTGGTCAACGACTACTGGGCCCTGTCCAAGGTCCGCGCCGGACGCTCGGAGGTGGTGCTCAACACCTACGAGGCCATGCCCGGCAGCTTCACCACCCAGCCTGACCTGCACTTCCCCGCGGCCGAGATCATCGCCGGGGTGAGGCTGGCCCTGGGGCGGCGCGAGCCGCGCCTGCTCGACGCCACCCGGCTGGCCACCGCGCTGCTGGGCGATGCCATCGCCAGCAACCTGTTCATGCTGGGCTATGCCTGGCAGCTGGGGCTGGTGCCGGTGTCGCTGCAGGCGCTGATGCGCGCCATCGAGCTCAACGGCGCGGCGGTGGAGATGAACCAGCAGGCCTTCGCCTGGGGCCGCCTGGCCGCGATCGACCCGCAGGCCGTGGCCGAGGCCGCCGGCCTCGGCGCCCGCCCGTCCAGCCTGCCCGGCGAACCGGCCGACGACCTGCAGCTGCTGCCGCGCGGCGACTGGGAAGGCAGCGAATGGGGCAGCACCAGCGCCCCGCGCCCGGCCGCCGCCGGCCGCGCCCGCGGCCTGCCCGCGCTGGCCGCGGGAGAACAGGCGGCGCCAGGCGCCGGGGTGGCGGCGCTGCCGCTGGACGACCTGCGCCTGTCGCGCAGCCTGGAGGAACTGGTCGAGCGCCGCCGGGTGTTCCTCACCGCCTACCAGGACCGGCGCTACGCCGAGCGCTACACCGCGCTGGTGGAGCAGGTGCGCGCCGCCGAGCAGGCGCGCGTGCCCGGCTCCACCGCGCTGACCGAGGCGGTGGCGCGCTACGCGTTCAAGCTGATGGCCTACAAGGACGAGTACGAGGTCGCGCGCCTGTACACCGGCGGCCACTTCCAGCGCCGCCTGCAGCAGCAGTTCGAGGGCGACTACCGCCTGCACTTCCACCTCGCCCCGCCGCTGCTGGCCAAGAAGGACGAGCACGGGCGCCTGCTCAAGCGCGAATACGGGCCGTGGATGTTCACCGTCTTCCGCTGGCTGGCGAAGCTGAAGTTCCTGCGTGGCACCGCCTTGGATCCGTTCGGCCGCACCGCCGAACGGCGCATGGAGCGGCAGCTGGTGGCCGACTATTTCGCCACCGTGCAGCGCCTGCTGCAGCGGCTGGATCCGGGCAATATCGAGCTGGCCGTGCGCATCGCCAGCGTTCCCGAGCAGATCCGTGGCTACGGCCACGTCAAGCACGCCCACCTGGAGAAGGCGCAGGCCGAGCAGGCCGCGCTGCTGCGGCAGTGGGACGATCCGCTGCGGGTGGCCGGCCGCGCCGAGGCGGCCTGAACGCTCAGGCCTCGTCCAGCGGGCCGGTGGACTGCCCCAGCTGCAGGGCGTAGGGCATGTTGACCATGCGCCCGCTGCCCGGATCGCGGATGGTCCCCAGCAGCTGCACCGTGGCCACCTGGCCCATGTCGCGGGTGGGCTGCTGCACCGTGGTCAGGCGCGGGTAGATCTGCTGCGAGATCGGAGTGTTGTCGAAGCCGCACACCGAGATGTCCCCGGGCACCTTCAGCCCCCGCTCGGCGGCCGCGCGCATCACCCCGGCGGCCATGTCGTCGTTGGCGGCGAAGATCGCGGTCGGACGCCGGGCCAGGGCCAGCAGGCGGCGGCCGGCGGCCAGGCCGGAATCGAAGGTGAACTCGCCATCCACCACCAGCGCCGGGTCGTAGCGCAGGCCGGCGCGGCGCAGGGCGCTGCGGTAACCGGCCAGGCGCCACTCGCTGGCCCCGTGGTCCGGGTGGCCGCGCACGTGGGCGATGCGCTGGTGGCCCAGCGCCACCAGGTGGGCGATCAGCTCGCACACCGCCTCGTGTTCGTCCAGGGTGGTGCCCACCCTGCCCTGGGGCTGGCGCGGGGAGATGCAGCTGAAGGGCACGCCACGCTCGTCCAGGCGGTCGAGCAGGGCCTGGCTGTCGGTCAGCGGCGGGGTCAGGATCAGGCCGTCCAGGCGCGAGACTTCGACCAGCGCCTCCACCGTGTCGGCCAGGTCCGGGTCGCGGTAGGAAACCGGCTGCAGGACCATGCCGTAGTGGTGGGCCTCGCAGGCCTCGACCACGCCGGTGACGATTTCCATCAGGTAGTTCGGCGAGGGATTGTCGTACAGCAGCGCGACCAGGTAGGAGCGGTTGCCGGCCAGGCTGCGCGCGGAAGGATCGGGCCGGTAATTGAGCGCGGCGACCTGCTCCAGGACCCTGGCGCGGGTGCTCTCGCGGACGCCCGGCTCGTGGTTGAGCACGCGCGATACCGTCTTCATCGATACGCCGGCTGCGGCCGCTACGTCCTCAATCCTTGCCCGCATCTGCGCCAGGTCCCTCCGGTAGGCAGGCCCGCCCCGCGCAGGGGGCCGGGCCTGCCCCGTGGCTTACCAGAAGATCGCGTACAGGGCGGTCAGGATGGCCAGCACGCCCAGTGCGCCAAAGTTGAAGCCCGCCGTGGTGGCGAAGGCCACGTCGTCGGTACGGATCAGGTCACTGCCCTCGCGCTGCGGCCGGGTGGCCAGCGACACCACCACGGCCAGGGCCAGGGCCAGCAGGAACACCAGGCCGACGCGGTCGATGAACGGCAGTTCCGGCCAGGCCATCTTCAACACGATCGACAGCACGAACGAGCCAATCGCCGCGGCCAGCGCGCCGGCCTCGTTGGCGCGCTTCCAGAACAGGCCCAGGACGAAGATCACGACGATGCCCGGGGTGAAGAAGCCGGTGTATTCCTGGATGTACTGGAAGGCCTGGTCGAAGCTGCCCAGCAGCGGCTTGGCCAGGAGGATGCCCAGCACCACCGAGGCGGCGGCGGCGATGCGGCCCACCCGCACCAGGGTCGGCTGGGTGGCCTGCGGACGCGCCTTGGCGTAGAAGTCCAGGGTGAAGATGGTGGCCACCGAGTTGATCTTGGAGGCCAGCGAAGCCACGATCGCGGCCACCAGCGCGGCGAACACCAGGCCGAGGATGCCGCTGGGCAGCAGGTGCATCATGGTCGGGTAGGCCTGGTCGGACTTCTCCAGGCCCGGGGCCAGCATCACCGCGGCGATGCCCGGCAGGACCACGATCACCGGCATCAGCAGCTTGAGGAAGGCGGCAAACAGCACGCCCTTCTGCGCTTCCTTCAGGTCCTTGGCCGCCAGCGCGCGCTGGATGATGTACTGGTTGAAGCCCCAGTAGCTGACATTCATGATCCACATGCCGCCAATCAGCACGCTGATGCCCGGCAGGTCCTTGTAGAACGGGTTGTCCTTGCTGAGGATCATCTCGAAGTGGCCCGGGTGCTCGGCCCACAGGCGGTTGAAGCCGGCCACGATGCCGTCGGCGCCGCCGATCTGGTTCAGGGTCAGGCCGGCCACCAGCAGGCCGCCCAGCACCAGCAGGGTGACCTGCACGATGTCGGTCATGGCCACGGCCTTGAGCCCGCCATAGAGCTGGTACAGCAGGGCGAACACGCCGATCAGGATCACCGCGGTCATCTGGTCCATGCCGGTGACCTGGTTCACCGCGATCGCGCCCAGCCACAGGATCGAGGTGATGTTCACCAGCACGTACAGGCCCAGCCAGAACACCGCCATCAGGGTGCGGATGCGGTTGCCATACCGGTCCTGCAGGAACTGCGGCATGGTGTAGATCTTGTTGCGCAGGAAGATCGGCAGGAAGAACTTGCCGACGATCAGCAGGGTGGCCGCGGCCATCCACTCGTAGGAGGCGATGGCCAGGCCGATGGCATAGCCGGAGCCGGACATGCCGATGATCTGCTCGGCCGAGATGTTGGCCGCGATCAGCGAGGCGCCGATGGCCCACCAGGGCAGCGACTTGCTGGCCAGGAAGTAGTCGCTGGCCGATTTCTCATGCCCGCCCTTCTCGCGTGAAACCACCTGCGCAAGGACGAATATGCCAGCCAGGTAGGCCAGCACGATAACGATATCCAACGTGGCAAGTTTCACTCGGTTCGACTCCTGGGAATGGGGGTGCGCGGGCCGGGACCGTGCGTTGCTGGAAAGACGGGGGGAAGTTACGGCGCGGGGGAGGGAGCCGCGTGCGGGCCTGCATCGCCGCGCCCAAGGCACGGTCCGCATGGCGTGTTCCGCACGGTGGCAGGACGCCCCTCAACGTCATGCCCTGCTCCCTCCCCCTGCAGCGATGGGGCGGCGGAGCTCCCCCGAACCCACCGCCTGCGCTGCTGCCGTATGCCCTCCGAAGGCAAGCTGACAGCGCTGTCTAGCCGAGCATGACAAGCGCTGTCAACGATGCGGCGGCGGATCGTCGGCGGGGGGTGGGCGCGGCCCTGCAAAGCCTGTGCTGGCAAGGCCCGGGCGCCCCCGTCGACAAGGTCCGCGCTGCGATGCAGCAAAGTTTCGCGCATCGCCTACCTTCGTCGGTGGCGGCTCCGGGCACCGGCCCCGGCGCCGCCATGAAGCATGCGGCGGACGGCCGGGCCGTCCGCCGCGGGTATTGCCTTACCTGGACGTGGGGCAGTCCAGGATGGTGCTGGCCTCGCTGGTCGCGCCCAGCGCCACCTTCGAGATCGACAGCGAGGCGGCCGCGTCGCTCTGCAGCTTGAGCAGGGTGTCCAGCCTGGACACGTCCGCGCCCGCGGCGGCAAAGCACTTCAGCGGCACGCCAAAGGTGGTCCACTGCCCGGACGGCAGCGCGGCCAGGGCCTCGCGCACCGGAATGGCGGCGCTGGAGCCGGCGCTGACGCTGATGTTGCCCGCGGCCGGGATCGCGTCCGGGCGCAGGGTCAGCACCAGCAGCACGTCGCCGTTGGTCTCCCGGCTCAGTTCCTGGGCCGGCTCGGCGACCAGCTGCAGGCTGGCGGCCTGGCTGCCGGACCAGGTGAAGCGGCGGCCATCTTCCTGGCGCTTGTGGTCCACCGCGACCACTTCCAGGCTGCGGTCGGACAGCGCGGTCGGCACGGTGGTGACCTGGGCGGTGTGGAACTGGGCGTTCTCCAGGCGCAGCTTCACCCCCGGCGCCAGGGTGGCGTCGGCGAAATACACGCCCGGGGCCACCTGCTGCTCGGCGATACCCGAGTCCTCCGACAGCGGTTCCAGGTCGCCCTTGTCGGCGTAGGCCAGGCCATAGCCCAGCGGGAACTGGGCCTGGTAGCCCGGCGCACGCACGTTGGAGGACACCGCGTCCCGGGGCCAGGAGAAGCTCAGCTTGCCCTTGAAGTCGTGGTTGACGCTGCCGTCGGGCTTGCGCAGCAGCACGTCGGCCACGCCCGCGCCCTCCGAGCCGGGCAGCCAGGCCACGACAAAGGCGTCGGCCGCGTTGATCTCGCGGTTGACCCACAGCGGGCGGCCGGTCAGGAACACCGCCACCACCGGGATGCCATCGGCCTTGAGCTTGCGGATCAGCTCCAGGTCGCGCTCGTCGCCGGGCTTGTACAGCTGGTTGGCGATGTCGCCCTGGAACTCGGCATAGGCTTCTTCGCCGAACACGACCACGGCCACATCCGGCTTCTGCCTGTAGTTGCCGTCCACCGCCAGCTCGGCGCTGCCGCCGGCGGCCTTCACCGCGCGCTGCAGGCCGTCCCAGATGGTGTCGGCATTGGGGAAGTCGGCACGGGTGGTGCCGGTGCCCTGCCAGTTCAGGGTCCAGCCGCCGGCCTGCTTGCTCATGTTGTCGGCGCCGTCACCGGCCACCAGCACGCGCTGCTTCGGTGCCAGCGGCAGGATCCCGCCCTGGTTCTTCAGCAGGACCAGCGACTCGCGCACGGCCTGGCGGGCCACCTCGCGGTGCTCGGGCGCGCCGAGCAGTTCGAACTTGCCGCCCAGCGCGCGCTGCGAGGGCTTGGGCGCGTCGAACAGGCCCATGTTGAACTTCACCCGCAGGATGCGGCGCACGGCGTCATCCAGGCGCTCCATGGCCAGGGTGCCATCGCGGGCCGCGGCCAGGGTGCTCTCGTACATGCCCTTCCAGCTGTCCGGGGCCATGGCCATGTCCAGGCCGGCGGTGAAGGTGGCCGGGCAGTTGTCATTGCTGCACCCCTGGACCTGGCCGTGGCCGTTCCAGTCGCCGACCACGAAGCCGTTGAAGTTGAAGCGGCCCTTGAGCACGTCGGTCAGCAGCGGCTTGTGGCCGTGCATCTTCTGCCCGTGGAAGCTGTTGAACGAGGCCATCACCGACTGCGCGCCGGCGGCAATGGCGGTCACGTAGCCGGCGGCGTGGATGTCGCGCAGCTCGGCCTCGCTGGCCTGGTTGTCGCCCTGGTCCTTGCCGTTGGTGGTGCCGCCGTCACCCAGGAAATGCTTGACCGAGACCATCACCCGGGTGTCGTCCAGGAAGCCCGGCTCGCCGGGCTTGCCCTGCAGGCCCTCGACCATGGCCCTGGCGAACTCGGCCACCAGTTCGGGGTCCTCCGAATAGCCCTCGTAGGCCCGGCCCCAGCGCACGTCCTGCGGCACCGCCACGGTCGGGGCGAACGCCCATTCCATGCCGGTCACGCGCACTTCCTTGGCGGTGATCTCGCCGATCCTGCGCTGCAGCTCGACGTTGCGGGTCGCACCCAGCCCAACGTTGTGCGGGAACAGGGTGGCGCCGACCACGTTGCTCTGGCCGTGCATGGCATCGATGCCCCAGATGATCGGGATCGCCTTGCCGCCGCCGGAGGTGTCCATCGACGCCTCCCAGAAGGCGTCGGCCAGGGCCAGCCATTCCTCCGGCCTGGCGTTGTACTTGCCGCCCGGATCGGAGCTGCCGCCGGCCAGGATCGAGCCCAGGCGGTACTTGCGCACGTCATCCGGGGTGATGGAGGCGATGTCGCCCTGGATGATCTGGCCGACCTTTTCCTCCAGGGTCATGCTGGCGAGCAGTTCATCGATCTTCTGCTCGATGGCCGGGTCCGGGGCCAGCGGCCAGGCCACCTCCGGCCACTGCTCCGGATGGATCGCCCCCGGCTCGGCCGCGGCGGTGTCGGCGGCGGCCTGCCCGGTGGCAGCCTCGTCCTTGCCGCACCCGGCCAGCAGGGCCAGCGCCAGGGCGCCGGCCAGGGTGGTGGCGATTCGTGTGCCCGTCGCGCGGGTACCGCGAAGCATGCTGTTCAAGATGAACCCCTCCCGTTTGAATGTGTTCCAGACCCTCGGCACGCTGCCACCCCCCCTCGGGGCGCCATACGCGGTGCCGGAACCATTGGGGACCAGAGGCTCTAGACAATTGGCAGCGCTGTCAATCCGGATGGGAGGTATGCCGGAATGGCAGCAGTACCGGGGGCTGCCATGCAGGCCCCTGTCCCGGCGGGGAAAAGCCGTGGCAACCCCGGCCGCCATGCGGCCCCGGCCAGGCCGCGACCCGCCGGGGCGGGGATGGCATCCTGCTGCGACGCAACAGGCTTTTGCGTTGGCCCCTGGCCCAAGCCCCCGGCGGGCGGCCGCGGTGGCGGCCCGCGCGCCCCTGCCGGGAGCGCGCTTCCGGTGCCGGCGTGAACGTCTCTATAATCGGTTCAGCTGTGGCCGCGGGCCGCTCGCCAATAGGATGCGAAGTGCGCAACTACGATCTGGAATTCCTGAAGCGATTCTCGATGGTGATCGGCTTCCTGGTCGCCCTCACCCTGGCTCTGATCGTGCTGGCGATCTACCTGCACGGGAAGCTTCCGCCGGAAGTCTCGCCCGCCGCCGCCGCCCGCACCGAAGCGCGTATTGCCCCGGTTGGCGCGGTCTATGCCGGTGATACCGGCGCGGCCGCCGCCGCTGCCGCGGCCGCCGCGGCCCAGGCCGCCGCCGCCTCGCAGGTGGCCTACGGCGGCACCACCGACGGTTCGGTGATCTACCAGAACCTGTGCGGTGCCTGCCACGGCAATGGCGTGGGCGGTGCCCCGACCCTGAGCCAGTCCGCCTGGGCCAGCCGCATCGGCCAGGGCAAGGACACCCTGTACAAGCACGCCATCGAGGGCTTCACCGGCAGCGCCGGCGTGATGCCCCCCAAGGGCGGCAACCCGGCCCTGAGCGAGGAGCAGATCCACGCCACGGTCGACTGGATGCTGGACAACCTCAAGTAAGCCGCTGCCGCTGCATACTGACGACGCCGCCTCCGGGCGGCGTCGGCGTTTCCGGGCCCCGTACGGCAGGGCAGCCCGGCTTCCCTTCCCCCGCCGTGGAGTCACCCCCATGCGCCACCCCCTGCTCCTGCCCGCCACCGCCAGCCTGCTGCTGGCCTCGCTGTCGGCCGCCGCCGGACCGGCCTCGCTGGCCATCGGCAAGGTCCAGGGCGAGGGCACGCGCAGCCCGCTGCAGGGCCAGGAAGTGCTGGTCAGCGGCGTGGTCAGCGCCGACTTCCGCGAGGGCCTGGGCGGCTTCTACCTGCAGGATGGCGGCGACGGCAATCCACGCACCTCCGACGCGGTGTTCGTGCGTGGCGGCCAGGCCGTGCCGGCCGGCTTTGGCCGCGGCGCACGCTGCCAGGTGCTGGGACGGGTGGTGGAACTGCCCTCGGGCGGGGAAAGCCTGACCGCGATCGAGGCCAGCGCCATTGGCCCCTGCCAGCGTGCCCAGGCGCCGCAGCCGGCCACGATCCAGGCCCTGCCCGCCGACTGGGAGCCGCTGGAGGGCATGTACCTGCGCATCCAGGCACCGCTGACCCTGATCGCCAGCCATGCCCTGGGCCGCTGGGGCGAACTGTGGGCCAGCTTCGATGGCCGCCAGTGGCAGCCCAGCGAACTGGCCGCGCCCGGCAGCGCCGAACACGCCCGGCTGCGCGCGCACAACCTGCGCCAGCGCCTGGTCCTGGACGATGGCAGCAGCGCCCGCGATCCCGGCTCCGTACCCTACCTGGGCGATACCCCGGTCCCGCGCCGCGGCAGCCTGGTCAGCGCCGCCGAAGGCATCCTCGAGCACCGCAACGGCAGCTGGCGGCTGCAGCTGACCGCGCCGCTGCAGCTGCAGGCGGCGGAGGCGCCGCCCCCGCCGCAGGTGCCGGGCAAGCTCAAGGTGGCGGCGTTCAACCTGGAGAACCTGTTCAACGGCGACGGCCGCGGCGGTGGCTTCCCGACCCGGCGCGGCGCCCGCAGCGCGGCCGCCTACCAGGCCCAGCTGGCCAAGCTGGTGGCCACCATCCAGGCCATGGACGCCGACATCGCCGCGCTGATGGAGCTGGAGAACGATGGCTACGGCCCCGAGTCCAGCCTGGCCCAGCTGGTGGACGCGCTCAATGCCGGCGGCGCGCGCTGGCGCTTCGTCGACGCCGGCACCGGCCCGGGCCCGGACACCATCCGGGTGGGCCTGATCTACCGCAGCGAGCGGGTGGTACCGCGCGGCAGGCCGGCAGTGCTGGAGGGCGGCCCGTTCGGCACCCGCAGCCGGGTGCCGCTGGCCCAGGCCTTCGTGCGCAAGGGCGGCAGGACCCCGCTGGTGGTGGTGGCCAACCACTTCAAGTCCAAGGGCTGCAGCGAGGCCACCGGTGCCGATGCGGACCAGAAGGACGGCCAGGGCTGCTGGAACGCGCTGCGCACCGAAAGCGCCCGGCGCCTGCATGCCTGGCTGCAGGAGCGGCCGCTGGGCCGCGATGCCGGCCGGGTGGTGATCCTGGGCGACTTCAACGCCTACGCCATGGAAGACCCGCTGCGCTTGCTGCGCGAGGAGAGCGGCTGGCGCGATGCCTTCGCCGTGGCCGGGATCCCCTCGCCCTACAGTTACGTCTATGACGGCCTCAGCGGCCGCCTGGACCACGCCCTGCTCAGCCCTGAACTGGCTCCGGCCCTGCGCGGCGCGGCCGAGTGGCACGTCAATGCCGACGAGCCGGACGAAGCCGGCTACGCCGCCCGCAACGTCCCCGGCCCGGCGCGCAGCTCCGACCACGATCCGCTGCTGCTGGGCTTTGACCTCTGAGGCCGGCGGCCCGGTTCAGCCGGGCCCGTGCAGGTAGTCCAGCGAGACCTGCAGCAGCGCGCGCAGGCCCACCTCCAGCGCGCGCTCGTCGAGCATGAACTCGGGTGAGTGGTTGGCCGGCGCGGTCTCCGGGTCCAGGCCCGGCGCGGTGGAACCCACGAAGAAGAACATCGCCGGGGCCTGCCGGGCCAGCAGCGAGAAATCCTCCGAGCCCATCTGCAGCGGCGGCTCGTACACGTCGCCGGGACCGACCACGGCCTGCAGGCTGGGCAGCATCCGCGCGGTCAGGGCCGGGTCGTTGATGGTCGCCGGGTAGCCGTCCGGTTCCGGCAGCACCGCCTCGATCCGGGCGCCATGCGCGGCGGCCACGTGCTCGGCCACGTTGCGCAGGTCGGCCAGCAGCTTCTCGCGCATCTGCGCGTCGAAGGTGCGCACCGTGCCCAGCAACTCGACCTCGTCGGGGATGATGTTGTGGCGGATGCCGCCGTTGAAGGCGCCGAAGGTCACCACTGCCGGCAGCCTGGCCAGGTCGGTGCGGCGGCTGACGATGGTCTGCGCGGTGCCGACCAGGTCGGCGGCGGCCACGATCGGGTCCACCCCGCCCCAGGGCCGCGAGCCATGGGTCTGGCGGCCGATCAGCTTGATGCTGAAGCGGTCCGAGGCGGCCATCAGCGGCCCGCCGCGCACCGCGATCCGTCCGGCCTGGACCGAGGAGAACACGTGCAGGCCGAAGATGGCGTCGGGTCGGAAGTCCTGGAACAGGCCCTGCTCCAGCATCAGCTGGGCACCGCCGCGCTCGTTGCCCGGTGCCCCCTCCTCGGCCGGCTGGAACACGAACATCACCTCGCCGGGCAGGCGCTCGCGCAGCTCCACCAGGGCGCGGGCCACGCCAAGCAGGATGGCCATGTGCGCGTCATGGCCGCAGGCATGCATCACCCCCACGGTCTGGCCGCGGTATTCGCCGGTGGCCGTGGACGCGAACGGCAGGCCATTGCGCTCGGTCACCGGCAACGCGTCCATGTCCGCGCGCAGGGCGATACGGGGGCCGGGCAGGCCGCCCCGGAGCACGGCCACCACGCCATGCCCGGCGATCCCGGTGCGCGGCTGCAGGCCCATCTTCCCCAGCTCGCGCGCGATCACCTGGCCCGTGCGCTGCTCGCGGTTGGACAGTTCCGGGTGCTGGTGGAAGTCGCGGCGCCAGGCCACCACCTGCGCGCCCAGCCGGCTCGCGGCCGCAGCCACCTCAGGGCGCTGCGTGGGGACCGGCGCGGATGCCGGCCCGGCCATCGCCGCCAGCGGCAGCAGGCAGGCCAGCGTGCCCAGGGCACGGACAACAGGCAGCAATGGCATCGGCGGCTCCACGCAAACAGGCACGGGCATCCAGCGTAAGCGCCTCCGCCCCGCCAGGTGAAGCCGTGCGGCGCATCGTGCCAACGCGCCGGTGGGCGCACGCCGATAGAATGCGGCTTGGCCTGCACCCGCCCCTGCCAATGCCCGAGCTTGCCCTGCAGCTGTTGCTGCTGCTGTTCCTGGCCGCGCTGCTGGCCGGCTTCATCGATTCCATCGCCGGGGGCGGCGGCATGAGCACCATTCCGGCCATGCTCCTGGCCGGCATCCCGCCGCTGCAGGTGCTGGGCACCAACAAGCTGCAGGCGCTGTTTGGCTCCGGTTCGGCGACCTGGAGCTATGCCCGCGGCGGCCAGGTCGACCCGCGCCGGCAGCTGCCGATGGTGCTGGTCGCCGCCGCCGGCGCGGTGGCCGGCGCCCTGGTGGCCGCGCACGTGCCGGGGCAGTGGCTGCAGCTGGCCCTGCCCTTCCTGCTGGCGGGCATCGCCCTGTACTTCGCCCTCAAGCCGGGGGTGGACGAGGTGGAGCGCCAGCAGCGCATCTCCCCGCGCGTGTTCGCCCTGACCTTCGTGCCCCTCGTGGGCCTGTATGACGGTCTGTTCGGACCGGGCACCGGCTCCTTCCTGATGCTGGGCTTCGTGGCCCTGGCGGGGTTTGGCGTGCTCAAGGCCACCGCCCACACCAAGTTCCTCAACTTCGGCTCCAACGTCGGCGGCTTTGCCGTGTTCGTGTGGACCGGCGCGGTGCTGTGGAAGGTCGGCCTGGTGATGGCCGCCGGCCAGTTCCTGGGCGCGCAGCTGGGCGCGCGGTTCGCGATGAAGCAGGGCGCGCGGGTGATCAGGCCCTTGCTGGTGGGCGTGTCCCTCCTGCTGGCGATGCGCCTGCTGGCCGATCCGGCGCATCCGTTGCGGACCTGGCTGGGGATCTGAAGCCCCTCGCCCGCAGTAGGGGGGAGGAAGGGCCGCGAAACGGACGCGGGCCCTGCGTGGCGGGCATCGCCGCCATGCCCGGCCGCGGCGGCCCCACGCTGCCACCGCGGTTCCCCGGCCCCGCAGCCCATGCCATCGGACAATGACGGCAGGCGGCCTGGCAGGCGGCTAGACCCGCTCGAGGATCGCGGCGATGCCCTGGCCACCGCCAATGCACATGGTGGCCAGGCCATAGCGGCCCCCACTGCGATGCAGTTCGTGGACCAGCTTGACCGTGATGATCGCGCCGGTGGCGCCCACCGGATGGCCCAGGGAAATGCCGCTGCCATTGGGGTTGGTCTTCTCCGGATCCAGGCCCAGGGCATCGGCCACCGCGCAGGCCTGGGCGGCAAAGGCCTCGTTGGATTCGACCACGTCCAGGTCCTGCACCTGCAGCCCGGCGCGGGCCAGCGCGGCGCGCGTGGCCGGCACCGGGCCGATGCCCATGTACAGCGGCTCCACCCCCGCGTGCGCATAGGCCACCAGCCGCGCCAGCGGCTTGAGCCCATGCCGGCGCACCGCCTCGCCGGTGGCCAGCAGCAGCGAGGCCGCACCGTCATTGATGCCCGAGGCATTGCCCGCGGTCACCGTACCCTCGGGCTTGAACACCGGGCGCAACCCGGCCAGCTCGGTGGCCGAAACCCCGCTGCGCACATGTTCGTCCACCCGGAATCCGGTTTCGCGGCCGCGGCGGCCCAGCTTCACCGGCACGATCTGGTCCTCGAAGCGGCCCTCGGCGATGGCCCGCGCCGCGCGCCGGTGGCTTTCCAGGGCCAGCGCATCCTGGCGTTCGCGGCCGATGCCGTGGCGTTCGGCCACGTTCTCGGCGGTGATGCCCATCAGCACCTTGTTGAAGGGGTCCTTCAGGCCTTCATTGAGGGCGTCCACCAGCAATGCGTCGCCCAGCTTGCGTCCCCAGCGCTGGCTGGGCGCGTGGAACGGCACCCGGCTCATCGATTCGGCACCGCCGGCCAGGGCGACCTCGCAATCGCCCAGCATCAGCGCCTGGGCGGCCGAGACGATGGCCTGCAGGCCCGAGCCGCACAGCCGGTTGACGGTGAATGCCGGGGTTTCCACCGGCACGCCCGCGTTCACCGCGACCACCCTCGCCAGGTAGGCGTCGGCCGGTTCGCTGGGCAACACCTGGCCGTACACCGCATGGCCGACGGCCGCCGGATCGATGCCGGCGCGGGCGATGGCCTCGCGCGCGGTCACCGCGCCCAGCTCGGCGGGCGCCACCTCGCGCAGGCTGCCGCCAAAGCCGCCAATGGCCGTGCGCACGGCCGAGACGATGAACACCTCGCTCACCGGGTACCTCCGCTCAGGCGCTGGCGCGGGCATGACGCCGCGCGCTGGCCACCTCGCGCTCGGCCTGGGTGAAGCCGTAGCCCGGCACGATCTGGCCGCTGCTGTCGGACACCACGTCCCAGGCCGCCATCAGGCGCTCGCCGGCATCATCGCCGCCGCCGATGTAACAACCCTCGGTCAGGGTCACGTTGGCCTGGGCGAAATGCCCGGCACCGGCGCAGAGGATGGTCCGGGTCGGCGCCTGTTCCACCACCAGCGGCAGCAGCGCGGGGCTGACCAGGGACGGGTCGAGCGCGTCCAGCTGCTCCTGCGGCAGGATGCCTTCCATCATCCGCGTGTACGCCGTCGGCGCCAGGCAGTTGACCTTGATCCCGTACTTGGCGCCCTCGATGGCCAGGGTCTGCATCAGCCCGACCAGGGCCATCTTGGCTGCGCCGTAGTTGGCCTGGCCGAAATTGCCCCACAGGCCGCTGGAGGAGGTGGTCAGGACGATGCGTCCGGAATTCTGCGCGCGCATCTGCTCCCACACCGCCTTGCAGCAGATCGCCGCGCCCATCAGGTGCACGTCCACCACCAGGCGGAAATCGGCCAGGTCCATCTTGGCGAAGCTCTTGTCGCGCAGGATGCCGGCGTTGCTGATGAGGATGTCGATCCGGCCCCAGGCCTGCAGCGCACGCTGGACCATGGCCGCCACCGCCGCCTCGTCGGTCACCGAAGCGGCCACCGCGATCGCCTCGCCGCCGGCCGCGCAGATCTCCGCCGCGACCGCTTCGGCCGCCTCCTGGCCCAGGTCGTTGACCACTACCCGCGCGCCCTTGCGCGCCAGGTAGAGCGCATGCTGGCGGCCCAACCCGCCGCCGGCGCCGGTCACGATCGCGGTCCTTCCCTTAAGTGGCATCATCGAACTCCCGTATGTCATGAGGCATGGAACGGGAGTGCGCGGCCCCTCAGCGGGATTTGCCGCGCGTTCCGTTCCGCGGTTTGCAGATGGTCTTGAAGCCGGCGGCCATGAACCTGGCCATCCGCGCCTTGACCGCTTCGTAGTCGTCCGAGCGGCACAGGCCGCCGGAAAGCCGGTCGATGCGACCGGTGCGCGCCAGGGTGAGCATCAGCGCCCCGGTGACGAAGTGGTAGCCCCAGAAGATGTCTTCCTCGGCCGCCTCGGGCATGGCGCGCTTGAGCAGGCCGACCAGGCGCAGCACCACCGGGTCGAAGTGCTGGTCCATCAGCTCGCCGCCGTGGCGGGTGTTGGACATCAGCGCGCCCAGCGCACCGTAGTTCTTCCAGGCCTCGCCGCCCTGGCTGTACAGGTCCAGGTCGGTGTCCAGGAACGCGCGCAGCGCGCCTTCCACCGTCGGCTTGCCCTTGCACGCGGCCTCGTAGGCATCCAGCGCCTGCATGCGCGCGCTGCTGGTGACCCCGGCGCGGCGCGCGATCACCGCATCGAACAGGGTCTGCTTGTCCTTGAAGTAGTAATTGACCAGGGTGTGGTGCACGCCCACCCGCTCGGCCACGTCCTTCAGCGTCACCCCGTACAGGCCATCGCGCGAGAACAGGTGCTCGGCCGCGTCCAGGATCGTCTCGGTCATCTCCGCGCGCTGCGCCGCCTTGGTCGTGCGCGTGGGCTCGCGGGTGGCGCGCTTGCTCGCGCCGGCACCGCGCCGGGTTCGGGACGTTGTCGCCTTTGCTGGCACCCTGCAGCCTCCAATGCCGCTTGGCATATGCACGGGCCGGAGACATCACGCCTCCCGTCGCCGCTGCGCGCCGCCGAAGTCGGCCCTGAGACGCATTTTGTCAATTTTCCCGGTCGCTGCCAAAGGCATGCGTTCCAGGCGGATGATCTCGTCCGGGATCCACCAGGAGGGCACCGCGCCGCGCAGCGCCTGCAGCAGCTCCTCGTCGGCGGGTCCGGTACCGGCGCACGTTTCCACCAGCAACACCGGCCGCTCGCCCCATTTCGGGTGCGCCCGCCCGATCACCGCGGCCAGCGACACCCCGGGCAGGCGGCCGACGATCTCCTCGATCTCGGCCGGGTTGATCCACTCGCCACCGGACTTGATCAGGTCCTTGGCGCGCCCGGTGATGACCAGGTTGCCGTGCGCGTCGATCCGCGCCAGGTCGCCGGTGGGGAACCAGCCGTCGGCATCCACCGCCGGCTCGGCATGACCGAAATAGCGCTGCACCACGCTGGGCCCGCGCACGCGCAGGTGGCCCTCGCAATCGCGCTGCTGCGGCAGCGGCACGCCCTCGGCATCGGTCAGCAGCAGGTCCATGCCCAGCGCCGGGCGCCCGGACAGGTGCGCGGCCCGGCCCGGATCATCGGGCAGGGCCACGGTGCCGGTGGGCGAAAGCTCGGTCATGCCCCAGCTGGTCTGCACCACCACGCCCAGGCGTTGCTCGATGCGCTGCATCAGCGCCGGCGCCATCGGCGCGCCACCCACCAGCACCCGCTGCAGGCTGGGCAGCTCGCCGCCGTGGGCGTCCAGGTAATCGACCAGGCCCAGCCAGACGGTGGCCACGCCAATGGCCACGGTAACGCCCTCCTCGCGGATGAGCCGCGCCAGGCTGGCACCGTCGAGGTGGCGGCCGGGCAGGACCAGGCGGGCGCCCACTGCCGGCGCGGCGAAGGGCACGCCCCAGGCATTGGCGTGGAACATGGGCACGGCCAGCAGCACGCTGTCGCGCCGTGACAGGGCCATGGTGTCGGCCTGCAGTGCGCGCAGGGTGTGCAGGAACACGCCGCGATGGGTATAGGTCACGCCCTTGGGCGCACCGGTGGTGCCGGAAGTGAAGCACAGGCCGCAGGGACTGCGCTCGTCGAAGCCGCCCCAGGCCACGCCCCGGCGCGGGCTGGCCGGATCCTGCAGCAGCGCCTCCAGCGTCCCGGCCGCGGGCAGCGCGCCATCGCCAGCCTCGTCGATGCGCAGGATGCGTACCGGCGCACCCGCGGCGGCGACGATGGCCGCCGCCAGCGGCGCCAGGTCGGCCGAGGCCACCAGCACGCGCGCGCCGGACTGCTGCAGCATCGCCGCCAGGTGCGCCTCGGACACCCGCGGGTTGAGTGTCTGGCACACCGCGCCCATGCCCATCACCGCGTACCAGGTTTCCATGTGCGCCTGGGTGTTCCAGGCCAGGGTGGCGACCACGTCACCCTGGCCCACGCCCATGCCGGCCAGCAGCCCCGACACCTGCTGGCTGCGCTGGCGCAGGCCCGCATAGTCGATCCGCGCTGTGCTGCCGTCCGCGCCCGCGGTGACCACCTCGACCCCGGGGTGCCACTTGGCGCCATGCTCGAGGAACTTGTCGATGGTCAGCGGCCAGTCCTGCATCTGGCCATGGATCACGGACATCCAGGCACTCCGGCAGGCAGCGGCGGGGCGGCGATGCCGACGTTCCAGTTCCAGGGCTGGCCGCCGTGGGCACGGCGGCGGCACACCACCTGCTCCACCAGCTCGTACATGCCCGGCATCAGTTTCTCGCCCGGCGTGGGGGTGCCGGCAAAGGCCATGTAGGCGCGGGCCTGGGCATAGGGCTGCCAGTCAGGCTGGCCGGGAGCCACCGGCTTGCCGCTGCGCGCGAACGAAGCCCAGTAGCCGGAGATGGCCGCGGTCAGCGCCTGCTCGCCCGGCGTGGACGGCGCCTTTGGCCACAGCGGCGTGGTCCGCTCGTGGCTGGCGAAGACATAGGGCAGTTCGGCGGCGTGGAAGGCATGCAGCCCCGCTTCGTTGGCGGCCGTGTAACCGTGGTCGAAGTAGTACAGGTAGGACGGCAGGCCCAGCTCGGCCTGTTTGCGCACCAGGCGCTCGGCGGTCCAGCCGTACATGGCGTCGCGGGTGGTGGCCAGCATGGCCTCGTCCAGGTCCGTGGCCGGGTAGCGGGCGAGCATGGCCTCGGCCAAGTCGCCGTAAGCGGCGCGGATGGCGGCCTCGTAGCTGCCCGCGTCGGCCGGTTGCGGCGGCAGCAGGAAGCGCAGCGAACGGATCTCGCCTTCGTTGAAACCGGCCAGCAACGGCACCGGGGCCTGCTGGCCGCGATCGAACACCTCCACCAGCTGCGCCGGCAGCACCTTGCCGTCGACGTTGCCAAACGGCAGGAAGCCGGACATGGCCGCCTTCACCGTCAGCTCCAGCGGATCCATCGCGCGCAGCCGCGGCAGCCCGCGCACGCCGATCTTGCGGCTCATCTCCAGCCCCGATTCCTCGGCCGCGGGCAGGCCGTGCACCGCCTCGCGCAGGGCCGGGGTGGTGATCATGTACGCGCTCTGGGCGATGGCCTTGTGGAACAGGCCGCGCGCCGGCGGAGCGGCCAGCAGGTACATCACGCTCAGCGCGCCGGCCGATTCACCGGCGATGGTCACATTGCCCGGATCGCCACCAAAGGCGGCGATATTGCGCTGGACCCAGCGCAGGGCCTCGATCTGGTCGAGCAGGCCGTAGTTGCCGGACACGCCATCGGCCGACTCGGCACTCAGGTCCGGGTGGGCCAGGTAGCCAAGCACGCCCAGGCGGTAGTTGATGCTGACCACGACCAGGCCCTGCGCGGCCAGGCGCGCACCGTCATACATCGGCTCGCGGCTGGAGCCGGCGACCAGCGAGCCGCCGTGGATCCAGACGAACACCGGCGCATTCTCCGCGTCGGCCGGGGTCCACACATTCAGCGACAGGCAGTCCTCGCTGGTCGGCAGGGCATCGCCCAGCGAGTAGATGCTGCCCGGGCGCGACGGCGGCTGCACGCAGGCCGGTCCGAACCTGGTTGCATCGCGGGTGCCCTTCCACGGCCTGGCCGGTACCGGCGCACGCCAGCGCAGTTCCTTTACCGGCGGCTCGGCGTAGGGGATGCCACGGAAGGCGCGGACGCCGCCGTCCAGCGCCTCGCCCTGGACGGCGCCGGCGGGCGCATGGACGATCGGGGCCTGGGCCGCGGCCGGTAGCGCAGTCCAGCCCAGCACGGCGGACACGAACAGTGCGCGGAGCATGCTTGGGTTCATGCACGGGTCTCCTGCGGGGCCTGGCGGCGGATGCTGCGGGCAAGCCACAGGAACATGCACACCGCCAGCACGTAGAACGGGATCAGGGTGTAGAAGGCCATCTGCAGCGAATTGTCGGGATGGCTGGCACGGAAGAAGTCGCTGGCCATGCCCAGGTAGGCCGGGCCCAGGCCCAGGCCGATCAGGTTCATCACCAGCAGCAGCAGGGCGCCGGACAGCACGCGCTGGTTGGGCCGCACCTCTTCCTGCACCAGGGTGACGGCCGGCGACAGGTAGAAGTAGTTCAGGCCAGTGGGCAGGAACAGGAAGGCCAGGGCCAGCGGCCAGCTGTCGGCCCAGACGAACAGGGCGAAGAACGGCATGGCCAGGGCCAGGCCCGCGGCCGGCAGGTAGGCATAGGCGGTCTTGGACCGGCGCGAGAGGCGGTCGATCAGGCGCCCGGAGGCGAACATGCCGGCGCAGATGCCGGTGCCGATCACCAGCGCGTACCACACCGCCACCTGCTCCAGGGCCATGCCCTTCTCGCGCATCAGGAACAGCACGGTGAAGTTGAGCACGGCGTAGGTGATGAACTGGGTCGCGCCGCAGGCCAGGGCCATGCCGCGCAGCACCGGGTTGGCGAAGTACTCGCGGCAGGTGCGCCAGAACGGCGGAGCCGGCTCGGCGGCGGCAGCCACCGCTCCGGGCGCGGCATCCAGCCCGCCCTTGCGCGGCTCGCGCACCACCAGCCACACCACCAGCGCGGTCACCACCCCGACCACGCCGACCCAGATGAACGCCAGGCGCCAGGAGTAGGCCGCGGCGATCGAGGCGCCGAAGGCCACGCCCAAGGCCTGGCCTATCGGCGGGCCGAGGTTGAACAGGCTCAGCGCGGTGCCGCGCATGCCCGGCGGGAAATAGTCGGAAATGATCGCGTAGGACGGCGGCACGCCG
>Ga0182792_1000548_pt1 | contig 34420 bp, 28 predicted proteins | sample Passage237B_FD_130497 | JGI IMG/M metagenome (GOLD analysis project Ga0182792, IMG submission 130497) | Cellulose adapted compost microbial communities from Newby Island Compost Facility, Milpitas, CA, USA - Passage2 37B (version 2) (version 2) ...
GGCATCATCACGCCGATCTTCATGCGCAGCTGGTTGATGAAGATCACCAGGGTGTTGGAGCGCTTGATGTTGCCGGTCAGCTTGCGCAGGGCCTGGCTCATCAGGCGGGCCTGCAGGCCCGGCAGCTGGTCGCCCATCTCACCCTCGATTTCCGCCTTCGGGGTCAGCGCGGCCACCGAGTCCACGACCAGGATGTCGATCGAGCCCGAGCGCACCAGCATGTCGGCGATCTCCAGCGCCTGCTCGCCGGTGTCCGGCTGCGACAGCAGCAGGTCGTCCACGTTCACGCCCAGCTTGGCGGCGTAGATCGGGTCCAGCGCGTGCTCGGCATCGATGAAGGCGGCGGTGCCGCCCTGCTTCTGGCACTCGGCGATGGCCTGCAGGGTCAGGGTGGTCTTGCCCGAGGATTCCGGACCGTAGATTTCCACCACGCGGCCCTTGGGCAGGCCGCCGATGCCCAGGGCGATGTCCAGCATCAGCGAACCGGTCGGGATGACCTCCACCGGCTCGACCACGCGGTCGCCCATGCGCATCACCGAACCCTTGCCGAACTGCTTCTCGATCTGGCTCATGGCCGCGGCCAGGGCGCGCTTCTTGTTTTCGTCCATCTGGGAAATCCTCGGTGTCAGTGTGTGAGGGGGATTCTGGGAGGGGGTCGTCGCACAGGCTGCGACGCCGCTCCCGGGATCCTGAAACTAGTCCCGGCCCTGCCCCGGGCGCATCGCCGGGCGGCGCGGCAGGCGGTAGGAAAACCCCATCGCCGGGGGGCCGGGGAAAGCCATCAGCGGTTGGGCCGGACCAGGCCGCAGTACAGGCCTTCGATCGCGAAATCCTGGTCGGGCATGACCTCGATCGGGGCGTAGTCGGGATTGCGCGGCAACAGGCGGATGCGGTCCTTGCCGATCTTCAGCAGCTTGACCGTGATTTCCTCGTCCACCCGGGCCACGACGATCTGGCCCGAACGCGCCTCGCGGGTGCGGTGCACGCCGATCAGGTCGCCGTCGAAGATGCCCTCGTCGCGCATGGAATCGCCCTGCACGCGCAGCAGGTAGTCCGGCGAGGGCGAGAACAGCACCCGGTCCAGCACCAGGTAGCTCTCGGCGAAGTCGGCCGGGGCGTCTGCGCCAATCGGCAGGCCGGCCGCCACCCGCCCCAGCACCGGCAGGCGCAGGGCGTCGTCATTGGCCGGCGGCAGGGCCAGCTCCGGCTGCACCGCCGGCGGCGGCTGGCGCAGGCGGATGCCACGGGCCCGTCCCGGCACCCGCTCGATGGCCCCGGCGGCCTCCAGGGCCTCCAGGTGGTACTGCGCGGCACGCACGCCCTTGAAACCGAAGGCGCGGGCGATTTCGGCCTGGGAGGGCGGCATGCCCTCGGCCTCGATGCGCTCGGCGATCAGCTGCAGGATCGCCTGCTGGGTGTCGGTCAGGTCCATGTTTAGTAGTAATACTGCTAACAGGGGCCGTCCTGCAACTGCCCCGGCGGAGGGAGCGCTTGACCTTTGCATCAATTTATTTATGTTTTGCATAAATCCAGCTCAAGGAGAGAGCAATGTCCCCCGAACTGAAGATCCGCCGCCACGGTTACCACCTGATGACCCTGGCCTCCGTAGGCACCCTGGTGGTGGCGGCAGCCGGCCTGGCCTGGGTCCTGCTGGTGCTTGCCGCCAGCCCCGCCGTGCTGGCCGCATGGGAGCGGTTTGATCTCACGCCCGAGGCGGCGGCGCGGCTGGAGGCGGGCACCCGTGGCCTGCTGGTACTGGCGGCCGTGCTTTCCACCCTGGCCTACCTGCTGCCCCTGGCCGCGGTGCGCCGCACCGGCAAGGCCCTGCACGCCCACCCGGCGCTGTCCGCGCCGGTCGCCCGCGCCTTCATGCACCTGGCCCACTCGCTGCCGCTGTCGGCGCTGTGCAGCCTCGCCGCGGACCTGGTGGCCGCCTGGGCACTGAGCAGTCCCGGCGCCGTGCAGCTGCGGATCAGCTTCGGCGCCAATCCCTACTACTTCCTGTTGGCCTGCCTGTGCCTGTACAGCGTCGCCCACCTGCTGCACCTGGCGGTGCAGGCGGCGGAAGACGCGCGGAGCATCATCTGATGCCGATCGTGGTGAACCTGGACGTGATGCTGGCCCGGCGCAAGATGAAGTCCAAGGAGCTGGCCGACCGGATCGGGATCAGCGAGACCAACCTCTCGCTGCTCAAGCAGGGACACGTCAAGGGCGTGCGCTTTGCCACCCTGGAGGCGATCTGCCGGGCGCTGGACTGCCAGCCCGGCGACCTGCTGGAGTACCGGGACGGCTAGCGCCGGGCTGCAGCGCTAGCCCCGCCCGCTGCGCCAGATCTGGGCCAGGATCCACATCCCGGCCAGGGCCGCGCCGATGAAGCCCAGCACCCCCAGGGCCAGCAGCCAGCGCCGGGCCTCGCCGCCGCCAGCGCTGTGCATCACGATCGAGGAACCAATCACCAGCGCCGCGGTGACCACGCCCATGGTCAGGCGGTTGGCGGCGCGGTCGACCTGGTCGCCAAAGGCCTTGAGCGTGGTCACGTCCATCTGCATGTGCAGGCGCCCGCGGCGGGCCGCGCGCAGCAGCCGGCGCAGCTCGCGCGGCATGTCGCCGGCCAGCTCCAGCGCGTCCACCAGTCCGCGCCGGCCACGCTTGAGCAGCGTGCGCGGGGCCCAGCGCCGCAGCAGCAGCTGCTCCACGTAGGGCTGGGCCGCGCCGGCCATGTCGAAGTCAGGGTCCAGCTGCCGGCCCATGCCCTCCAGGGTGAGGAAGGCCTTGACCATCAGCGCCAGGTCCGGCGGCAGGCTCAGGCCATGCTCGCGCAGGATGGTGGTCACGTCGGCCAGCATCAGGCCCATGCGCAGGTCCTTCAGTGGCACCCCGCGGTACTGGTCGACGAAGGCGCCGATGTCGGCCTGCAGGCGCGCTTCGTCGAAATCGCCGCTGCCCTCTGTCCACTCGGTCAGCACCTCGGCCACCGCGTCGGGCTCGCGCGCCACCAGCCCGTGCAGCAGCTGCACGATCTGGAAGCGGCGCTCGTCGGAGATGCGCCCGACCATGCCGAAGTCGATCACGCCGATGCGCCCGCCGGGCATGTAGAAGATGTTCCCCGGGTGCGGGTCGGCGTGAAAGAAGCCGTCCTCCAGCACCATCTTCAGCACGATGTCGGCGCCGGTGCGGGCCAGCACGGCGCGATCCATGCCGGCCGCGTCGACCTCGTCCAGGCGGGTGCCGGGGATGCCGTCCAGCAGCTCCTGCACGTTGAGCCGCTCGCAGGTCCACTGCCAGTAGACCCTGGGCACGACGATGCCCTCATGGCCGGCGAAGTTGGCGGCGATGCGCTCGGCGTTGCGGCCCTCGCTGGCGAAATCCAGCTCGCGGCGCAGCGACAGGGCGAACTCGTGCACCACCTGGGTGGGCCGGTAGCGGCGCAGGTCGGGAGCGCGGGCCTCGATGATCTCGGCCGCGCGGGCGAGCAGGCGCAGGTCGGCCTCGACGGTGTCGCGGATGCCGGGACGGCGAACCTTCAGCACCACCGCGGTGCCGTCGTCCAGCCAGGCCCGGTAGGCCTGGGCCAGCGAGGCGGCCGCCAGCGGCTTTTCCTCCAGCCGGGCGAAGACCTGCGCCGGGTCGGCACCCAGGTCCTCGACCAGCTGCGGGCGGACCTGCTCGAACGGCACCGCCGGCACCGCGTTCTGCAGCTTGCCCAGTTCGGCGATCCACTCCGGCGGCAACAGGTCCACGCGGGTAGCCAGGACCTGGCCCAGCTTGACGAAGGTCGGGCCCAGCTCCTCCAGCGCGCGGCGCACGCGTTCCGGCGGCGGCATGTGCGCCAGCGCCTCGGGGTCGCGCCAGCGCAGGATGCGCCCGGCGCGTTCCAGCGCCCCGGACAGGCCGATGCGCCGGACCACGTCGCCGAAGCCGTAGCTGATCAGCACCGAGGCGATCTGCTGCAGCCGGCCCAGGTCGCGGACCGTGCCCAGGCTCTCCCACATCAGCGGCCACCTCCGTCCATGTCCCCACCTCCCCTGCTCATGCCAGCAGTTCGCCGATCCCCTGCAGCGCCCGGGCCACGGTCTGCCGGCGCACCGCCTCGCGGTCGCCATCGAAGTGGAAGACCTCGGCCCGGGCATAACCACCGCGTCGCTTCCAGCCGATCCAGACCGTGCCCACCGGCTTGTCCGGGCTGCCGCCGCCGGGCCCGGCGATGCCAGTCACGGCCACGGCGATGCTCGCCCCGGAATGGACCAGGGCCCCGGAAACCATCTCGATCACCGTTTCCCGGCTGACCGCGCCGTGCTCCTCCAGGGTCTGCGGACGCACCCCCAGCAGGGCCTGCTTGGCCTCGTAGCTGTACACCACCATGCCGCAGTCGAACCACTCCGAGGAACCGGCGATGTCGGTCAGGCACTTGGCGATCCAGCCGCCGCTGCAGCTTTCGGCGGTGACCAGGTGCTCGCGGGCCGCGCGCAGGCGTTCGCCCAGGTCCTGGGCCTGGGCGCGCAGGTCGGAATCGGAAGGTGGAAGCATGGCGGCAGCGTCCGGGGAAACACCGCGTCTTTGTAGCCGATGCCGGCACGGCTGTCTGCCCGGGCGGCGATGGCGGTGCAGCCGCCACCGCCGCGCCCATCAGTGGCGCAGGCGCAGGGTCAGGCCGTACAGCCGCGGCGCGCCGAGGAAAGCGTTCCAGGAACCGGGCTGGATCGGCGCATCGATGCCGACCTGGCGGTAGGTCTCGTTGGTCAGGTTCTGCGCCCACAGTTCCAGCGCCCAGCGCCGGTCGCGGGCGCCGATGCCGACCCGCACGTTGACCAGGGTATAGGCCTCCTGCAGCTTCTGCGGGTCCAGGTCCGAACCGGTGTTGTACTCGGACATGTACTTGGCACCGATGTTGAAGCGCGCCTCCAGCCCGCGGCCCAGGTCACGCTCGTAGGTCAGGCTGGCATTGCCGGACCAGCGTGGGGCGAAGCTCATCTGGCTGCCCGGGAGCAGGGCCAGGTCCGCATCCGGCAGCGGGTCGTCGCCGTACTCGGTGCGGGCGTAGGTGAACCCGGCCTGCAGGCCCAGCCCCGGCACCCGGGTCTTCCACAGCAGTTCGGCGTCGATGCCGCGCGAGGTCACCTCCGGGATCGAACGGACCACGAAGCTGGTGCCCAGGAAGCTGTTGAGCTGGAAATCCGAATAGGTCTGGTGGAACAGCGCCGCGTTGAGCAGCAGGTTGCCGTCGGCCCAGGTGGTCTTGGCACCCAGCTCGTAGCTGTCCACGAACTCGCCCGGGAAGGAGGTGTCATCCACCGGGAGAATGCCCTGCACCCCGCTGGACAGGCCGTTGGAGGACTGCACCCGGTCCAGGTTGAAGCCGCCGGCCTTGTAGCCACGCGCGGCCGAGACATAGGTCATCACGTCATCGGACCAGCGGTAGGCCAGCTTGAGCGTGCCCGACCATTCCTTCTCGGTGCGCTGCTGCTCCACCACCCGGCCATGGTGGGCGATATTGGCCCAGGGCAGGCACATGTAGCCGGCCACCTGCGGGGCCACCGCCGGCACCAGCGCGCCCAGCAGCTGCGCCTGCACCTGCGCCGGCAGGCTGGCGAAACCCTCGATGCGCTGGGCCAGGGCCGCGCCCACCCGCTGCGCCGGGTTGGCCAGCACCGCCGCGCAGGCCGGACTGCCGTCGGGATTGGTGAAGGCCGAATGCAGGCGCTTGCGCTCGCGGGTGTAGCGCAGGCCCACGGTCAGGTCCAGGGCCTCGCCCAGGCGCCAGGTGTTGTTGCTGAAGATTGCCGCGCTGCGCGCCTCCTGCTCGTGCCGGTCCAGGGTGGCCAGGCCGCTGTAGTTGCCGCCGAAGGGGCGCCCGCTGACCTGGGACAGGAACAGGGCCGGGCTGGAGGCATCCAGCGACAGCCCCTGCGCCGCCAGCGCCGCCGCCACCCCGCTCAGCACCTGGCTGCCGACCACGGTGGACAGATAGGGCTCGTAGACGCTGCCGTAGCGGTAGGTCTCGTTGCGGTCCAGGCGCTCGTCCGAATAGAACAGGCCGACCATCCAGTCCAGCCGCTCGCCCGAGCCGGTCAGGCGCAGCTCCTGGGTGAAGGTCTGGAAGGCGGTCAGCGACTCGTCTTCCTGCGGTGCGCGGTAGAGGATGTCGGCCGCGCTGTAGTCGAAGTCCAGGCCGTTGATCGCCTGCCAGTCGCGCCAGGCGGTGATGGAGGTCAGCACCGCGTTGCCGGCCCAGGGCGTCTCCCAGTCCAGCTGCGCCTGCAGGCCCTTGTCCTTGATGTCCTGGGCGGTGGAGCGGTTGATATAGGCCAGGCGCCGGGAGGGGTCGGCCTCGGCGATCACGCCCTCGCCGCCCGCGGCCAGGGCGTTGACCACCGCCGCGGTCGGGCCGCGGTGGGTGGTCACGGTGACGCAGCAGTTCTCCTCTCGGCTGGCGTAGTCGGCCGAGAACAGCAGGTCCACGCTCTCCGCCGGCTCCCACAGCAGCTGGCCGCGCACGGTGTGGAAGTTCTGGTCGCCGTCGTCACGCTCGCGCCGCGGCCCGGCGCCGGCATGGACCTGGTCCACGCCGTCGCGCTTGCGCTTGGCCGCGTAGAGCCGCAGCGCCGCCTGCTCGCCCAGGGCGTCGTTGTAGGTGGCGGAGACACCGATGGCGCCGTGGTTGCCGACCGTCAGTTCGCCTTCCGCGCCCTGCGCGTAGGATGGGCGGCGGGTGACCACGTTGATCACGCCGGCCGAGGTGTTCTTGCCGAACACCGTGCCCTGCGGCCCCTTGAGCACCTCGATCCGTTCCAGCTCGCCCAGGTCGGTGAAGCCGACGCTGTTGCGCGGCCGGTACACGCCATCGATCACCACGCCCACCGAGGATTCCAGGCCGGCGTTGTCGCCCACCGTGCCGATGCCGCGGATGCGGGCGGTGGTCTGCGCCGCGCTCTGTGTGCTCGTCACGGTCAGGCCCGGCACCAGCACCTGCATGTCCTTGATGTCGCGCACGCCGGTGTCCTGCAACAGCTGCTCGTCCATCACGTTGACCACGATCGGCACTTCCTGCAGTGCCTGTTCGCGCTTCTGCGCGGTCACCACCAGCCCGGAGAGGGTGGTGACATCGCGCCCGGGTTCTTCCCCGGCCTGCGCCGGCGTGGCCCTGGCCTGGCTGGCCAGGCTGGCGACCACCGCGATCGCCAGTGCGGTGTAGTGCAGGTGTCCACGAGCCATGGCATCACTCCCTGGGGATGTTGCGGTTGGCGTGCTGGGTACGTGCGTCTTGCGCTGGGGCCTGCTGCTTGCGGATTTTCGCCGCGGTCCGTCGCGGCCGCGGTATCGGTGATGGGATGAACTTAGGACAAACCGGCCCCTGCCGCATCCTGCGCTGCGGCGAAGGCGCCGGCGGTGGCCGCGCGGCTAGGGCGCCCCGCCCGCCTCGCAACCGGTGCCGCAGGGGTTGCCTTCGCGCTCGATCTGCAGGGTCAGGTGGGCGATGCCATGGCGCTGGCGCAGCAGCCCGGCCAGCTCCCGGCGCAGGGCATCGGCATCGGCCTGGCCACTGGCGACCACGTGCGCGGTCATGGCCGGGGTGCGCGAGGCCAGCGCCCATACGTGCAGGTCATGCAGGCCCTGGACCTGGGCATGAGCCAGCAGGTCGGCACGCAGCGCCGCCAGGTCCACCCCGGCGGGCACGCCTTCCATCACCACGTTCAGGGCCTCGCGCAGCAGCACCCAGGTGCGCGGCAGCACCCACAGTCCCAGCAGTACCGCCAGCAGCGGGTCCACCCACTGCCAGCCGCTGAAGTGGATCACCACCGCGGCCACGATCACCGCCAGCGAGCCGAGCATGTCGCTCCACACCTCCAGGTAGGCGCCCTTGAGGTTCAGGCTCTGCCCGGCACCGGCGTGCAGCAGCTTCATCGCCGCCAGGTTGCACGCCAGGCCGAGCACGGCCACCGCCAGCATGCCCAGGCTGGCCACCGGCAGCGGCTCGCGGAAGCGCTGCCAGGCCTCCCACAGGATGTAGCCGGCCAGCACGAACAGCAGGCTGCCGTTGGCCAGCGCGCCCAGCGCCTCGAAGCGGGCGTAGCCGTAGGTGCGGCGGGCATCGGGTGGACGCCGGGCCAGGCGCACCGCGACCAGGGCGATGCCCAGGGCCAGGGTGTCGGTGGCCATGTGCGCGGCATCGGACAGCAAGGCCAGGCTGTTGCTCAGCCAGGCGCCGGCGATCTCGGCCAGCAGCACGATCGAGGTCAGGCCCAGGGCCCACCACAGCGGGCCCTCGTGGCGGATCTCGGCGGGCACGTGGCTGTGTCCGCCGGGACCGTGATGGTGGTGGCCGCCGTGGCCATGCCCGGCCCCCCCGTGATCGTGATCGTGGGCGTGGGCATGTTCGCGGGCAGGGCCGCAGGCGGCCGGACCCTGTTCCGGTCCGCGCGGGCCTTGCCCGGCGCCGGCTCCGGGGCCGGCCGGGGTCGGGTGTTCGTGCTCCATGCCTGAACTATTACCAGGACCTGGGGCGGAGACTATTACATCGCCCCTGCATGAGCCGCTGGCCCATACGCCCACCCCCTGGTGGGTGTGGAAACGCCGTGAACACGCGGTCATCACGCCAGTTTGAAGTCCAATCTGCCCCAGCCACGGGTACCGGCCCCGCTTCCCCCCGTGGGTCGGGCAGGGAGGCCATCCGGAACCGCGCGGCTGCCCGGATCACCCTGTACTGCCGAAGCCCTGCATGTCCGCCACCGCCCTGCCCCTCCCCTCCCCGCCGCCGCTCGACCCCGCCGCCATGCGCATGGTCGACCTGCTGGGCTCGCCCGCCTGCCTGCTCGACGGCGCCGGCGAGCTGGTCCACTGCAACCGGCATTGGCTTGAAAGCGGCCCTGCGGACTTCTCCGGCTACGCCAGCGCGGTGGTCCACGGCCTGGTCCAGCGCAGCAGCGCCGGCCCGGTTTCGATGGAGTTCTCCTTCGCCCGCAAGGATGGCCGCACCGCCTGGTACCTGCTGCAGCTGCACCCGCTCGACGGAGACGGCCGCGCCCCGCGCCACTGGCTGTGCATCACCGTGGACATCCAGGCGATGAAGGAGCGCGAAGGCGAGCTGCGCGAGCGCGAGGCCATCCGCACCGAGATGCTCAACATCAGCGTGGACTGCATCAAGCTGATCGACACCGAGGGCCGGCTCGTCCACCTCAACAGCGCCGGCTGCAAGGCGCTGGGGGTGAGCGAGGACCAGGCCCCGGGCAAGGTCTGGCTGTCGCTGCTGCCGCCGGACGTGCATGCCGAGGGCGAGGCCGCCCTGGCCCAGGCCCTGGCCGGCAAGCCGGCGCGCTTCCCCGGGCGCAGCCAGCTGCCCGGGGAGCCCGAGCAGCTGTGGGACAACATGCTCACCCCGGTTCTGGACGGCCAGGGCCGGACCACCGCCGTGCTCTGCGTCTCGCGCGAGGTCACCGCCGAGCGCAAGGCGCTGCAGTCGCTGCTGGAAAGCCAGGAGCGCCTGGCCATCGCCGCCCGGGTCGGCGGCCTGGGCATCTGGGACTACGACATCGCCAACGACTGCCTGCACTGCGACGCCTCCTGGTACCGGATCATGGGCCTGGACAGCGACGCCCACCCGGTGCGCTCGATCGCCGACTTCCGCCCGCTGATCCACCCCGAGGATGCCGAGCGCGCCACCGAGATCAGCCGCACCGCGGCCGAGCTGATCGAGCAGGAGCGCGACTACGCCATCGTCTTCCGCATCATCCGCCCCAACGGCGACGTGCGCTGGGTGCGCTCGCTGACCTACCTGCACCAGGAGAACGGGGTGGCCACGCGCGCGGTCGGCTTCCTGGCCGACATCACCGACGCCTGGCGCGGCGAGCTGGCCCTGCGCGACGCCAACCGCGCCCTGGAACAGGAGAAGAGCTCGCTGGCCCGGCAGCTGCTGGAAGACCCGCTGACCGGCATCGCCAACCGCCGCCACCTGGACAGCGAGCTGGCGCGCATCTGCCTGCGCGCGCGCGAACTGGGCCAGCCGGTGTGCGTGGGCATGATCGACGTGGACTACTTCAAGCGCTTCAACGACCGCTATGGCCACGTGCAGGGGGACAAGGCCCTGCGCGAGATCGCCGCGGCGCTGCAGGCGGTGGCCCGCAATTCCGACTTCGTGGCCCGCTACGGCGGCGAGGAATTCGCCTTCGTCCTGGCCGGCACCGACGCGCCCGAGCAGGTGGTGGAACGCTTCATGGGCAAGATCGCCAGCCTGGCCATCCCCAACGAGGACGCCCCCACCGGGCGGCTGACCATCAGCTGCGGGGTGGTGGTGTCCAGCCACAACCGGCTCTCGCCGCAGCAACTGCTGCGCGCCGGCGACGTCGCCCTGTACGCGGCCAAGCGCGGCGGCCGCAATCGCTACGTGGTCCGCCGCGACTGCGAGCCGTCCCTGGTGCGCGAGGCGCTCAGCGGCTCCTGAGCCGCCCGCGGGGCCGCCCCCGCGGCCCGCCACGCCCTCTTCCCCCCGACACCGGCCCGGCGCCTGCGCCGGGCCGCGCCCGTGGGCCTGCGCGAGGCCCTACAATCGGCGCCTGTCCATGCCATGACCGCGCCCGCGCGCGCCACGCGCGCCGGCCGCCGCCCCTTTGCCGAATCCCCAGATGTCCACCGATACCAAGTCGCAGCCGGAACACACCCCGCTGATGAAGCAGTTCTTCGCAGCCAAGGCCGAGTACCCGGACCTGCTGCTGTTCTTCCGGATGGGCGACTTCTACGAGCTGTTCTATGACGACGCGCGCAAGGCCGCGCGCCTGCTGGACATCACCCTGACCCAGCGCGGCAGCTCCGGCGGCGCGCCGATCCCGATGGCCGGGGTGCCGGTGCATGCCTACGAGGGCTACCTGGCGCGGCTGGTGGCGCTGGGCGAATCGGTGGCCATCTGCGAACAGATTGGCGACCCGGCCACCTCCAAGGGCCTGGTCGAACGCAAGGTGGTGCGCATCGTCACCCCCGGCACGGTCACCGACGAGGCCCTGCTGGACGAGCGTCGCGACACCCTGCTGATGGCCGTGGCCCGTGGCCGTTCCGGCTATGGCCTGGCCTGGGCCGACCTGGCCGGCGGCCGCTTCCTGGTCAACCAGGTCGACAACCTGGACCAGCTGGAGGCCGAACTGGCGCGGCTGGAGCCGGCCGAGCTGCTGGTCCCCGACGAGGAGGGCTGGCCGGTGCTGGCGGCCGGGGCGATCCGGCGCCGGCCGCCGTGGCTGTTCGACCCGGACAGCGGCCGCCGCCAGTTGCTGCGTTTCTTCGGCCTGCACGACCTCACCGGCTTCGGCATCGAGGACAAGCCGCTGGCGGTGGCCGCCGCCGGCGCCCTGCTCGGCTACGTCGAGGAAACCCAGAAGGCGCAGCTGCCGCACCTGACCTCGATCGCGGTGGAAACCGCCAGCGACGCCATCGCCATGAACGCGGCCACCCGCCGCCACCTGGAGCTGGACACCCGCACCGACGGCCAGACCCGGCACACCCTGCTCGGGGTGCTGGATTCCACCGTCACCCCGATGGGCGGCCGCCTGCTGCGGCGCTGGCTGCACCGGCCGCTGCGCGACCGCGGCGTGCTCGGCCAGCGCCACCATGCGGTGGCCACCCTGATCGACCGCGGCGCCGACGCCGAGCTGCGCGAGCGCTTCCGCGGCCTGGGCGACGTGGAGCGGATCCTGACCCGGGTGGCGCTGCGTTCGGCCCGCCCGCGCGACCTGTCCACCCTGCGCGACAGCCTGGCCATGCTGCCGGCCCTACGCGAGGCGCTGGCGCCGCTGGACTCGCCGCGGCTGCAGGCGCTGGCCGCGGAGATGGGCCAGCACGAGGCCATTGCCGGCCTGCTGGCCGCGGCGGTGGCGCCGCAGCCGCCGCTGAAGCTGGCCGACGGCGGAGTGATCGCCGAAGGCTACGACGCCGAGCTGGACGAACTGCGCCGGCTGTCCACCAACGCCGACCAGTTCCTGGTCGACCTGGAGGCACGCGAGCGCGAGGCCACCGGCATCCCCACCCTCAAGGTCGGCTACAACCGCGTCCACGGCTACTACATCGAGATCAGCAAGGGCCAGGCCGACAAGGCCCCGGTGCATTACACCCGACGCCAGACCCTGACCGGCGCCGAGCGCTACATCACCGAGGAGCTGAAGGCCTTCGAGGACAAGGTGCTGTCGGCGCGCGAGCGCGCCCTGGCCCGGGAGAAGTTCCTGTACGAGGCGCTGCTGGACAGCCTCAACCAGGAACTGGAGCCGCTCAAGCGCTGCGCCGCGGCGCTGAGCGAGCTGGACGTGCTGGCCTGCTTCGCCGACCGCGCCCAGGCCCTGGACTGGACCCGGCCGGAACTGGTCGGGCAGCCTTGCCTGTGCATCGAGCGCGGCCGCCACCCGGTGGTGGAAGCGGTGCGCGAGGAGCCGTTCGAACCCAACGACCTGGAACTGTACGGCGAACGCGAGGGCCAGGCGCGGCGGATGCTGGTGATCACCGGTCCGAACATGGGCGGCAAGAGCACCTACATGCGCCAGAACGCGCTGATCGTGCTGCTGGCCCATATCGGCAGCTTCGTTCCGGCCAGCCGCGCGGTGATCGGCCCGATCGACCGCATCCTCACCCGTATCGGCGCCGGCGACGACCTGGCCCGCGGCCAGTCCACCTTCATGGTGGAGATGGCCGAGACCGCCTACATCCTGCATCACGCCACCGAGCAGTCGCTGGTGCTGATGGACGAGATCGGCCGCGGCACCTCCACCTACGACGGCCTGGCCCTGGCCGACGCGGTGGCCCGCCACCTGGCCACGGTCAACCGCTGCTGGACCCTGTTCGCCACCCACTACTTCGAGCTGACCGCGCTGGCCACGCCGGAAAGCGGCATTGCCAACGTGCACCTGGACGCGGTCGAACACGGCGACTCGCTGGTGTTCATGCACGCGGTCAAGGAAGGCGCGGCCGACCGCAGCTTCGGCCTGCAGGTGGCGGCCCTGGCCGGCCTGCCCAAGGCCACCCTGCAGCAGGCCCGCCGCCGCCTGGCCGAGCTGGAGCAGCGCGGTCGCGAGACCCACGCCTCGGAGATGGCGCCGCAGGCGCTGGACGCCCCGCAGCAGATCAGCCTGTTCGCCCCGGCCGTGTCCGCCGCCCAGGAAGCCCTGGCCGCGCTGGACCCGGACGAGCTCACCCCCAAGCAGGCGCTGGAAGCGCTGTACCGGCTCAAATCCCTGCTCTGACCCGCCCCCCCCTGGCGGGGCGGGGCCGTCGCCTGCCGCGCGCGGGTAAGGGCCGGCCGATGCAGCAGCTCCAGCGCGGCGGCGGCCGCGTTCCGGCTGCGGCCCTGGCGCGGTCGCTGCAGTGGCAACGGCCGGTGCCAGCACCCGGCTCCAGCCGCGCGCGCTGGCGCAACGCGCCGCAGCCCGCTGCGGCGGCGGCTGCCCCGCCTGCTCAGCCGCCTTCTGCCTGGGCCAGCAGCGCGTTGTCGCGCGCTTCGGCAGCCTGCGCCGCTGGACGCCGCGCATGGTATTGGGCGAAGGCGGTGAAGGCCGGGCGCTTTTCGAGCAGGCCGACCATGGTGTAGTAGCCGAGGAAGGACGCCATCAGCAGGTCGGCGGTGGTGAAGCGGTCGCCCACCAGGTGCTGGCGCCCGGACACCGCCTGTTCCAGCACGCGCAGCACGTCGGCCTCGGTGCCATAGCCGGCCGACAGCGGTGGCGCCAGGACGCCGCTGGCCTCCTTGGCCGTCAGCAGCGCCTCCACCGGCCCGGCGAGGAAGAACATCCAGCGGTAGTAGGGCCCGCGCTCGGGCGAGCCGGGCGGCGGCGCCAGGCCCTTGTCCGGGACCAGCTCGGCCAGGTAGGCGCAGATGGCGGCGTTCTCGGTGACCACGGTGTCACCGTGGCGGATGGCCGGCACCTTGCCCATCGGGTTGATCGCCAGGTACCCGGGCGCCTTCATCGGCGCGCCGAAGCCAAGCACCACCTCCTCGTACGCCACGCCGGTCTCCTCCAGCATCCAGCGGGTGATGCGGCCACGCGAATGCGGGTTGGTGTAGAAGGTCAGGTTCGTGCCCATCGGATCCTCCGTCACTGGAAACGAAGCGGCAGTGTGCCCCGGCCCTGCTGACAGCCCCTGTCAGCAGCGTGTCGCCCGCCAGACCGCCGGACCGGGCTACTGTTCCTGGCCCTTGCCACGCCGCAGGCACTCCTGCTCCCAGCGGCGCAGCAGCCGGTGGCGCTGTTCGGGATAGGGACGGCCGGTGTCCTCCAGCTCCAGCACGCGGTCGGCGCGGAAGTGGCGGAAATCGGCCCGCATCTCGCACCAGGCCGCCAGCAGGCGGATGTCATCGAGGAAGGCCATGGCGAAAGGCCACACCACCCGCTCGCTGTCGCGCCCTTCGGCATCGCGGTAGCGCATGCGCACCGCGTGCCCGGCGCGGATGGCCTGGCGCAGCGCCGGCAGCCAGGGCTCGGGCTGGCGCGGATGCCACTGCGGTGCGAACAGGCCGCTGGTTTCCAGCTCCAGGCGGCGGTGGCCGGGCAGCACCCCGGCGATCCGGTCCAGGGCGCGGTTTGCCGCAGCCGCCAGCTCCGGATCGCCGTGCGAGGCCACCCAGCGCGCGCCCAGCACCAGCGCCTCCAGCTCCTCGGCCGGGAACATCAGCGGCGGGATCACGAAGCCCGGACGCAGGCGATAGCCAACCCCGGCATCGCCATCGATCTGCGCCCCCTGGCCGCGCAGGGCATCGATGTCGCGGTAGACGGTGCGCAGGCTCACTCCCAGGGCCTGGGCCAGCTGCGCGCCACGCACCGGACCGCGCCGCTGGCGCAGTTCGTCGAGCAGTCGCAGCAGGCGCGTGGCACGCGTGGTCATCGCAGATGGCCGGGCATGGCAACCGGGGTCCAAGCATAGCCGCCGGGCAAGCACGCCAGCCGCCACGTCGGCGTCCGCCGCGCCGGCCTGCTTCCGTAGACCCGGCTACCGGGAATGCAGGCTTGATCGCGACTTAACAGCCACCCGATAGGCTGGGGCAGCTTTGTGGTGCCGGGGTGCACAGACGATAGCGGTCGCCTATCAGACCCTTCCTGATAAACGATTTTTATTGATTGCCAGGGACACATAGGATTCCTCCACACCCCATCGCACCGGCCCGCAAGGCCATCCGGCACGCCAGCCGCACGTTGGCACCGACCAGGAGGCAGGAACCATGTCCACCGAGAACAAGTGCCCCTTCAACCACGCGGCCGCCGGCGTTGCCGGCACGGGCACGCCCAACAGCCACTGGTGGCCCGACCAGCTGCGCCTGGACCTGCTGGGCCAGCATTCGGAAAAGACCAACCCGCTGGGCAAGCAGTTCAACTACCGCGAGGAGTTCAGGAAACTGGACTACGCGGCGCTGAAGAAGGACCTGCTGGAGCTGATGACCCGCTCGCAGGACTGGTGGCCGGCCGACTTCGGCAGCTACGCCGGCCTGATGATCCGCATGGCCTGGCACAGCGCCGGCACCTACCGCAGCGGCGATGGCCGGGGCGGCGGCGGTCGCGGCCAGCAGCGCTTCGCCCCGCTCAATTCCTGGCCGGACAATGTCAGCCTGGACAAGGCCCGCCGCCTGCTGTGGCCGATCAAGCAGAAGTATGGCCAGAAGATCTCCTGGGCCGACCTGATCATCCTGGCCGGCAACGTGGCCCTGGAGTCCACCGGCTTCCGCACCTTAGGTTTCGGCGCCGGCCGCGAGGACACCTGGGAACCGGACCTGGACGTGTACTGGGGCCGCGAAACCACCTGGCTGGGCGGTGACGAACGCTATGCCCGTGGCTCCGAAGGCGTGGCCAAGGCCAAGGACGACAGCGTGCTGGTGAGCGACGACAACGCCGATGGCCAGGTCCACAGCCGCAGCCTGGAAAACCCGCTGGCCGCGGTGCAGATGGGCCTGATCTACGTCAACCCGGAAGGCCCGGACGGCAACCCCGACCCGGTGCTGGCCGCTCACGACATCCGCGAGACCTTTGCCCGCATGGGCATGAACGACGAGGAGACCGTGGCCCTGATCGCCGGTGGCCACACCATCGGCAAGACCCACGGCGCGGCCCCGGCCGACAACGTCGGCCCGGATCCGGAAGCGGCCGACCTGGAGATGCAGGGCCTGGGCTGGGCCAACAAGTTCGGCACCGGCAAGGGCGCCGACGCCATCACCTCCGGCCTGGAGGTGACCTGGACCAGCACCCCGGTGCAATGGGGCAACGACTTCTTCAGCTTCCTGTTCGACTTCGAGTGGGAGCTGACCAGGTCCCCGGCCGGCGCCCACCAGTGGGTGGCCAAGAACGCCGAGGCGATCATCCCCGGCCCGACCCCGGAGTCGCCCAGGCGCAAGCCGACCATGCTCACCACCGATCTGGCGCTGCGCTTCGACCCGGCCTACGAGAAGATCTCGCGCCGCTTCCGCGACGACCCGCAGGCCTTCGCCAACGCCTATGCCCGCGCCTGGTTCAAGCTGACCCACCGTGACATGGGCCCCAAGGCCCGCTACCTGGGCCCGGAAGTCCCGGCCGAGGACCTGATCTGGCAGGACCCGCTGCCGGCACCGGTGCACAAGCCCACCGCGGCCGACATCGACCAGGCCAAGGCCGCCATCGCCGGCTCCGGGCTTGCGGTCGGCGACCTGGTCTCGGTGGCCTGGGCCTCGGCCTCGACCTTCCGCGGTGGCGACAAGCGTGGCGGCGCCAATGGCGCGCGCCTGCGCCTGGACCCGCAGCGCGGCTGGGAGGTCAACCAGCGCGCGGTGAAGGTGCTGCCGGTACTGGAGCAAATCCAGAAGGATTCCGGATTGTCGCTGGCCGACATCATCGTCCTGGCCGGTGGCGTGGGCATCGAGCAGGCCGCCAGGGCGGCCGGCTTCGACATCACCGTGCCCTTCACCCCGGGCCGCGTGGACGCGTGCCAGGACCAGACCGATCCGGAGTCCTTCGCCTTCCTGGAGCCGTTTGCCGACGGCTTTCGCAACTACCAGAAGGCGGCCTCGGCGGTGCCGGCCGAGCACCTGCTGGTGGACAAGGCGCAGCTGCTGACCCTGACCGCACCGGAGATGACCGCGCTGGTCGGCGGCCTGCGGGTGCTGGGCGCCAACTACGACGGCGCCAACACCGGCGTGTTCACCGACAGCGTGGGCGTGCTCAGCACCGACTTCTTCCGCAACCTGCTGGACATGGGCACCGAGTGGAAGGCCCTGACCCCGGACAAGAGCGTGTACGAAGGCCGCGACCGCAGGAGCGGCGCGCTGAAGTGGACCGCCAGCCGCGTGGACCTGGTGTTTGGCGCCAACTCGGTGCTGCGCGCCCTATCCGAGGTCTATGCCAGCGAGGACGGCCGCGGCAGGTTCGTCGACGACTTCGTCGCCGCCTGGACCAAGGTGATGGAACTGGACCGTTTCGACTTGAGGTGACCCGCCGCGTGCCGGTGGCGGGCGCCCCTCTCGCCTGCCACCGGGCCCCCACACCGGCGGGGTTGGGCAGAAGGCCACCCTTTACGGGGTGGCCTTCTTTTTTTGTGCGCAGCGCATGGCGGCGCGGCGGCGGCGCTAAGGTGGCACCTCCCTTCCCCCACCGTGGAACGCCATGAACGCACCCTCGCTGACCCAGGAACTGCTTGCCCAGCTGCAGGGCGCGCCGCTGCAACAGCTCTCGCGCCAGCTCGGCGCCGACCCGGCGCGGACCGGCGAGGCGGTCTCGGCGGCGCTGCCGCTGCTGATGGGCGCGCTGGGCCGCAATGCCGCCCAGCCCGGGGGCGCGCAGGCGCTGCTGGGCGCGCTGCAGCGCGACCACGCCGGCGGCCCGGACCTGGGTTCGCTGCTGGGCATGGTCCTGGGCGGAGCCAACAGCCGCCAGACCAATGGCGCCGGCATCCTCGGCCATATTCTCGGCGGCAGCCAGGCGCGCGCCGCGCAGGGCCTGGGCCAGGCCACCGGCCTGGACAGCAGCCAGGTCATGACCCTGCTGGCGACCCTGGCGCCGCTGGTCCTGTCCTTCCTGGCCAAGCGCAGTTCGCAGCAGGGCCTGGACGCGGGCGGCCTGGGCCAGCTGCTGGGCCAGGAACGGGCGCAGGTACGCCAGCAGCAGGGTGGCGGCCTGCTCGATGCCCTGCTCGACCAGGATGGCGACGGCAAGTTCGACGCCGGCGACCTGCTCAAGCTTGGCAGCGGCCTGTTCGGCGGCCGCCGCTAGCCGCCGCTGCGGGAGGACGGCCGGGGGCGGCGCGGCTCAGTCGCCGCGCCTGGGCAGATCCAGCTTCATGCCGTCCTTGCGCCCGCTCGACCACAGCACGCCTTCGCGCTCCGGATTGCAGCGGCGGTCACGGGCGCTGGCCGGCTGGCCGCGCATGGCCGGGCCTTTGTCCGCGCCCACCAGGCAATCGGCCGGACGCGCGGCCAGCGGATCGTCATGCATGCTGGCGCAGGCGGCCAGCAGCAACGGCAGGCAGGCCAGGAACAGCGTCTTGCGCGGGGACATGGCGGTATCCGGTCGTGGCGGGTGTGCCTGGACTGTAGCCGCCGCCTGCGAACGCGGAACCGGCCGGAAGTCATGGCCTCAGCTGGCGTCGATATCGCCCAGGGCCTGGATCAGGCGGCGCGCACGCTTGTCCGGCTTGTGCGCCGGCGGCCGGTAACCGTCGCGCATGGCGGCCCGCTGCAGGCGCTGCTGCTCGCGGCGCTGGCGCGACTCCTCGCTCTCGGCGTACAGCGCCTGCGCCACCGGCGCCGGACCACGGGTATCGCTCACCCCCAGTACCGCCAGCTCGAACACTTCCTCGCCGCGCACCACCCGCAGCTGCTCGCCAGGGCGGATGCCACGGGAGGGCTTGGCGCGCTGCCCGCCCACCTCGACCTTGCCGGTCTCCACCGCCTGCTTGGCCAGGCTGCGGGTCTTGAAGAAGCGCGCCGCCCACAGCCAGACGTCCAGGCGCACCTGGTCGGCCGCGGGCGCTCCACCGGCAGGCAGGCGGCTCATCGGCCCGGATGCAGCGGAATGCTCACGCTGTCCCGCGGTTCCTGCTGCTGGCAGGCCTGGCTGACGTGGTAGTCGCGCTGGCTGCGCTCGTACTCGGCGCGCTCGGCGGCCGACAACCCGGGCGGGGCCGGCGGACGCTGCTCGAAGGCGCGGTACTGCGCCGCGCACGGGGACAGCCCCGGATCCCGCGCCAGGTCGCCGGCGCAGGCCGTGGCCAGCAACGGCAGCAGCAGGCAGGACAGCCAGGTCTTGCGCTTCATCGGGATTCCTTGCACTCCATCCACCGGCACGATGCTAGTGTGCCTCCGCTCCCAGGCAAAGTCCGCACATGACCCAGCGTCCCCCCCGCGACCTGACCACCGGGCCGATCGGCTCCAGCCTGCTCCTGTTCGCCCTGCCGATCCTGGCCGGCAACATCGCCCAGTCGCTCAACGGCTCGGTCAACGCGGTATGGATCGGGCGCTACCTGGGCGAGGCGGCGCTGACCGCGGCGGCCAACGCCAACAACATCATGTTCTTCCTGATCGGCTCGGTGTTCGGCATCGGCATGGCCGCCACCATCCTCATCGGCCAGGCGGTCGGCGCCCGCGACGTCGTCCAGGCGCGGCGGGTGATGGGCAGCAGCGCCAGCTTCTTCATCGGCCTGTCGGTCCTGATCGCCGCCTCCGGCTGGTGGCTCTCGCGCCACCTGCTGGCGTGGATGGACACACCCGAGGCCTCGCTGCCTCTGGCCGAGGCCTACCTCAAGGTGATCTTCCTGGCGATGCCGGCGCTGTACGCCTTCGCCTTCCTGTCGGCGGCGCTGCGCGGGGTGGGCGATTCGCGCACCCCGTTCCGCTTCCTGCTCGGCGCGGTGGCGCTGGACATCGTGCTCAACCCTCTGCTGATCTTCGGCCCCGGGCCGCTGCCGCGGCTGGGGATCGCCGGCTCCGCCTGGGCCACCCTGCTGTCCCAGGGCCTGGCCCTGCTCGCCCTGCTCCTCCACCTGCGGCGCAAACGCCACGTGCTGTGGCTGGGGCGGCGCGACGCGCGCCTGCTGGTGCCGGACTGGCGCATCGTCCTGGCCCTGGTGGTCAAGGGCGTGCCGATGGGCCTGCAGATGGTGCTGATCTCGCTGGCCATGATCGCGATGATGAGCCTGGTCAACGGCCACGGCACCGCCACCAGCGCCGCCTACGGCGCCGCGCTGCAGCTGTGGACCTACGTGCAGATGCCGGCCATGGCCATTGGCGCGGCCTGCTCGACGATGGCCGCGCAGAACGTGGGCGCGGGCCGCTGGGACCGGGTCGAGCGCACCGCCTGGACCGGGGTGGGCTGCAACTTCCTGCTCACCGGCGCCCTGGTCGCGCCGCTGGTGCTGCTGGACCGCTGGACCCTGGCCCTGTTCCTGCCCCAGGCCAGCAACTCGCTGGAGATCGCCCGCCACCTCAACCACGTGGCGGTATGGTCGTTCCTGTTCTTCGGCGTGACCCTGGTGCTGTCGGGCGTGGTCCGCGCCACCGGCGCGGTGGTGCCGCCACTGCTGATCCTGGGCGCATCGCTGTGGGGGGTGCGCGTGCCCTTCGCCAACCTGCTGCAGCCGTCGCTGGGCGTGGATGCGATCTGGTGGAGCTTCCCGGCCAGTTCGGTGGTGGCCGCGACCCTGTCGCTGGCCTACTACCGCTGGGGCGGCTGGCGCAACGCCAGGATGTACCCGGCCGCGCAGCCGCCGCTGGTGCCGGCCGAAGTGCCGGCCAGCCCGCCCGCACCGGTGGCCGAGGCCCACCAGGAGGGCGCTGCGTCCACCCTGCTGGAAACCGCGCCGGACGCGCCGCGCCGGCTGGAGGCCTGAACGCAAACGGCCGCCTTGCGGCGGCCGTTGCGTGCATCGGAAGTGACGCGGCCGATCAGCCGGCGTTCTTCTCGGCCTTGGCCTTGGCCACGGCGGCGAGGTCTTCCTTGATGCGGGCAGCCTTGCCTTCCAGGCCACGCAGGTAGTACAGCTTGCCGGCGCGCACCTTGCCGCGGCGCTTGACCTCGACCGACTCGATGGTCGGGCTGAAGGTCTGGAACACGCGCTCCACGCCGTAGCCGTGGGAGATCTTGCGCACGGTGAAGGAGGAGTTCAGGCCGGCGTTCTTGGTGGCGATGACCACGCCTTCGTAGGCCTGCACGCGCTCGCGGTTGCCTTCCTTCACCTTGACGTTCACCACGACGGTGTCGCCCTGGCTGAACTTCGGCAGTTCGCGGGTGATCTGGGCGGACTCGAATTCCGCGACGATGGACTTGTTCAGCTTGCTCATGGTGACCGACTCTTGGTTCGGGTGGGCGTGTCGATTGACAACTTGGGCTAACGCAGTCGCGGGATTGCGCTGCGCGATTGTTGTTGTGGGACCTGGCTCCGGCCTGGGCCGGGTGGCGCGGGGCGCCTGCAGGAATCCGGCATTGTAGCCGGGATCGCGGCCGCGTGCCAGTCAGGGGCTGGTCGGATCCTTTCCGCCCCCGGCCTGCAGGGCCGCCAGGCCCTCGTCCAGCAGGGCGCGGTCGGCGCGGGACAGTTCCCGCCCCTCCAGCAGGTCCGGGCGCCGCAGCCAGGTCCGGACCAGGGCCTGCTGCCGCCGCCAGCGGGCGATGGCGGCATGGTTGCCCGAGCGCAGTACTTCCGGGACCGTGCCATAGGGGTGTTCGACCGGATGGCTGTAGTGCGGGCAGTCCAGCAGCCCGTCCTCGAAGCTGTCCTGGGCGGCCGAGCCGGCGTCGTTCAGGGCCCCCTCCTGCAGCCGCCCCACCGCGTCGACGATGACCGCCGCGGCCAGCTCGCCGCCGGACAGGACGTAGTCGCCAATCGAGATCTCCTCGTCCACCTCGGCCTGGACCAGGCGCTCGTCCACTCCTTCGTAGCGGCCGCACAGCAGGGCCAGGCGTGGCATGGCCGCCAGCTCGCGGACCCGGGCCTGGTCCAGGCGCCGGCCCTGCGGGCTGAGGTAGACCAGGTGCGGGCGCTGGCCGTCGGCCGCGCGCATGTCGGCCAGGCAGCGGCGCAACGGCTCCACCAGCATGACCATGCCCGGGCCGCCGCCAAAGGTGCGGTCGTCGACCTTGCGGTAGTTGCCCTCGGCGTAGTCGCGCGGGTTCCAGCCGTGGATCGACAGCAGGCCGCGCTCACGCGCGCGCCCGACCACGCCGAACGCCGAACACTGGTCGACGAACTCGGGGAACAGGCTGACGATATCGATGCGCATCGCGACTCCCGCCGGCATCCCGGCCCCGCCGTACACGGCCTGCCCGGCGCCTGCCGGGCGGCCCTCAGAAATCCGGATCCCAGTCGACGGTGATGGTGCCGCTGTCGAAGTCCACCGACCTGACGTAGTCGGGCTGGACGAAGGGCAGCATGCGTTCGCGCTCGCCGCGCACCACCATCACGTCGTTGGCGCCGGTGGACAGCAGGTGCGAGACCTCGCCCAGGGCCACGCCCTCGGTGGTCACCACCTTCAGTCCTTCAAGATCGACCCAGTAGTACTCGCCCGGGGCCGGCGGCGGCAGCACCTCGCGCGGCACCCAGACCTCGGTCCCGCGCAGGGCCTCGGCGGCATCGCGATCCTCGCACCCGGGCAGGGTGGCGATCACGTGCTTGCCGGTGTCGCGGCCACGGGCGCCGCGCAGTTCGCGCTCGGCACCGTTGGGCGCGCGCAGGATCCACGGCTGGTAGCGGAAGATCCGGTCGCGCGGCTCGGTCCAGGACTCGAGCTTGACGTCGCCGCGCACGCCGAAGGCGCCCGTCACCCGGCCCATCAGAATCAGCTTCTGGGGAGGAGTGGGACGCCCTGGCTCGTTCATGCGTGCAAGCGGCCGCCGCTGGCGCGGCGGCCGGTCCGGATCAGGCGGCGGCCTGGGCCTTGCTGGCCTTCAGCGCTTCCTTGTACAGGCTGCGGACCTTCTCGGTCAGCTGCGCACCGTTGCCCAGCCAGTGCTCCACGCGGGCCACGTCCAGCACCACGCGCTGCTCGTTGCCCGAGGCAACCGGGTTGTAGTAACCGACGCGCTCGATGTTGCGGCCGTCGCGGGCGCTGCGCGAGTCGGTGACGATGATGTGGTAGAACGGACGCTTCTTGGCGCCGCCGCGGGTGAGACGGATCTTGACCATGGTGGTTTCTCGGTGTTGCCCAGTCGCCAGGATGGCGAGGTAAGCCGGCGATTGTAGGGCAAGATGGCGCGGATTTGAACCCGCCCCCTGCCCTGCCCCCCGGACCCGGCCCCCATGCCGTGCGGAGATGGCCGCTATAACCATGACCTAAGTCATGTGGGGCCGCCGGGTCCTTCTCGTATGATCGCCTGACTCCCCCTTGCCGTCCCCGCCCGTCCCGTGGCTGAACGCCCACGGTGGCCGGCTTCGCCCCGAGTATTGCACCGCACCCGCCATGAACCGACTCCCCCGTTCCGCCAAAGTCCTGCTTGCCCTGGCCGCCGCCGCGGCCCTCGTCCTGGGCTGGCGCGGCTGCCGCGGTGGCGAGGCCGAGGGCGGGCGCGACCGCTGGGGGCCGCAGCGCCCCACCCCGGTGCGGGTGGTCCCGGCCCAGCAGGGCATGCTGGAGGTCGAACTCAAGGCCCTGGGCACGGTCACTCCGCTGCGCACGGTGACCGTGCGCTCGCGGGTGGATGGCGAACTCAAGCGCCTGGCCTTCGAGGAGGGCCAGCAGGTGCGCGCCGGCCAGCTGCTGGCCGAGATCGACCCCGCCCCGTTCCAGGTGCGCCTGGCCCAGGCCCTGGGCCAGCAGAAGCAGAACCTGGCCGAGCTGGAGAACACCCGGATCCAGCTGCAGCGCTACCGCGACCTGGCTGACGGGCGCTTCGTCTCGGCCCAGGACGTGGCCGACCTGCAGGCCCGGGTGCGCCAGTTCGAGGGCCGCCGGGAGATCGACCAGGCGGCGGTGGACGAGGCCCGGCTGCAGCTGGACTACACCCGGATCACCGCCCCGATCGACGGCCGTGTCGGCCTGCGTTCGGTGGACGTGGGCAACCTGGTCCGCAGTGGCGACGAGGAAGGCCTGGTCACCATCACCCAGACCCACCCGATCAGCGTGGTGTTCTCGCTGCCGGAGAGCTCGCTGGACGCGCTGGGCAGCGCGGTCAGTGGCCAGAACCGGCTGGCGGTGCAGGCCTGGGACCGCGACGAGACCCGGCTGCTGGCCAACGGCACCCTGTCCAGCGTGGACAACCGGATCGATACCCAGACCGGCACCGTGCGCCTGCGCGCCCAGTTCGACAATTCCCGCGCCGTCCTGTTCCCGAACCAGTCGGTGAACGTGCGCCTGGGCCTGGGCAAGGAGCCGGCCATCGTCATCCCCGAGGCGGCCGTGCAGTTCGGCAGCAAGGGCAGCTACGTCTACGTCATCGGCGAGGACTCCAAGGCCAGCGTGCGCCCGGTCAAGCTCGGCGCCAGCAACAGCGGCCGGGTCGCGGTGGCCGAAGGCCTGGAGCCGGGCGAGCAGGTGGTGCTGGAGGGCCTGGACCGCCTGTACGAGGGCGCCGAGGTGGAGATCGTCGGCACCGATGCCGACGGCAGGGCCAGGGAGGCCAAGGCGGCGGACGGCGCTGCCTGATGAACCTCTCCCGCCCCTTCATCCTGCGCCCGGTGGCGACTTCGCTGCTGATGCTGGCGCTGCTGCTGTCCGGGATCTTCGCCTACCGCCTGCTGCCGGTCTCGGCCCTGCCCCAGGTCGACTACCCGATCATCCAGGTGCTCACCTTCTACCCGGGGGCCAGCCCCTCGGTGACCACCAGCGCGGTGACCGCGCCGCTGGAGCGCCGCCTGGGCCAGATCCCGGGCCTGAACCAGATGAGTTCCACCAGCTCGGCCGGAGCCTCGGTGATCACCCTGCAGTTCGCCCTGGAGGTGGACCTTGGGGTGGCCGAGCAGGAAGTGCAGGCAGCGATCAACGGCGCCAGCAACCTGTTGCCCTCCGGGCTGCCGATGCCGCCGGTGTACCGCAAGGTCAACCCGGCCGACACCCCGATCCTGACCCTGGCGGTGACCTCGGACACCATGGCCCTGCCGGCGGTCTACGACCTGGTGGACACGCGCATGGCCCAGCGCCTGTCGCAGCTGCCTGGCGTGGGCCTGGTCAGCCTGGCCGGCGGCCAGCGCCCGGCGGTGCGCATCCAGGTCAACCCGCAGGCCCTGGCCGCGGCCGGCCTGGACATGGCCGACATCCGCAGCGCGATCGGCGCGGCCAATGTCAACTCGCCCAAGGGCAGCTTCGACGGCCCGACCCGGGCGATCATGCTCGACGCCAACGACCAGATGCGCTCGCCGGAGGAATACCGGCAGCTGGTGCTGGCCTGGCGCAACGGCGCGCCCCTGCGCCTGGGTGACGTGGCCAGCATCGAACAGGGTCCGGAAAACCGCCAGCTGGCAGCCTGGTCCGGGCGCACCCCGGCAATCCTGGTCAACATCCAGCGCCAGCCCGGGGCCAACGTGATCGAGGTCGTGGACCGCATCCACCAGCTGCTGCCGCAGCTGCGCGCGGCGATGCCGGCCTCGGTCCAGATCACGGTCCTGAGCGACCGCACCGAATCCATCCGCGCCTCGATCAAGGGCGTGCAGCACGAACTGGTGCTGGCCATCGCCCTGGTGGTGCTGGTGACCTTCGTGTTCCTGCGCACCATCCCGGCCACGATCATCCCCTCCATCGCCGTGCCGCTGTCGCTGGTGGCCACCTTCGGGGTGATGCTGCTGGCCGGCTACTCGCTCAACAACCTGACCCTGATGGCGCTGACCATCGCCACCGGCTTCGTGGTGGACGACGCCATCGTCATGCTGGAGAACATCGCCCGGCACATGGAGGAAGGCGAAGGCCCGCTGCAGGCCGCGCTCAAGGGCGCGCGCCAGATCGGCTTCACCCTGGTCTCGCTGACCATCTCCCTGATCGCGGTACTGATCCCGCTGCTGTTCATGGGCGACGTGGTGGGCAAGCTGTTCCACGAGTTCGCCATCACCCTGGCGGTGGCGATCGGCATCTCGCTGGTGGTCTCGCTGACCCTGACCCCGATGCTGTGCGCGCGCTTCCTCAAGGCCGCCCCGGGACACGGCCAGGAGCGCGGCGACGGCGCCCAGGGCGACATGTTCGACCGGGTGGTGGCGCTGTACGACCGCGGCCTGCACTGGGTGCTGGAGCGGCAGCAGCTGATGCTGGGCGCCACCCTGGCCACCCTGGCCCTGACCGCGGGCCTGTACCTGGCCGTGCCCAAGGGCTTCTTCCCGGTGCAGGACGCCGGCCTGGTCCAGGGCATCAGCGAGGCCCCGCAGTCGGTGTCCTTCGAGGCCATGTCCGCACGCCAGCAGGCCCTGGTCGATGCCGTGCTGGAGGACCCGGACGTGTCCAGCGTGTCCTCCTTCATTGGCGTGGACGGCAGCAATGCCTCACTCAACAGCGGCCGGCTGCTGATCGAGCTCAAGCCCCACGCCGAGCGCGGCACGGGCGTGGCCGGGGTGATCGACCGGCTCAAGGCGCGCGCCGCCCGGGTCCAGGGCATCACCCTGTACCTGCAGCCGGTGCAGGAGCTGAGCATCGAGGACCGGGTCAGCCGCACCCAGTACCAGTTCGCCCTCACCACCCCGGACGCGGGCGAGCTGGCACATTGGAACGCGCGCCTGCTCGAGGTGCTGCGCCAGCGCCCGGCGCTGGCCGACGTGGCCAGCGACCTGCAGGACCAGGGCCTGCAGGCCTGGGTCGAGGTCGACCGCGACGCCGCCGCGCGCCTGGGCGTATCCATGAGCACGATTGCCGATGCGCTGTACGACGCCTTCGGCCAGCGCCAGGTCTCGACCATCTTCACCCACGCCAACCAGTACCGGGTGGTGCTGGAGGCCGATCCGCGCTTCCAGCTCGGCCCCGAGGCCATCGGCCGGATCCACGTGCCCACCGCCGACGGTGGCCAGACCCCGCTGTCGGGCCTGGCGAGGATCCAGACCCGAGCCACCGCGCTGCAGACCAGCCACCTGGGCCAGTTCCCGGCCGCCACCCTGTCCTTCAACCTGGCCCCCGGCGCCTCGCTGGGCGAGGCCGTGGCCCAGATCGAGTCGGCGCGGCAGGAGATCGGCATGCCGGCCAGCGTGGAGCTGCGCCTGCAGGGCGCGGCCCAGGCCTTCCGCAACTCGCTCTCCAGCACCCTGTGGCTGATCCTGGCCGCGGTGGTGGTGATGTACATCGTGCTGGGCGTGCTCTACGAGAGCTTCATCCACCCCGTCACCATCCTCTCCACCCTGCCTTCCGCCACGGTCGGCGCGCTGGCCGCGCTGCTGCTGTCCGGGCGCAGCCTGGACCTGATCGCGGTGATCGGCATCATCCTGCTGATCGGCCTGGTGAAGAAGAACGCGATCATGATGATCGACTTCGCCCTGGAGGCGCAGCGCGAGCACGGCATGGACCCGCGCAGCGCGATCCACCGCGCCGCCCTGCTGCGCTTCCGCCCGATCCTGATGACCACCCTGGCCGCGCTGTTTGCCGCCATCCCGATGATGTTCGCCTCCGGCTCCGGCGCCGAGCTGCGCCAGCCGCTGGGCCTGGTCATGGTTGGCGGCCTGGCGGTGAGCCAGGTGCTGACCCTGTTCACCACCCCGGTGATCTACCTGTTCTTCAACCGCTTCGTGCGCGAGCCCGGCGCGGCCGGCGGCGAGGCCGCGGCGGCCTGAGCATGGACGACGCGCGCACCAACCTCTCCCAGCTGTTCATCCAGCGGCCGGTGGCCACCGTGCTGCTGGCCGTGGCGGTGGTGCTGTGCGGCCTGCTGGCGCTGTTCCGGTTGCCGGTGGCGCCGCTGCCGCAGGTGGACTACCCGGCCATCCAGGTCACCGCCAACCTGCCCGGCGCCAGCCCTGAATCGATGGCCGCCACCGTGGCCGCGCCGCTGGAACGGGCGCTGGGCACGATCCCCGGGATCACCCGGATCACCTCCGGCTCCAGCCAGGGCTCGACCCGGATCGACCTGCAGTTCCGCCTGGACCGCGACGTGGACGAGGCCGCGCGCGAGGTCCAGGCCGCGCTCAACGCCGCCCGCGCGCAGCTGCCCTCGGGCATGCCGGGGATGCCGCAGTACCGCAAGATCAACCCCTCGCAGGCGCCGATCATGACCCTGGCGCTGAGCTCGGACACGCTCACCCCGGGCCAGGTCTACGACGTGGCCTCGACCGTGATCGCGCAGAAGATCGCGCAGATCCCCGGCGTGGGCCAGGTCCAGGCCAGTGGCGCCTCGCTGCCGGCGGTGCGGGTGTCGCTGCAGCCGGCGGCGCTGAACCAGTACGGCATCGCCCTGGACGAGGTGGCCGAGGCCATCCGCCGCGCCAACGCCCTGCGCCCGCTGGGCCAGGTCGCCGACGGCGAACGCCAGTGGCTGGTCGAGGCCAGCCTGCAGCTGCGCACGGTGGCCGAATACCAGGGCCTGGTGGTGGCCTGGCGCAATGGCCGCGCGGTGCACCTGCGCGACGTGGCCACGGTCACCGAGGGCACCGAGGACCGCTACGCCGCCGGCTTCCACAACGAGCGCGCGGCGGTGCTGCTGGTGGTCAGCCGCCAGCCCGGCGCCAACATCGTGGCCACGGTCGATGCGATCCAGGCGCAGATGCCGACACTGCAGGCACTGCTGCCCCCCACGGTGGACATGCGGGTGGTGATGGACCGCTCGCCGGTGATCCGCGCCACCCTGCACGAGGCCGAGTTCACCCTGCTCCTGGCCATCGGCCTGGTGGTGCTGGTGGTGCTGTGCTTCCTGGGCAACTGGCGCGCGGCGCTGGTGCCGTCCATGGCCATCCCGGTGTCGCTGCTGGGCGCCCTGTTCGTGATCTGGCTGGGCGGGTTCTCGCTCAACACCCTGTCGCTGATGGCGCTGATCGTGGCCGCGGTGCTGGTGGTGGACGATGCCATCGTGGTCCTGGAGAACATCTCCCGGCACCTGGACCAGGGCCTGTCGCCGTTGCAGGCCGCGCTGCGCGGCGCGGGCGAGGTCGGCACCACCCTGCTGTCGATGAACCTGGCCCTGGCCGCGGTGTTCGTCTCGATCCTGTTCCTGGACGAGTTCGTGGAAAAGCTGTTCCGCGAGTTCTCCCTGACCCTGGTGGCGGCGATGCTGGTGTCGCTGGCGGTGTCGCTGAGCCTGACCCCGACCCTGTGCTCGCGCCTGCTGCGCACGCCCGACCCGGACCGCAGGCTGCGCCCCTGGGCGCAGCTGGGCCGGTTGCTGTTCGAGGGCCTGCGCAACCTCTACCTGCGCACCCTGCGCGCCAGCCTGCGCCACCTGGCCGTGGGCGTGGCCCTGCTGGCGGTGGTGGTGGGACTCAACCTCTGGTTGATCAACAAGGTCCCGCGCGGCACCGTGCCCGAGCAGGACACCGGCCAGCTGCGCGGCTTCGCCCGCGGCGACGACGGCATGTCCTTCCAGGTGATGCAGCCCAAGATCCAGGCCTTCCGCAAGCTGCTGCTGGAGGACCCGGCGATCGAGGACATCGCCGGCTACATCGGCGGCGGCACCGGCGTGAACAACGCCTACATCATGATCCAGATGAAGCCGCTGGCCGAGCGCAAGGCCTCCAGCCGCGAGATCATCGACCGCCTGCGCGAGAACATGCCGCAGGTCCCGGGCGGGCGCATGTGGCTGTGGGTGGACCAGGACATCCGCTTCGGCGGCGGCAACGAGGACGGCAACCAGGAAGTGCTGCTGCTGGCCGGTGACATCGGCCCGCTGCGCGAGTGGACGCCAAGGGTGCAGGCCAAGCTGGCCTCCCTGCCCGAGCTGGTGGACGTGGAGTCCAGCGGCGACGAGGGCATGCGCCAGGTGATGCTGGAGGTCGACCGCCAGGCCGCCGCGCGCCTGGGCGTGGACATGCGCATGGTCGCCACCGTGCTCAACAACTCCTTCAGCCAGCGCCAGGTCGCCACCCTGTACGACAGCCTCAACCAGTACCGGGTGGTGATGGAACTGGATCCGCGCTACACCCAGACCCCCGACACCCTTGAGCAGGTGTTCGTGGTCGGCAACCAGGGCCAGCGGGTGCCGCTGTCGGCCTTCGCCAGCTGGCACTACGGCATGGCCCCGGACCGGATCCAGCACCGCGAGCAGTTCGTTTCCACCAAGATCGGCTTCGCCCTGGCGCCCGGGGTGAACCTGGACCAGGCCACCGCGGCAATCGAGCGGGCCATGGCCGAGGTGATGCTGCCCAACGAGGTCCAGGCCAAGCTGGGCGAAAGCGCCGGCGGCGCGAAGGAACTGCGCAAGCGCCAGCTGTGGCTGGTCCTGGGCGCGGCGCTGGCGGTGTACCTGGTGCTGGGCGTGCTCTACGAGAGCTTCATCCAGCCGCTGGCGATCCTGTCGATCCTGCCCTCGGCCGGGGTGGGCGCGCTGCTGGCGCTGCTGGCCTTCGACGCGGCGCTGGACCTGATCTCCATGCTCGGCCTGTTCCTGCTGGTGGGCGTGGTGATGAAGAACACCATCCTGATGGTCGACTTCGCCCTGGCCGCGCAGCGCGAGCAGGGCCTGAGTCCGCTGGAGGCCATCCTGGCCTCGGCACGGCTGCGCTTCCGCCCGATCCTGATGACCTCGGTGGCCGCCATCCTCGGCACCCTGCCGCTGATGCTGGCCACCGGCGAGGGCTGGGAACTGCGCAGGCCGCTGGGCATCGCCATCGTCGGCGGCCTGCTGGTCAGCCAGTGGCTGACCCTCTACACCACCCCGGCCATCTTCCTGGTGCTGGAACGGGTGCAGCGCTGGCTGAAGCAACGCGCCGGGGCCACCGCAACCGCCAGCTGACGGCGCCAAGGCAAAGGCAAAGGCAACAACGAGGCCATGCGGCTTCGGACGGGGCCGTCGCGCCCCGGGGATGCGGGTCACCGCTCGGGCGGACGTCCTGTCCGCACTCGCGGCCGTGGCACGTCCATGTGCCACTTGCCCCGCATCCCCGGGGCACGACGTCCACCAGGCGCGTTGGAATCATGGACTCCGGCGACGAAGGAAAGTCCGGACAACTGCCAGGCCGTACTTCCCAGGCAGCCGAAGCCAGCAATCCCGAAGCGCCAGAGCCGCGCCGGGCCGGGCATGCCGGGGCAGCGGCCATGGACGGCCGCGGTAGCGAGTGCGCACATGGACGTGCGCCCGTGCGGCCACGGCATGGCCGGCACGGCGCGGCCCCCTCCGAAGCCGGCGACCCGGACGCCTTCACCTTCGCTGTTGCTGCTGCGCCAGCGAAATCCAGCGACCCGGCCACGCCCCGGGAGCCACTGTCAGGCCAGCGGCTCCCAGGGCGCCAGCGCGAGCGCCTCCTGCAGCAAAGCGGCCAGTTCCAGGCATTCCCCGTACTCCACCCCGTCGATGGCGCGGATGCACTGCAACCCGCTGGCATTGGCGGCGAAGGCGGCCTGGAAACCGGCCAGTTCGGCACGGGTGACCGGGCGGACCTGTTGCGGGCACCCCAGGACCTGGAGACCGGAGCGCAGCAGGGTTTCGGTGGTGCCACGCAGTGCGGGCGCTTGGGGCCAGACAATGCCGTTGCCGTCCCAGAAACCGATGTTCCAGACCGTGCCTTCCACCACCCGGGCCGCCTCCGTCGGGCCATCGACGAAGAGGGCGTCGTCGAACCCGGCCTGCAGGGCCTGGCGCCGGTGGAAGAACAGGGCGAAGGTGCCGACATGCTTCAGGTGCGGCGCCTCGCGCAGGAACTGGCGCGCCTGCACGCGCAGCGCACGCGCGGGTGCCGGCACCGGCGCCGAAGCGGCGACCAGCACGTCCAGCTCCAGGCGCCGCAGTGGCTGGCGGTGGTCGAACTGGCGCGAGAACACCGTGACCCGCAGGCTGCAGTCACCGCCCAGCGCCCCGGCCGCCGCGGCCATCCAGCCGCGCAGCCTGGCCTGGTCCAGTGCGGCGTCGAACAGCTCGGCATTGCCGCGGGCCAGGCGCTGCAGGTGCAGGTCCAGCCCCTGGGCCGCGCCGCCGCGCACCTGCAGGCTGGTGAAATGGCCGTAGTTGGACTGGGCCAGCACGCGCAGCGCCGGGTCGTCCCCGGCCAGCGGGCGGCCGTTGAGCAGGCAGGCGGCCGGCGTGCTCATGCCGTCCGCCTGCAGGAGCAGGCAGGGAGGGATGGCCGGGCCGCCGTGGTGCCCGGCCGGCGGATGGCGGCGTGGTTCCCGCGGGCCATGCGCCGCGCGCCCGGGCTCAGCGGAACGGCATGCGGCCCATGCCGCCCATCATCCCCTGCAGGCCGCGCATCATGCCCTTCATGCCGCCGCGGCCCAGCTTGGACATCATCTTCTCCATCTGCTGGTACTGCTTGAGCAGCTTGTTGACGTCGGCCGGGGTGGTGCCCGAGCCGCGGGCGATGCGGGCACGGCGCGAGCCGTTGAGCAGGTCCGGGTTGCGGCGCTCCTTCGGGGTCATCGAGCCGATGATGGCGATCATGCGCGGCACCTCGCGGCTCTGCGCCACCTGTTGCTTGAGGTGCTCGGGCACCTGGCCCAGCCCGGGCAGCTTGTCGATCAGGCCGGCGATACCGCCCATGTTCTGCATCTGCTCGAGCTGGTCACGCATGTCGTTGAGGTCGAACTTCTTGCCCTTGGCGACCTTGGCCGCGAGCTTGGCCGCCTTCTCCTGGTCCACGGTCTGCTCGACCTGCTCCACCAGCGACAGCACGTCGCCCATGTCCAGGATGCGGGCGGCGACGCGGTCGGGATGGAACACGTCCAGGCCATCGACCTTCTCGCCGGTACCGACGAACTTCACCGGCTTGCCGGTGATGTAGCGCACCGAGAGCGCGGCACCGCCGCGCGCGTCGCCATCGGTCTTGGTCAGGACCACGCCGGTCAGCGGCAGCGCCTCGGCGAAGGCCTTGGCGGTGTTGGCCGCGTCCTGGCCGGTCATGGCGTCGACCACGAACAGGGTCTCGGCCGGGTTGACCGCCGCGTGCAGGGCCTTGATCTCGGCCATCATCGCTTCGTCGATGGCCAGGCGGCCGGCGGTGTCGACCAGCAGCACGTCGGCGAAGGACTTCTTCGCGTCGGCGATGGCCGCGCGCACGATGTCCTCCGGCTTCTGCCCGGTGTCGGAGGGGAAGAACAGCACCCCGGTCTGCTCGGCCAGGGTCTTGAGCTGCTCGATCGCGGCCGGACGGTAGACGTCGGCGCTGACCACCATCACCTTCTTCTTGCGCTTTTCCTTCAGGTGCTTGGCCAGCTTGCCCACGGTGGTGGTCTTGCCGGCGCCCTGCAGGCCGGCCATCAGGATCACCGCCGGGGCCGGGACGTTGAGGTTGAGGTCGCTGGCGGCCGAACCCATGACCGCGGTCAGCTCGTCGCGCACCACCTTGATCAGGGCCTGGCCCGGGGTCAGCGACTTGAGCACCTCCTGGCCAACCGCGCGCACCTTGATCCGCTGGATCAGGGCCTGGACCACCGGCAGGGCGACATCGGCCTCCAGCAGGGCGATGCGCACCTCGCGCACGGCCTCGCTGATGTTGGACTCGGTCAGCCGGCCGCGGCCGCGCAGGCGCTCGAGGGTGCCGGACAGGCGCTGGGTCAGGGATTCGAACATTCGGGGACGACCGGGAGTCGGAAAACGGCCGTCGATTATAGCCGCCGCGGGCCGGCCATCCCCGGGCGCGCCGGCGTTGCGCCCGGCATCGCCTCCATCCGTTCCAGTTCGCTGGCAAAACGGCTCATGAGCCGCACCAGTTCGTCCACATCACGCTCGGGCCAGTCGCGGAACGCTTCACGCGCCAGCCGTGCGCGCGCCTGGTCCAGCCGGTCGGTCATGTCCTTGCCCTTGGGCGCGATCAGCGCCTCGCGGATCCGGCGGTCCTGGGCATTGCCACGGCGGGTGATGAGTTCCATCGCCTCCAGCTTCGCGACCTGGCGGCTGACGGTGGTGTAGTCCCGGCCCAGGCGTTCGGCCAGCTCCACCACCCCGATCGGGCCCATGCGTTCAATCGCCACCAGCAGGCGGAACAGGGCCTGGTCCAGGCGGATCCCCGCCGCGGCCACCAGCCGCTGGTCGTTGCGGGGCCGGTTCATGACGCTGGCGATGGTGATCAGGGCCCCGTGCAGCTCCCGCATCCGCGCGAAAATATGTGTATCTTGCATATTATTGGATCCGGCCATTACCGTGCCCTCCATGCGTGCATTTTGCACACTTTGGAGGATGGCATGGAAACGCATACCGATGTCCTGATCTGCGGCGCCGGTGCGACGGGGCTGGTGCTGGCCCTGGACCTGGCCCGGCGGGGATGCCGGTTCGAGCTGGTCGACCGGCTGGAACGGCCATTCCAAGGCTCGCGCGGCAAGGGCCTGCAGCCGCGCAGCCTGGAGATCTTCGAGGCGCTGGGCGTGCTGGACCGGCTGGCCGCGGCCGGCGGGCCCCACCCCCCGCTGCGCCACCACCTGCCCCAAGGCGGCCCCCACGCCCCGGGGATGTCGGCCGCCTTCCCCGCCGCGCCC